>Ga0071330_1118806_pt1 | contig 169734 bp, 200 predicted proteins | sample GBScel77sediment_FD_63802 | JGI IMG/M metagenome (GOLD analysis project Ga0071330, IMG submission 63802) | Hot spring sediment microbial communities from Great Boiling Spring, Nevada - Cellulolytic enrichment Sediment 77C v2 (version 2) | ecosystem: Environmental > Aquatic > Thermal springs >... | reverse complement strand
GCATCCATATAAATTTTTCTACCGTATTCAAATACAATTTCAAGAACCTAGAACATTGAATCCCGGCGGAACAGGCTGCATATATCCACTAAAACTAAAAACCGTCTAAACATATAATCAGAAACTGGAAGCAGAGGATCACGGGATCTGCAGGGGTGTAGAGCATCCAGACAGTCTTGCCCCTCACTCAACGACCTCTTTCCAGTTTTCAATAACATACCTGTACTCAATCTTTGGCACTTTTACTGCAATATCTCTAAAAACCTTCACCGGATTTTTGATTAGGGTGATACGGGGATTCTTAAGTGCGTTTTCAACAACGTAAAGCCAGTAATAATCACCAAGCCTTGAAGCAACTATCCACTCATTGCTTGTCAGTTCTATTACACCAGTAGTTTTAAAGGACTTGACCTCGATGACTCTATCAAAGGACTCGATATCATAACCCCTAAACTCGTGTGAAACGTCTCTAATTTTCAATCTCTTTTCCTCAGTCCTTGCTCTGCTGCATTCATAATCCATCACAGCCTTCATGCCTGCAAGCTCTACGGCCCTTTTTGCGTCATAGTCCTCGAACGGGATGACGTACGCAATGCCAACAAGCTCATAGGACGGTGTAATGTTGTAGGATTCATCTATTTCCCTCAATTTCTCTCCAAGCTCATCTCTCAGCTTTTTCATTCTGGTCTGTGTACTTTTTAGGAGACTGCCGTAATGAGGGGTTTCAGCCTTCCTCTTTTCATACTCCCTCGCTTTTGCTTCGAGCTTTGCGATTTCTTCTGAATAAAAAGAAATTACAATAGACTTCGACTTTTCCTTAATCTTATCGAGCTTTCTGAACGTGTTTTCGGCATCTAATAGAGCAATCTCTGATATTTTCTTTTCCAGTTTTTCTGCAATTTCCACCACTTTTCCAGGTTTTGGCACTTCATCTTCAACTTCACAGGGCTCAAGATCCCAGACGATTTTTGGATCGACTACAGAACCATCTTCAGCTATACCAACAAATCTTCCATATCTCTCCTGTCCTTTTCCATCAATTACAGAAACTCTGAAGAAGAAAATGAAACCTTTAAAGTACGGATGCCTGAAAATGCTGACCCTATCCTTCATTGCAGCTTTAATCATCGCCATGACAGCCCTATTTCCGAGTGCGAGGTATGGAAAGGTCGTCTTTAGTGCAGTCTCTCTTGAAAAAGTTCCTTTAATAACACCTCTTTCCATTTCATATGCAATGTCTCTTGGCAGAACGATTTCGTATATTTCACCCCCCACTCTTTTAACATGCCCTCCTCTGTGGTTAACGAAAATTTCAACGAATCTCTTTACTTCATTTTCGTCGATGGCTTCTCTCCCAATTTTTCTTATATCTTCAAGTTTTGTTCTGTCAAGCTTGTGTCCTGCCAAGAGGTTATCTATTTTTTCAAGTATCTCTCTCCTTCTTTCCACAATATCGTCGAGCTTTCTGATTTCAGCCTCCCACCTCTCTCTCGGAACCCTTAGGAGCTCTTCGAAAAGTTCATTCAGGTCCTTTTCAGAAACAAGTGTGCCTAAAACATCATAAACTCTATATCCAAGAGCCTCTTTTATGTTCTTTATCTTATCGAGAAGTTTGGAGAGGATGTATCCGTCAAGGGTGTCTTTTATGACAAAGTTGTAGTAGAAAACTTTTTTCTCCTGTCCAATCCTGTGGATTCTCCCCATTCTCTGTTCAAGTCTCGTTGGATTCCATGGTATATCGTAGTTTATCTCAACGTTGCTAAACTGCATGTCAATTCCCTCTCCAGCAGCATCTGTGCAGACCATTATTTCTGCACCATTTGGATCTCTGAAGTGTTCAAGCACCTGTTTTCGGCTTTCAATGCTCATCGAGCCATCTATAGTCGCAACCTTGTATTTCAGGGACAGTATTTTCGACAGGTACGTTAAGGTGTCCCTGTACTCCGTAAAAACTACGATTTTTGCACCACTATCGGAGGACTTTATTCTCTCTATCCATTCAAGAAGTGTTTTAAGTTTTGAATCTCTGTCACCGATCTCACTAATTTTTTTTAGAATTGCCGATATTTCCTTGAACTCCTCGGGAAGGATAAGTTTGTCAAGCAGTTCTTGCTCTTTTTTATCCCTCTCTTCCTCGTCAAATTCCTCCTCCGCCTCTTTCAGGTCCTTTATAATCTTCTCAACGTCCACAGAGGTGCCGCGACCCATTCTCCTGAGTCTGTTTTCAAGAGAAACTTTTAATGCATAAAAGGAGGAGGAAGCTCTCTTCCTCAGTATTATTCCCAAAAACCTTACAGAGTTTATCTCACGGCTGTCCCCGCTGAGTTTTGCTTTATACAGTTTTCTTGCTATAAACTCGTCGAGCATTTCGTGAATTTCTAACTCTTCTCTTGAAAGTGGAACCTCAACTGTCTTGCTCTCCCTCGGCGGAAACACCTCTTTTCCGTCGATAGTGACAACGTGATCTTTTAGATTTCTGATTATTAGATGCCTTGCAGATTCGATATCCGTTATGTAAGGGTCAAGGAGCCTCAATCTCTCAATAAAATCCTCGTCATCCCCTCTGTGTGGTGTTGCGGTTAGGAAGTACATGTACTTGGTTCTTTTTGCGAGAACCTGTCCAAGCCTGAACCTGTCAGTACCCCTGGAAAGCTTATGCGCCTCATCAACAACAACAAGGTCAATACTTGCATTTTCAAGCAGATTGAGGAAGTGATCCTGCTTTAATGTGTCCATAGATGCAACGAAGCAGAATTCTTCCCTTCTAAACGGATCCCCGTGTATTCTCAGGTACGCTGAATCGAGAAACTCCGCCTTAATTTCGAACCTGTTCTTCAGCTCATCCAGCCACTTATCAACCAGAGCCTTAGGGACAACGAAAAGCATTCTCTTCACAAGCCCCCTTGCAACAAGCTCGCTTGCAACGAGAGCTGCTACTATAGTCTTACCCAGCCCGACTTCATCGGCGAGTAAAATGCGAGGCTGATCGAGCATCAAAGTTACTTCATCGATCTGGTGGGGAAATATTTCAACTTTTGTTGAGGAAGCCAGTACGTAGGGGTTGAATTTGTATTCAGTGTCCAGTCTGTAGGCATCCATAGCCAGAATAAAGTCTACTGGATCATCTATTTCACCTTTTACAAGCCTGTCAATCACATCTATCTCTTCGACTTCGCTTAGAGGATACCAGAAAATTTCTCCTCGCGCAAGGATTTTGGCAAAGCCATCCCTTACTTCGAGAACTATTCCCTCCATATCTCTGACTTTGACTTTCCTGTAGAGCATGATCGTTCATCCCCCGTTTCTCACTCAACTTAGGAAATCTTCAAGCGTATATGTACCCCTCTTTACGAATTTTCCTTTCAGCACGTCCTGTATATTTTTGAGGATGTCAAACTCCTCCTTATCCTTTGGACTGAACTTCACACCCTTGTTCTGCTTTATTGAATAGCTTTTCACAAGAAGGGTAACTATTCTCTCTATGTCATCGGGCCTGAAGTTATCATATCTTTCAAGCGTGGTTTTTACAGCTGATACGCCTTTTTCAGCCGCCAGCTTCTCAAGGAATAGCAGTTGCTGGTATATGTTGTCTCTCGAAACATTTTCAGGTTTTGAGGGTAGTTCAGCCTCCTTAAAGCTTAGCAGTGAAACTCCCTCTTTTCCTCTCCTTATGAAGCTTTTTAGATTGTCGATCTTCACACCGTATGCCTTTGATAGCTTGAGGGCCTCATCTGCCGGTAAAGAGCCGCCGTAGAATATTTTTGAGACTAGGAGGAATGAAGCTTCTGGACCAAGTGATGACGGCGTTCTCCCGGTCAGCTTTCTGACTATCTCTCTGAGTATCAGGTCTCTGGCGTCCTTTATCAGGTTTTCAAAATCGGGTTTAAAGTTTGGATCGTAGCTCTTAATCGTTGTGTACTGGGTTAAAACTTCGAGAACTTTTCCATATGTCATTATCAGCAGATCGGTTATGGGAATTTCGAGGAGCTCGTCTTCGGTTTTTATCCTGTCGAGGATGTCCCTGATCTCGGATTCAACCTGTGGGATTAACGTTTCGTAGTAGGCTCCTTTTTCTTCTGTTATCTTTCTGCAGGAAACAACAATAGAGCTCATGAAAGATGTTTTCCCTCTTGCAAGGACGTTCGCTATGCTTTCCGTGTGGACTACATAGCTCGAGGTTATTCTGAACCTTGCGTCTCTGAGAATTTCGAGAAGCATGTTCCAGGCTTCGGGGCTTGAGTGAGCAAATATCACAACCAGCAGGCCGTCATCTTTCAGGGTATTGGAGATGTTCCTGAATGCCCTCTTCATCCCGTTGATGTAGAAAGTTTTTGCGAGGTTAAGATCACCGAATCTTCCCCTGCTCAAAACGAGGTCTTCATCTACCGGTGTCGGCTGCGGTAGCTCAGGGTAATAATCCTTTAAAGCCCTGTACATCCAGACGTAGAAGAACTCGCTGAGTTCACCGTAGGCAACGTCATCGAGGTATGGGGGGTCTGTGATAATTAAATCGGCCTTTGAGAGATTGCTTGGATTCAAAACAGATCCGAGCTTTACCTCTATGTTGCCGTTTAGCCTTCCATTCGCAACGAATTTTATCCCCTTTACGATGTTGTTTAAAATGTTGTAGAGGGATCCGCGGGCTTTTTCGAATGGGTTGACTTCAACAAAGTTGTAAACCATGCTGGGGCGTCTGAACGCAAGAGCAGGCTCACTCTCAAGTCTTCCAGCATTCCAGTGAGCACTTATAGAATTATTGTCAACATGATTGCAGAGCATTAAAGTGAGATAAGTTGCAATAACCCTGGCGTATTCTTGATCCTCGATTTCCCTCGCAATCTCACGGATGTTCCTCAGTAAAGTTATCATTACGAGGAGCTGTCTCTCCGTGAAAACCTCATACCACTTCTTTAAACCATAATTCGTAAGTCTGAATAATTCGGACTCTTTTAGATCTTCGGTAGGAATCAAATCCTCTTCCAGAAAGCTGTCCCAGTTCTCTTTTAGGTATTTAGCTGCTTCCTCAAAGTTTTTGCGGTCCTCCTCACTCGGAAGCTCAAAGGCCTTCCCCTTCCTACTTCTAACAACGACGGCAATGAGCTCCTTATCCCTTCTCTCAGCTATGTCCCTAGTCATGTGCTCGTAGCTTATCGTGTTTCCGCATCCGCCAAAGGATTTCTCGCATATGGCATTTCCTTCTTTCTGCGTGTGCTTTTCCCCCTTTTTATCCGATAGCTGCCTTATTTCAACCTCGAAGTCCCCGTTTTTGAATCTGAACCAGTATCCTATTTTTCCGTTCTTGTCCAGCCACATCTGATTTGTGAGAGGTACTCTCTGACCGCAATAGGGGCACTTTATGCACCAGCACCAGATATAGTATAGGGCTGTTCTACCCCCCCTCTTGTAGAATCTTCCAAGCTCTTTTTCAGTCCTCTCTATCAGTTCCTTACCGTATTTTTCAACATCTTCGGCCAGATGGGGGTACTTCCTGGGATACTCGAGAATGGATTTCATTAAAACGTAAGCAACGGGGTTGTAGTCCATCACACTCGCCCTGAGCCCGTATTCTAGGGCAGAGAACATCAAGTTACCCTGTCCCGCAAAAGGATCCATCACGAAAATACCTGAGGGGTCGAAATCAAGCAACTTTTGAAATCTTCCAATTTTTGGATCGTTCTTGTATGCTCTTACATCCGAGTTTAAACCTATCAGCTCCCTGATCTCGGTGATCATTTCCTTTAACTTCTCCTTTTCCACCTCCCCGTTCTCTCTGAAGGGGGCGGGAACGGTGGATAGCAAGATTATGGCCCTCGCCACCGAGATAGGTTTTCTTGTCACCATTACAGCAATTTGTTTATTGGAGGGACAGCAAGCTTCTCCTTTCGAGCTTCCTCACTTACATCCTCAAAAAGCTTCAAAGTTTCAATATCTTCGACTTCTATGAGTCTGCTACTTCTCATAAAACACCCTCCAAGCCCTATCGGCTCTATCCCTTTCCTTCAGAAATTTGTCAACCCAGAAATGAAGATCGAGCTTTTTCATTTCTCTCACCGCGTTGATGTACTTCCTCGCGGTCCACTCGTCTTCCGCAATCCTGAGCACATTCAACCCCAGAAAGGCTCTTGCGACATCATCATTCCAGCCGTTTGCCGTGAAATTGAAGAACTTGTAAGCGAGTTCTGCCCTCCATCCATGGACTCTGGCAAGCAAAATCTTCCTTGTTTTCCCACGCTCCTCAATTTCGACACACAGGTAAGTGGTCTTGTCTTTTTTCACCAGTAAATGCTTCTGCATCCTCTCAACCTCTCTTAAAATCGATTCCGTATTGCTGGAGATCTTCGGATATATCTTTCCTGGCAACTATGCTTAGCTCCCCTTTAACCTTTCCCTGGGAGTAGGCTTCTTTAATTCTTTCTATAAGTTGCTTCAGCTTGTTAACATCATTTAGATTGCTCTCAATTGAAAATATGTCACCCCCACTTTCTATACTTACTGAAAGATGCGGTTTAACTTCTCCAATTGTTTTTACAATCAAAATCTTGTTAAGCAGGTCTTTTAGCATTTCGAAACTTGTTATTGATACGGAGTATCTGTGTTCAGGCTCAACAAGAATAGTCCATGAATCCTGAGAATCGTCCGTGCTGGCTCCTACACCCTCTCTCGGATACCATTCAATCAATTCAGTAGTTTTATCTTTGACCGCCTCAAGTTCAGTATAAACAAGATCCTTTCTAACGATGTAGCCATCCCAGTCCACGGAGACCTTTTTTCCGATCACTGCCTTGTATCTGCCATCTATCCTCTCTAAAGTTTTGGTATAACCAAACTTTGAATTTGCAACGCCCTCTCTGGCTGCATCAATTATAGCTTTACCACTGGCAATGAAAGGCAGTCTCCTATCTTTTCTGAACAAATCGTAAATTTCCCTGACCGCTACATAACCATCCTTATTGAGCTGATTTTTTGTGTAGTCAGCATCTATAATGGATTCAACGCTCAGGCTGTCCCTGAACTTACCCTTGCTGGTAAGAAAGCTAATAACTCGTTCTGTAAGATTTTTGGATTCTCTCGACTTTTTATCGTCTTTTTTATCATACAGTATAATCTCTTCTGGATCAATATCCCCGCTACCGACTTTGGGATAGGCTATTTTTACGAATGCACTCTGGCAGGCAGCCGTCAGATTTCCCTCCGCCTCGTTAAGTCTATCTCTAAGTTCTTTTATCTTTGTTTTATCAGGTTTGATTCTTGAGTCCCCCTCTGCCTTTTTAATTGCACATACTTCCCTGGCCTCTCTTTTGACCTCTTCAAGCTGCCATTCGTCGGGAAAGACGACAACAAGAGTATTTTTGTACACTCTTGGTTTTTCACTGCCTGGGAGTTGTTCCATTATTTTCTCTATATTATCCTTGGTGAGAGGATTGAGGCTGACAAAAATTCTCAGGTTATCGGAATCATCATCCAGCTCATAGGGATCCCAGACGACTTTGAAGTGTCCGGAATCCTTAAATAGTGACTTTAACGTGTTGAGAACTGTATTCTTTATTTCTTCCTCAGTCACCTCTCTCTTGTAGTCCTGAATTACCTTGTTTATTCCAGGCTCTATCCAGAAATAGTATTCATTGCCCTCCTTTCTCAGGTACCAGAACTCTCTCTCCATCTCCTGAAGAATACCATCAACAAGGTCCGGGTCCTCTCCCACATGACAGATAGCAAGCTTAATCTGAGCGGGTCTAATGCCCGATATTTTGGCTGCAGCAATGAGAGAGTATATATATATCGTTCTCGCTATTCTTTCTGCAATTTTCACATTTCTGCTTTCGTCAATCTTTTTTGCCTTCTCAACCACATCTGTGTTTATCGCGTTGATGTACTCGCTTTTATCAAGCTGAGAAGTGAGAGCGTCCCTGATAGTAGCATCTTCAAGAGGAATGTCTCCCGTCGTTACAAGTTTGCAGTCCTTCTTTCCCATGCATATTCTGTGAAGAACCGTTGAGAGCAGCCAGAGAGCACCTCTCGTTTTGTTGAACTTGTCTATCGTAGAAACTCTCTCATGCAAGACATCGATGAGGAATGGGTGAAATGGATAGGCCCTCTCCATTTTTCTCTTGTAGTCAGCTTCAGAAATGAGAGCTTTCTCAAGATAGTAATCATAAAAGGCATCAATGATCCTTTGAGCTTCAGACCTGTCGTAGGACTTTACCAATCTCTTTCTCAAAACTAGGTATATCTCCTCATCCCTCACAGGAACAAGATATTGTGCCTGCCTAGAAAGAGCACTCGTGAAGTGGTCGTGTACGGTTTCTACTCTCTCCTGCAACTTGGCCTCTTTAATACTCTTTTTAACCTCGCTAACCACTTTCTCGTAGAGAGATTGCCTGCCTGTAAGCGTTAGAACCAGCATGGTGCGATATGAAGTTGAAACGGCACTCGATAGAACAACTATGAAATTGAGTGTGAGCTTCATAAGGTTTGTATCTCCAATTTTCACTGATTCTGCATTTACCAGATAGACCGGAAGCTCGTCAATGAGAATAAGTGTTGGGGATTCAAACAAATTTCTTATTTCGTTGATATTTTTAGGAGGTTTTCCTTCGAGATCGTATTCTTTCATCAAATCGTACTTTCCAAGGGCCTGAGCAATTTCACCCCAAAGTGTATTTTTCTCCATTTTCCTGCAGTCAATAGCAACAACTTTAACATCAGGAACTTCAAGTATTCCATATTCCTTATCCAACTCGTAATTACGTATGTATTCAGTTCCTTTATCCTTATTCCCGAATACGTGGTACAGTAAAAGGAGTGAGTGGGTTTTACCTCCACCGAATTCCGTATCCAGCACGTAAACTGCATTCCCCTCATTCCTTGCCAATCGTCTTAAAGCACCTGCAAGTAGAACCCTCATATCAGAGGTCAGATATGTGTTTTCCAAGAACTTTACAGGATCAAGATAAATTTCGTCGGCATCCCCACTTAGAACCTCGTAAAGTTCAACGGCAAATTTCTTTCGGTCTAGTTTTCCGTATTTGATCTCATCGCTAAATTCACACACTTCCCATACGTTTTTCAGATTCATTCACAACACCCCACATTTAGAATAAGTTCGAAATCCTCTTCAGAATCCCTCTTATCACCCTGTTCATCAAGTGTCTTGACTATTTCCGCTCGTTTGTGATGAACTTCAGCCTGTGGATTAAAGGTGAATTTTACAGGCTTATCGAAGTCCTTTACAGCCCTGAGCTTAATTCCGAATTGGAATGTTTCATTCCCGATCTCTTTAGGAGGTTTGAAAATTTTTAACGATTCTCTGAAAACTTCCGATTCAGCCTCATAAACTGCAACAACTCTCGAAGGTTTCATCTCACCTTCAATCCTCTGCTTTAGGTAAATCAAAAACTCATTCCCCGGCTTTAACTTTGCTATGATGTCCTTGTGCCTCCCAGCAACCGTAAAAACATTCTCAAATCTTATCACCTTCCAGTTTTTTTCGTTGGTTATGTAGAGCCAGTAAGCCACTATTTCACCTCCTTCACTTCAAAACCGAGCTTAGTTAAGATGTTGTAGGCGTGCATCGCAGTAAATGCAACTCTTGGAAGTCCAGTCACTTCAGCAATGACCTGCTTTATCGGAAATCTAATCCCATTGAATTCAATATAGTATTTTGCCTTACCTTTTAACTGTTCGGGTTCAAGTCTTTTGAAGACTTCTTCAACATCCTTTCGAGACAGAGTGTAAGTTTTCCCTTTAATGGATATACTCACAAGAGTCATAACGCCACACCATCCAACACTTACTCCATTTATTCTTACTCCCCATACTTATATATGCCTTTTTGCAGTCAAAGGTATCCAAATCATTTACATCCATTCGTGTGTATGCAACCACGCTCTAGACCTTTTTGAGATGAGTGGAGCAGTAAAAACTTCTGTTCGGGACTATTTTTATTACTACGTTCACAACAGAACCCTTGGAAACCTTTGCTTTCCTCGAAATCTCATCGTAGCTTAGCCCTTCGAAGTAAAGCCCCAGAACTTCCATTCTTTTTTTCAGCGGTATTTCCCTCATTTTTACACCTCCTCGCAGCTTTTATAAGCCTGATTCGCATGCTTCCATCTTCCATAAGAAGAACTCCAACTCTTGATCCAATTCTTAGCCTTTTTGCATATTTTTTTAGCTCTTCTTCCGTAAAGGGAATTTTATAGGCTATTTTGATGACCAGGAAATCATCGCCAACTTCTTCCACTGTTCCAACGATCTCGATCATCGTAGAAATTCTACGGAAAAGATTTTTAAGCTTTTCGTAGAATCTCTACTATGGGGTACAGGCTTGTGTCCTATGCGAGTAAAGGGAGGACGTATCTGCAGATTGTAAGGGATGTTAAAACAGAAGCTGGGTGGACAACAAGGATTGTGGTTCATTTAGGAGCGGATAACGAGCAGAACAGGGAAAAGGCTGAAATCCTGATGGAATTCCTTACAAACTACGCGTCAGATCCTGAAGCTCCAGTTGCGATTGGTACGATAGATCAGGACTTCTTCGCCGGCTTAAGGCTTGGAATGATCCTCGGCCCTATAGCCTTGCCATTTGCCCCTATTCTCGCTTTCCGCGATCTGGTTCAGATCCTCAGCACTCATTCAGCCTATCTGTCAGGAAACGTCGAAGCTGCAATAAACGCGACGCAGCATCATCTTTCCAGTGAGGAAAAAGAGAGGCTTGCGGAATGGATAAAGAGGCTGCCCGAGGATAAAAGAGGCATAGCTCTGCTTTTCAAGTGGAGCTACGAGTAGTCAAGTGGATGTTCAAATGTTCAGTCATACTACTCCGAGCTTGGGAATGCATGCAAGATACGCTCTCCTTAACTCTTCTCTGTCTATGTGATGGTATATGTCCACCGCCTCCCCCCTCTTATCACCTCTGAGCTCCTTGACGTACTCTCTTGGCATTCCATTTCTTAGCAGCCATGTTGTGAACCAGTGCCTGAAGCAGTGCGGGCCGAAGTGGTCTTCAAGCCTTCGCGAATCTGGGTTGTGGAAGCCCAAGCGCTTCGCATACTTGACTACCGCATTCCAGACTCCGTTTCTGCTCAGCCTTTCGAGAGTTTGATAGCTCACGAAAAGAGCTCTTGTCTTTGGCTTTAGCTTTTCCCTGACTTTTAGCCATCTTTTCAACGCTAAAGCGCACTCCTCGTCGAAGAAAACTACTCTGTTGCTCCTCTTCGGTGTTGGCTTCAAATTTATCGAGCAGTCCTCCCAGTTTATGTCGTCGACATCGATCCTTAGAAGCTCTCCTCTCCTCATTCCAGTCTTTGCCAGAAGCAATACAATAGCTTTATCCCTGGGATCGAGTATTGAGTTTACAAGCCTGCTCATTTCCTCTATGCTCAAAAGCTTTCTACTTGCTTTGTCAAAGTCTTCTTTGTATCTCCGCAGATACCTCTTCCTGAAGGGAAGAATTATGTTCGCTTCAGCAATTTCTTCAAATACCAGGTAGTCGTAGAAGGCTGAAAGGGCGGAAAAGTAGTTCTCAATCGTCTTGTGTTTCACTCCTCTTTCGTACTTTATGTAGTGCAGGAAGCTCTTCAGAACTTGCGTGTCTACTTTTTCAAGGCTTGCACCTTCCCTTTCAAGGAATTCCGCAAATACGAGCAGAGAAGATCTGTACCTCCTTATGCTCTCCTCCGTCATTCCCCTCAGCCTGCAGTCCTCGCAGAATTCCTGAATAAGGCTTTTAATTTCTATCCGCTTCAGCCTTTCCATCTCCATCCCCTTCCCGTGTACTCAACAATCCCGTATTCCTCGAGGATCTCAAGCTGCCTTCCAACGGCTTTAACAAGCTCGGAATCGGATGGATCTATGTTCAGGTTTGCCAAAATCTCTTCTTCACTGTAAGAGCCTCCTCTCTTCAGAAGTTTTATCAGCTCCCTGTCGAATTTCCTTATTCCTTCGAAGCTCTCTTCAGCGAATGGTTTTGCCCTGTAAAGCTTCAGCTCTCTGTCGAGGTTTTCAACAAGTTTTCTCAGCAGATTGTTCTCGGCTTTAAGCTTCCTGATTTCCTCTTCAGCTTCCTTCAGCCTTTTTATAAGCTCAACCCTGCTGATGTAGCCTTCTTCCCCTTCCCTCCTTATCGAATCCTCAACCCTCTCAATGACGAATTTGGAAATAGAGACTCCAGCCTTTTCAGCTCTCCTTTTCCAGTCCTCTGCCATTTCCATGGATGGAAGATAGACATAGATTGCCCTCTCCTTGATGGTTTCTGTTTTGCCCCTGTTGGGCTTTGGCATGATAAAAGTTGAAGTTAATGAATTTAAAATTTACTGGTAAAATAATGCGGGGGGAGGGATTCGAACCCTCGAACCCCTTCGGGACTGGACCCTAAATCCAGCGCCTTTGGCCACTCGGCAACCCCCGCTTGATGGGTGTGGACATTGCTGTTTATGTGTTTTATGCAAATACTTTTTTAGCCGAAGACATTAAACCGGTACATGGGGAAGTTCAGCATTGTAGCCCTCATATCCTTCACAGCACTGGCGATCATTGTTCTTTACCACAACATTTCACCCTACCTGACACCTTCTGAACTGATTGAAAAAGAGAAGGCTGAAAACGTTCAGGTTGTTGGAAAAATTGTTTCAGTTGATGGCAACACTTTTCAGCTATCTGATGGCAGAAGCAGCATAACAGTCATCTACAGCGGCACCGTTCAGCAGTACGATACGGAAATCGTTGTTGTTGGTAGCTGGGACGGGAAGTTTTTGCACGCCAAAGAAATACTTCAGAAGTGCCACACAGAATACAAGGGTGGTTAGTTGGAACCGGGATTTTTGCTCCTGATCACCTCTCTGATAACCTGCTTTCTGGCATTTACGTTTTTCCTTGCAAAAAAAGGGCAGTTGGGTGAAATTCTGCTTTACATATCAACTTCCATCGCATTTGCCACTCTTTTACTTCTTTTAAACTATCTGATCACAGACAGCTTTTCCATATGGTACGTTTACGCAAACTCAAATGCCGAAATGTCGCTTCTATACAAGATAAGCGCGCTCTGGGCTGGGAGAGAGGGGAGCCTCCTTCTGTGGGTTGTGTTCAATTTGCTGATAACATCCTCCTACATAAACTGGGGAAAGAAGGACGACAGGAAGGCAAAGGTAGCGGCAGTAATGACCCTCTTCACGTCATATCTTATTGCAAACATTATTTTGTTCTCCAATCCCTTTGTGGTTCTGCCCTATACGCCCCCTAACGGGGCAGGACTGAACCCACTGCTGAGAACTGTGGAGATGGTCTTTCACCCACCGGTGGTCTTTCTTGCCTACTCCCTTTCTGCTCTCCTTTTTTCTGTAACACTCGCAAATTCATACGGTGAAAGAACGGTTGCAAGGCTTACATGGATTTTCCTGACTCTCGGCATAGTAATTGGAGGCTGGTGGGCGTACAGAACTCTTGGCTGGGGGGGTTTCTGGGGGTGGGATCCGGTGGAGAACGCATCTCTCCTTCCGTGGCTTACCCTTACAGCATACTTCCATCTTACCAGAGGAAGGGAGTACTTTGCCTACCTGACCTTCTCGCTCATCCTTTTTGCGACATTTATCACAAGAAGCGGTATTGTAAGCTCTGTACACAGTTTTGGAGAGGCGAGTGAGTACAGTTACATCATTCCGATTTTGTTCTCGCTAACTCCCCTTGTATACAAGATCAGAGAGCTGTCTATTTCAAGTCTCTGCAACAGGAATCTGCCGGTCATCTTTTCATCAGCAGCACTCGTTGTTTTTCTTGGTACGGTAGCAGGAATTTCAGTTACGGTTAAAAGAGAGTATTTTCTGATAACATTTCTGCCCATTTTTGCTTTGATTGTACTCCTTGCAATATTAAAGATAAAGAAGATTTCCATGCCTTCTACACTAACTCATCTGGGCGTAATTCTTCTTTTTGTTGGAGCAACTTCTGTTTGGCTTTTTGAAGATGCCAGGACAATCACAGTAACCCAGAACTCCACGGGGGAGTATTTGCTGCTTGACATGAAGATCAGCGGAGATGCAGAAAAAAGTACGCTGACGGCATTTATAAAAACCCCTGAAGGGGTGATAGCACCAAAGTTGCACTTTTACCCGGACAATAGAATAGTTTCAACGGTTGAGATAGTCACGGAAATTTTCTGGGACAGTTACTATGCAATAAAAAGCTTTGACAGAAACACTGTAACTCTCGAATACTACCGTGTTCCAATGATTAATGCTGTCTGGATCGGTTCAGCACTCATGGTTCTGGGTGTTTTTTTAAGACTTTCAGGTAAAAGTTTTTAAATTGGAAGGTGGAAAGGGGAACATGGGAAAGACAGGAAGTGTAACGTGGGTGAAAATTAAGAAGAGAAACAGCAACGAGTACAGACTTGTGCCTACAAAATGGCAGGACTACAAGAAGCCAGGGCCAAATCAGAAGTACACATCAGATGGTAAGAGGAGAAGAAGGATAAAAAGGTCTCCGAAGTCGATTCTCGGAGTTAGGAGCTAATTAAACCTTTTTGAATGCTGCCAGGTAGTGGTAGCTTAATTCTTCGCTTTTTACAAGATTCAGCTTGCTCAGTCTTTTAATATCCTCCAAACTCAGCCTCTCCTCAACTGGTGGGCCAAACTCCATGTCCTCCTTTTTCCATTCAGCGATAACCACATAATCCGCTCTCGAAGCCCATTCCAGATATTCTTCCGGATTGTCCATTTCATGAAGAACATTTGAGAAAAGGACAACGTCAATTTTGAAATCAAGATCTGGTGGCGATTCTGAGATTATTATCCCGACATTTGGCAACCCCTCCTCCTCAACCCTTCTTCTCAGAATTCTGGCCATCTCCTCGCTTATCTCCACTGCGTAGACTTTTTTGAAAACCCTGGCTAAGGGGATCGTCAGGTAGCCTGTACCGGCTCCGATATCGAAAGCGACATTCTTTTTTGGTCTGAGACTTTCAATGAACCCAATGACCTTTTCCGGTGGAAAAATCTTTCTTCTCCATTCGGAATCCAGAACATGGGCTTTATTTGGGTCGAATCTGTGCTTCATAATCCAGTTCAGTTTCAGACACTTATGAGCTTTTTCAGCATCACTTAAAACCTGTCTAAGAGGTAGGCGTAGATTACCGGAAGTGCTATCGTGGCATCGCAGTAAACCGTCACAGCCTTTGCATCCGGCTTGAGCTTGCACCAGCTCTTAGCTTCCTCAAGAGTTGCCCCGCTCAGCCCTCCCCACTGAGGGGAATCGGTTGTGATCTGAACAGCATAATCAAATCCCTCAGCTAAGAGCATTGCCTGGAAGGTGAAGTTCTTCGGCACACCCCCACCGACAACAATCACCCCCATCTTTCTTTTTTGAAAGCACAGATCCACTATCCTGCTCACGTCTCTGAAGAAATCTATCTGCAGGTTCTTGCGGTAAATCATAACATGAAGACCGGCTATAGAGTCGTGAAGGGTTGGACAGAACACCGGAATTTCCTTTTCGGCCGCAATTCTGAGGAAGGAGTTTTCGTCCTCCAGTCTTTTCCCAACCTCCCACAGAAACTCGTAGCTTGCGTAAAATCCCTCAAGTTCCGAAATAACATCTGAAAGAAATTCTTCAACCTTCTCAAAAGCTTCCTGCGATACAAATACATCGTAAATTCTGTTTATGTTCTCCTCAGCCAAAACTCTGTCATCCACGTAACAGCTACCGATTTCATGGCCTGCACCGAGAGATTCAACAATTTCGTGAACAACATTGGCTCCTGTTGTCACTAAGCAGCTTATAAAACCATTCTGCATCATTCCTGCAATTATTTTCCTCATCCCGGCAGGAATCATTGCTCCTGCAAGAGTTAGAAAAACGAATGAACCTTTTTTTATCATTTCCTCACAGATTTTAGCAGCCTCTCCGAGTCTTCGAGCATTGAAAGCTGTGTTTCCAAGCATTTCTACCAGTTCTGAAACTTTAATCTCTTTGTGGATTTCTGGGCTTCTTACTCTCATGAATCTGCATTGCTTTGGATGTTTAAATCTCTTTCAAAAGGCATATATATCACCTCACAGTTCGAGTTTTTATGAAGGTACTTGTAAGCCCCATGAATGTTGCGGAAGCGTTGCAGGCAATTGAGGGAGGGGCTGACATAATCGATGTAAAGAATCCGGCTGAAGGTTCTCTCGGTGCTAACTTTCCGTGGGTTATAAGAGAGATTTCAGAAATTGCCAAAAAACATGGCAAGGAAATCAGCGCCACCACAGGTGACATGCCCTTCAAACCGGGAACTGCAAGCCTCGCAGCTCTTGGCGCAGCCGTTGCGGGTGCTGATTACATAAAGGTCGGTCTTTACGGAGTGAGAAATGCTGAAGAGGCCTATGAGATGATGTCTGCAGTTGTTAGAGCTGTCAAAGATTATGATCCTTCAAGGAAAGTTGTGGCTGCTGGTTATGGTGATCACTACAGAATATCCTCAGTTTCACCTCTGAGCCTGCCCGAGGTGGTTGCAAAGGCTGGAGCTGACATAGTTATGGTTGACACCGCAATAAAGGATGGTACATCTCTGTTTGATCACATGAAGGTTAGCGATGTCGAGAAATTTGTAAGCTTGGCGAGGGATAACGGGCTGATGGTTGCGCTTGCGGGCAACATAGGCTGGAACCACATAGAAATGCTGAAGAAACTCTCTCCTGACATAATTGGTGTGAGATCTATAGTTTGCGAGGGGGACAGAAGTTCGATGATCAAAAGGGAGCTTGTGGTGAAGCTTATTGAAGCCGTGCACGGGTAGAGCAGAGTTTTAAAAGCTCGCTCTCCCCCTCCCTCGTTCCCTTTGCAATAAGAACATCTCCACTGAAAATTCTTGTTGCTGCAGTTGGCTTTGTTATCCATTCATTCTTTCTTTTGACTGCAATAACGTGCATTCCCGTGTTGGTCTCAACTCTCGCCTCTCCAAGAGTCTTTCCATGGAGCGGGGATTCGTCAGAGACTGTTATTAGTGTTAAAACTTCATCAGCTTCTCTCATTGCTTCCTTGAATATTGTGGGTATCTCCATCTTGTCGAGAAGAACCTGTGCAATGTCTCTGGCAGCATCTGCTATTAACTCAGAACAGTATGCTATCTCTATAATTGCCATCAGAGGCTTTAGCTGCTCGTCATTGAAGTATCTGCTGCATTTCAGCACATTTTTCTCAATTTCGAATTTTCTGTTGTCAATAATTTCTTCAAGGTAGACTACCTCTAAGGCTATTTCGTCATTTCCGTATATCAGTGAGGAGTAGGCAAGGTCTACTGAGAGTTCAGAGAGGTTTTTCATCTCAATGAGCAGATCAACAGCTCTGTCAAGCTCCTCTATCTTTATGTCTGGAGGTTCTGGTGGAGGAGAAATTTTTTTACCTGCAACAACCTCGTAAAACCTCGGTAAGGCTGCGGGGTCTCCCTTTGCGAACAGCAAATCTCCTTTGTATATCACAGTATCGCGATCGGGATTGAAAATCCAGCTAAAACCTCGTTTGATGGCTATCACTCTCATTCCCGTTCTTGTATGAAGCTTTACTTCTCCCAGAGTTTTTCCTGAGATTTCAGAGTTCTCCGGAACTTCAAGCTTTACAACTGTCTCTTCTGAGTGGTAAAGCATCAGTTTGACCATCTCTTCAGAGAGCCTGATGTTTCTGAGAACAAGAGATGAGATGTCAGCAGAAGCACTGCTTATTTTCTGCCCCGCATTGGCTATCTGCAAAATTGACGAGAGTTTCTCTGCTTCCTCCATTCTCCTTGCAGCAAGGACTGACACAACCCTAATCTGTTTAAGCAGGTCAAGAACCCTGCCCTCAAGTTCAAGAACTTCTTCGGCAATGTCCTCATTGTTGTAAAGAATTGCCGAATAGGCGAGGTCAACCATCAGCTCTGTTGTATCTTTAATTTCCACGAGCAAATCTTTAACAGTACGGGGCATTTCAAATCTCTTTATTTCTTATCGTATATTAATCTTTTTCAACAACTTCAAGCGTCACTTCCTCTCCTTTTCTGTTGTAACATTTCCAGCTTTTCTCATCGTAGGGGTAGCAGACGATGATGTGGTACTTTCCAAATCGCGTGAATAAAGCCATGTCCTCCTCAGAGGGTTTGCAGCTTGGTGTAGGATGGCTGTGAACCGTTCCAAAAACTTTCATGCCGATTGGCAGCATTTCGAGGTGAATAACAGCTGAGACGGAGCTTGAAGCAAATGGAAGAAAAATGAGTTCATCCATTACATCCTTTTCCCCGCTGAGAAGTGCTATGAACTCATCCGGGTGAGCATTTTTTGCAGCTTCCAGTATCGTCTTAAGCAACCCTTTTGATATCTTCATATTCACAGAAATCCCCTCGGATCTGCAATGTAGCCTTTAACAGCACTCGCAGCAGCTGTTGCCGGGGAACATAGGTAAATCTCAGCATTTGGATTTCCCATCCTTCCCCTGAAATTTCTGTTCTGCGTTGACAGGCAAACCTCTCCATCGGCAAGCACACCCTGATGAATCCCCACGCACGGTCCACAGCCGGGATTGAGAACCATTCCACCAGCTTCAACAAATGTCCTTATCAGGCCTTTATCAAGGGCCTGCAGGTAGACTCTTCTGCTCGCAGGAATTACTATCAGCCTTACCCCTTCCTTTACTTTCCTGCCTTTCAGGATCTTTGCAGCAATCTCCAGATCTGACAGTCTGCCATTGGTGCAGGTGCCGATGTAAACCTGGTTCACCTCCGTGCCTTCAACTTCCTCAACTTCAGCAACATTGTCAACGTTGTGCGGCCTGGATATTACCGGCACGAGTGTTGAAACATCCATGTATATCTCCCTCTCGTACTCCGCATCCTCGTCTGCTTTAACCTCTCTGAAATCGTTTTCTCTGCCAAGCTCGGCGAGGAATTTTCTTGTGTTCTCATCACTCTCAAAAATCCCGGCCTTGGCTCCGCACTCTACAGCCATGTTTGAAATTGTAAGCCTCTCCTCAACGTTCATTCTTCTGGCACATTCACCATGAAACTCCAGAGCCTTGTAGGTTGCTCCATCAACCCCGAGGTCGCCGATTAGCTTCAAAATGACATCCTTTGCGAAAACTCCTCTGGGTAAGGAACCATCAAGCTCAACCCTGAAGCTTTCTGGCACTCTAAACCAGTTCTTGCCAAGAGCAATGGCAACTGCCACATCTGTTGAGCCCATTCCTGTTGAGAAAGCTCCAATACCACCGTAGGTGCAGGTATGGCTGTCAGCCCCCACAGCCAGATCTCCGGGTTTGACGTAACGCTCAACCATTATCTGGTGGATTATCCCCTCTCCCGGAGGGTTGAAGTCTGCACCGATCTTTCTTGCGAATTCGTAGATGAACTTCTGGTCATTGCTCAGCTCTTTTCTTGGCGAGGGGGCAGCATGGTCGACGAAGAAGTGCGTTCTTTTAGCTGCTTTAATCTCGGTTCCAAGCTCCATCAGCTGCCTTATCGCCAGCGGAGCCGTGCCATCCTGCAGGGCTATCTGATCAATTTCTGCAACAACAAGGTCGCCAGCGTAAGCATCACTTTTTGATTTTTCACTGAGTATTTTTTCAGCTATTGTTTTGCCCATACTGCAAGTTAATTCAATGCTTTTTAAATTAACTGTGAAAGCAAACTTTATAGAGTTTCATGAGAATATTTTTCATGAGACACCCAAGAGTGGCGGGGAGTTTTTACCCTTCAAACCCTGAATCGCTGCTCGCAATGCTTAGAGAATACACATATCCCTCGAAAGATGAAAGCGTTGTGGCATGCGTTTCTCCACATGCGGGTTACATCTATTCCGGAAGAACCGCAGGCAGGGTCCACTCTCTGCTACCAGATGCCGAGACCTTCGTTATAGTTGGCCCGAACCACACCGGATATGGTCTTCCTGTTGCAGTCTCAACAGACAGCTGGCTCACACCTCTTGGTGAGGTTGAGGTTGATACCGATTTCATTGAAGCCATGCCAAAATTAATAGTTGCACCTGATGAAATAGCCCACAGATACGAGCACTCCCTCGAGGTTCAGGTTCCGTTTCTCCAGTATCTGCACGACGACTTTAAAATCGTTCCAATATGTCTCGGGATGCAGGATGAAGAAACTGCAAAAGAGGTGGCGGAGGAAATCCTCAAAGCTGAGGAGGAAACTGGCAGGAGGATTGTGGTTATAGCGTCATCAGACATGCACCACTATCTGCCAGATGAGGAGTGCAGAAGACTCGATGGCATTGTCATTGATGCCATTCTATCAATGAATGTTAAAAAATACTACGAAACGATTTACAAGCTGCAGGCAAGCGTTTGCGGTTACGGGTGCATAGCAGTTTCAATGCACTACTCAAAGGCAAAGGGAGCAATTGCGGAGCTCGTTGACTACTCCACAAGCGGAGATGTTGCAGACAGAAGTCAGGTTGTTGGATATGCAGGAATAGTCTTCAGAATTTGAAATTTAAAAAATTTTTACGAATATCGAACCAAAAACTTAAGTATCGGGAAGATTGCTTTTATTTATGAGCGATGCAAAAAAGCTCGTTCTGGAAGCGATGAAAAAAGCTGGAAAGCCAGTTAGACCCGGAGATATCGCAAAGGAAACAGGACTGGATAACAAGGAAGTATCAAAAATAATAAAGGAACTGAAGAATGAGGGACTTGTGCATTCTCCAAAGAGATGCTATTACGCTCTTAAAGAGTGAGGTGATTTCATGGCAACGGAGGAGAATTTGAGGCACGCTTATGCTGGAGAGAGTCAGGCTATGGTCAGATACAGGATTTATGCTGAAATAGCAAGAAGCAAGGGGCTTGAAGGAATTGCGAGAGTTTTTGAGGCTGCAGCCTTTTCAGAATTTGTCCATGCAAAGAACCACCTGAAAATTCTTGAAGACGTTAACGATGTTAAGAAGAATCTTGAAACAGCTTACAAAGGAGAGACATACGAGATTGAAGATATGTATCCCAGGTTCTATGAGGAGGCAAAGAATGAAGGCAACAAGAGGGCGATGAGCAGTATAAGGTGGGCGCTTGAGACTGAAAAGGTTCATGCCGGGCTTTTCAGGAAATTGATTGATAGTGGAGAAGATTACAGGGGTAAAATCTACATCTGCCCAGTTTGCGGGTACGCAATGGAAAATGAAGCACCGGAAAAATGTCCTCTTTGCAATGCACCTAAGGAAAAGTTTGTTGAGTTTTAAACTTCGAGCAAATTTCAATATTTTTTTCAATTAACTGGAAAATGATAACTGAAGAGTCGCAAAATTCAAAAAATCCCCTCAAGCCTGAGCAGCTTTTCCTTCAGACTTTTACCGTCAATTTTCTGGCTCGCGGTATTTAAGGCAGTGTATCCCCCAATTCCCTTCTTCCCGACAACCCTGTGGCAGGGAATGATAATCGGTAAGGGGTTTCTTTTAACCACCTGCCCAACAGCTCTGGGTGAAGTTTTGAGAGTTCTGGCAATTTCCGAATAAGTTCTGATTTTGCCATAAGGTATCTTGCTGACCTCTTCAAGCACACGCTCAGCGAACTCGCTTGCATCAAGCCTGTAAGGAATCCTGAACTCAACTTTCTCACCTGAAAAATATCTCAGGAGCTGTTCTGCATGTTCGGAATCAGAGAAATCAAAGGATGGGAAGGTTGAGAAGTAAGATTTTACAGCCTCTCCACCATCCAAAACGACGTTGAAGTAAAGTTCTCCCCATCTGACTGAGAACATCAGAAATCCCTTCCGGAGATATCTCTCAATCTCTCTATTCCTTTTATCTCCTTTATTATCTCTGCAACAGATTTTGGAACGTATTTCTCCCAGTCCTCTCCTTCGAGCATCTTCCTTCTGATTTCCGTGCCGTGATATTCGTTGCGGTTGTACATTTTTGTGTGCATGACTTTGAAGCCCGCTTCTTTGAAAAGACGGTAAACGAGGGGATTGTTTGTGTAAACAATGTCAAATGGAGGAACCATGGAACAAACATGAGCCACCCAGAGACTGTTTCGGTAAATATCTTCGAGGGGAATAATGTAAACCTTCTTGTCAATCCCCATTTCCTTCTTGATCTCCTCAACTGCCTTGTCTATCATCAGAACTCTCTCTCCTGCTGTAAAGGGGTTTTCGAGTGAGTGGCTCTCCTGTGCACTGCCTATTCCTATTATGAGCTCATCAACTTCCCTGAGAATGCTTCTCACAACTTCGTGGTGTCCAAGATGGTATGGCTGAAATCTTCCCACAAAAAATGCTCTCATCTCGGTCTCCGTACAACTTTCTTTATATCATCCTTCAGTTTTCTTCCCGTCCTTCTCTCCCACTCCTCAATGGGAACTCCATACTTTTCGTGTATGGCATCTCTGTATCTCTCCGGTATTACATTGAATGTGCAGAAAGGTATGATCCTGCCATCGGGGCTGGCGTAGTGAATCTCACATCTCTCAACCCTCGCAATGTCATAGTTGTAAAGATCCTGGAAATGCATCATTCCAATGAAAAGGGAGCGCAGATGAAACTCTCCGAGAGTGGAGTAATCGTGCTTGACAAGCACTTCATAAAGAATTCTGGCAATATTGAATCCCTTAGGAGCCTTTGATGTATCAACAAACTTTCTTAGGTCGAGGATGTCCTTAATGGCTCTTATGGTCTTCATTCTGCTTTTTACAATCTCCTCTGCTTTTTCAGTTAAAAACTCAAAAAGACCCTCCACATCAATGAACCTCGTTATCGGGATGAGCTTCCCGTCCTCTTTGAAGATGTAGGTTGCCATGCCGCATGCAAAGTGGGTTGCGAGCTCATACTGTGGCTGACCCGTCAGGGCTTCGACAAACCTTGAAATTGGCACAACACTTGGCACAGGGTAGAAATCGTCCCTGCTTATCTCCCCTCCAGTTTGCTCTTCGATTGCCTTAATGCAGTCGGGAATTGTAATGCGGTACTGCTCTCTCTCCTTCCTTGGCATGCTGCCTACCAAGCTTACAGGCTGGAAGTTCACACCTCTGATAATGTCGATGTTGTCTGCTGCAAAGCGGATTATGTCAGCCAGCTGGTGATCGTTCACCCCTTTAATCACCGTCGGAACAAGAACAATTCCGAGCTGAGCTTTTCTGCAGTTTTCAAGAATTTTGGGAACCTCATGGTGGTTCTTGGGATTCGTTTTTTCATCAACACCATCAAATGAGAGATAGACTGTGTTAACACCCGCAACCCTGACCTTTAAAGCAAAATCTTCATCTTCAGCAAGCCTTATTCCGTTTGTGTTTAGCTGGATGTGGTCGTAACCCTCCTCTTTTATCATTTTAATTATGTCTATCAAATCATCTCTCAGCGTTGGTTCTCCGCCTGTTAGCTGCACAGCATTGCAGCCAATAGGCTTCATATTCCTGGCTTTTCTTACCATTTCCCTTATCTGTTCCAGAGTTGGCTCGTAAACGTATCCTGCTCTTTTGGCGTAGAAGAAGCAGTACCAGCATGCCAGATCGCAGCGATTTGTCAAAACGATGTTTAGCAGGGCAGTGTGGCTTTTGTGGTTGTTGCACAGCCCGCAGCTGAACGGGCAGATGGAGTTCTGAGTGATAGGAGTCGCTATTCCATGCCCATCAGCAGCAAATCTTGAAGCTTTCTTAAACATCTCAGCATCTCCCCAGTAAACATCAACAAACTCTCCGTGTTCATCACAGACCTTTCTGATCATAACTTTGCCATTTTCTTCGTAAACTTCTGCTTCCAGAATTTTCAGACAGTCAGGACATAGTGATTTGGTTCTGTACGGAAGCCTGATACCCTTTAATTCAGATTCAATATGCTGCATTAAGATTAAAAAGGTTAGAGAGTTTATCAAGTTTTCTGTTGGAGATTGTGCCCTGATCTCTGGTTATTATTCCGAATCCAGAAGCGATTCAACCTCGAATCCATCCATGATGTACTTATCATCAAAGTATCTTCTCACGAGCCTTTCAGCGTAGTATCTTGCCTTTGTTATTTCAGCACCGAAGAATTTAAAGAAGCTCTCGACCTGCTTTCTGGTTCTCAGCTCGTATTGATTTTCAGCGGCTGTTGTAACGATGAACGGGACTTCCAGCTTTTTGATTATCATGATTTCCTGTCTGAGTTTATCGAAGAGGTGCATTCTTTTGTAACCCTCTGTTCTGAGAAACTTGGAAAGTCCGAGCTCGATTGCCACATCCTTCTCAGCTGCAAGTTTTAGCGTGGCGTAATCCAGTTCCCTCTCTTCCCAATCCAGAATGAGGTCAACTCTTCTCCTCATTACAGCCTCCCTGCAAACAGCCTCGCTTCCAACAACGCCAACAATGGCTTTTCTCCTTACATTCCTGAGCTTTTTTCTCAGGTCTTCCGGAGAATCTGCTTTTATGATAATTCCACAACCTTCAGGCTTTTCGAGCATGAAAACATAGCTCTTAAAACCCAGATCAGGCAAATATCTGGGTAGAAATCTCAGGAAGTCATACATAACTCTCTGGCAAACTCTACTATCTTCTCACGCTTTGATGGAAACGTTACGAGTTTTAGCTTGACGGCAATTGCATCCCCTCCGCTTGCAAGCTCTACCTCTCCAAGATACGCTTTCTGTTTATCCACCCTTATGTGCAGAACATTCTGGTCGTCTATTCTTTCTTCAATTGCTTTCAGTATTTCATCAACCTGCTCTCCAAGGAGATCAAGAAAGTGAGTCCAGAATTTTTTTATTTCAGAACTTTTGGTCAGCTCAACCTCAAGATATTCCATCGGATTTCCGTAATGACCTTTAGCCTTGCTTACAGCAATCTCAAATTCAAAAGGAAAAAGAGTTGAAATTGCTTCACCAACTTTTTCTCTATCTTCCGTTGAGTGGACAACTGCGGATACTCTAATCCACTCAATTTTTCCCTTCATCTGTCCTTCCTGAAGTTGGCTCTAAGGCTTGGTCTCACCTTCTCTGTTCCTCTGCCCCTTCTTCTCAAACCTCTTGCCTTCCTTCCCGCTGAAGTCAGACCGCGGTAGACTCTTCCCCTCTTGCCGCTTATCCACGAAAGCTGACTGTCCGTCTTAATGGCTGGATGGTCTCTGTCAACCAGAATGACCTCAAACCACTTGTATCTCCCATCCTCGCCAACCCAGTAAGAGTTCAGAACCTCCATGTTTGGATACTTCCTGTTTGCCCTCTCCTCCGCAATCCACTGCAGATTCTTTTTTGGAGTTCTTCTGTTCACCATCAGCCCTTTGCTCTTCCTTCCTTTATTGGGTCTCGTTGCTCTCCTCCCGCCTCTTCTTACTCTTACCCTTACAACTATAACTCCTTTTTTAGCCTTGTAACCCAAAGCTCTCGCTCTGTCAAGTCTCGTCGGGCGGGGAATTCTAACAACTGCTGGTTCTCTTCTCCATTTCTGCAATCTTTGCCACATCAGCTCTCCAACATATCCATCGTAAGGTCTCTTCCAGGCTTCCCTGATGTAAGCATACATCGACTTCATCCTCATCACCACAAAAATCAAGCAACCGCTTCAGCAACAGCTGGCTGGGTTTCAGCTTTGGCAGGTTCTGCAAGGAGTTCGATTTTCCTTACCTCCACCCTCCTGATTGGATATATCTTCTTTGCGTTCTTGTATATCTCCGCCGGCACCTTGCCCAGCACGCACTCCTGGATGAATTGTACAAAGTTTAGCAAGCTCGCTCTCTCGACCACAATCTGTCTCATTACAGCCCTTATTGCCCTTTTCTGGCTTGTCTTGCATCTTTTGACCGTGAAAACAACAGATTTAACTCTCAATTTGTAACCATCAGCAGTGGTGACGTCAACAATATCCTCAATTTTGCTCGTTCTCCTTCTCGTGAGACTGTTCAGGTATTCTCTCATCAGCTCGAATCTCCAGAACTTTGTGTAGGCGTTATCTCCGGCAACTCTGTAAACCTTGAAGATCAGTTTCTTGTAGGTATTCTGGTTTGAATAGTCGTTTGTAAGCTCTGCCAGTGTTGTTTCAACCGTTCTGCCAACAACCTTGTTAGCATCATCTGCAGGAGTCTCTCCAAGCTCTGCCATCCCGAAGTACTCAGGAGCAATGAGCGTGAACCACTTTTTCATCGTCCATTTATCCTTAACTCTTGCAGCTCTCCTCTTTCTCGCCATGCTTTCAGCTTTTTGAGGGGACAATTAATAAAACTTTTGGAGACCATACTTCATGCTAACTCTACTGATGTGTGGGGGAAGGGGGACAAGACTGGGAAGGGGAGAAAAACCGATGCTTGAGGTTTGCGGAATGAGACTCGTTGATCACTCCTTGCTGCAGTATCGGGACTTTGAAGTTATAGCTGTAACTTCCCCGTATACTCCGGAGACGGAAAAGTATCTTGCTGGGAGAGGTGTGGAGATTTACAGATCAGCAGGAAAGGGTTACATTGAAGATTATGGCGAGGCATGCAGGGAGCTTTCCATTGACGAGCCGGTCATAGTGGCTTCGGCGGATATAGTTTACATCAGAGACTTGGCATTTGACATCGTAAGGGCTTACATGAGAAGCATAAAACCCGCACTGACAGTGATTATGAACGGTGAGCCCGTTGGTGTGAACGTAATAGATCCCATCCTCAAGGGCTGGCAGGAAGAAGAGATATATATTATCGAGAAAGATAGTTTGGTGAACGTAAACACATTTGAAGACGTTAAGAGGGCTGAGATGTTATGGAATACGATGAGAGGAGAGAGAGACTTGCGGAAAGATTGAGGCACGAGCTCAACCTGAGCAAAAAGGTTTATGAGGCAATAAAAAAGGTTCCCAGACATTTGTTCGTACCAGAAAGATACAGGGAAGAAGCTTATGTCGATACACCGCTGCCCATAGGCTACGGCCAAACCATAAGCGCTCCGCATATGGTTGCGATAATGTGTGAGCTTCTTGATTTGAAAGAGGGAGATAAAGTTCTTGAAGTTGGCACGGGATGCGGATATCATGCTGCAGTTGTGGCGGAAATTGTCGGAAAAAGTGGAAGGGTGATCTCCATAGAATACATCCCGGAACTGGCAGAGAGGGCAGTGACAAATTTAAAGGCACTTGGATATAACAACGTTGAAGTTATAGTGGGGGATGGAAGCAAGGGGTATGAAAAGGAAGCTCCTTACGATAAAATCTACGTAACTGCAGCCGCTCCTGACATACCCAAGCCGCTTGTGGATCAGCTGAAGCCAGGAGGCAGGATGGTTATTCCGGTTGGCGATTCAGTTCAATGGCTCATCATTGTCGAGAAGGATGAAGATGGAAATCTGAAAAAGAAAAACTGGGGTTCTGTGAGATTTGTTTTGCTTAGAGGTGAGTACGGATTCAAAAGTGTGAGGTATGATTGAAGCATTCAGAGCATCAGTCTCCTTTCTTACAACAATCCCCTTGGGGGGTGATGTGGAGGATCTGAGAAAAAATCTGTGGCTTTTCCCCTATACAGCCATTCTGATTTCCCTGATTATCTCAATTCCTTATCTGGTCAGGGATTATGTGGATGTGATGTTTCTGGCTGTTGTTTTTTATCTTGCAGTTGAGGGCATAAACCACGTTGATGGTCTGGCTGATTTTGGAGATGCCCTTTTTGCTCCGGAAGGCAAAAAGAGGGATGCAATCAAAGACCTAAATACAGGCACTGGTGGTGTTGCGGTTGTGGTAATCTACTTTTTAATGCTGTACAGCCTGCTCTTACAATCCGGACTCTGGGAAATTATGCTATCCCAGGTTCTGGCCAAATACTCAATGCTTCTGCTGATGTTCACATCAAAGCCGAGCTGGGAGGGATTGGGCTCTTACTTTATGGAGGGAATTTCCTTCAGAGATATTTTAATTGGTTCTTTTCCAGCAGTGTTGCTTTGCTACAAAATCGGAGTCGTTTCAGCTTTTGCAGTAGCCATTGCACTTGCTTTAGTGCTCTTTCTGAAAATATACTCCGAAAAACATTTTGGTGGTATAAATGGGGATGTAATAGGCTCTGCAAACTGCCTGACTTTTGTCGCATCTCTGGCTGTGTTAAAAGTTTGTCAGTTTTGAGATGAAGAATCCGGCTGTATTGTGCAGATGCGGAAAGCTTCTTACAACCTTATCCCAGTCCCTGAACTTCAATCCCTTAAACTCCCTGATTCCTCTTCCAAAAGGTGACTCTAAGGACAGAACCTTCGCCCCAACTTCAAGCAGATTTCCCTCGTTCTCCTCAAATGTTATGGAGCATGTTGCGTAAACAACTTCATGTGCATTTTTCAACGCATTCTCTATCATCTTTCTCTGAACCTTTAGAGTGGCTCTGAACTTTCGCTCATCAAATGTCCATTTCAGGTTTGGCTGGGATGCGTAGTTGCCTGTTGATGAGCACGGAGCATCAACAAGAGCCTTATCAGCCTCATATTCAAACTTACATCCATCTCCAACCCTTACCTCCGCAATTTTTACACCAAGCTGCTTCAGTTTTGCTTTCATTCTTCTAACCCTCTCCGGAGAATTGTCAATTGCCAAAATTTTCCCTTCGTTCTGCATGAGCATCGCGATATGGGCGGTTTTCATTCCCGGTGCTGCGGCAAGATCAATGATCACCTCATTGGGTGAAGGGTTTAGAGCTCTTGAAACAAAGCATGAGGCAAGATCCTGTATAACATACATGCCATTTGAATGCCATTCAAGCGATGCGGGGTGCCTTTCATAACCTTTGACAAGAAAAACCTCTTCGAGAAAAGTTTCCTCCAGCAGAACCCCGTTCTTTTCCAGATACCTTCTGACGGCCTCAACAGAACTTTTAAGTTCGTTTACCCTAACATAAACCGGTGGTTTTTTCAGGTTTGCTTCCATCAGCCTTAAGGCCTCATCCTCGCCCAGAAGCTCGATTGAATACCTTACGAACCACTCGGGGTGGAAGTATTTGAGAGAGACATTTTCGGAAGGGATCTCAAGCTTCTCCACCTTCCGGAGGACAGCATTAACGAGAGATTCTTTTCCCATCCTCTTTGCAATTCTTACGGCAGAGTCAGTTGCAAGTGCGGGATGAACACCCTTGTATTTCATCTCGTAAACCGCAATCCTGAGCAGGTTTTTTGTAAGGAGCTCAAGGCTGTCAAAGTTTTTGAGTGCCGATTTAAGATAAAAATCTATGGCATTCAACCTTTTTAAAGTTTCGAGGCAGTAGGCGTGAACACTTCCCCTGATCTTGTAGTCAAATCCTCCGGCTATTTTCTGGACTGCAGATTTGACCGAAATTCTGCTTCTTTCAACTTCTGCCAGAACTTTTGCCGCTATTTCCTGTGTGGGAATCAAATTACTACCATCTGGGCGTGCGGGCATCCATCTATGTACAGAATTTTACTTTTGTCAATAATTCCGACCTTTACGGCAAGGTTTACAGCTTTGCTACCAGTAATGTTCGCTATCGTTGCATTCCTTAAAGCTCTCTTGACTTCTTCCTCTCCAACCTCCTCATCTCCGTAGAAACTCTCCTTTACCTCCAGTTTGAGATCTCCCTCTCTGAAGGTTTTACCGACTATGTCTGAATCGCAGACCGCTACAAGCACTTCCCCTCTTACCCTGTAAACTCGCATTCTGAACATCAGATGCTTCTCACCGGATGCTTTGCCCCACAGGCAAGGCAGCGGAGCATGAGCACTCTCTCCTCCTTTATAAACTCTGTATCAGGAGAGCTGCATTCTTTGCAGAGAACATAAAGCTTTACGTAGTCGTCAACTTCCTTCTGCAGCTCGCTTTCCGTGAACTTCCCCTGAAGAACAAGTCTTCCGTTGTCGATGAAGCCTGCAGTACCAAGTGATTTAACGAGGAATTTGTAGAGATGTTCCTCGCTTCTGTTGAGCGTTTTTGCAATGTGAGAAAAGTTCTTGAGAATCGTTCTTGACCCCTCTCTCTGAATGCTGACTTTCGGTATCTCAAATCTTCCTCTTCTGCTCACTTCCTTACCTGCAAGCTTTTCAAAGGCTCTTTCAAGGAGTTCCTCGTAACTTCTCATTGTCCATAATAAGCGGCTTTGGATAAATACTTACCGCTCACCCGAAAGTCCTTTTTAACCTTCAACCTACATTCATCATGCTTTACCTCGGTCTAATCGGGTTTCCTGTCAGACATTCCGTCTCTCCCGCAATGCACAATGCAGCTCTGAAAGATTTGGGAATGGAAGGCATCTACCTCGCCTTTGAAGTTAAACCTGACAGGCTGAGGGATGCTGTTTTAGGTGCTAAGGCTCTGGGGTTTAAGGGGTTGAACGTCACCATTCCATATAAAGAGAGTGTTGTTGAATTTGTGAGTCTTGAAGGAGAAGCTGCAAAAATCAGGGCTGTGAACACGATCGACCTCGTGGAGATGGCCGGATACAATACAGACGTTTACGGTGTTAAAGCAGCCCTTGCAGGAAATGATGTAGAAGGCAAAACCGCACTGGTTGTTGGAGCAGGAGGTGCGGGAAAGGCTGCGACACTGGCTCTGCTGGAAATGGGGTCTGCAGTAATCCTGGCAAACCGAACGGAGTCAAAGGGGAGAGAAGCGGTGGAGATGCTCAGAAAGTATGGGGATTGCATCTTCTGGCCTCTTAGCAGAGTTGAGGAGCTGAAGGGAAAAATTGATGTTTTGGTTAATGCAACTCCCTTTGGAATGAGCGGTTTCAGGGCTGAGCTACCGGTAAAGCCCTCACTGCTTGATGGTGTTGAGCTTGTTTTTGATACGGTTTACAATCCTGTGAACACACCGCTAATTTTGGAAGCTAAGAGGAGAGGTTGCAGGGTTGTCTACGGCATAGAAATGCTCGTGCATCAGGGTGCCAAGGCATTTGAAATCTGGACCGGCATTAAGCCGAATGTCGGGATAATGAGGGAGGCTGCTTTGAAAGCCTTGAGTTAATTTTTGGTTTTTATTGCTCTGCACTCACCTTTCAGCCCTTCAATAAAGATTTATTACTCAACCCCTACTTGCTTCATGGTATCCATCAGGGACGTTTACCACACTGCAGAGCTGGCCAAAATCGAGATAACTGAAGAGCAGGCGGAGAAGTTCAGAAAGGAGTTTGAAAAGATCATCGATTACTTCAACATCCTTGATGAGGTTGAGGAGGATGTTGAGCCAACCTTTCATGTTCTCCCGATAACCAATGTCTTCAGGGATGATGTGGAAGGTGAGTGCCTGTCGCAGGAGGAAGCTCTGAGCAACGCTACGCATAAAGAGGAAGGTTATTTCAGGGGTCCGAGGGTGGTGGAGTGAGGATAGCGGACTGGAAGGAAAAGGTTGAGAGTTATGGATGCTACGATGCAATTTCGGAGATGCTTGAACGAATTGAGAAAAGCAAGCTTAACGCCTACATAACCGTATGCAGGGATGAAGCACTGAAAATGGCGGAGAGGTATGACAGAGGAGAGCTTGAGGGCAAGCTTGCCGGAATTCCGGTGGCAGTGAAGGATAATATCTCCACCAAGGGCATTCTCACCACATGCGCATCAAAAATGCTCAGCAACTACACACCTGTCTTTGATGCTCACGTGATTGAGAGGTTAAAGGCTGAGGGTGCAATTATCATTGGAAAGGCAAACATGGACGAGTTTGGGATGGGCACCACCACAGAAACCAGTTACTATGGTGCTGTAAGAAATCCCTATGACCTTGAAAGAGTTGCAGGAGGGAGCAGTGGAGGAAGTGCTGCTGCGATAGCGGCAGATGAGGCAGTGCTGTCACTTGGGAGCGATACCGGAGGGAGTATAAGGTGCCCCGCAAGCTTCTGCGGTGTTTACGGCTTGAAGCCAACCTATGGACTTGTTTCGAGATACGGGCTTATACCTTATGCCAACTCCTTAGAGCAGATAGGCCCGATGGCTGACAGCATTGATGACCTTGCTCTTCTGCTTGAAGTCATTGCAGGTAAAGACCGCAGAGACTCAACAAACGCTGGGAGAGATTTCAAATTCGTTCCTGAAGACAGAAAACTCAGAGTTGGTGTGATTGCGGAGATGGGGGGCAATGAAGAGGTTATGAGACGCTTCAGTGAGGTAGTTGAGGTCATCAAGGAGAGGCATGAGGTTAAGGAGGTGAGCATGCCCTCTCTCAAATACGCCCTTGCTGCATACTACATTATCGCAATGAGCGAAGCATCGTCAAATCTGGCCAGATACGATGGTGTAAGATATGGTTTTGCTCTTGAAAGGCTCGATTCATGGAGAAGGTACTTCTCAAAGGTCAGGGCGGAGGGATTTGGTGATGAGGTGAAGAGAAGGATAATGCTCGGAAGCTATGCGTTATCTGCTGGCTACTACGGCAAGTACTACCTTAAGGCTCTGAAGGTGAGAACTCTCGTTATCAGGGACTTCAGGAAAGCCTTTGAGGAATGCGATGTTTTGCTATCCCCCACCATGCCCTCCCTGCCATTCAAGATAGGAGAACTTGCCGATCCACTGACAATGTACAAGGCTGACGTCAACACAGTTCCGGTTAACCTTGCAGGAGTTCCTGCATTGAGTGTTCCGGTTGGATTTGAAAGAGGTCTTCCTGTTGGATTGCAGGTGATAGGAAACTACTTCTCGGAAAACACACTGCTTAACTTTGGCAAGTGGCTGGCTGGAAGATTTGAGGAAAATTAAAGGAAACCAAACTCTGAAAGGTAGTAGTGCAGATTTCCGAGAAATTCGTTTAGGGAGCTGTATGGAACCACAATGCATCCGGCGTGAAAGCGGATAAGGTCGTCAATAAAACTTACTATTACCGGAACAGCTTTTTTTCCAGTTACAGTAGAGAATCTCTCAACCCTCTCTCTGTGCTTTTCGGCTTCTTTTTTGAGCTGCGAAACCCTGTATCTTGATGCTGAGTAAAGCTTTGCATCGAAGCAAAGAACTGTGCCGTATCTCTCAGCCACCACATCTATCTCCGATTTTCCCTCCTCATCTTTAAACACATACCTGAATTTTGTGGTAAAGTCATGAGCTTCGCAGATTTTTCTTACTTCCTCCTCAAATTCCTGCCACCTCATCTAACAGCCTTCTTTCCCGCTTCACTCAGCAGTTCCTTCTCCACAAACACGATAGCGTACTTCATCAGCTCATCAAGCTCCTCTTCCTCAGCATTAAATATATCTGCCGGGATGGCAAACTCGGCAAAGCAGTAATCCTTTTCCCCAATAAGAGACTCTGTTTTCTCTTTTCTGAAATCCGTAATGTCGCTTGAAACAACAATGACGACATCATCATCTAAATGCCCCTCAAGAAACCTGAGGAAGCTTTCCTTGCTGAATACATATGCCGGCATGAATTAAGTAGGGCAAAGGGTAAAAATTTTTACCTCAACTCATTTTTGTGGAAATCTACTACTACACCTTCACCGGAAACTGCAGGAAGATTGCTGAAATTCTGGCAGCTGAATTCAAGGGAGAGCTGAGGGAAATCAGGAGCTTCAAACTTCCCTACATTTTATGGCTCATCCTCTCCTTTATTCCTAATCTCGGTGTGAAAATCAACACTCAACCTCCATGCAGCAGTGAAATTGTGCTGTGCTTTCCGAAGTGGACGCTGAACTGTCCTCCTGTTACAGCTTTTCTGAGAAAATATGCGGAGGGCAGGAATATTAAGATGATAATCTGCTTTGGCGGGTTTGATGAAAAGAGGTATGCTGAGTTTTACCGGAAGTTTGCTTTGAAATGCGGTGCCTTAACGGCTGATACCATGCTGGTTAAGAGGAGAGACCTCAAAGAAAATAAAGAGGATGTGAAGAGCAAGCTCATCAATTTTCTCAAATCTTAGCTAACAGCCATTTCAACGCAGCTTCTAAGATCACCGAATCGAACGTTAACCCTTCTGTTTTTCGGGAGATAGTGCAGGGCCTTTCCTGAATTCACCATAACACAATCAAATTTTGAAGTTGCTGGAGAAACAACCATGCACGTGTCCGAGAAAACCTTAACACCAAGTTCCTCCAGCTTTTTTACCAGATTCTGATTTTTCATCACGACTTCTCTTGCGGTGAAAACCCAGAACTCCCTCCTCACTTTTCTTCCACCGAGAATGTTAAGAATGATCTCGAGCTCCCTGGGTGAGGCATGCGGGCAGCCAACGGTCACAAGGTCAGGTTCGCATCCCTTTTCGAATTTGCCCTCAATCTCAATTCTCTCTTCCGGGACATTAAAGTCCTTCCATTCGGGGGTAACTCCTTCTGCATGGAACATTACGGTATTTCCTGTTGCAGCAAGCGCCGCACCCAGAAGCTTTAACTCCTCTTCCGCCACACTCCTCTCGAAAATGAAATACGGCACCTCATCTCTCAGCATTTTCCCCGCTTCGTATCCCGCAGCAGCCAGATCTCCCCTGATTCTCACAGCAATCGTCGGTGCCCTGTTCTCTTTTATATGCATCCCGTAGTAGGGAATTTTTCCAATTATCGCTGCAGCAATTGCCGAAACCCCACTCTCTCTGTTCGTCCTTGCTCCTATGAGGGAATTGGCGTAAACGATGGCCGAACTCTCAGACCAGGCAAGATGATCCCCGAAATTCGGTTTCAGGAGGTAGTATGGGGTGCAGGTCAGTGTCATCCTAACTCCCAGCCTTTCAAAGACCCTAAGGATCCGCATCTGCTTGCAGTAGAATTCTTCTTCAATTCCCATCTCCCTCCATCTCTCCAGATCCATACCCGCAGGATTAAGAGTTGCAGGGACTCTCAGTTCAGCTTCAAGGCTTTCAAGCCACTCCAGACCGGCATCGCCAATGTTGTCGTAGCTGACTCCCGAAATGTGTGCGGATTTTACCTCAATAAGCCTCTCAGCCTCATTTGCCTCTCCCTCAGCAACAAGAATCTCCATGCATCTTCTTACTGTCTCGTTCTCGCTCTCCAGCAGCTTCTCTTCCTCCCTTGTCAGATGCACTCTTCCACCTCCTTTTTAAGCCACTCCGGGAGAGCAAAGGCAGCTCTGTGCACTTCGGGATTGTAGTGGACTGTATTCCCCTTTATTCTCTCAAATCTTCTGTCCAAATCCATGAAATCGTAATCACCACCGATTATAAAGCTCCAGAGTGCGAGCGGGTAGGAGGGAATGCAGGATAAGTAGACCTCCCTCTTTTTGAAAGGAGATGAGTTAACGAGAAGAGTTTTAAAATACTCCTTCTGGATGAGCGGTGACTGGGATTGAAGACTGATAACATCACACTTCTCCCTTGCCAGCTCAAAGAATTCTCTGTCAAAAAGAGTGTCACTAACTCCAACGGGATCGGTGCTGTCCACTATAATTACATCAAACCTTTCACAATCTCTCAGGAACTCCTTTCCGTCCATAATTACTATTTCAACCCTTTCGTCATCGAATGCACCTCTGTCAATACCCAGAAACTTTCTGCAAAGCTCTATAACATTTTTATCTATGTCGACCAAAACAGCCCTCCTTACGTTGTGCTTCAAAACCTCTCTCAGAGCTCCACCATCACCCCCGCCAATAATCGCGACATTCCTCGGATTTTCTTGAGAAAGCATTGGAACATGAACAAGCATTTCGTGATAGAAGACTTCATCAAGCTCTGTAAGCTGTATTTTCCCATCTATAACGAGCATTTTTCCGAATGATTCGGTCTCATAAATCTCAACTTTCTGGATTCCTTTTGCTTCGTGGATTTTCTTTTTAATTTTTATTGCCAGCCCGCATCCGTTGTGGTACTCGTAGAACCATTCCATAGCCAGTTAAATGCTGATGGGCATATAAACATGTACTTTCAGATATCACATTTTTCGAGAAAATTTTTCAAAGCCTCGTTAAACTCCTTGGGCTTTTCCAGCATAACCATATGCCCGGTTTCCGGAATTACCACCATCTCTGCTGAGGAAATGTGACTTCTTAAAAACTCGGAGTACTTCACTGGAGTCAAAACGTCTTTTTCTCCGACAATAAGCAGAGTTGGAACATCAATTCTCACCTTCCCATTCCTGTATTCGTCAAGCAGGTCAAATTTGTCGCAGAGAGTGAGATCGAGATGAAGAACTTTCGCTCTTTCAGCGAAAATTCTGGTAAAATCACTGGCAAGCGTTTCGTTTGAGAATGCATACTTAGAAATAATTTTTGCAGCTTCATCGGGCTTTTCTTTAAGCAATTTAAGTATCTCCGGCAGAACTCTAAGCCTCGCCCCGGTTCCGGCAAGCACAAGAGCTCTTACAACTTTTGGATATTCGAGGTAGATTTTTTGCGCTATTGCCCCACCAAGGCTGTGCCCTACAATCACTGCCTTACCGGTGAGTTTCTTCACAGTCTTTGCAGCAAAGTAGGCGTAATCGGAGATATCTCTAATTTCTGCCGCACAGCTCTTACCGTGATTGGGAAGGTCAATTGCATAACCCCCAACCTCTTCGATTTGCTTTTCCCAGAGCGTTGCATCACATCCCGAGCCGTGGATGTAAACCACTTCTCTCTCTTTTCCCTTCAGCACCGAGATTCTCAGAGCATCGATTTCGATAGCAAGCCTTTCCATGGTTAAAGATTAATTATTTTTTATATTAAGTTTTTGGAATGTGACACAACCCGCCATCAGTTTTCGTCCCGGGCCAAATTTAAATAACAGGTTAGCCTTACTGTATACAATGAAGCTGCTCGGAGAGCTTAAGGGTTACCAGATTGTGGGAAAACATTCAGCCGTTAAAACATGTCTGTGGTTGAAGAAGTCGCTGAAAGATGAGGGAGTTTGCTACAAGCAGAAGTTTTACGGGATTAGCAGTCACCGCTGTCTTCAGATGACTCCGGCTTTGATGTGTAACCAGAGCTGCATTTACTGCTGGCGCCCTCTTGAACTGCTGAAGGGGTTCAGAGGATGGGATGATCCGGAATTTATAGTTGAGGAGAGCATTAAAGCTCAGCACCGCCTGCTTAGCGGTTTTCATGGAACTGCTGGCGTTAACAGGAGAAAGCTTGAAGAAGCTTACAGGCCAAATCAGGTAGCCATCAGCCTGATAGGAGAACCCACCCTCTATCCAATGTTACCCGAGCTCATTGAGGAATACAGGAAGAGAGGGTTCACGACATTTCTTGTTACCAACGGCACAAACCCGGAGATGCTGGAAAGAGTAAATCCGACTCAGCTTTACGTTAGCCTTACAGCCTTTGATGAGGAAAGTCACCTCGCCCTTAACAGACCTCCCAGCTCGAACTGGGATAAAATACTGAAAAGCCTTGAAATTATGAGAGATAAAAGCAGAAGCGTTGTGAGGCTGACTTTGATTAAGGGTTACAACATGGACGAAAAGGCGATAGAGGGGTATTCCAAGCTTATAGAACTTGCTGAACCCGATTTTATTGAGGCAAAAGCTTACATGTATCTCGGTTACTCCAGATTGAGGTTGAAGTGGGAAAACATGCCCGAACATTCAGATATTGTTGAATTTTCTGAAAAGCTGGCTGAGAGTATAAGCTATGAGGTTAAAATGGAATCTGAACCGAGCAGAGTCGTGCTGCTGGAGAGGGTAAAATGAATCTTGAGCTTAAAGAGGGTTTGGGATTAAGAAAAAACTTGAGGGGTGAGAAAATTTTTGATGTAGCGGTTATTGGAGGAGGAGTAGCTGGTTTATCTCTTGCTGCTCTGCTTTCAAACAAGTACAGAGTAGTTGTTTTTGAAAAATCTAGGAGTCTCGGTGGTAGAGCAAGAATTGCGGAAAGAGATGGATTTATTCTGGATTATGGAATACACACCTGTAGGTTTGCTGATAGAGGCGTAGTGGCCGAGCTTTTCAATAAACTTGGGATACCGATAAGTTTTCATTCTTCAAACGCTACCGTTTACTCTAATGGCTTTCATAAAGTTCCAAAGGGTGTGAAAGGTTTTCTAAAAACTAAACTTCTCCCGTTTAGAGGAAGGTTGGTACTTTTGAGACTGATGCTAAAATTGCTGAGACTGAATCCGAGAGATGTTGTGGGTGTTACTGTACACGAGTTTGTTAAGGATTTTACAGAAAGAGAGGACGTTTACACGTTGGTATCAGCACTCGTTGGGTCAGGTATAGTATGCCCTGACATGAAAAAAGCCTCGTTGTGCGAGGCTGTAACATTTGCCAAGAAAGCGGTAAAGAGTAAATACACTGGAGGTTATCCAGTTGGAGGGTGGAAGTATATAATAGATAGTCTCAAGAAGAAAATTATCGAGAATGGTGGCGAAATAAGGTTAAATTCTGAAGTTGAGAAAATTGAAGTTAGCGGAAATGTTGCAGAGGGGGTTGTTGTTCGTGATGAACTTATAGACGCAAAAGTTATCGTTGTTGCCTTCCCTCTCCAAAGAATTTGCAGTATTGTAGATAGGCATTTGCTACCAAAGTCTTTTGTTGAGAAGGTTGTGAACCTCGAACCCACTTCGGGGATATCTCTTGATTTGGCTTTGAAGGAGAAAGTTTCAGATATAGACTCAGTTATTATCACACTTCAGCCGGTTATAATGGGTCAGTTCACTTCCAACATTTATGCTGAAACATCTCCTAAAGGTGAACAACTTGCCACATTCTACTATCCGCTTCCTTATGATAAAATGAACGACAGAAAATACCTCCATAGAAAGCTTGAAGAGATGAAAGAAATGCTTGAAGAAATGTTTCCGGGAATTCTCAGGAAAACTAAGTGGGATAGGGTGCTGTATCTTAAGGTAGTGGATGGAGCAATTCCAAAACCCGGTCAGACGTATTTTGAAAGACCTGATTACCGGTGTCCAACCATTGAAAATATGTTTTTTGTAGGAGATACGACAAGGGCAGAAGGAAACGGTGGTGATATAGCTTTCAGATCTGCTTTGGAGTGTGCGAATATCATAGAGAATTATTTTAATTATTTTTACGAAAGAAAATAAAGTAAAAATTTAAAAAACTTACAATGTAGTTAAATTCATGATTGAATTTAAAGTGGCAAAGGCATTTTGCTTGCTTTCCTTTGTTATCTTTCTATTTGTGGGGTTTTATTTCTTTCTATTCCCCAAAAGTCTTGAAATTGTTATTTTGGAAACCGGAAAGTTATTGAAAGTTGAAAGAGGGGACGAAATTAATTTCTGGAGGAGTCTGACTTTTGCATATATGATGACTATAGCCTTTTTAGCGCTGTTAATAGCAAGCAATGTAACTATCTACTGGCGTTTTCTAATTGTTCTCTTCATCGCTAAGGTCTCATCATCTTCAGCAGCCCTAACGTTCTTCCTAAGTGGTGGAGGATTCTACAGTCTCGTTATAACTTTTGTAGACTTTCCACTTGCTTTGTTTTTTATCGGTCTTTATCTTTGGATATGGAAAAACAGGATAATGGGGTGATTAACATGATAAGTGAGAGAAAACTGAGGATATTGAAAAAGGCAGGTGAAGCTCTTATTCCACCGGAAGGTAATCTGCCAGAATACAGCGTGGAGGTTGATGAAAAGATTGAAAAGATTTTTAGAAAGATGCCTCCACACATTCGGTTTACACTCAATATTAGTCTAATACTTTTAGAAATTTTTCCCCTTATTAGAATTTTCAAGCTGAAAAAGCCAGCCTTTTTCACGTCTTTAGATATTGGCGAGAGATATGAGTTGCTTCAGAGATTAAGAGAAAGCAAATTTTTCATTTTTCGCACACTTTTCCTTCTCATTAAAACGTTTGCAGTTGTTTTATATGCCTCAAAAAAAGAAGTGGAGAAAGTCGTTGGGTATTCTGTAAACACTGGAATCAAAAAAAAAGTTTTTTCCCCAAATCTTGTAAGGGAGAATATAATAGAAGGACACAATATAATAAAAAAAGAAGGTCATCACGTGGTCAGAATACGATGCGATGTGCTTGTAATAGGATCAGGTGCTGGTGGAGCGGTGGTTGCGAAGGAACTTGCTGAACGTGGTTTTGATGTAGCTGTAATTGAAGAAGGTTTTATGTTCGAATGTGATAAACTTGAATCTGATCTGTTGACTGTTACCTCTGAACTATACCGAGAAGCTGGAATGACTTTTACTGCAAGTCTAAATCAGCCAACAATCTTGGTGCCAACTGGAATCGCCTTAGGTGGAACAACTGTAATTAATGAAGGGACGTGTTTCAGAATACCAGATGATGTGCTTGAAAGGTGGATTGTTAATTTTGACCTTGAAGGGGTAGAACCTAAGGAGATGGAGAAGTATTTCAAAAAAGTAGAGAGAACGCTCAACGTTCATCCAGCGTCTGTCAACCTCATGAGTAAGGCAGCGATGAAAGTAGCTTACGGAGCTGAAAAACTTGGTTACAGCTACTTCCCGCTCTACAAAAATATTTCTGGATGTGAAGGTTTAGGACGCTGTGAACTTTGCTGTCCTATTGATGCAAAAAAAGCGATGCACGTAAGCTACATTCCTCTGGCAACTCAAAACGGAGCAAGATTTTATACCGGATTCAGGGCAAAGTGGATCGAATTCAAAGGTAAAAGGATAACCAAGGTAGGGGGCGAAATTATAAGCAGAGATGGTGAATTGCTCGGGAGATTTGTAGCTGAGTTCAAAATTCTTGTTATCGCAGCGGGAGCAATTCATACTCCCTACCTATTGCTGAAAAACGGAGTTGCAAATTCAAGCGGTATGGTTGGCAAAAATTTGAGAATTCATCCAGCTCTTGGTGTAATGGGAATTTTTGATGAAACTATGAATGGTTGGGAGGGGATACGCCAGAGCTTGGTTGTTAATGAATTTTCACATGAAGGGATAATGTTGGAGGTGACCTTTGCACCCTTACCAATCGCAATGGCAGGAAACTGGGTTATCGGAAAAGAACTTTCAAAACTCTTTTTAAATTACAAGCAAGCATCAATGGTTGGAGTAATGATAGGGGATGATAGTTCGAGAGGGAGAGTGCTGGCTTTCCCCGACTTTTTACCACTTTTAGGGAAGACCCCAATTCTGCAATACAGGTTCGGAGAAAAAGATGTGCAAAAGGCAGTGAAGGGACTTATTGAAACTTGTAAAATATACTTTGCCGCTGGAGCACAGAGGGTGGTAACCCCTCTTTTAAATTTTCCAGTCGTGAAGACAGACGATTTGAACAAACTTGAGAAAATTGGACGTTTACATCCGAACATGCTAATCTGGTCGGCATATCATCCTCAAGGGACATGCAGAATGAGTGCCGAGCCATACAACGGTGTTGTAAACTCATACTGCCGCTCGCACGATTTTGAGAACATGTATATTGCGGATGCAAGTATTTTTCCAAGTTGTGTTAGAGTCAACCCGATGATTTCAATTATGGCCTTTGCAACCAGGACAGCTGAGTACATCTCGGAGGTGAACAATGCAGTATAATGAGGTTCGTGAGATAGTGAAGGCTACTAGCGAATTCGCTAAAAAAGAATACGACCGGGATTTGTTGAAAGCTTGGAAGAAAGGGTTTGAACTAGGATACTTTAATTTGGATATTCTATCTCCTGCTGAAATTGCAGCTGTATTTGAAGGCGTTTTTTCGGCAAATCCTAATTTTGGTGTTCCTATGCTTTATTTCACAGTTTCCCAGCATATTTTTGGTGAATTTGGATCTCTTGCATTTCAGCAGGAAAAGATTGTTACAGATTTTACTTACGAAAGATACATTATGGCGGACGATACAGTTTTACTCTTTCTTGCTGAGGAGAGATACTACACTCCCGAACTTACAGAACTTAGAATAAAAAAAATTATTAATAATGTAGTATCAGACATCCGACCTCTTCTCAATCTGCTTCTTGCTGCACGATGTGTGGGTACAGCTAAGTGTGCCCTCAAAACCGTGTTGAATTACTTGAAGGAATTAAGAAGAGCAGGATATGAAGAATTCAATTACTGCCACTGCTTTGAGAAGCTCGGAGAAATTTCAGCAGAGATTGAAGCTTCAAAACTCATGTTGTACCATGCAGCATCTTTACTTGAGTCATCCGCTAGCAATGAACTTTTTGTAGAGATGGTATTATGGAAGGCCGCCTGCACTGCAGTTATTGCTGTAGACGAATCCACATTAATTCAGGAAGGTTTTTATAACTACAAAGAGGATTTTAAGATAGAGATTTTTAGAAACATTACAGAATTGAAACACAGAAACCCTGCAAGATCATCAATCTACAATTTAAAAATTTCTGAACTCTTTTTTCCCTTCACCATCAGGTTTTATGGACACTTTCCTGAGTGATTCAAATAAATTTAAATAAACCGAGCCAATCATATTCCATTGTTGACAAAAATGAATCTTGAAGAATGTATGAAAAGACTTGAGGAATTAGAATTGGCAAGGGAAGAATTGCTTAAGATATTGAGAGAGATGAGAATTCACTCTGCTAAGTCAATAGCCCTGATTCATTCAGGAAAAATTGAGGAAGCTGAAATAGAGCTTAAAAGGGCTCATGAACTTTTAGAAAAGGTGAACAGCTATCGCAGATATCCGGAAATCTACTTTTACCTCTGCAACGATGCCATGCAGGAGTTGGTTGAGGCGGTTGCGTTAAAAAAAGCGATATCTGGAGAGTTCACTCTTGATGCTGAGCTTGAGGTCACGCCTTCAGCGTTTTTGAATGGCCTGGCAGATGCTGTTGGGGAGCTGAGGCGATATGCGCTTACAAAACTCATTGAGGGTGATTTTCAAACAGCCCACAGGATGCTGGAGATGATGGAAAAAATATACGAGCGCCTGATGGAATTCACGAGCTTTCCCGAAAAGCTTGTTCCGGGTTTAAGGAAGAAACTCGATGTGGGAAGAATGAGCATAGAGAGAACAAAATCAGATTATATCGCAGCAATGGTAGCGAGATTGAATGAGAGTCTGGGTAGGAATTGACGACACTGACAGCAGTAAGGGAATGTGCACGACTTATCTTGCAGTTCTTGCAATGGAGAGAATAGAGGAAGAAGTGGGGAAGGTAATAGGGTTTCCAAGGCTTGTAAGATTGAATCCCACAATACCGTATAAAACGAGGGGGAACGGGGCTGTTAGCTTTCTTGCTGAAGTTGAAGATCTCGGCGAACTTGTGGATGTTGTTAATGAAATTATACTGGAACATGCAATGCTTGATGACGTAAATACTAATCCAGGAGCCGTTTTTGTTGATGAAGAGCTTGCAGTTAAACTTAAACCGTTTGCGGATAAGGTCATAAAGGATGTTGTGACACTTGATGAAGCTCTTTTTATCATCGGAAAACACCTGATACCTCACATTAAATACAAGAAGGGCAGAGGTCTCATCGGCGCTCTTGCTTCTGTCGGGGCTGAGTTAAACGACTTCACGCTTGAGCTGATTGCCTACAGGTATCCTGAGAGATTTGGAACTGAGAGAGAATATGACAAGGAGAGCTTCTTTGATATGGATTTTGAGCTCTATCCTGAGACATTCGACAATGTTGACTGGTGCAACGATGTTGTTGTTTGCGTTCCCGGCACTCCGTGTCCGGTTCTGTACGGAATCAGGGGGGAAAATGTTAATGCCCTGCACAGGGCAGCGTCAATTGTTAGAACTGAGCCCGCAGAGAAGAGAATGATTTTCATAACAAACCACGCAACTGATATGCATCTGATTGATGCTGATAATCTGGAGAGAATTGAAAATTACCGCTCCTACAGGATAACGGGGAGGGTTGTGGATGAGCCGTATGATATTGAAGGCGGCCATGTCTTCTTCGAAATTGAAACCAAGTTCGGTAACCTTAAGTGTGCGGCCTTTGAGCCAACGAAGCAGTTCCGCAACATCGTTAGATTGCTAAAGCCCGGCGACGTTGTGGAGGTGTACGGTTCAATGAAGAAGGACACGATAAACCTTGAAAAGCTGAAAGTTGTTGAGATTGCTGAAATCTACGTGGAGAAAAATCCGATCTGTCCGAGTTGCGGGAGGAGAATGGAATCAGCAGGAAAGAATCAGGGATTCAGATGCAGGAAATGCAAGACCAAAGCGAGGGAAAAAGTCAGGGAGAGAGTGGAGAGAAGTATTGAGCCCGGATTTTACGAAGTTCCTCCAGCTGCGAGGCGTCACCTTTCAAAACCCCTTGTCAGGATGGATGTTGAGGGAAGGCACATTTTCAGATAAGTTTTAAATATAATTAAATTTTTAGGGACTCTAATGAAAGACTCCAGCGTTTTAAAAGCATGGATAGCCTTTCTACCCGTGAGTGCTGGTTTATTCATGGTTCTTCTGGATGTTAGCGTTCTGAATGTTGCGTTACCAAGAATTGCTGAAGATTTCGGGGCAAAAATGTCCGATCTGCAGTGGATAATGAACGCCTACACACTGACAATGGTCGTGTTACTTGTTATCGCCGGAAGAATAGGAGATATGGTAAGAAGAGACAGATTTTTCATTCTTGGAATGGTTATCTTTGTTTTAGGCAGTTTTCTCTGTGCACAGTCCTGGAATACGCAATCAATGATTGCATTCAGGGCGCTTCAGGCTGTTGGAGGTACAATTCTCAGCGCAAACACGCTCGCAATAGCCGCTGAACTCTTCCCTCCGGGAAGGAGAGGAGAAGTTATGGGTTTGAACGCAATTCTGATGGCATCGAGCTTCACACTCGGGCCAATTATTGGTGGCTGGCTCACAACCAACCTGAGCTGGCACTGGGTGTTTTACATCAACATACCCATCGGAATTCTCGCGATAGCTGCATCTTGGCTAACTCTCCCTCCTCTTGGAGGAAAGGAAAGAGTCCCGATCGACTGGATTGGAGCATTGCTGCTCTCAATCGGACTCGGCTCCTTAACGCTTGGTATTATAAATGGACAGGACTGGGGATGGCGTGATGAGAAGACGATTTCTTGTTTCATCATCTCTTTTCCCTATCTGCTTGCCTTCTCACTTTGGGAGACGAAAACAATGTATCCTATGCTTGATTTAAGCCTGTTTAGGGTAAGAAACTTTACAGTTTCCATTGTTGCTACATCAATCCTCTTCTTCGGCGTCTCGGCAAGTTTGTTCGTTTTCCCGTACTTCCTGCAGGGGCTGAAGTTTCTAACCGCAGAGAAAGCTGGATTCTGGCTTCTTGGCATTCCGCTGATGAACACCCTTGTTGCCCCAGTTGCAGGAAGGCTGAGCGACAGAATGAATCCAAAGTATCTGATGACTGTCGGGCCGCTGTTTTTTGCAGTTGGTCTGATCAGCATCTCTACAGTGGATGTAGACGTCAAATACTGGGAATTTTTCGCAAAAATAGCACCAATGGGTATAGGGATGGGTATGCTAATGTCTCCATCACTGAACGTAGCAATCTCATCGGTTCCGATAGAAAAGGCGGGAATGGCCAACGGCACCCTGAGATCACTGAATACGCTCGCTCAGGCCATGGGCGTCGCTGTTGGTGGCGTGTTACTGACAACTCGAATGAAAAACTGGATTTCTGGATACCAGAACCAGATTCCCGATCCCGGAACAATGAAAATTCTCATAACATACGCGAACTATGGCAATCCGGCACCGCTTGTTGAAATGGTCGATGGTTTTGTGGACAGCATGCATTTTGTCTTTAACACAATGATCATCTTTCCGATTTTGGCCTCCTTGATAATACTGCTGTTTCTGCGTGGATCGGAACATATCAGGGCGGCAAAGGCCGGAAGAGGTTAAGTTATAGCATACTCACAGAGCAAAAAACAAATATACTCAATGCTGAATTAATTCAAGGGCCCGTAGCTTAGCCTGGTCAGAGCGCCCGGCTCATAACCGGGCGGTCGAGGGTTCAAATCCCTCCGGGCCCATTCGGTTGTAAGTCTTTAACTGCTCCTGTAATCTCTTCTGCTTTTAGATTTTCTACTGAATTCAGGATAAGCCAGATTGAAAGTCGTAAGCAACCCGGTGCTCATAGCCATTGGAATTGAGCAAGCAACAAGAATCAAAAAATTTATTAGCTATTGTGAAAAGGGACTCAGAAAGTATTACGAGGTGAGAATATGCACATTCCGGATGGCTACCTTGATTTGAGCATTGCAGCGGTTTTTTACATTCTCTCAGTAGCTGTGCTGGGATACTCAATTTACAGGCTAAGGGGACAAAAAATTACGCCCCTCTTTGGTATAGTTGCTGCAGCTATCTTTGCCGCTCAGATGCTTAACTGGCCGATTCCCGGAGGTACTTCAGCGCACTTTGTTGGTGGTGCACTTGCGGGAATTCTGCTCGGGCCGTATGCAGGAGCACTTGCAATGGCAGTGGTTTTAACCATACAGTGCTTGGTTTTTGCTGACGGAGGTGTAACAGCTCTCGGAGCCAATATCTGGAACATGGCGATAGTAAACGTCTTTGCTGGTTACTATGTTTACAGATTTATTGAAAGATTCAGCAAGTCTGCGGCTGCCTTTATTGCAGGCTGGCTTGGTATAACTCTTGCTGCAATCTTTGCAGGAATTGAAATCGGCATATCATCGGCATTTGGTTATGAGCTTGCAATTACAGTACCGGTTATGGGAATCTGGCATGGAATTCTCGGCATAGTTGAGGGTGTAATCACGGCAGGTGTTGTCGGCTATATAGCAGCAGCCAGACCGGATGTACTGGAGAAGAAAGCCGCTCCAGGAAAGCTTTCCCTTGGAGTGATAGCAGTGATGATTGCAGTTTCACCGATCTTTGCATATGCTGCTGAGCTTGTTGGTTACTCAGAGCCCTTGGAAAATGCTGCAGAGATGCTTGGACTTGAAGAAAACCCGATTTACGAAGGTTTGCTTCCCGACTATACCGTACCTGGCCTTGATCCGTATACCGGAACTCTGATTGCAGGTGCAGTGGGAACAGCAATCGTTTTAGCTCTCGGAATCATTTTAGCAAGATATGCACGAACTGCTTGAAAGAACTATCAGAGAGGCTTCAGGCTACTTCCAGAATTTTTTAATTCACGAATATTCAAAAAAAAGCGCTTTACATGCGGTTGATGCAAGAGTGAAGCTTTTAGCAACGATAATTTTTATTGTTCTTGCAGTATCGACTTTCAAACTTGAGAAGGTTTTGCTGGTGCTAATTTTCCTTACAATCATTTCTGCAGTCACGGGGTTAAGTTTAAGAAGCTTGGCTGGAAGAATCTGGCTTTTCACGCTGTTCTCATTCATTGTTGTTATTCCCATCTCTCTCTCCGATCCCGCATATCTTATCACTTTTACTTTGAGGGTTGCCGCATCCCTCCTTGCCATTCAGATGCTCGTGATGACCACAAGCTTTTCCGAAATCTGTTTAGCTTTACGCTACTTCAGAGTTCCAGAACTCTTCGTCTCAGCACTCTGGCTTGCTTACAGGTATGCAATACTGATGTTCAGGGAGTTGCTTGGTATACTGATAGCGAGGGAAAGCAGAAGGGTTTCAAAGGGCAGTCACATGGATGTTTGGAAGAAGGGAGGGGAGGCAATGGGGCTGTTTTTCCTCAGAAGCTTTGAGAAGGCGGAAAGAGTTCAGCTGGCAATGGAGGCAAGAGGTGAGACATTAAACCATTATCATGGAAAGCTTAAAAAGCTCGATTTTGTTTACGCAACTATCTTGGTCTTTACAGTGTTCTGGTGGGTGATAATCTGAAGGTGATAGAGGCTGAGAACGTCAGCTACAACTATCCTGACGGAAGCACTGGAGTAAGGGACATCACACTCGAGATACTTGAAGGTGAAAGAATTGCCCTTGTAGGTGCAAATGGAAGCGGAAAATCAACATTGATTCTGCTCCTCGCCGGACTGCTGAAGCCAACCAAAGGAAGTTTGAGGATATTCGGTAAAGTGGTTGACAAAAAGAATGTTGAAGAAGTGAGAAAGAAAATCGGGGTAGTTTTCCAGAATCCGGATGATTTTCTGTTTAACCCAACCGTCAGAGATGAGCTTTTGTATGTCCCAAGACAGCTTGAGTGGAGCGATGAGGAGATGATGAGGGCGGTGAATCACTATTCAGAAATTTTCAGAATCGGGCACGTTCTGGACAAACCACCATTCAGGCTTAGTGGAGGAGAGAAGAAAAAGGTGGAAATAGCAAGCGTTCTTATTTACAAACCTGAAGTGCTGCTTCTCGATGAACCTACAGCTTACGTTGATGGAAAGACCAGAAGACTCATTTTGAGGATTCTGGATGACTTTGATGGGACACTAATAATCGCAACGCATGAGCTTGATGTGGCAGAGAAACTTGCCGATAAGTTTGTGCTGCTCAATCTCGACCACAGGATTGAAGAAATCGGAGGAAAGGAAATCCTGAAAAATGAGGAGTTGCTGGAGAAAGCGGGGGTTATTTAGTGGTGACAGTAACTCCGCCCCCCTCAATTATAAGCGTGTGCTCCCACTGACTAACCAGACCACCGCTCACCTCAGTCAGCACTGGATATGCTCTCAATAACCCATCCTTTGCGAGCTTTGATATTATTATGTCAGGAGCCTTTTTAAGCCACCTCTTTGCGAAGGGTAGAGTTTTGTATTTCTCCTCGACCTCCTTCAGGATTTCTCTTGCCATTTTCATTCTCACTGGCCTTGGATTTAGAAGGCTGTAAATCTCACATTCACCCCTCTCTCCAACTCTGCCAACTCCATTGGTGGCGAAGGGCTCGATTGCTATTACCATTCCCTCTTCCAGCGTCACCCCCTTCTCAGTTGCGTAGTTGTAAATGCTTGGCGGTGCGTGAGTCAGGTATGGAAGCAAACCGTGTCCGGTGAGATTTACTACCGGTTTCAGCCCGTAGTTCGTTATCGCCTCTTCAATTGCCTTTCCGATCTCCGAAACACTTACGCCAGCCCCTGCTACCTCTATTGCTGCCTCAAGTGCCTCTCTGGAGGCTTTTACCAGTTCTGTGTTATCCCCAAGGTCAACTGTGATGGCCATGTCGGCGATGTAACCGTCAATGTGCGCCCCCACATCAAGCTTTACAACATCCCCCTCCCTGAACACCCTGTCATCGTTTCTCTTTGGTGTGAAGTGTGCCGCATCGCTGTTGATTGAAATGTTTGCCGGAAATGCTGGTTTAGCTCCGAGCTCAACTATTCTGCTCTCAACAAACTCCGCAACATCAAGAATCTTCACACCCGGCGCAATTTTCTCTGCAGCCTCACTGACAGCTTGCTTGAGTATCCTTCCTGCCTCGATTAGTTTCTGCCTCACATCCTCATCCATCGGTTTTAGTTCAATTCATGCTATTTGAAGGTTTGCAGTCCGGGACAAATTCTCCGAATTTACCTATAAAAAATTAAAGGAAAATTACCCCTCTCTGTACTCGTAGACAACCCCATCTGTCACTATCGAGTAAACAGTGACTCCGTCAGTCTCCGTTCTGACAACAGGACTGTCAGACATTGCAAAAACTTTTTTGAGGTCTTCTTCACTTTCAAGTATTATTTTCTCACCCTCTCTCCGGCCTTTGACAATGTACGGATTCTTCTTCTCTCTTCTCATCAAATCTCTGTTGATGACTGCAATTGGTATTGCAGCAAAAATGGCCATGGCTGTGTAGAGAATCCTTGCATTACTCACACTGACCCCACCAAAGCTGTTCTCAATCACTTCTTTCGTGCTGTAAACTTTTCTTGTCATCTTTGACTCATCTGAAAAGCTGTAAAGGCTGCTGCCTTCATTCAGCTTAATTGTGTGATTAAAGCTTTCATTTTCGATATTTGCCGTGAAAATAATTTCCGTAACTCCTGTAAGTCTCGGAAGTGCAGTTCCTTCCCTCACTGCATAGAGTCTGTTGTTCATCTCTGCGAAGTTCAGTGTAACGGGAATGCTCACTTTTCCGGCAAAATCTCCATGGTATTCATTCAGCGTCTCCTGCCAAATCTGAATCTTATCCCTGCCTTCCTGGACATAGTAAGTGGTTTTTACTATCATACGGTACTCTCCTCTTTTTTCAGGATTTACAGAGTAGCTGTAAACACCCTCTATGCTCTCAGTTATTCCTATCGGGTAATAATCCAGCGAAGCCATTCTGCCATAAATTGATTCATTCTTTAGCTTTGCATAGTGCTCAAGTTCTCCCTTCTGAATTACAATTTCATCTACAACGTTTTTGACGCTCTCAACTGGAGTCATGAACGCGTAGATGGCCATGACTGCCAGCAGAACTGCGGTGACTGAAAGAACCGCAGTTGCTATCATTCTATTCTTACCTTTCATAATTAACACCTCACCCTGCATTAACGATGATGGGGTTGCTGACCGCTCCGGTTTCCTTTATTTCCGCACCATCGTTGAGATTGTACCTTCCCGGACTGGTGAACTCCTGCTTCCCTGCGGGATTGAGCTTTGTTGCTATCGTTACATCCATGAACTCCGACCCATCAACATGCACTTCCCAGACTATTTTACAGCTCCTCCCGTGATGAATCAGTGTATAACTCCCGCTCGAGACATCTATGCCAAGAACTTCGAATTCTGCCGGGATGGTATCAAGGACTGTATAATTGCCTCCAGTTTCACTCTCAACAAGAATTCTGAACGTCCACACTTCTCTCTCAAACAGGAGGACTTCCGTACTTCCGCTTAGAAGTATCTTGCTAATTCTTACAGGCATATTGAAAATCTTAACATTGCAAGCAGGAATTTTAGCTGAACCGTTCGCCCAGAATGCTTCAATGTCAATTGGAATAATGTATTCTCCCGTGCCTCCTCTAAACTCAGCATTAACCAGCTCCTCCTCACCCACGTACAGAAAAGTAGGATTGCTGAATGTTAAAATGTCATCTGGTGAGTAAAAATAAAGTTCCACGTCCTCTCCAAGGTTATTTTTCACCAATATTACACCCGTGCTCTCACCATTCTTTAAGTAAAGCGTCATTTCCGGACATTCAAATGCAATGTAAGAACTTTCGTTCTCCGCAACATTGAAGGCAACACTCCTCCATCCGTAGTACTCCCTGAAATTCCCGCTTGCTCCGATGGCAAACAGGAGGGTTAATGCAAGAATTAACAAAATTTTTTTCATAATTTCAACCTCCTCCTTTTATTCAATCTTAATATCTCCTCCTCACCCGCACCCGTAGCGATGTAAATTAAACCCAAAACCAGCGCAAACTCCATGGCAAATAATCCAAGAGGTAGAACAGGATTCAAATTGTGCATATCAGTTATAATCTCCGGCGGGAGAATGAGTGGATAAGCGTGAATATTAATTTCGTCGTAATAGATTCTCGTTTCTGAAGGCACTTTAATGTGAACGTTTAAATCTGCCTTCTCACCAGCCTTGATAATTTTACTCGATTCCCGCACTTCAACCCTTTCACTTTCTGAACTGAAGAAGTAAACGAGCGGGAACAGAGCATTGTTCTTTATTTCAATCTGCTTATCAAACTCCGAATCGGGCAGATACCACCCCTCTCTCTGACCCCCTGCCATGGTTGAGGCATAGCTGAAACCAACACTTCCCCATGTTGACATTACAGATATCAGAAGCACGGCAATCGATACAGTTGAGACAGCAACGTATAGGGTTTTGTATCTAAGCCTGTAGACCTTTTTCTCCTTTTTTCTTGCGTTTGCCTTTCCGGTTAGGAGACTTGCCCCAATTATAATCATGAAGATTGCCAGAAGCATGTTTAATGTCGTTCCAGAAAGTCTCTGGATGTAGTTTCCAGCTTCAGGAATTTTTACTGGAGTTCCGAAGATTACCGGAACAACTCCGGCAATATTCTCTTTTTTGACTGTGCTTGTTAATTCTCCCTGCTGGTCTGTTGCGATATTGTGGTCTCCTTTGGTTATGTATCCCTCATCGGTCTCAGCCACAATTCTGTGAACCGTCCATTGGCCGTTCAGGTTGAAAACGACTATGTCGTTTGGTCTTGCCTCTGCAAGCGGATTTATCAGGAAAAGGTCACCTCTGTTTAGCGTTGGTGTCATGCTGTCTGAAGTTACGTAGGATAGCAGAACCGGCCTGTTGAGCAGGAAGCCAGCTGTTGAGGCAAGCAGGAAAACCAGTAGAACAAGCATGAGAATATCAGAGAATTTCACTGCACTCACCTTCAGTTATATGAACACTGTAGTTCTCCTCCATCAGCCCGAGTTCGGCTGTGCTTAACTCCACACCCACAGACATGCTTTCATTTACCCTGAGAGTGAATCTGATTGCTTGCAAAGACTCTCCGTCAGTGTAAAACTTTACAAGATCACTCTGAGAGTGAAGCACAACACAAACCGGAAAGTTGTTGCTGTTTGTTATGGTCAGCATATCATCAAATCTGTAGACGGTGTTAGCACTCAATCCCTTGCCATAGCCCGGATAATTTGGGTTGTTTTCTGTAATGTCTACAGTCAGGTTGTGCTCGTAGGGAGAGTTGTAGTAAAGAATTCCACCAATCGTGTCAGTAGCAACTACAGATATTGCAGGAGCTTTCAATCCGAGAGCCATGAGTAGCAATATTATTATAGCAATCTCTCTCATTTGCTTTCCTCATAAAAAATTAAATTTGAGGAGCTCAATCACAAGCTCCTGCTTCAGCATTCACACTCATCTGAACCTGATGGCTTCCCATATCCTCGCCGTTGGTGAAGATGAATCCAACTGGAACCGGCTCATCATGATACACTGTGAACTGAATCTGTGTTCCCGGACCGCTAACTGGATCATCGTAGCTTCCTGCAAAGATTTCAATACCGCTGTTTTGCGAAACAGATATCTGAACGCAAATCGGGAATTCTTCTTCAGCATTCTCCCACAATTCGTTGCTCACTTTGAACATCTCTTCGAATACATACGTTGTGTTGACGCTCATTCCATCACCATAGCCCGGATAATTCGGGTTGTTTGGTGATATTTCAACCGTGAGCTTTCCGTTGTTCAGGTATGCGTAGGGTTGCAGTGGTGTCAGGTCTATAAACTCGTTGTCATCTGAAACAACATTTACGGTTATGCTCCTGTCAGCTTCGTAATACCTGAAGTTTGCTCCAGCTCCTATCGTCAGCGTTAAGCCAACGATCAGAAGCAGAAGTCCTGCCAACTTTTTCATTGTATCACCACCTGTCCACAATTGCTCAGATCACCAGGCTCAGTTCCAAGCCTGTAGGCCTTCACAGTCATCGTCACGTCCCAAACGTCTCCCGGACTGTCTCCGTCAGCGCTGAGGTCAATTCCAATCTTCTTTTCAGAATCTGGCCCAAGAACAAAGCACACATCATCCCTTGCACTGTCTGAGGCTGTAGCGGGATAACCATCAACTACTGCATAAACGCCTCCTTCATGTGAGTAGAATTCGACTTTCGTGTTGGATGACGTTACTCTCACAACTATCGACATGTCTTCCCAGAGATGGTTGCTAACAGCAAAAACCTCGTTGAAGTTGTACTCGCTTGACGGGCTTATTCCATCACCGTAACCCGGATAATTCGGGTTGTTGGGTGAGAAGTCAACTATTAGCTCTCCGGTGTCAGCGATGTAGGCGTAGGGCTGCAATGGTTTCAGGTCAATAAGCTCCGCGTCATCTGTTGTTATACGCCAGTGGATGCTTCTATCGGCGTTGTAGTCACTGAAGGTAGCGCTTACACCTATAACGAGGCTAAGAGCTACCAACGCTCCCAATATGCCTAATGGCATTTTTCTCATATTTTTTTCACCTCACTTTATCGGCACCAAGCCGACATGAAATGTTGGTTAAGCTGTCATATATATTTATTGAAAATAAAATCAGAAGCTAAAATCAGAAGCCAAAATTAGAATGGAACTTCAGTAGGGTTACTCAGTAGGGAGACTAAGAAACTTTATACCCCACTCGGTAATCACAACTTCTCCGTCTTTTATTTCTACCAATCCCAATTCAAGCAAAATTTTCAGTTCCCTTTTTGATAACGTTTCTTTTGGTAGCTTTCCGTCTTTTATCATTTCCAAAATTTTGTCTATACCCCTGAACATAGCTTAATTAAGCTGCATAACATTTAAAGAATTCGAAGCTCAGCTACTGAATCCAGAAACTGAGGTTCACTCTACCATGACGTCCAGTTCGCTGTATTTTTTTACAAACCCCCTTCCCCTATCGGTTGTGGTGTAAATCTTTTTGCCGTTTTTAGAGGTTAAGGCAAGGAAATCTCTTTCAAGAAGGTATTCTATATAAAACTGGGCCATTTTAAAGTTTATGTTCGCACCATATACAATTTTGGTCATGTTTGCACCGGTGCTTGCTACTTTTAATATGGCAACAAAAATTTCGAATCTTGATCTTTTGTCTCCCATCAACGCTTTATGTTCAAGAACTATTTATAGATTTCGTCTTCTATTATTGTTATTGTAATAATGACTTCGAAATTCGTAAATAAATAAATGAAAAATCCGAAAATCGAAACTGGCTATCCGGCATTTAAGCCGCCGGCGGGATTTGAACCCGCGACCTGGTGATTACGAATCACCCGCTCTGCCAGCTAAGCCACGGCGGCAAGAGTCAAAAGGGAGTAGGGGTTAAGTTAATTAATTTTACTCCATACTGCTCCTCTCAAAAGAAAGCATTGCAATGTACAGCATAACGGCGGTAATTGTGAGAAGGATTAAAAGGCTTTGCTGTAGCGGGAAAATTCCGCCAACTCCTGTAAGAAAAACTCTGGAAGCTTCAACAGCGTAAGTCAGTGGATTGATAAATGCAATTGCTTTCATCCACGAAGGCATGAATTCAATGGGGTAAATCGCTCCGCTGAGAAATATCAACGGAAGCATAACGAGAGCCATTATCATCTGAAACCCCTCCATGCTCCTCATCTTGGCTGCAATGCTAACTCCAAAGCTGGAGAAGGCAACGGCAAGAACAAACCCAACTCCAAGAGCGGGAATAATCCCTTGAGGATTTATTTTGGCTATAAAGAGAGTGAGGATCAGTATAACAGCTCCCTGAAGTGTTGCAACAACTGAATCACCGAAAATTCTGCCAGCTATGGTCTCCTTTCTCGATGCGGGAGCGACAAGAACTTCCTTCAAGAATCCAAATTCTCTGTCCCATATTACGCTGATTCCACTCACAAAACTCTGATTGAAGACAGCCATGGCAAATATTCCCGGAGAGAGGTAGGTGAGGTAGTCAACACCGCCAAAAATGCTGGTCTCCCTGAATGCACCGCTCCATCCGATGCCGAAGAAAGTTAACCAAACAAGAGGGGTCATGATCATTCCAGCTACCCGTGATTTTGCCCTTAAAAAGCGTTTTATCTGCCTGTAAACCATGATTTCAAACGCCCTCATGCTACCTCCTCATTTTCGTTCTGATTATCTCCTTCATCAGATTTCCTCCTTCATCTCTGATCTCCCTCCCGGTAAGGTGGAGAAACACATCATTAAGAGTGGGTCTGTGGTAGGTAATCTCCAAAATTTTAATGCCCCTCTCCTCAGCAGCTTCAAAAATTTTGGGAATATTTCTGGCCGCATCAGAAACGTCTATTCTAATTCTTCCATCAGGCAAAACGATGCAGGTACCTGAATCTATCTCAAAGCATTCAGCATTATTTTCAACTTTCAGATAAACCACGTCGCTCCCAACAAGCTTTTTAAGTTCTTCAACGGTTCCATCTGCGATGATCCTGCCGTGATCGATTATCGCAACCCTATCAGCAAGCTTTTCCGCTTCCTCCATGTAGTGTGTGGTAAGGAATACCGTCATTTCATGCTCTTCCTTCATCGCCTGTATGTAACTCCATACGTGAGCCCTTGTTTGCGGATCCAAGCCAAGTGTTGGCTCGTCAAGGAAAAGCACCTCAGGGTTGTGGAGCAGAGATCTCGCTATTTCAAGCCTCCTCTGCATCCCCCCACTGAAGTATTTTACAAGCTTGTTTCGAAACTCCCAGAGCTCCACAAACCTCAAAAGCTCCTCTATTTTCTCCTTCAGCTCCCTGCCTTTTAACCCGTAAACCCCACCGTGAACGAGCATGTTCTCGTAAGCCGTGAGATCTCTGTCTACACTCGGATCCTGAAAAACTATGCCGATTCTTTTTCTAACTTCTCCAGCATCTTTCAGAACATCGTAACCAGCAACAGTTGCCCTTCCTGAAGTGGGTTTGAGAAGAGTTGTGAGGATATGAACGGTTGTAGTCTTTCCCGCTCCATTTGGACCAAGAAAGGCGAAAATCTCGCCTTTTTTCACCTTAAAGCTAATGCCTTTTACCGCCTCAAAATCTCCAAATTTCTTTACGAGGTTTTCAACTTCGATCGCATACATTCTTTTCAAATCAGATAGCACCGATAAATATATCTGTCCCCACTGCATTCAGAGAGCACGAAAAAGATTTAAATCCTCACCATTGCAGATAGTTGAGGGCTCGTAGCTCAGCCAGGCAGAGCGACGGGCTTTTAACCCGTCGGTCGCGGGTTCAAATCCCGTCGAGCCCGTATTTAAAAATTGGGAGGATCAAAATGAAGTTCAGGTTGCAGGATCACATGCTCGTCCCGAAGCATGAAGTTTTGAGTAAGGAGGAAGCGGAAGAACTTTTAAAAATACTTGGAATTGGAAAAGAGCAGCTTCCAAAAATTAAGGCAGAAGATCCAATAGTAAAGGAGATTGGAGCAAAACCAGGGGATATTGTAAGGATAATACGGAAAAGTTTAACTGCAGGCGAGAGTGTTTTTTACAGATTGGTTGTATGATGAAATGTAAAAGAGGGTGAGATTAAATGCTCGACACTCGTGTTTTGGCTAGGGCATACTTTACCCATGAAAGACTGGTGAAGCACCAGATTGACTCATTCAACAGGTTCATAGATGAGGGGTTGCAGAATGTGATTGATGAACAAGGGGTGATCGAGCTCGACATACCGAATACTTACGTTGAGCTGGGGAGAATTAAAGTCGGCACACCGATGATAAAGGAGGCGGAAGGAACAATAATGCCGCTGCTACCGGCAGATGCAAGGCTGAGGAACCTCAACTATGCTGCACCTATCTATCTTGAATGTACCGTTTATGATGAAGGGAAACCGCTTGAAACAGAATATGTGGAGATTGGAATGCTTCCCGTGATGGTAAAATCAAAAATATGCAACCTGAATCCTGATTTCATCGATAACGTGCTTGAGAGGGTAAGGAAGGTAAACAACCTCCAGAATCTCAGTTACGAGGATAAGCTCTGCATAGCCGGAGAAGACCCCTATGATCCGGGCGGGTATTTTATAATCAACGGAACAGAAAGAGCTCTCGTCACACTGGAAGATCTGTCACCAAACAAGATTCTTCTTGAAAGGGAGGAGAAGTATGGAGAAATGGTTGAACTGGCCAAATGCTTCTCTCAGAAAGCAGGCTACAGAGCTCTTATTGTTGTTGAAAGGGGGAGAAACAACATCCTTGAAGTCACCTTCCCCCAGCTTCCCAAGCCAATCAAGTTTGTAACGCTGATGAGAGCCCTTGGCGTTGAAACTGATCAGGAAATCGTTGAAATGGTGAGCACCAATCCTGAAATAATGAAATATATGCTTCAGAACATCGAGGATGCGGAAGTGGGAAGCCAGGAGGAGGCCATAGAATACATTGGAAAGAGGGTGGCCCCCGGACAGAGCAGAGAGTACAGATATCAGAGAGCAGAACAAGTTCTTGACCAGTACTTCCTGCCCCATCTCGGAACGGATAAAGAAGCAAGGAGAGCAAAGGCTTTCTTCCTTGCAAGAATGGCTGAGGCTGTTTTTGAGCTCTATCTGGGTTACAAGAGGGAGGATGACAAAGATCATTATGCAAACAAAAGGTTGAAACTCGCTGGAGACCTTATGGAGGAGATATTCAGAGTTGCATTTCTGAGGTTGATCAAGGATGTTAAATACCAGCTTGAAAGGGCGAAAATCAGGGGAAGACCGCTGAAGATGTCAACAGCCGTCAGGAGTGATGTTTTAACTGACAGACTCATGCATCCGATGGCAACGGGAAACTGGGTTGGTGGAAGGACCGGTGTTTCGCAGCTGATTGACAGGCACAACTACATCTCTCTGCTCTCACATCTCAGAAGAGTTGTCTCACCGCTTTCAAGATCTCAGCCCCACTTCGAGGCAAGAGACCTGCATCCAACGCAGTGGGGCAGGATATGTCCGAGTGAAACCCCTGAAGGGCCGAACTGCGGTCTTGTTAAGAACTTTGCCGAATATGCTGAGGTTAGCGTTGGAACTGATGAGAACGAGATAAGGAAGATCGTTTTCAAGCTCGGTGTTGAGCCGATAAGGGGTGGGTAAATGAGGAAGTGCAGAATTTACATTAACGGTGCACTTGTAGGATTTCACGATAATGGAGAGGAGCTTGCAAACAAGATCCGTGAGATGAGGAGAAAGGGTAAAATCTCAAATCAGGTTAACGTCGCTTACTATCCTGACTCAAACGAGGTGAGAATAAACACCGATGCCGGGAGAGCAAGAAGACCTCTGATTGTTGTGAAAGATGGAAAGCCACTTGTAACGCCTGAACATATTGAAAAAATCAGGAATGGGGAAATGACAGTAGATGACTTGGTCAAGCAGGGGTTGATCGAGTATCTTGATGCTGAGGAAGAGGAGAATGCCTACGTGGCAGTTTATGAGCATGAGCTAACACCAGAACACACTCATCTGGAGCTTGACCCATCTCTCATCGTTGGAATCTGTACAGGCAGCATTCCTTATGCTGAACACAATGCCTCTCCAAGAAACACAATGGGTGCGGCAATGATAAAGCAAAGCCTTGGCATTCCTTACTCCAACCTTGCCTGGAGGGCTGATACAAGGGGACATCTGTTGCAGCATCCTCAGGTTCCGATTGTTACAACTGATTCGCAGATTGAAATAAAATTCGATGAAAGGCCAGCAGGCCAGAATTTTGTTGTTGCGGTGCTTAGCTATGAGGGGTACAACATTGAGGATGCCCTGATACTGAACAAGGGTAGTGTTGACAGAGGTCTCGGCAGGAGCTTTTTCTACAGAACCTACGAGTCTGAGGAAATGAGGTATCCCGGAGGTCAGGAAGACAAGTTCGAAATACCTGGAGCAGACATTTCTGGCTTCCGCGGGGCTGAGGCTTATGCACACCTTGATGAAGATGGACTCGTCTTCCCCGAAACGGAGGTTGGACCTGATGAGGTGCTCATAGGCAGAACATCACCACCCAGATTTCTTGAGGAACCAACCGAACTTGGAGTGTCTCCGCAGAAAAGAAGGGAAACTTCCGTAACTATGAGGAGTAACGAAAAAGGTATTGTTGATGCTGTTTTCCTCATGCAGTCTGAAGGTGGGTCTAAGCTTGCGAAGATCAGGGTTAGAGATCTGAGAATTCCGGAATTAGGCGATAAGTTTGCATCAAGACACGGGCAGAAAGGAGTGGTAGGTCTGATTGTTCCGGAAGAGGACATGCCATTTACAGAATCAGGAATTGTTCCAGATTTGATAATAAACCCCCACGCCATCCCTTCAAGAATGACTGTTGGGCATGTCCTTGAGATGATAGGAGGTAAAGTGGGCTGTCTTGAAGGAAGAAGGGTCGATAGTACGATCTTCCACGGTGAGAAGGAAGAGGATTTAAGGGAGACACTTAAAAAATATGGATTCAGCCACACAGGTAAAGAAGTTATGTATGACGGGATTACTGGAAAAAGATACAGTGTGGATATCTTTGTGGGAGTAATCTACTACCAGAAACTTTACCACATGGTTTCAAGCAAGATCCATGCAAGGAGTCGCGGCCCGGTTCAGGTACTTACCAGACAGCCAACGGAGGGAAGAGCAAGAAAAGGCGGTCTAAGATTTGGAGAAATGGAGAGAGACGTTCTTATCGGTCACGGAGCCGCTTTGCTGCTTAAGGATAGATTACTGGAAGAGTCGGACAAAGTTGAGGTCTGGGTATGTGGAACCTGCGGACATTTGGCAACCTTTGACTACAGAAGAAATACCGCTTACTGCCATGTCTGCGATGATGAGAGCAACATACACAGAGTGGAGATGAGTTATGCTTTCAAGCTTCTTCTGGATGAGTTAAAATCCATGATGATTGCTCCGAGAATAATTCTCGGAGATAAGGCGTGAGGTGAAAAAATGGTTCCGAAAAGCATTTCCGCAATCAAGTTTGAAGTTCTTTCCCCGCAGGAGATAAGGAAGATGAGTGTAGTGAAGATCATCACCCCTGAAACGTATGATGACGACGGCTTCCCGATAGATGGAGGACTGATGGACACAAGACTTGGAGTAATAGATCCAGGTTTGAGATGCAAGACCTGCGGTGGTAAGGCTGGAGAGTGTCCGGGACATTTCGGCCATATTGAGCTTGCGGCACCCGTCATACACGTTGGATATGCGAAGATGATTGCAAGACTGCTGAATGGAACATGCATGGAATGCGGGAGAATTTTGCTAAAAGACGAGAGAAGGGATAAGTTTATAGACGAAATTGAAAGGCGGATAAACCTCAATCAGAGCTACGAAGATGTTGTTAAAGAGGTTTTCAGGCTAACAAAAGCAGCAAAGAAATGCCCTCACTGTGGTGCGGAGCAGGTGGAAGTCAAATTTGAAAAACCCACGTTTTTTTACCTTGGAGAGCACAGGTTAACACCAAAGGACGTCAGGGAATGGCTTGAGAAGATTCCCGATGATGATTTGCCAGCATTTGGTATCAATCCAAAAGCAACTCGCCCTGAATGGTTTGTTCTCACAGTTCTCCCCGTTCCTCCGGTTACAGTGAGACCATCAATCATTCTTGAGACCGGGCAGAGAAGTGAAGATGATCTGACACACAAGCTTGTTGACATAATCAGAATTAATCAGAGGTTCATGGAGAACAAAGAAGCCGGTGCACCGCAGCAGATACTTGAAGATCTCTGGGAGCTTCTGCAGTATCACGTTACAACCTACCTTGACAATGAAGTTAGCGGCATTCCCCCGGCAAGACACCGCAGCGGAAGGCCACTGAAAACCTTAGCCCAGCGTTTGAAGGGAAAGGAGGGAAGATTCAGAGGTTCGCTTTCAGGAAAACGTGTTAACTTCTCGGCAAGAACCGTAATCAGTCCGGATCCATGTCTCAGCATTAATGAGGTTGGCGTGCCAAAGGAAATTGCTCAGGAGCTTACCGTTCCGATTTTCGTCACCCCTCAAAACATCGAGATTGCGAGGGAGTTTGTGCTCAGAAGCGAGCATCCGAAAGCAAACTACGTAGTCAGACCAGATGGCAGGAGAATCAGGGTTATCGAGTACAACAAAGAGGAACTTGCTGAAAAACTTGAGCCGGGATGGATTGTCGAGAGACAGCTGATGGATGGAGACATCGTTCTTTTCAACAGGCAACCCTCCCTGCACAGAATGAGTATCATGGCCCACTACGTCAGAGTCCTGCCTTACAAGACCTTCAGGCTGAACCCGGCGGTTTGCCCACCATACAACGCTGACTTCGATGGTGATGAGATGAATCTGCACGTCCCTCAGAGCCTTGAGGCGCAGGCAGAGGCAAAGATTCTGATGGCAGTGCAGGAACACATTCTTTCTCCAAGATTTGGAGGGCCGATCATAGGGGGTATTCACGACCACATCAGCGGTCTCTATCTGCTCACGAGAGGTGAGAGGAAGTTCACGAGAGAGGAAGCTATGGAGTTTTTGAGAAGTCTGGACATTTCTGAAATCCCCGTTAAAGATGAATACACTGGAAAGGAAATTTTCAGCTTCATTCTTCCGGATATAACACTTGAATTCAAGGCTGAAATCTGTCAGGGATGTGAGGAGTGCAAAGGAGCAAACTGCGAGTATGATGCCTATGTTATCATAGAAAAGGGGAAGTTGCTGAAGGGCACGATTGATGAGAGGGCTGTTGGAGCGTTTAAAGGGATAATAATAGATGAAATAGCAAGGAAATACGGGAAAGAGAGAACAAAAAAGTTCATTGATGACATGACCCAGCTTGCAATCAGAGTAATAAGCAGGCTCGGTTTCACTGTTGGAATTGATGATGAAGATATTCCGTCTGAGGCTGTGGAACAGATTGAGGAGGTGCTTAGGGAAGCTGAAAATGAAGTCAACAGGCTGATAGAAGCATACAGAAGGGGAGATTTAGAGCCAATGCCAGGTAGAAGTATTGAAGAAACACTCGAAATGAGGATAATGCAGGTCCTCGGCAGAGCAAGAGACAGGGCAGGAAAGATTGCTCAGAGGCATCTCGGTATGGAGAACGCTGCAGTCATAATGGCAGTGAGCGGAGCGAGAGGTTCGATGCTCAATCTAACTCAGATGGCTGCCTGCATAGGTCAGCAGTCTGTCAGAGGTGAGAGGATAAGCAGAGGTTACACGTACACCAACAGAACTCTGAGTCACTTCAAGCCGGGTGATCTTGGAGCTGAGGCGAGAGGATTTGTTAAAAGCAGCTACAAGAAAGGACTTTCACCGGTTGAGTTCTTTTTCCATGCAGCTGGTGGCAGGGAAGGTCTGGTTGACACCGCGGTAAGAACATCTCAGTCAGGATACCTCCAGAGGAGAATGATAAATGCTCTGCAGGATCTTAAAATTGAGTATGATGGGACGGTGAGAGAGCAGACATCAGGAGCATTAGTGCAGTTCAGGTATGGTGAGGATGGAGTTGACCCGATGAGAAGCTTCAGAGGCAAACCTGTAGATGTTAGGAGAATTATAAGAGAAATTATAGGAGAAGTGAAAAATGTGTAAGGGTGGTGGAAAATGAGTGGTGTAAATTATGATTCATTGCTGAATGAATATCCATTTCCTCCTGCTGTTAAAGAGGAGATAAAGAAAGAACTTGAAAGGCACGAGTTGAAAAAAACCGAGGCAAAAAAAGTTATTGAGAAATGCTTTCAGGTTTATCTCGCAAACCTTATGGAGCCCGGTGAAGCTGCAGGAATCGTCGCAGCCCAGTCAATAGGTGAGCCAGGCACTCAGATGACGATGAGGACATTCCACTATGCAGGTGTTGCTGAGATAAACGTCACTCTCGGCCTTCCAAGACTTATAGAAATTCTTGACGTCAGAAAGAACCCATCAACACCCATGATGACTATAAGACTCCTTCCTGAATATGCAAAAGACAGAGAAAAGGCCAGAGAGGTTGCTAACAGGATTGAAGCCACCTACGTCAAGGATGTTGCTGATATAGAGGTGGACATAAGGAGGTTCACAATAACAGTCAAACCGGACAAAAAGGCTTTGGATAGGAAGGGGATAACGGTTGAGGATTTGAAGAAGAGGATAGAGAAATCTCTTAAGGCGGATCTGGAAGAGACCGAGCAGGGTCTTGTAATTCAGATTACAGAGCCGTCATACAAAACTCTCATGGCTACATTCGACAAACTCAGGGATACGGTCATAATGGGGATCAAGGAGATCAGGCGAGTGATTATAAGGAAAGAGGACGATGAATATGTGTTATATACAGAGGGCTCCAATTTGAAGAAAATAATGAAGGTCAAGGGAGTGGACTTTACGAGAACAACCACAAATAACATATACGAAATATATGAGGTGCTCGGAATAGAGGCTGCAAGAAATGCAATAATAAAGGAGGCCCTGGAAACCCTTGAAGAGCAGGGCCTTGAGGTTGATGTGAGGCACATAATGCTGGTGGCAGATGTTATGACCGCAGATGGAGAATTAAGGCAGATTGGAAGGCACGGTGTTGCAGGAGAGAAGCAGAGTATTTTGGCAAGGGCTGCCTTTGAAATGACTGTAAACAACCTCCTTGATGCTGCCATTAGGGGAGAGGAGGACCATTTGAGAGGTATAACTGAAAATATAATTGTTGGGCAGCCCATAAAGCTTGGAACTGGAGATGTAGAACTTGTATGGGGGGTAAGAAATGACAGAAGTTGAGTCAATAATAAAGACCGTGTTGAAAACCGGAAAGTACAGGCTTGGTAGTAAGAGCACTCTGAAATCATTGCAGAGAGGGGAAGCAAAGGCCGTAATTGTGGCATCAAACTGTCCAGAAAACGTGCTTGAGAAGATAAAGAGCTATGACGTCAAGATACTGGTATACAGCGGAACAAACATGGAGCTTGGAGCACTCTGCGGAAAGCCGTTCAGCGTCGCTGCAATGGCTGTAACAGAAGACATCTGATCCTCTGGGGGTTCGGCATGGGAGTTAAACTCTCAGCAGAGGGTATCAGATACTTAACTCTTTTTGAAAATCTCACAGGTGCGAGCGTGAAAGACTGTCTGGTCTATGAAGACAAGGTGGTTTTTGTTGTAAGAAGAGGTCACATGGGTGTTGCTATAGGTAAGGGTGGAATTAACGTTGAAAGGGCGAAGGAGCTCATAGGGAAGCGAATTGAAATCATCGAGCATTCAGAAGACCCGGCGGAGTTTATTGCCAATATTTTTAAACCCATTAAGGTCAATGTCAAAGTAATGGAGAAAGAGGGAGGAAAAATAGCGGTAGTTAGTGTGAGTCCGGATTTAAAAGGAATAGTGATTGGAAAAGGTGGTAAAAACATTAATAAAGCCAAAGAGCTGGCTAAGAGGCATCACGATATTGAAGATGTAATAGTAAGGTGATAGGTATGGGAAGAGGATTATTTGCCGCAAGAAAACTCATGGAAAACAGGAAGAAGTTCAGGTGGAGTGACAGGAGATTTGTCAGGAGAACCCTTGGTCTTGCTGTAAAAGCTGATCCGCTTGAAGGAGCACCGATGGCAAGAGGGATAGTGCTGGAGAAGATCGGAATTGAGGCGAGACAGCCAAATTCTGCAATTAGAAAGGCCGTAAGGGTTCAGCTGATTAAGAATGGCAGGCAGATTACAGCCTTCTGTCCGGGCGATGGAGCAATAAACTTCATTGATGAACATGATGAAGTGATTGTCGAGAAAATTGGAGGAAGAATGGGGAGAAGTATGGGAGATATCCCGGGAGTTAGATACAAGGTTGTTAAGGTAAACAACACCAGCCTGAAAGAACTTGTAAGGGGCAGAAAGGAGAAGAGATTGAGGTGAAGATATGAAATACGGCTTTACAAAGGAAGAACTGCTGGTTTTTGGCAAATACGATCCGGAGGTTCAAATCAATGACCCGGCACTGGAGAGTTACATATGCCTTGAGCCGAAGTATGTCCCCCACAATCACGGAAGGCATGCAAACACTCCATTTGCAAAACAGAAGGTTTTCATTGTCGAAAGATTGATTAACAAGGTAATGAGGAAGGGACACAACACGGGAAAGAAGATTCTGGCATACAATATCGTTAAAGAGGCTTTTGAAATTATTGAGAAAAAGACAAAGAAGAATCCCGTTCAAGTTCTTGTTGATGCGATAATCAATGCGGGGCCAAGGGAGGAGGTTGTAAGGCTCAAATACGGTGGTATAGCCGTTCCAAAAGCTGTTGATACCTCAAGCTCAAGGAGAGTTGATGTTGCTCTGAGAAACATTGCTGAGGGGGCAAGAAGGGCTGCGTTTAAATCTAAGAGAAGCATAGCTCAGTGTCTGGCAGATGAAATAATTGCTGCTGCAAACAACGACAGCAAGAGCTATGCTATTGCGAAGAAGGAGGAAGTTGAGAGAGTAGCCAAATCAGCGAGGTGATCTCTGTGAGAGCAAAAAAGATTGATAAGATCAAAGAGTTAATGTGGAAGCCGGAGTTTATAAGGAACATAGGAATTGTTGCCCACATCGACCACGGTAAAACGACATTGAGTGACAACCTGCTCGCCGGGGCAGGAATGATCAGTGAGGAACTTGCAGGACAGCAGCTTTATCTTGATTTCGACGAGCAGGAGCAGGAGAGGGGAATTACAATCAACGCAGCAAACGTTTCGATGGTTCACGAATATGAGGGGAAAGACTACCTCATCAACCTGATTGATACTCCGGGACATGTGGACTTTGGAGGGGATGTTACAAGGGCGATGAGAGCTGTTGATGGTGTCATTGTGGTTGTTGATGCTGTGGAAGGAGTGATGCCCCAGACCGAGACTGTACTCAGGCAGGCATTGAAAGAAAACGTTAAACCTGTTTTATTCGTCAACAAGGTTGACAGACTTATAAAGGAGCTTGAACTCACACCGCAGCAGATGCAGGAGAGATTGATAAAGGTAATCACTGAGGTTAACAAGCTCATCAAGGCAATGAAACCGGAAAAATATTCAGATTGGAAAATTGATGTCGCCAGTGGAAGCGCGGCTTTTGGTTCTGCACTTTACAACTGGGCCTTAAGTGTACCGTCTCAGAAGAAGACAGGAATAGGTTTCAAGGAGGTTTACGAGTACATCAGGGAAGGTAAGATTAAGGAACTGGCAAAGAAGAGTCCTCTCTATCAGGTTGTTTTGGACATGGTTATAAGACATCTGCCATCCCCAATACAGGCTCAGAAGGAGAGAATATCTGTAATCTGGAGGGGGGATGTAAACAGCGATGTAGGAAGGGCAATGGTAAACTGCGACCCGAAAGGGCCGGTGGCGCTGATGGTAACCAAGATCGTTGTTGAGCCTCAGGCGGGTGAGGTTGCAGTTGGAAGGCTTTTCAGCGGAACAATAAGGCCGGGTATGGAGCTGTACCTGGTGGACAGAAGATCAAAGAACAGAATACAGACCGTTGGTCTCTACATGGGCCCAAGAAGAATTGAGGTCGATGAAATACCTGCTGGGAACATTGTTGCGGTAATCGGGCTTAAGGATGCTGTTGCCGGTTCAACATGCACAACGCTTGAGAATCTGACACCATTCGAGAGCATAAAGCACTACAGCGAGCCTGTGGTAACGATGGCAATCGAGGCCAAAAACCCGAGAGATCTGCCGAAACTAATTGAAGTGCTTAGGAAACTTGCAAAAGAGGATCCAACACTTCATGTAACCCTGAATGAGGAGACAGGAGAACACCTAATAAGCGGAATGGGGGAGCTGCATCTTGAGGTCAAGGTTGAGAAGATAAGAAGAGACTACAAGCTCGAGGTAATCACCTCTCCGCCAATTGTTGTGTTCAGAGAAACCGTTACCGCTACCTCACCTGTTGTTGAGGGCAAGTCGCCAAACAAGCACAACAGATTTTACATTGTCGTTGAACCTCTGCCTGAAAAGGTAATCCAGCTGTTCAAAGAAGGCGTAGTTGACATGAAGATGGACAAGAAGGAGAGGAGAAGAATTCTCCAGGAAGCGGGGCTTACGGGTGAAGAAGCTGCCGGAGTTGAGGAGTACTATGAAGGTAACGTTTTCTGTGATGTCACAAAGGGTATTCAGTATCTCAACGAGACGATGGAACTCATCCTTGAGGGATTCAGAGAGGCGATGAGGGCGGGACCTATTGCAAGGGAGCCTTGCATGGGCTTAAAGGTAAAGCTCGTTGACTGCAAGCTGCACGAAGATGCCGTGCATAGAGGTCCGGCGCAGGTTATTCCTGCAGTGAGATCGGCAATATTTGCGGCAATACTTCAGGCAAAGCCAGCATTGCTTGAACCGTACCAGAAAATATTCATCACAGTTCCTCAGGACATGATGGGTGCTGTAACGAGGGAAATTCAGGGCAGGAGAGGGCAGATACTTGAAATGAGAACTGAAGGAGATACGGTAACTGTAGTTGCAAAAGCCCCTGTTAAAGAGATGTTTGGATTTGCTGGTGCAATAAGAGGTGCAACCTCTGGAAAAGCTATCTGGAGTACCGAACATGCAGGATTTGAACTCGTTCCGCAGAACCTTTTCCAGGATTTTGTAATGGAAGTTAGGAAGAGGAAAGGACTGAAACTTGAAATGCCAAAACCCGAGGACTTTGTCGGGTTCTAATTTTTATTTTAACATGCAGGAACTTGAGCCTGTTGACAGATTTACCTTCGCATGTTATCCTGGCATAAAGTGCTTTAACGAGTGCTGCAAGAATCTAAGCCTTGCCCTGACTCCTTACGATGTTCTGAGAATGGCAAGAGGATTGAAGATTACGACAAAGGAGTTTCTGGAAAGATACACCTCAGCACATGTAGGTTTTGCTACCGGTCTGCCGGTGGTTGTGCTGAAGATGGTGGATGAAAAGTGCCCTTTTGTAACTGAAAACGGTTGCAGCATCTATGCCTTTCGTCCCACGTCCTGCAGACTCTATCCGCTCGCAAGGGTGAGAATCGGAGAAGAGGTGCATTACTATTTGCTCAGAGAAGAATTCTGTCTTGGACATGAAGAGGAGAGGGTTTGGAGTCCCGAAAGGTGGGTTGAGGATCAGAAGGCTATGGAGTACAATGCCATGAATGACCTCTTTTTTGAGCTAATTTCGGCAAAAAAGCGCTCGGGAAAGATGCTGAAAGAGGATGAAATTGAAAAAATTTACAGGTATTGCTTCGATACCGACAGCTTCAAACTTGAAGCTGGAATTGAGAATGACATTGATGCTCTGAGAGAGGGGATAAGGAAATCAGTAGAAATCGTTTCCTCACTTTAAAAAAAGTTAAATACTTTTCTTCTTTACCGCCCTTATGAAACTGCTGGCAATAAACGGTAGCCCCAATAAGAGAAACACGCTTTTTCTGCTTGAAGTGATTGCGGAAGAGGTTAAGAAACTTGGCCATGAGGCAGAAATAATCCACCTGAAAGATTACGAGATTGGAGAATGCAAGGGTTGTGACGCTTGCCTCAAGGGAGAGTGCAGTCAGAAAGATGATATCTACAAGGTTCTTGAAAAAATGCAGAGTGCAGATGCCATTGTCATAGGCGCCCCGACTTATTTTGGAAATGTTCCGGGAATTGTGAAAAATCTGATCGATAGAAGCAGAATGGCAAGGATGGGAAATTACAGGCTGAAAAACAAAGTTTTTGCACCCGTAATAACCTCGGGTCTCAGGCATGGAGGGGCTGAGTATGCAGCAATGAGCCTGATAATCTACGCACTTGGCCAGGCCATGCTCCCGGTGTCAATAGTGGAGAACCCCATTACCACCGGAAGTTTTCCGGTAGGTGTTATTCAGGGAGATGCAGGATGGAGAAGTGTAAAAAAGGATGAAATCGCTATTAACTCTGCAAAGGCCCTTGCAAAAAGGATTGTAGAGGTTGCTGAAGCCACAAAGAGTTTGAGAGGTTGAATTGTTAGTCTGAATCTTAAAAACCCTTTCAGTGAAAAAAGAGACAAAATCAAACCGAAGTTCAGAAAAGCTCAACTACCTCAGATAAGTTTTTATATACTCCAAATCTAATTTTTGCAGGTGCAGGGAATGGTCAAAATCATGGTTGTGGATGATGAGATTGCCATGAGAGAAATCCTCAAAATAATGCTTAAAGATTACAGGGTGATTGAAGCCTCAAATGGGAGAGAAGCTGTTGAACTTTACAAGAAGGAGAAACCAGACATAGTTCTGATGGATATAATGATGCCGCTGATGAATGGAATAGAAGCAACATCTGAAATAAAGAAAATTGATCCAAATGCAAAGATAGTTGCGATTACGGCTTATGCAAGTTCTAAGGGAGAAAAGGTCATGAATGCCGGGGCTGATTACATTCTCAAAAAGCCATTCACAAGGAGAGATGTGGTTAAGCTCATAAACAAAATTCTGGAGTCATCCTGATTTGCAATAACTATTTATAAGGTGAGCGAGAATTTTGTCTGGATGTCATCAGAGATTAAAGGAGGTATGATAACCATGAAAGCTAATGACACTACTAAGTACTTAATTCATGCTGAAATAGAAGCAGAAGGTATTGTTGAGCGTCCTGACGTAGTGGGAGCCATATTTGGCCAAACAGAGGGATTGCTTGGTGGTGATTTGGATCTGAGAGAGCTGCAAAAGACAGGCAGGATAGGGAGAATAGAGGTGAAGATAGACAGCAAAGGTGGGAAGAGCATCGGCGAAATAAAGGTACCATCAAGCCTCGATAAAGTTGAGACCGCCATACTTGCAGCAGCACTTGAAACAATCGAGCGAGTTGGACCCTGTTCTGCAAGGATCAGAGTGCTCAGGATTGAGGATGTGAGGGCAAGCAAGAGGAAGAAAATAGTGGAGAGGGCAATGAGTATTCTCAGAGAATACTTCGAAGAACCAGAAATTGAATCAGAGAAAATAGTCGAAATTGTAAGGCAGGCAATAAGGGCTGACGAGATTGTGGAGTATGGAGAGGAAAAGCTTCCAGCTGGCCCGGCAATAGATGAATCGGATGCAATAATCGTTGTTGAAGGCAGAGCTGATGTGCTGAACCTGCTGAAGCATGGAATCAAAAACGTGATTGCGGTGGAGGGAACAAACATTCCGAAAACCATCATAGAGCTCAGCAAGAAAAAGACAGTCACCGCATTTCTCGATGGGGACAGGGGTGGTGACCTGATTCTGAAGGAGTTGCTGCAAGTTGCAGAAGTTGACTATGTAGCAAGGGCGCCTGAGGGAAAGGAGGTTGAAGAGCTGACCCAGAAAGAAATACTTAAAGCTTTAAGGAACAAGGTGCCGGTGGAGCAGCTTCATGTACTTAAAAAGGAGATCAAGGAGAAAGTACTGGAGAAACCTAAGGATAACATATCTGATGCTTTACGGAAGCACACGGAATCAGTGAAGGGCAGGCTGGCTGCAAGAGTTCTTGACAGAAATTTAAACGTCATAAAGGAGGTTCCTGTGAGGGATCTGGTAAAAATCCTGAAAACAAACAACATGAAGGGCAGTGCAATAGTTTTCGATGGCATTATAACGCAGAGGCTCATTGATCTTGCAGCCAAAAAAGAGTTTGAGTATATCGTTGGAGTCAGACTTGGAAGTGTGGTGAAGATCCCGACATCCCTTAAGGTTATCACCTTTGATCAACTTTAATTTTTAACTCTGCAGCTTTAATTATCAAATCTGCAACTCCATCAGCATCAAAGCTTCCTGAGTTTATTACAAGATCGTAAATCGTCCAGTTGTCTATGTCAATGCTGTAGAATTTCCAGTATCGCCTTTTTTCGAGTTCTTCTCTCAGTTTTGTATCATGCCTCACAGCAGCTAAATCCTTCCCTTCCCTTTTTGCTATCCTTGAATATCTAATCTCAGGTTCTGCAAAAATCCAGACTTTCAGGTCAGCATCTTTAACGAACCATCCCGAAAGCCTGCCCTCAACCACTGCATTTCTTTCTTTTTCTGCCATCTCCTTTTGTGTTTGATCTATGAGTCTGTCTATCTCCGGGTTTTCTTCTGCATACTGGCTGAACTCTTCAAGAGTCATTCCTTTTTTTGCGGCAAGCTGTCTGAAGATTTCTCCGGCAGATATAAGCTTCAATCCAAGTTTTTGGGCTACAATTTTTGCTGCACTTGTCGTACCGCTTCCAGGAGGTCCTGAAATGGTTATTTTCATATCAGACACCAACCTTCAAGACCTTTTTTATGATCTGACCGAAAGTTACAGAGCAGAGCAGATACCAGAAAAGCCACCATGGGAAAATTAGAACAGGTGTAACGACATGGATCTCTCCCATAAACGGGGAGTTTACAATGTACAGCTCCGGGATAAGAGTTTTCAAAAATGCCTCAGGAAGCACTGTCGTGAGATTTCCGTAGTCTGCTGTCCCGGTGATAAGCTCGTAGCTGGCGGATGCCTTCTCCCAGAGCCATGCAAAAATTGGAATTGTAACAACAAAAATGTAAAACATCGGTTTGAACTGCATCGACATCAGCTCACTCTGAATCTGCTGTACTTCATGTTTTCTTTCTTCAAGCTGCTTCAGCTTGAACTGATTGTTTTGCTTTGTTGCCTCCAAGTATTCTTTCTGGTAATTTTTCATAATCTCCTGCAGTTCCCTGAACCTCTGGTAATTTATGGTGTATTTCTGAATCAGATTCGAGTATATGCCAGTGAGAATTGATACTATCAGGATCACGATGTGGAATGGGTAGGATGAAAAAGGAAACATCACAAGTTCCACGATCACTCCCATTTCAATGCGAAATTCTTTGCTGAACAGTATTCCAATAAAAAAGATTGCTCCAAGTATCATTATGAACCTTGAAATCACCTTCTTCATGTCTCTTCACCAAGCATTCTTCTGATGAACGGATGCATTTCAGTAAGCTGCTCTTTGGCCAGGTCTTCGTAGAATCTGTAAGCTATGCTTACCGCAAGCAGCAAACCAGTCCCGCTTACATTTCCAATAGTTCCAAGCATGTTTGCGATGAGCGTAAGGGTGCCAATGATGGCACCACCGAGGATTGTAACCTTCGGGATGTACCTTGATAGAACTCTCTCAAGCACCTGAGGTGACTTCCTGAATCCCGGAACCTGCATTCCTGACTTGGCTATTTGAGACGCAACTGTTCTTGCATCCATTCCACTTGTCTCCACCCAGAACCATGCAAAGATTATACCTCCAGCAACCAGAATTGCAGCATCAACAATGAGGTGCAGAATTATCATCCAGTCCGGGATCATTGCAAATGCCGCCCCTTTGGATTTGAAAAGTGCAGGTACCCAGTCGTATGGACTCTGTATTGGCTCCAGGAAGAACATTATCCCGCTGACAGCTCTGCCATCCACAAATTCGCCAAAGATGGTTATTCCTCTTGCGTGCAGAATTTGACCGAGGGCAACAACATTTGCTTGCAAAGCTCTGACAAAAATCATGGGCAGAACGCTGGCGTAGATAAGCTTTATTGGAAATCTGCCTCTTGCCCCTCTTGCCATTGCATGTGCAAGCGGGATTTCAACTCTTGTCCCCTCAAAGAAGACAACGAGCAGGATTATCACTGCGGTGGTTACCAGAGCGAGAATTCCTCCCTCGAGAAGTAAAAATACCAGACCGCTTCCGGTGAAGAGCTGGTCAAGCGGGTAGTTTTGAGCTATCCATATCCATCTTGGTATAATGCCTGCCGGCATAACTGAATTTGGCGGAACTACCCAGTTGAAAAGTCCGGTGATAATGGCCTGAGAGATTCCGGCAAGGATGAAAAGTGAAACACCGCTCCCGATACCCCACTTTGAAACGACCTCGTCCATATAAACAATGAGAACTCCACCTATGAAGAGCTGGATGAATATCAGGAAAGATATGAAGCCGGGAGAAACACCAAGCTGGGATGCAAGGGTTAAGTCGGGTATTAAAAAGCCTCCAGCAATCTGTGGCAGAGCTTCAGCAGCAATCATTACAAAGACGAGAAAGCGCTGGAAGTCCTGATATGCTGCCCTATCTTCAGGATTGGTTAAATCAAGACGTATTATCCCTGCTCCAACAAGAAGCTGAAGGATGATGGAGGCTGTAACAATGGGTCCTATACCCAGAGCTATAATTGAGCCAGTTGATCCTGCAAAAAGAGCTCTGTAGGCAGCAAATATGTCTATTGATTCAGGGGACAAACCGAAAACGGGAACATTTGATAGTATAAAGTACAGTAGAAGTATTGCCACAGTCCAGGCAAACTTCTCTCTGAAATGGACATGACGTTTTGGTCTTTCAACACTCGGAATGCGTCTAAAATAAGGCTGTAATGTTTTTATCATGGATTCCAATTCAACCAACCCCTTTACCCAGCTACAACTTTGCCGCCAGCAGCCTCAATTTTCTCAACAGCCTTTGGAGTTGCCTCAAACACTCTAACTTCGATTTTCTTTGTTACCGTTCCACTACCAAGCAGCTTGCTGTATCCGAGTTCAGTTAAATCAACCCTGTAGACGTCTCCATCCTTTTCTGCCAAACCGAGGTTCACAAGTCTGTCGATGATCTCGTCAAGGTCGCCGGTATTTAGCTCAGGTCTGGAGTAAAGGAAGCGGTATGTGTAGTTATCAAGCTTCCCCTCCTTTTTGAGTGATCTCAGAATCTCTCTCACTGTCTGAGCGTTAACATAGACCTTTGTGATCGACTTGGGCCTTGTAAATCCATGCTTTCCAAACTGGTACTCCCCCATCTTTGCCAGTTTGATGAACTTGAGGTACTTGTGCTTGTGGACACCTGCATTGCCCGCTCCTCCTCTGCTGCCCCTTCCCCTTCTTTTCTTGTGGCTCCCCCAGCCAAATGTTCTTGATCCGCGGAACTTCTTCACCTTTTTCTTTGGCATCATTATCACCTCATCTTGTAAAGCAGTTTGTTTATCTCCTCACCGTGATAGCCCAAATTTCCTCTCGGATAGTGCCACTTGATGTTTTTTATCCCCTTCCTTGGCGGGTGAAGCCTGAAAACGGGCTTAAGATCCGGCAAATCCCTGAGACTTGCCTTACCCTCGACAACAGCTCTGGCAAAGTCCTCAATGGTCTCATACCCTGTTCTTTCCTTAACGTACTCATCCGTTAGCTTCCTGTTCCCCACAAGTTTTCCCCTTAACCTCAGAAGCAGTGCAAGAGTTTCCGCATTTATTTCACCAAATGCAACGTAATCCTTGACCACCTGGAGCATTCCCCTGTAGGAAGGAGTGTCCGGGATAACGACGCAATGATACTTTCTGTGCAACCTTAGCATTTTCAGCGTTTCTGCGATCTTGCGGTGCACCTCAACAGTCCCCCTCATCCTTACAACTGCAAGCATTCTCTCACCTCTTCACGTACATGGTCTTCTTCAAAGCTTCATAGGTAGCTTTGGCAAAGTTTACAGTTGTCTTGGTCTGACCCTTGGTAAGGCTCCACACATCCCTGACTCCAGCAAGCTCAATTACTCTCTTTGCCACATCCCCTGCCACAATTCCAAGACCTTTCGGTCCTGGAATGAGCGTAACCCTTACACTCCCGCTTTCTCCGGTAACTTTGAATGGCAGAGAATGATCTCCACCACACCCGCATTCCCATGATCCGCAGCCTCTCTGAACCTTGAAGATGTTTAGCTTCGCGTTCTCTATTGCCTTCTGAATCGCGGGAGCAACCTGAGATGCTTTTCCTGTTCCAACTCCAACGTAACCATTTCTGTTGCCGACAACAGCAGTAACTCTGAACTTTGTTCTCCTTCCGCTGTCAGTCATTCTTTGAACCATCGAAATCTCCAGAACGTCATCCTCCAAGTCAGGGAGGAGTATGTCAACTATTTCAGGTTCCTTTAGCGGAAGGTTGCTGGCGAGTGCCTCATCCATGCTCTTTATTTTTCCATCCGCAACAAGTTTCCCGAGCTTTGTTTTTGGAACCCAGTCATCCGTCATGATATCACCATCAGTTTCTCCTTAATTTCATCAACATGGGCAGGAAGGTCTGAGGGTTTTAAACCTCTTTTCTCATACTCACCAAACAATTCAGGTCTAATTTCGTAGTAAGCTGCAATGTGTTCACCTCTGATTCTCGAATCATCCGGAAGAACTTCCTCACTGTGAGGGACCTCAAGTCCTCCCTCAACAGCTCCCCTCAGTACTGCGAAAACCCTTGAACCTCTTGTTGGAGTATGGAGGCCAATATCCAAAACAGCATGCTTGACACCCTTTTGAAGGGCTTTCCTGGCTACAAGGATGCCTGTAAGGTAAGCTGCAGGAGTGTTGTTTAAATCACCCTTCCAGCCAAAGTTCCTCAGCATCGATGAATCCACCCCAACCACAACTCTGTCCCCTTCTGTGGAGTATTCCACAATCTGGGCAATTACCTTAGTGTTGGTGATTCTGACCACCAATCTCGGTTTCTTTGAAAGTAGAAGCTTTAATCTCTTCCTGTAATTTGTTTTGCCCTCCCTTCTTCTTCTGAGTGGAACTTTGTATCTCGGACCTCTCGCCATTTCATCACCTCTTCATTTGCTCGACATAACTCTTAAGGTGAGCAACACTTCTGAACTCTCCACCTTTTGCCTTTCTGTATAGAAGCCTGTAGGTTGATCTGTCAATAACACCTTCTGCTTTCAGCTGTCTTAATGCCTTTCTGAGAGCTCTTATTCTTAGTATCCACATTCTTTTTCTCGGCATTCTTGCTCCTTTAGCTCCTTTTCTGCTACCATGTCCTCTTCTTCTCCCTTTTCTCTTCTGAAGCTTTCTCCTGTTTATTCTTGCTCTGCTAACACCATTTACAGGTCTTCTCTTTATAACCCCCTTTTCTATTAACTCCCTTATATCCTGCTTTGTTGCTGCCGTGGCGATGTCTTCCAGTGCTGCGGGGTCGAACCATACTCTGTTTTCACCGCACTTCAGTATTGAAGCCGCAAGTCTGCGCTGCAGGCTCAAATCCATAATCATCACCCTGAAGGATTGAGAACCTTAATTCCCAGTTCCCTTGCTTTATCCTCAATTGCCAGCCTCTTCTTCATCCCAACACATGATGCAATTCTGACCGCCTGTCTTTCTTTGTCAATCTTATCCAGATCCGAAGGGTTGTAAACCAAAACTTCTTCATAACCGCTTGGATGCAGACCTCTCACGGCTTTCGGAGAACCAAATCCAACATTTACTGGAATTCTACCACTCCATTTACCTCCGTATCTTTTTCTAAGCTTGTTGAATAAACCTCTTGGCCTTCTCCAGCTTTTGTTTCTCAGCCTTAGCTTCTTGTTCCAGCAGTATCTTCTGAACTCCGGCTTTCTTGCCTTTTGTCTTCTTCTAACCTTAAGAAGTCTTTTTTGATCCATTACCATCACCTCAGGGTTTATTTACGATGTAAATCCCATCTTGAAACACACGCGGGTCTTTTCTTTTAATTTTCGTCGCCTGCTCGAGGTTTGCTGCAGTTTGGCCGCATTCCTCTATGTCTATTCCTCTTACGTAGATATCCTGACCCCTCACTTCAACCTGCGCCCTTCCGACTATCTTTGCCCTTCTCGGATGCTTCTCACCAACGAAGTTCTCAATCACGACTTCATTGCCCTCGACTCTGACCTTTATGGGGAAGTGTGCGTAAACGATCCTTAAATGATATTCAAACCCGTATTTAACGCCGTTTATGAGATTCTCAATATGCCCCGCAAAGGTTCCAACAATTGCCTTGTGCTTTTTCTTTGGAGAGGCTGTGTAAACTCTCACTTTCCTGTCTTCAATCTCAATAAAGATTCCTCTATACTTAAGATATTTCGTGTTCTCCCCCTTTGGTCCAACAGCTTTCAGAATGTAACCTCTAAGGCTGTCCCCTTCTACGGTTAGCTGTACATCCTCCGGCACTTCAATGACCTTTTCCTCAAAAGTCTCAGTAGACGTAAGCAAGGAGAACACCTCCCAATCTCAGTTTTCTCGCATCTTTCTGGGACATAACACCCTTCGTGGTTGAGACAATGAGAATTCCGAAATCCCTTGCGGGGAGATATCTTTTCTCGTACATCTCGTATTCTGTAACTGATGATGAGAATCTTGGTTTTATAGCACCGCAATCGTTGATGTTCCCGGTAAGTTCAACTATGAACTTCCCTCCCTTGCGGTTTTCGATATATTCAAAGCTTTTGATGTATCCGTATTCCTTCATCACTTTGAGCACATTACCGATTAGTTTTGAGGCTGGCTCTATCTCACACTTCTTTTTACCAACCATTTCAGCGTTCTTTATTGCTATCATGGCATTGGACAGAGTATCGACGCTCATAAACATCACCAATACTTTTTAAATCCAAGCTCGGCAGCAACCTCTCTGAAGCACTGTCTGCACAGATAGAGACCGTACCTCCTGACTAACCCTCTCTTTCTTCCACATCTCCTGCACTCATTTGCTCCCCTGCCAAAAACCTTCGTTCTCTCTTTCTTCATTCCAAAATCACCCCCAGAGATTCAAGCCAGCGGATCGTATCATCCTTTGTTACTCTGTGAGATGCCGGGATCTTTGCCCTCTTCCTTCTCCTTCTCGCAACTCTGTAACCCCTCCTCATCAGCGAAACACATACATCCATTCCGAAAATACCAACATCGGGATCGTAATCAACTCCAGGCAAATCAATATGCTCGGCAATACCAAATGCGAAGTAACCATCACCAACCGACTTTCTGCTCAGTCTGTATTCCTTCACGCTCAACGCATCTTTGAGGAATTTAAGTGCCTTCTCACCTCGCAGTGTGACTTTAAGACCAATGGCTTCCCCCTTCCTGATCCCGAAGTTCTTGATCGTCATTTTTGCATAGGTTACGGCAGGTTTCTGGTTTACAAGTTCCTCTAAAAGGCTGTAGGCCTTCTTGTGCCTCTCTCCACTCTCCCCAATGCCAAAGTTTATAACAACTTTATCCAGCACGATTTCTCTCATCGGATTCTCCTTTACTTCTCTCTTCTCAACTTCAACTGCCTGCATCGCTTACACCCCCAGGTCAATCACGGGTTTCTCGCTGTCCTTTTTACCAACCACAAAGACGTAATCTTCAATTGTCGTAATGTCCCTCTCCTCCCCTTCAACTGTAACCAGGTTGGGGGCTGAGCTTCTCACGATCTTGTAGCTCTTTATTCTACCTATCTCGCCCGCATGCGTTCCGCCAGTAATCATAACAAGTGCACCCTCTTCGAACTTCAGATGATCAATTATTTCCTTTTCAGGGATTCTCAGAAGAATGCTGTCCTTGGTTTTGTACTCATTGCTGCCAAGAATGTTTGTGCCATCGAAAAGGTTGAGCTGAACCTTTCCTCCCTTAACAATGGTCTTGTTTGATATCCTGTAGAGCTTGAGATCAGCATCCTCGACTTCCTTTGGAATGTACCTCCCCTTCTCGTCAAAGAGAATTCTGTAGCTTTTCTCCAGCTTTGGAATCGTAACGACATCGAAAAGACCAACAGGGAACTTATAATCCTTCCTTACAACTCCATCAACAAGGATCTCACCGGATGAGATTATCTTTCTTGCCTCTCTCCCTGTATCAGCCAGTTCAAGAAAGTCTCTAACGAGCACGAGCAGTGGAATCGCATCCTTGCTGTGTGGTCCCGGAGAAGGTTTTACAACCCATTTAGAAACTTTTCTTGGTATTTTATACGTTTTTGGGGCAGAAAGCCTTTTCTGATGCAACTCAATCACCTCTCAAGTATTTTCTTTCTTACCTCGTCGATTTTGCCGAGGTCAATAATCATGACATTTGACGGATGAATTGGTACAGCAACTTCAGTACCATCAGCCTTTGTTACAGTGGCACCGTCAACCTTTATCCTGCATCTCTTCATGTCAACCTCAATCACCCTGCCTTCATGTCCTGCAAACTGACCTCTCATGATTCTAACCTTATCTCCCTTTCTGACCCTTATGGCTCTCTTTCCGTATTTCTTCCTGAGTTCTTCTGAGAGAGTTGCGTGAAGAAGCTTGTGTCTTTCATGAAGTTTGATTGTCCTGTAAAGCCACCTCCTCTGCTTCCTGGGTTGCTTTGACTTTGTAACCATTCTACCACCTCACACTATAATGGATGCTATTGTGCCTATCTTCGAGAATCTTTCCGCAGCCTCTCTTGCAACAGGCCCCCTGATTTCTGACCCTCTCGGTTCTCCTCTCTCGTTTGTTATTACCGCTGCATTATCTTCGAACTTCACTCTTGTCCCGTCGGGACGGCGGTATTCTTTTCTCTGCCTGATAATAACCGCATAATGAACCTGTTTCCTGATCTCGGGAGTGCCCTTCTTGACTGTAACGATCACGAGATCCCCAACGCCTGCAGCGGGATATCTTCTCCTGACACCCTTGTATCCCTTAACTGCGATGATCTCAAGCTCTCTCGCTCCTGTGTTGTCTGCACAGACAAGCCTTGCTCCTGTTGGTAGAGCCCTTGGAATCTCAGCTCTTATCGCCCTCATTACCCACCACCTCCAAAATCACGAAGCTCTTCGTTTTGCTTATCGGTCTGCACTCACCAATCGTAACCGTATCTCCCGGCTTTGCTCTGATGCATTCTGGGTTATGAGCGTGAAGCTTTGATCTCTTTTTCATGTATCTCTCGAATTTTGGAACGTATCTGATAAGCTCTCTTTCAATCACTGCAGTTTTTCCGTAGGTCTTAACGACCTTACCGCGAAGCAACTGCCCTCTCACTGAAAGCGTTCCGTGAAACGGACAGTTTTTATCCTCACACTTTCTTTCAGGAGTTTTTACGTCAATACCAATATCCCTCATATCCACACACCTTTGGTTCTTTTAAGCATCATCAGTCCCCTCTTTATCCTATCCTCCGGTCTGAAATTTATCAAATCTCCTTTTATCCTCATGATTTTACCTTTATACCACACTCTGAAGGTTCTACCTCTTTTCGCCACGACTTTTAAACCTTTTTCAGTCATTATTTTGAGCGTGTTCTGGCTCTCATCAACCACTTCTCCCTTTATTCCCACTTCACATTTGTTGGCGCTTTCCACAACCTCCACCTTAAGACCGATCCAGTCCCTTGCTATCAATTCTAAATCCTGTAACCTTCCTCGCATAGTGCCATCTTCAACCTTGCGATGTCCCTTCTTATGAGTCTGATTCTTCCAGGGTTTTCCACTGCACCACCACTCCTGACGAGACTCCTTAGCTTGAGAAGTTCAAGCTCAAGATCTCTCAGCTTCTTCAGCTTTTCTTCTCTGCTCATCTCCCTTATCTCCTTCATCTTCACCGCTTTCACCCCTCAGCTGATCTACATCAACATCCTTAACTTCAAACTCATCGGGCAAGGTCACGTCGGGCGGGATAATTCTTACGCTGACTCCAAGAACTCCCAGCTTTTTGATGGCTATATCAAAGCCCTTCTGAACCATGCTCTCTGCAGGATCACCGGTGTGGACAATTGTGCCTGCAACGAACTTCTCAGTTCTTGCTCTCTCGCTCACAAGCTTTCCACTGATCTCAATTTCACATCCCTTCGCTCCGGCTTCCATAATTCTGTAAAGGAACCTGTAGCCAGCCCTTCTGAAATACCATCCCCTCTCCAAAGCTCTTGCCAGCAGTGAGGCCATTAGCTGGGCGTTAAATTCCGGTCTCTCTACCTCATCAACGCTGATCTGAGGATTCTCGATACCGAATTCTTTCAGCTTCTCTGTCAGAGTTCTGATTCTCTTTCCTCCCCTTCCAATAACCAGTCCTGGCCTTTCAACGAACAGTGTAACCTGGGTTCCAAGAGGAGTTCGAAGTATGTCCATTCCTCCAAAACCTGCACTCTTTACCTCATCCTTGATCCACTCCTTGACCATGAGCTTTCTCAACCTGTCCTGAACGAATTTCCTTTCTACCGCCATTACCTCACCTCAGCCACAAGTTCAACTGTTGTCATCTGCTGGATTCTCGGTGTTGCCCTTCCAAATGCTCTCGGTATGTATCTCTCAATAACTCTCCCCTTCTGAGCCTGGGCATGCACTATAACAAGATTCTCCATATCCAGACCTTTGTACTCCGCATTCGCCTTCAGGTTCTGAAGGACCTTCAGAATGTACTTCGCAGCCTTCTGCGGATACCTCCCAGCATACCACTTCTCCAGCCCTCTTCTATGTGCGACCTTCTTCTTGTGCCTTTTCAAGGGTATTGCTCTTTTCATCCTGACCACATCTTCCAGCAGTCTCATTGCCTCATCTATCTTCTTTCCCCTGATCTCCCTGCAGATTTCAACCGCATGCTTGAAGCTGATTGGCATTTCATATCCCATTGCCTTTGCAGCTTTTGTTTCATCCTCCGGCTTGTAGGCGTAGTTCACCCTCGCCATAGACATCACTTCAGTGGAACATACTTGCTGCTTCTTGTAGCGCCAACTCCAGGTCCGCTGTGTTTCTCGAAGCGTCTCGTCAGAGCAAATTCTCCAAGTCTGTGACCGATCATCTCCGGCTTTATCTCCACTCTGACAAACTCCTTGCCGTTGTGTACAAAAACAACCTTCCCAACCATTTCTGGCAAAACAACCATGTCCCTGCAGTGCGTTCTTGCCATCCCCTTTTTTCTGAGCTTCCTGAGGAGTTTTTCCTCCTGTTCTGTGAAACCTCTTTTTATTTTCCTCCTTTCTCTTGCTGGAAGAAGCTTCAAAAGCTCATCCATCGGCATCTTTTGAAGCTCTTCAAGCGTGTAACCGCGATACTTGAAATCCTTTGGTCTGACAATTTTGCTCTTTAACGCCATATCATCACCTCCTCACACCAGTCCTTCTTGCAGCAATACTTCCAACCTTTCTTCCTGGAGGAGCATTACGGCTAACGGTTTTAGGCCTGCCAACATGCTGATGCTTGCCACCACCAAATGGGTGATCCACGGCATTCATCGCAACTCCTCTCACCTTCGGCCATTTTGCAGCCTTGCTCTTCATCTTGTGGTACTTCTTTCCAGCTTTAACGAAGGGTTTGTCAGTCCTGCCACCACCAGCAACAACACCTATCATCGCTCTGCAGTTCGGATGGAACCACTTCTGCTTTCCTGAAGGCATCTGGACGAGAACTTTATCAGCTTCTCTTGAAACAACTAAGCCAAATGTCCCGCTTGCCCTGATGAACTTACCACCATCACCAGGCTGAGCTTCGATGTTGCAAACCGGAGTTCCTTCAGGAATGTTCCTCAGATAGGTTATGTTACCTGGTGCAATTTCAACCTGATCCCCTGCATGAATAACGTCACCCGTTCCGAGACCTTCAACTGCGAGAATGTAGGTTTCAGAACCGTCAGGAAGTTTAACCAGAGCAACGGGACCGTTTCTTGCAGGATCGTGCTGAATATCAATAACCCTTGCCTCAATCACCTCATCTCTGAATCTCAGAAGCTTTGCATCCGTCTTGTATTTGTGAGAGGGAGCTCTGTATGTTGGGGTGCCTTTTCCTCGGTTCTGGGAAATTATTCTTTTACCCATACATCACCACCTCAGAACACCCCGAGTTTGGAGAGGATTTCTTCCGCTGAATAATCTGGCTTCAGCTTGATGTACGCCTTCTTCTCACCCTTGGATGTTATCAGCGTATTCACTCTCTCCACCTCAACTTTGAAGAGTTTTTCAATCTCTTTCTTGATTTCCTCTTTTCTTGCCCTTGTATCAACTATTGCTGTCAGAACGTTCTTTTCAAGCTCTGCAACGCTTTTTTCCGTAACAAGGAAGCATTTGATCAGCATAACCACTCACCCAGATACTTAATCGCAGATTTTGTCCACACGGTCAACCTTCCCGGATGGCAGCCGGGAGCAAGCAGCTCAACGTTCAGATCCTTAACAACCACAGCATCAACACCTGGCAAGTTCTTTGCAGCCTTTACAACCCCCCCATCCTTGCCAACAACAAGCAGAACACTTTTCCTTTTTACGTACCTCCTTCCTCTCATCTTTCCTTTGCCAGCTCTGTGCCTCTTTCTCTCCTTTGCTCTCTCCACATCAGCGTAAACACCAATCGCCCTGAAAATCTCCGCAACATCCTTCGTTTTGCTTACCGATTCGATCTCATCAGTCACAATTTTTGGCAGCTCCCCCTCAAACAGGTGATTTCTTTGCTTTACAATCTCCTCATTGGCTGTTGCAGCAATTGCTGATTTGAGAGCTTTTCTCATTTCTTTTTTGTTAATTTTCTCTGCCCAATTTCTCTCAGGCTTTGGTGGATGTGCTCTCCTTCCTCCAACAGCCTGAGGAACAACTACAGCTCTTCTGCCGAGCTTCCATCTTGGAACTCTTGCGTAGCCGTATCCAGGACCCCAGTTCTCCCACGAATAGTTAACACCACTCAGCGGATTCGGCCCGTAAGGCTGTCTGCGGTGAGATTGGATGGCCAGAACAGCTCTTTTAATAATGTCCGGTCTGAACTCTTCTGAAAATACTTCAGGAAGTTCTATTTCTTCTGTTACTTCTCCCTTCAGATTCAGCACCTTGGCTTTCATATTCATCTCCCCTGCTTGGATGTTGTGCTAACGTAAACAACATTCACACCATCAAACTGTGCCTCTGGCGGTCTGATTGCATCTCTCATCCTTATCAATCTCTTAACCGCTCCCGGGACTGAGCCAGTTACAAGCACGTACTGGGTTCTTATTACTCCATAATGCAGGAAACCTCCTTTTGGAGTGATCTCTTCCCCATTCTCTCCGATTTTTATGAGCCTCTTGTTATACTCGGTCCTCTGGTGGAACCCCATCTGTCCTGGCTGTGGAACAGTCCATCTAACGTGGTGGGGGTTCCACGGACCAAGAGTTCCAATCCTTCTGTGTTTGCTGCTTCTCGCATGTTTTGCGTCCAGTGTAATCACACCCCATCTCTTAACCGGCCCCTGGAAACCCTTGCCCTTTGTTACAGCTATAACATCAATGATCGCACCTTCTTCAAAAACTTCTGAAACTCTTATTTCGCCACCAAGCTTTGATATCGCGTATTCGAGAGCTTCCTCAACATTTCCTCCAATTTTGTGCTCCATAACATCAGGAACCTTCTTCGGGACTCCTGTGATGAGGTAGGGTTGAGTGTAGGTTACAACTCTCACCTCTGAGGCATTTTCTACAGCTTTTCTTAGCTTGTCCACGTCAGGTTCCTTTCTGGGAACGTTAAGTCTTCTGCCGAGGAAATCATCCAGATTGTTGCTCCAAACTTCTGCTGCAATCTGCATTCCGTACTGCGTTTTCCTGTAAAGTCTCACTGCCGCTACTTTCATTGGTGGGGTCTCTATTACCGTAACAGGAACCACAATCTCCTCACCGTAAGTTGGAGAGTTCCTCCTGTCGTCTATCATCACCACATGCGTCATCCCTGCCTTGTAGCCAGCGAATCCCTGCATCCTCACCGTATTGCACTCGGGCCACGATCTGATTCTCGGAATGATGCTCTTAGCCCTTTTTCTTGGAGAAAACGCTAAAGAACCCCTTCTTGGTCTGTGATACTTCATTTCAAACCACCCCAGTAATCTGCAAAATTAACAAGTGAAAGGGTTGCGAAGATTGCCTCCTCTAACCTCACAGTTTTTGTTCCCTGGTTTGGCACCACATTCCAGCACTCTGCCTCCATCCTGATCCCCAACCTTTTCGCGATTTCGAACACACCCTCTTCCGGATTTCCAAACACGAGTGTGACGTCACGCCTTAAAGCTGGTGGTCTAACAACCTCACACTTTCGTGAGGTAACCACCAGATTTTCCCTCTCTGCAAGCTCCTCCAGCCGGAGCTTTCTCACTCTGTAACCCCAGTACTCCCGGGGTTCCGCTTCTTCTACCCGCAACGGCGTCTTCGAACAGATCCTGACGGTCACGCGGGCGCCCTTTTCTGCTTCACTTTTTAAGGGCGCCAGGGCGTCAATGCCAATATCCACCCATCGCGTTCCGTCAGGGGCAACGTGTCTTACAACGCCCTCCCTCACCTCACCGACTTTTAAATGTTTCGACGCGTGAGAGGGGATGGCAAGAGGCGGGAGCAAACCGGCATATCTGAGTGATTTTTTGAGAGGAAAAAGCTGTTTTCTCAGATACTGTGGTGTTTCGAGGTATTCGAGTATCTCAGCTATAAAGTCGGACTCATCAAGTGCTGGATCATAGTATACTATTATTTCATCCACTCTGAAAACTGCCGCAGCTCTCGCTATCATTCCCACCTTGTAAGTTTTGATTTTCTCATCCTTCTCATTGATCAGTGAGGAGGAGGGTATTGCTATTGAAAGCATTGAATCACTTAAAGCGGGCGATTGATAAAATTATCAGGCTCCCTAAAATCTGCACATAAAAAACATTAAGAAATCCTTCAACTGACAGCAGAACAAAAAGAGAACGGTTAAATAGTATTTGTTAATACCTTTTCAAAAAATTTTGGTGGTAGCATGCTGGAAGTGGAAATTATATCTGGTAGAACCTTAGATCAGGGGGCTACTGTTGAGGAAAAACTAACCGAGGAGTACTTTAATGCCGTCAATTACGCTGAACTGAACGAAGAAGACTGGAAAGCTCTTGGATTGCAGGAAGGAGACAGAATAAAGGTAAAAACAGAGTTTGGTGAGGTGGTTGTTTTTGCAAAAAAGGGAGATGTGCCGAGAGGGATTATTTTTATCCCAATGGGCCCCTATGCGAACATGGTCATCGACCCCGCAACTGACGGAACAGGAATGCCGCTGTTTAAGGGTGTAAAAGGAATCGTGGAGAGAACAGACGAGAAGGTTTTGAGTGTTAAAGAACTTCTGGAGGCGATTTAAATGGAAGAAACTGTAAATGTGATATGCACGTTTTGTGGAAGCGTTTGCGACGATGGGCTTTTTGATGTGGAGAAGTTCAAATCAAAGAGATTCTGCAAGCTGGGAAGCAGCAAGTTCTCAAAGAAGGAGCGCATTAAGGCTCCGATGATTGATGGGAAAGAAGTTAGCTACGAAGAAGCTATTGAGAAAGCTGCAGAAATACTTGTCAATGCGAAGAGACCTCTGCTTTACGGCTGGGCCTCTACAGTGAATGAAGCCATCAGACTGGGAGTAATCCTGACGGAGAAGCTTAGAGGCGTTTATGACCAGTGCGCAAGTGTCTGCCACGCTCCCGGAACGTTGGCGGTAATTGAGGAAGGACTTCCGGGCGGAACTCTGGGAGCGATAAAGAACAGGGCGGATGTAGTGGTATTCTGGGGAGCAAATCCAATGGAAGCCCACCCAAGACATGGAATGAGATACTCCATTTCAGCCAAGGGTCTGCTTGTCAAGGACAGAAAGCAGAGAAAAGTTGTTGTTGTTGATGTAAGGCCGACTAAGACAGCAAAGCTTGCAGATGAGTTCATTCAGATCAAGCCCGGATACGACTATCCGGTAATCTCTGCTTTGAGGGCAATAATTTCCGGTAATGCTGATGCCGTGCCGGATGAAGTAGGAGGGGTGAGCAAGGAGAAACTCGTTGAGCTTGCTGAAACGATGAAGAATGCCAGGTATGGAGCTGTTTTATACGGTCTTGGAGTTACTCAGTCAAGAGGTAGAGACAGAAATGTTGAAAATGCCGTAAAGCTGATTCAACTCCTCAACCGTCACACAAGGTGGGTCATATGGCCCATGAGAGGTCACTACAATGTTGTTGGTGCTGGAGAAGTGCCTGCATGGGAGGTTGGTTATCAGTATGCCATTGATTTCAGCAGAGGTTATCCGAGGTTCTCTCCGGCTGAGTTCTCTGCGGTTGAGGTTCTCAAGAGAGGAGACTGTGATGCAGCCCTTATAATCGCATCAGATCCTGCAGCGCACTTTCCGAGAGCAGCGGTAAAGCACCTCAAAAAGATCCCGGTAATACAGATCGATCCCTTCCCGAACATGACCACTCTTCTTGCAAACGTTGTAATTCCCTCAGCAGTTGCGGGAATTGAAGCGGAAGGAACAGCTTACAGAATGGATGCGATTCCGCTCAGGGTGAAGAAGGTCATCGATACAAACTACTGGAGCGACGAACAGATTCTGGAGAAGCTGCTTGAGAAGGTTGAGAAGCTTATGGGGTGATTGTCATGCACCACGCATTGCATATTAAGAATGGTATTGTTATTGACCCCAAAAACGGGGTTAAGGCAGAGAAGATGGACATCTTTGTCAAGGATGGCAAAATTGTTGAAGAGAGCGAGATAAAAGGAGAGGATGTAAAGGTTATCGACGCTTCAAACAAGCTCGTGGTTGCTGGCGGAGTTGACATGCACGCACATATTGCGGGAAGCAAGATAAACACCGGCAGAACGATGCGCCCTGAAGAGATGAGGGTTGTCAGAAACATTGCAAACAAGTTCAGGGCTGCTGTCGGGAGGGTTTTGCTCACTTCTCCAGCAATTGGTTATGAATATGCAAAGATGGGCTACACGTCTTCATTTGAGGCCGCACAGCCACCAATTGGAGCTCTGCACACACATGAAGAACTTGACGCAATTCCCATGATTGACAAAGCAGCCCTGCCGGTTTTCGGAAACTGGCATTTTACCTTCAAATATGTTGAGGCAAAGGATATCGAGAAGCTGAAAACATTCATAGCCTGGGCACTTGAGAGAACAAAAGGATTCGGTGTCAAGGTTGTTAATCCGGGCGGTGTTGAAGCCTGGATGTATGGGGGAAATGTAACGAGCCTTGATGACCAGGTTCCGGGTTTCAATGTAACTCCAAGGGAGATAATAACTTCCCTCATTAAAGCCACCGAAGAGCTTAAGCTGAACCACTCTGTCCACCTGCACTGCAACCGCCTTGGAGTGCCGGGAAACTACGAGACCACAGTTGAAACCATAAAGCTTGCAAAGGGGTTCAGCAACGATGCAAGACAGGTTCTCCACGTTACGCATGTGCAGTTTAACGCCTATGCCGGGGACAGCTGGAGAAATGCTGCAAGCGGTGCAGAAGAGATAGCGAAAACCGTAAACAGCATGGACAACGTCACAATAGACATGGGACAGCCGATTTTCGGTCATGCAACTGCGATGACAGGAGATGCCCCCTTCCAGTTCACCCTCCACAGGCTTACTGGATCCAGATGGAGCAACAAGGACAGCGAGGTTGAGGGTGGAGCGGGAATCGTTCCCATCGTATACCTGCCGAAGAATCCGGTTCATGCTTTACAGTGGGCAATTGGCTTGGAACTCGGTCTGCTGGTTGACAGCGATAAGGTTGTGCTCACAACGGACTATCCAAACGGTGGGCCGTTTACTGAATATCCATACGTCATGGCAATGCTTATGAGCAGGAAGATGAGAGAAGGCGAGCTTGCGAACGTCAGCCCTTACGTTCAGAAGGCAACAAACCTGCCAGCTATAGACACGGAGAAAACGCTGGAGGAGGTTATACACATGACCCGCTCTCTGCCGGCAAGAGTTCTCGGATTGCCACAAAAGGGACATCTTGGAATTGGAGCTGATGCAGACATTGCCATTTACAACCTGAACCCGCTTGAGGTTGACACATCAAACGACTTCGAGAAGGTTTACAAGGCATTCAAGACTGCAGAGTACACGATAAAGAGCGGTAGAATTCTCGTAAAGAATGGCGAGCTTGTGGATGAATACTGGGGCACGACATACTGGGTTGATGCAACTGGCAAGGTGGATTTGGAGGCAATCAAGCCAGACCTTGAGGACTACTTCAAGTACTACAGCGTTGAACTGCAGAACTACGGTGTTGAGGAAAGATGGTTGAGAAGGCCGGAGAGGATAGTGGTCTGAGGAGGTGGTAAAGGTGATCATCATAAAGCCCAAAACGGAGTTTGTTGTTACAGTTGAGGCAGAACTTACACCCGAGCTGGCAGAGAAAGATCTGGAGGAGATCAAGAAGTTCAAGGTGTATTATGGAAAAGATGTGGTTGAGCTTGGAGAACTCTTTGAGATAACAAAAGAGGGAGATGACAGAAAGCTCGTTCTTGAGGGAGATTTCAGCAGGGTGAAGTGGATTGGATGCAGGATGACTGGGGGAGAGATAATAGTCAGGGGCAGTGTAGGAGCGAACTGCGGTGCATACATGGCTGGTGGCAGAATTATCATAGAAGGTGATGCTGACGACTGGCTTGGAGCGGAGATGAAGGATGGAGAGATAATTGTAAAGGGAAATGCTGCAAATCTTGTAGGCTGTGCTTATTACGGCGATGCCACTGGAATGAGCGGTGGAAAAATTATCATTGAAGGCAATGCTGGAAACTACATTGGGGAGAAGATGGCCGGTGGAGAAATAGAAATTAAGGGGAACGCGGGAGATTTCATTGGAACCGAGATGAAAGGAGGAACGATAATTATTCACGGAAGCTGTGGATTCGTGGGAGGTGACATGAAGGGCGGAGAAATAAAGATTGGCGGAGAGTTTGAACTGCTGCCCACCTTTGTGAGAAAGGATGATGCCTGGGTTGGAGACGTGAACGTGAAGGGAGAGGGTGTGATAAGAAGGATTGTTGGCTAATTTTCTATCTTTTTCATTTATCGACTCTTGCCAGCATGCGGATCTCAGGCAATAAAATTAAAATCCCGCTATCCAGAATCAGCAAATTTAAAATACTGAAATTAAACAAAACTTATGAACGTTCTTCTTAGCAGAAAGGACACTATCAGGCTCCTTATTCTGTCTGAACTTATGGTCAATCCTGAATGTAATCAGAGAGACATTGCAAAAAAGCTTGGTTTAACTCCTCAGGCAATTTCAGAGCACTTCAAAGAGATGGTTTCCGAGGGTTTCATAAATGTCATTCACAAAGGCTACTACGAGGTGACAGAGAAGGGGGAGGAATGGATGTCCAGAAACCTCATCGAACTCCACCTTTTCAGTGAAGAGCTTCTGAAGAAGATTTACTCAAAAACCGTTGTTGCAATTGCGAGGGGAAAAATAGCTGAGGGGGATTCGGTGAGGTACTGGTTCGAAGATGGCTACATTTTTGCGGAAAAAAATGAAAGGGGAAATGGCATTGCTCTAACCTCGGCCGAGGATGGGGAGGATATTCTGATCAAGCCTACAGGCAGCTTTGAACCACCGGGAAAGGGGGAGATAATTATAGTTAAGGTTCCGGGTGTGGCGGAAGGGGGGAGCAGGAAAGTTGATCTCGAATCTTTTAAAGAACTTGTAAAATCAAGACCGACAAGCACGGTTGTTGCCATTGGAATAGAGGCACTTGTTACCTGCAGGAAGATAAGGGTTGAGCCAATTTTCTTTGGAGCGAAGGAAGTCTGCATTGAAGCTGCTCACCATGGAAGCGGTGTAATTGTTGCGTGCACAGAAGGTATGCTGAACGATTTGCTCAGGAGTCTGATGGAAGAGGGGCTTGAGTTCGAAATCAAGGAATTTGTTTCTTCTTGAGAAATATTATGTTACCTCTCCCTTTCTTTACCTTCTCTACAATGCCCCTTCGCTCAAGATCAGCGATGATCAGACTCATTTTCGCCTCACTGTATCCCAACTTCTTCCGTAGCTCCTTCTGAGTTATCCTTCCGCCCTCTTTTATTATTAAATCCACAACCACTGCAAGATCTTCGGGGAGCTCATAATCTTCCAGTGCAGTTTCCAGCTCTGTAACCTGCTTTTCTGAGCGAATTTTTATGATAAATAGAACGACCAAAACCAGCCCGGAAACAAGAATTGCGATGATGTAGTATGGAAAGCTTTCCGTCTTCTCTTCAAAAACCGGAAAGTCAGGAATTTCATCCGTATCCTCAAGCTTTGGAAACAGTATGAGATCAAACCTCATGCTGCTCTTAACAGTGACGTTTTCCACAGCATAGTACTCTCCGGAATATGCAATTATCGTGTAATTTCCCGGAGTAACATTGAAACTGTACTCTCCGTTTTCAGAAACCATTCTCTGCACGCTGCCATCCTTTATTTCAACAACTGCATCTTCCAGAACATCAAGAGTGTCCCATCTGTAAACCTTCCCGTAAATCTCCACGGCAGAGGCGTTAGTGATGGAAATCAGGATTATGGTCAGAAGCAAAATTTTTCTCATAACAGATCTCTCACCCTTGCTACTGGAGGCATCTCCCTCTTGTGCTTCGATCTCTCAACCATCTCAAGAACTTTCCTGAATTTCTCATCATCCCTTCTCTCCCCTCTCTCAATCATCTTTAAAATCCCGTCAAGCTCTGCATAGCTTATGCCCATCTCATCTTCATCAGTCTGACCCGGCCAGAGGGCTGCTGAGGGTTTTTTCTCAATTATCTCTTTCGGAATTCCAAGATATGAGGCAAGTTTAAACACCTCAGTTTTGTATAGATCTCCAATTGGCAAAAAGTCCGCACCACCGTCTCCGTATTTGGTGAAGTACCCAACCATGATTTCGCTTTTGTTTGACGTTCCAGCAACGAGTCTGTTCATGTTGTTTGCGTAGTAGTAGTTGAGTATCATTCTTATTCTCGGTCTGATGTTTGCTTCAGCGATTTTGCTCCCCTTAAAGGTTTTCTCCATGAAAACTCTGACTATTTCGTTTATTTCTATTAACTTATACTCTATACCGAGAATTTTTGCAACTTTAACGGCATCCTTTATATCCTTTTCTGGAGTTACGCCGATTTCGGGCATTACGAGTCCGAGGACTCCATCACTTCCAAGAGCTTTCGTGCAGAGGTAAGCAACGGTGGTGCTGTCAAGACCCCCGCTCAATCCGAGAACAACTCCTGTTGAACCTGATGATTTGACAATCTCTTCTATGAACTCGCAGATTCTCCGAACGACCTTTTCAAAATTCATGTTTCCCCCTCATCTCCCCCACATAAAATTTTTAGGGTATTCAAACAGTTCATGCTTGTTAACTAATAAGCTCAAACAAAAAACAAATAAAAAGGATAACTACTCCAGTTATGGATCTGCTCCGAACCGAGTATGACATACAGCACCACCTTGTGCTGTCCAGAAGAAATGTACTGCATCATGCACTGATAAGGATGATAGTCTCAACCCTCTCCACCCCGGAGGAGCTTTTAAATTTGAGAAAGAAGGATTTCAGAATAAATAAGGGGAAGAAAATGGAATACTACACTGTAAAACTCATCGAAAAGGGAAAGATAAGGATATCTCCTGTTGACAGAAGAACGTTTGAGATAATACGGTCAATGCCCCCTCAACCATTCAGGATGGGCGAGGATGAAATGAATGAAATTGTAGGCCTTTACAGTCCTCCAGGCAAAAAATACAACTGCAGAAGCCTTAGAAAGGCAGTCGAGTCAATTCTTTCCGATTCTGATTTTTTTGGAATGAATTTGAGAAACGATGAGGAGAGGTATGCATTCATGCTCGACTTTAATCCGCTTTACAGCGGTTTGTGGGACCTTGAGGATGAGGAGGAAGTTGAGGATTTCATTCTCAGCTACTCTGAGGTTACGGGAACGAGAGACTGGAGGAAGATTTCGGACGAGATCGGAATTGAACCTGAGGTTGTAAGAAGGGTGATCGAGAGCGGGAAGAAGAGTATTTTGTTTAGGTGAATTTTTTTTATTATTTTATCAAATTCAAAATCCGAAGATTTTTTAACTTTCAAGTTTCAATCACCTGAGTGGCTCGCTGTGATGTGTGTGGCAGGGAAGTTACTCTTCCATTCAAGTGTAGATACTGCGGTGGGACTTACTGCACCGACCACAGACTGCCTGAAAACCACAACTGTGATGGGCTTGATGAATACTGGAATGTTCCCGTTAATGTCAGAAAAACTCGCAACAGAGGTGTTATCAGGTTGATGAGGTACGGAGCAAACAACATTGTTCTGATAACATGCACGATTCTGTTTTTCATAACCCTCATCGCACCCTACCAGATGGTTTCCCTTCTCGCCCTCCATCCAAGAATTGAAATTCTGCTATCAATGCCTTGGCAGCTGATTACGAGCATCTTCCTCCACGTGGAGTTCTGGCACTTCTTCATCAACATGTTTGTGCTTCTCTTCTTCGGAACCGAGCTTGAAAGGAGGGTTGGAGAGAGAAAGTATCTCGAGATATTTTTTGCATCAGGTCTTGTGGGAAACTTCGGCTATATCGCCTATTCTTACGCCCTGGGTAGCCATATCCCGGCACTTGGGGCATCTGCTGCGATATTTGGAGTTATGGGATGTCTGGCGATAATCGCTCCTGAAGTCAGGATAATTATTTTCCCGATTCCGGTTCCGATCAGCATTCGAACCGCTCTGTTTCTTTTCGCAGCCTATGACTTCTGGATGATGGTTGCAAGCTACATGGGGGTGTTTTACACCAACGTAGCAAACATCGCCCATCTTGCGGGGCTTGCAGCAGGGCTTTACTACGGAAAAAGGCTGGGAAGGAGAAAGGTGATACATGACTTCTACTTCTGAGCCTGTTGTTTGGAAAGAAAAAGAGAGAGTAGATGGGGAGATTGTAAAATGCATGACAGTCATCCTGAGAACAAGGGGGTGCAGATGGGATCAGTGCTACATGTGCGGTTACACAAAAGATGCTTATCCGGCAAGTGAAGAGGAGTTAATCCAGCAGATCAACTATGTTTTTGAGCAGCTTGAAGATGAGAAGGTGCTCAAAATATTCACTTCAGGAAGCTTTTTTGATGATGCAGAAGTTCCACCAAAAGTCAGGGCTTATCTTACAGAGAGATTCAATCAGGTAGGAATGAGAAAGCTAATCGTTGAGAGCAGACCGGAGTATGTAACAGAAGATAGACTCAGAGAGCTTGAAGGTGTGAACTTAGAGGTTGGTATTGGACTTGAAACGGCAAATGATATGATAAGAAAGCTGTGCATAAACAAAGGTTTCTCCTTTGATGATTTCAAAAGAGCTGCGAAGATTCTGAGAGAAAACGGATTCAGAGTTAAGTGCTACCTTCTGCTGAAGCCCCCATTCCTTTCTGAGGGAGAAGCGATTGAGGATGCAATCAGCTCAGTTATCGCAGCTATGCGATACGCTGATGTATTCTCCCTGAACCTTACAAATGTCCAGAAAGGTACACTTGTGGAGAGGCTTTGGATGGCAAAGCTCTACCGTCCGCCATGGCTCTGGAGTGCTGTGGAGGTTCTCAGGAAGGCAAAGGAAGCGGGTGTTGAGATAATGAGCGATCCAGTAGCTGCAGGAAAGCAGAGGGGACCGCATAACTGCGGAAAGTGTGATGAAAAGGTCGCGAGGGCAATCAGGGATTTCTCACTCACTCAGGATTTATCTCTGCTCGAAGGATTGAGTTGTGAGTGCACTGAAAAATGGGAAAAAGCTGTTGAGCTCGAAAAATACTCGAGGACTCCACTTTTCTAAAACTTACCGTGGCCAATCTGCATTGGCGGGGGTGTGAAGAAGATCACCCAGACCCCAAGGATTAACAGCAGGATAACCGCAATGAGAAATATCACGACTCCCGCTATTACCGTTGCGGCAAAAGCCTCAATGAAGCTTATGTCGAGGAGAGTTTTGAGGATGTAGAGGTAAATAAGGAATCCAAGCAGGGGGAGTACAACCACCAAGGGTGTGAAGTGCAGAACAAATGCGAAAAACGATGTGATAACAAAGGCAGCAAGGTTTGCAAATCCGCATCTCAGCACTCCTCTATCTTTTCCTAAAACCTTAAGTCCTATCCAGATGAAAAGCCCTGGGATTACTATTGCCAGCAGCAGAAAAACAATGAATCCAAACCCGAGAGCTAAAAAATCAAAGAAGGGCGGCACCGTCTTCAGCCCCCATTACAAGCTTGACGTATTTCGCCAGGTAGCCTTTCAACTTCTTTTCTCTCGGCCTCCATTTTGCCCTTCTTTCTGAAAGCTCATCATTGTTTACCTTCAGTTCAAGCTTCCTTGCGGGAATGTCTATTGAAATCGTGTCGCCATCCTCAACGAGGGCAATGTTTCCCCCAACCGCAGCCTCTGGAGACACGTGCCCTATGCATGGCCCCCTTGTAGCCCCGCTAAATCTACCGTCTGTGATCAAGGCAACTCTCTGCAATCCAAGCCCTGAAATTGCCGCAGTTGGCAAAAGCATCTCTGGCATCCCCGGTGCTCCCTTCGGACCCATGTATCTTATCACAACAACATCTCCCTCCTCGACCTTTCCATCCAGTATTGCGTTTAAAGCCTCCTTCTCACTGTCGTAAACTTTTGCTGTCCCCTCAAATCTCATCATGTCCTCTCTAACAGCCGCGGCTTTAATTACAGCCCCATTTTCTGCAAGATTTCCCTTAAGAATCGCTATCCCACCCTCCCTGTGAATTGGCTTGTCGGGTGAGGCTATGATATCTCTCCCCCTCAAAACTGCCATCTCCGCAATCTCGTAAAGCGTTTTTCCGCTCACTGTCATCTCATTGTGGAAATACTTTCTCGCCTTCCTTATGATCATTGGAACTCCTCCGCTCTCGTCAAGATCGACAATCATCTCCTTGCTTGCTGGGTCAATTGATACGATGTGAGGGGTTCTTCTGCTTATCTCGTCAAAGAGATCAAGGCTGAGCTTTATACCTGCCTCCCTTGCAATAGCCGGCAGATGAAGCACGGTGTTGGTTGAACCTCCAACGAGCATGTCCATAGTTATTGCGTTCTCGAATGACCTCTCATTGACAAAATCAAGCGGCTTGAAGTCCTGCCTGACGAGCTCAACAACCCTCTTTCCGCTCTGCTTGGCTATTCTGAGCTTTCTCGAAGAAGCACATGGAGAAGTGGAGCAGTAAGGAAGGCTCAAACCGAGTGTTTCTGTCAGAAGCTGCATGCTGTTGGCGGTGTACAATCCCTGGCAGCTTCCGCAAGATGGGGCGCAGTAGTCCTCGTAGAGTTTCAGTCCTGCATCATCCAGTTTTCCCGACTTGTACATTCCCGCAGCTTCAAACGCATCCTTTATTGACACTTTTTCCCCACCAACCTTCTCGTAAATCATTGGCCCTCCAGTTACTGCTACAGCCGGAATATTCAGACGGAGCATTGCCATCAGCATTCCGGGAATTATTTTGTCACAGCTTGCAACAACCACAAGTCCGTCAAACCTGTGAGCCTCAACCATTGCCTCTATGCTGTCAGCAACAAGCTCTCTTGATGGAAGCGAGAAGCACATCCCTTCATGCCCCATGGCAATACCATCGCAGATTCCTATTATACCAAACTCGAAGGGCACACCACCTGCAGCGTAAACACCCTCTTTTACAGCCTGAGTGAGCTTGTCGAGAGTCATATGGCCGGGAACGATTGTGTTGTAGGCGTTGGCAACTCCGATAAAGGGTTTGTCCATCTCATCATCAGTCACTCCAAGAGCCTTCAAAAGAGCCCTGTGAGCCACCCTGTCTATTCCCTTCTTAACCTCATCACTTCTCATGCACTTAGGAATGTTTCATTCTTTTTTAAGTTTTGGATTAAGAAGATTTAAGAATTCGAGTTTTTATTTTTCGTTAAATATAGCAATCACAATTTTTAGAAAAACCTAAAAATCCTGAGGATGACAACCAATCATGAAGTTGTGTATACCAAGTTACAGAGGGGGTTTGGATGACTACGTATGCGAGCACTTCGGAAAAGCTGAAAGCTACACAATTTACGACACCGAGACGGGTGAATTAAGGATTTTGAGAAACACAAGTGAACACTTTGGTGGAGTGGGCCATCCGCCTGAACTGATAAAATCTGCTGGTGCTGACGTTGTTATCTGCGGAGGAATGGGGGCGAGAGCAATAGCAATGTTCAAGAGTTTTGGAATAAAGGTTTACATGGGTGCAAGCGGAAAGGTGAGGGATGCCATTGAACAGTTCAGGGCGGGAAAACTGGTAGAGGCTGACGAGGCAATGGGCTGCACAAATCACTGAAAAGGTGATCCGAGAAGTTATGTCTGAGTGGTGTTATGAGAATCGCCGCAACGACTTCGAAAGGAGGAATTGAGGACATCATACAACCACAGTTTGGCAGAGCTGCCACATTTACGATTGTTGATTACGATGGTGAAGTGAAGAATGTAGAGATTGTTGAAAACAGGGCAGCCAGCCAGTCAAGTGGTGCGGGAATAGCAGCGTCGCAAACGCTTGTTGATAAAAAGGTTGATGTGTTGCTAACCGGTAATGTCGGGCCTAAAGCCATGAACGTGCTGAGAACTGCAGGGATTAGGATTTACGCAGCTGCGGGATTGAAGGTCAGAGATGCAATTGAAAAGTATGTTAAAAGCGAGCTTGAGGAAATTACCACCCATTCAGGTAGAGGAGGAAAATGGAGATAGTTCTTCATCTTTCAGGACACTGTATTGAAACTGCTGCCAGGAGAAGATACGAGAAGCTTGTTCAGGAACTTCTTAAAGAGCATGATGTCGAGAAGGAGAGAAGATTGGAAGGAGAACTTGAACTTCTCCTTGATTTTCTTAAGAAGGCTGACTTTTCCGATTTGAGAAAGAGAGGTTTCGATGGAAGCAGGGAGATGCTGGTGAGAGTTAAGAAAGACCGCGAAAATTTTCTGGTTGAAGAGATATGAGAATTGCTGTTGCCTCAGGCAAGGGTGGGACTGGAAAGACAACTGTTGCGGTAAATCTGGCAGTATTCAACTCAACAGACCTATTTGATCTGGACGTTGAGGAACCAAACGATTACATATTCGTTAAGGGTGACGTAGAAGAGAGAATTGCCTTCAGAAAGGTGCCGGAAGTCAAGGATAACTGCAACGCATGTGGGGTATGCAAGGACGTGTGTCAGTACTCTGCAATCTATGTTGTTAAAAGGGCTTATCCCCTTCCCGAACTCTGCCACAGCTTCGGTGCATGCGTGTATCTCTGTCCAGAAAAGGCGATGGAGGAGGTTGATGCAGCCATCATCGTAACGGAGCCAACAGCTTCAGGTTTTAGTGATATGATGAGGGTAATTGATTTATGTGAGCATTTCAGGATAAAACCATTCGTTGTGGTTAACAAGTATGATTTAAACGTGGAGATCGCTTTGGAAATTGAAAAATATTGTTCTGAAAACGGAGTAGAGTTTGCTGGTAGAGTGCCGTTCGATGAGAAAATCCCTGAGCAAATTGCAAACCTCAGCTTTCCGTTCAGCGGTAAAGCTGCGGAAAAAATTGTGGAATGCTGGAAAAAAGTAAATGAGGTGTTGTAAATGCAAAGAAGAGTTACGGATGAAGAGATTAAGGAGAGGTTAAGCAGGATCGGTTTCAGGATTGCAGTGATGAGCGGTAAAGGTGGAGTCGGAAAATCAACCGTAACAGCATTGCTTGCTGTGCACTATGCCAAAAAGGGGAAGAAGGTGGGCATTCTTGATGCAGACTTTTTAGGGCCGAGCATCCCCCATCTCCTTGGTCTTGAGAACGGCAGAGTTGCTTTAAGCGATGAAGGGCTGGAACCAGTCCTGACTCAGAGGCTGGGAATAAAGGTTATGTCCATACAGTTCCTGCTTCCGAAAAGGGAAACACCGGTAATCTGGAGAGGTCCCCTCATTGCGGGAATGATAAGGGAGTTTCTTGGAAGAGTTGCGTGGGGAGAGCTTGATTATCTGCTGATTGATTTGCCTCCGGGGACAGGAGATGCTCCTCTTACAGTAATGCAGGATGCAAAACCAAACGGTGCAGTCATAGTTTCCACACCGCAGGAGCTGACGGCTGCAGTTGTTGAGAAAGCCATAAACATGGCTGAGGAGACGAAGACAGCTGTGCTTGGAATTGTGGAGAACATGGCCTACTTTGAATGCCCCAACTGCGGTGAAAGAAGCTACATATTCGGAAAGGGAAAGGCATCGGAACTCGCGAGGAAGTATAAAATTGAATACATCTATGAGATCCCCATCGATTCAGAGTTGCTGAGGCTCTCTGATCTCGGGAGGCTGGAGGAGTACGAGCCGGACTGGTTCGAGTTTTTCCCCTACTGAAGTTTTTTGATTTCCTTAATTTTTAGCAGAGCTGAGAATCTGTAACCTCCAAGTATTTTACTAACATTTGGCAATTCGTCGTTTATCCCACCATAAAGCTCCAGCTTCCCGGAACCTCTCTCGATTCTTGCGTAGCTGATGCTGGGAACGATTTCCACAAACTCCCTCACTCCCATGGGTTCTGCAAACCTGTAGAGTATCCAGCTTCCGAAGCTGTCTAAGGGGTTCGCATCAGCATTCTCTGATGGCTCAACAACGACCTTTGCTATCCCGTAACCTCCCCTCATTGCCACTCCACCAAATATTCTCTGATCCAGCAGCGGATGGTCTCTCGTGATGTCTATAACGGCAAGCTTTTTTGGGAAACCCGCAATGAAACCCCTAAGAAGGGAAACGTCGTTGTCAACGTACATGAAGGGGCAGTAGGCGTAACCTTTTCCGCGGTATTCCACTTTCAGGAAGATGGCGAATTCTCTGTACTGAACGAGTCCCGGGGCTTCAAAGTTCAGTTCTGGAAAATTTGGACTCTGAGAAATGATGTCGGCAAAGTAAACGTAACCTTCCCCGTCACTTTTCATCTTTTCAGGCAGCAAGTCTTCCACACCTTCAAAGATTGCATGGACTGCTATTGCGTCCATAGCGTAGTTCCATGGCCCAGAAGGTACCAATGCGGACCTGCCCGATTTTGAGTAAGGTCCTGTCCACGCCATGATTTCAGTTTTTTCTGGAAAGTTTATTAGCTTTGGCCATTATCACCTTTATGGAAGACTGTCTTGAAATGATATACACCCGCAGGAGCGTCAGAAGTTACTCTGATAAGGAGATAAGCGATGAAGATATCGAAAAAATTCTCAAAGCTGCAATGCTTGCCCCCTCAGCTGGAAACGAGCAACCATGGCACTTTGTTGTTGTTAGAGAGAAAGAAATGTTAAAGAAGATGAGCGAGGCCTTCACTTTTGGCCAGATGCTCCCTCATGCAAGTGCGGCTATTGTAGTCTGTGCGGATCCCAGGCTCTCAAAATATCCATACGAGATGTGGGTTCAGGACTGCAGTGCGGCAACGGAGAACATTTTACTTGCTGCAAGATGTCTCGGAATTGGTTCTGTATGGCTTGGTGTTTATCCAAGAGAGGAGAGAATGAGGGCACTGAGAGAGCTTCTGGGAATACCGGAAGATATTGTGGTTTTCAGCGTCGTCTCTCTCGGATATCCCAGAAGCGAGAAGGACTTTTATGAAGCTGGAGATAGATTCAAACCTGACAGAATTCATCGAGAGAAGTGGTGAGATGCTTCTCCACCATAATCTTTTCAAAGTGCAGGTATATCTCCTTTGGTTCAGGTATTTTTCTGTAGATAACACCCTTCCCGACAGGATCAATACCTGATCCCGCAAGCTCTTTGATCTTCCTGTCTCTTTCACAAAAACTTTCGAGGTAGACATGCAAAGCTCTGATTATATTTTCCTTGCCATAAACCAGGTTTCCGTGGGAGGGAATGGCCAGATTTATTTCCCTGCTCTCAACTTCCTTTATCAGTCTCTTTACTGAGCTAACAAAATCCCTCAAGTCACAGTCCATGCAACCATACCATGGTCCAAAGCTGGTGAGGTCAACATCACCGAGAAAAATCGCCTCATTATTGATAATAAAGCAGCAGTGTCCGGCTGAGTGTCCCGGAGTGTGCAGAACCTCAACGCTAACACCATCAAATTCGAATTCATCCCCATCCTCAAAAACATCATCAACTCTCCCAAATTCAAAATTTATGAACAGTTTAACCAGATCACCCATTCCGTACCTTCTCCTGAACTCTTCATAACTTTCAATCGCCTCAGCATCGAGATGATGTGCCAGAACTTTTTTACCTATGCCGTTCATCGCTATATGGTCTTCATGCCAGTGGGTGTTCAGAACGTAATCAGGTTTCAGTGATGCAAGCCTCTCACCCGCTCCTGTGTCAATTATGCAGCTTTTTCCAACAAAGAGGCTGTGGCTGTAGGGATATTTACCTGAATTCGGGGCCTCAATTATTCTGTACATAGGTCAAGTATAACAACCTTAATTAATCTTTTTTTCCCAGAACCCGTGATGATTGCAGTAGTAAACTACGGAGTTGGAAACCTCAAGAGCATCTCAAAGGCTCTCGAAACCGTGGGAGCTACCGTGGAGGTAACCCAAAATCCGGATAAAATAAAAAGTGCAAGTGGAGTCGTTTTTCCTGGAGTGGGTGCCTTCAGGTCTGCGATTGAAAAGCTAAATGCCATGAAAGACGTAATAGATTCTCTGGAGGTTCCTGTACTTGGAATCTGCCTTGGTATGCAGCTTTTTGCCACCGAAAGCACGGAAGGTGGACTGCACAGAGGGCTGAATTACATCCCGGGAAAAGTTTTGAGGTTCCCTCCGAGTGTTGGTAAGGTGCCACACATGGGATGGAATACACTTGAAATAGTAAAAGAAACAGAAATACTGAGTGGTGTTGAAAGTGGTGAGTTTGTGTACTTTGTGCACTCTTACTACATGCAAACTGACGATGAGTTCGTAATTTCCAGAACAGACTACGGAATAAATTTTCCTTCAGGAATTGAAAAGGAGAACTACATTGGCCTTCAGTTTCATCCTGAAAAAAGCGGAAGGGTTGGACTGAGAATTCTGGAAAACTTTGTAGGTATTGTCAGGAAATAGGAGGGAAATCTTTTTCCATTCTGTAAACCGTTCCTTTTGCAAGAACCACAAGCTCATTTTTTGAGTTTCTCACTTCCATCAGATAAGTTGCCGTTCTTTTTCCGAGGTTGACTTCTTTGGCCTCAGCTATGAGTTTTTCTCCCTCAAAAGCGGGTCTCATGTAGGTGATACTCACCTCAATAGCGAGTGCCAGCTTTCCGTGACTGTTGCTTGCTAAGGCGAATGCCAAATCAGCGAGTGAGAAAAGGATACCACCATGACAGACTTTTGCAGCGTTAAGGTGCTCTTCTTTGACAACCATTTCAACCTTTGCGTAACCTTCCTTCATCTCCAGAATGCTCACACCCAAAAGCTCGAAAAGTCTGTCATTTTTGTACATGTATTCTCTGACCTTTTCGACCATTGCGGCAGTCTGGCATTAAAGCAAAAAATTTTGCTCCGGACACCTCATAATGATGATGATAATTTTATTAATATAAAATGGAAAGATTTAAATATCCCGAGGTTTAGAGAGAAATATGAGAGTGGTGGTTGAATTAAAAGACATGGTTGTGCTCTCAGTCATGGCATTGGGTCTTCTTGCCATTCAGCTGGGATTAACCGGCTAAGGAAGAAAGAGCTTGCCAATTCGTGTTTTATTTATCTTGGACTATCTAAAGTTCCATAGAAAGATTTTTCAGCTTTCCGAAGATTGGAGTTAAATGAAAAGTGAACATCGCGAAAATCTGCTGAACTCGCTGGAAAAGGTCTCGATTTTGGGATCGGTTGTAATGACATTCGTGGTTCTCGCCATCGTACTGAAATTTTCGGGTTTTGATCCGGTACATTCAGCAGCGGTTGCATTTATAGCCTCAACTTTGATTCTGGTTTTAAGATTAAAAGTAAATTAGTTCCCGTCATCTCCACCAACTCTTCTTAAGTACTTCTTCAGAGATTCTTTGATAGTTTCCTCTATCTCGTCTAAGTCCTTAGCTGCGTTCTCCATCATTTCACGAATGGCAATTGCAATATCCTCAACGACGAGGGAGCAGTCGAATCGCTGCATTTCTATTTCTATCGAGTTCTCCCTTAAGCTTATAATAACTTCACCAAACTCCTTTTCAAGCATTTTTTGAACTGCAGAAAGACTTACAGGAGCACCTTTGAAGACCAAAACATCGTCTCTACCATAACCCCCAATTGAAAACTCGGGGTCCAAGGGGTATATTCTCATCTTGCAAAACCCATCTCCTGACTCCACCTTAAAGCTAAACATCTGATCACCCTTCAACAACACCTTTAAGAATTTCTTCGACTTCTCTGTATTTTTCTGCGGCTTCTCTCAGTTTTCTGGCGACTTCAGGATTTGTACCTTCAATCTTGCTTGCAAATTCTTCAAATCTTTCTCTATGCTCTTTTGTGTGTTCAATCCAGTGCTTTAGGAGGTGAGAGAGTTTTTCCATAAAGAGAGTTACTTGGTGTGCTTTAAAATCCTTTGGTGTCCCACGTCATGCATTGAATTCTGTTCAGTGATGGTGAACTGACCAAAAATTAAAAATACCCATCTGACCAAAAATCAGTAAAGCCCGGGTAGCTCAGCCAGGGAGAGCGTGCGGCTGAAGACCGCATAGTCCCCGGTTCAAATCCGGGTCCGGGCATTTTTATTACTTGGCAGGAAACAGGGGAATAAACTCTTGAGATAAAACACTGGAGGCAGATTGCCGATGGAGTATACGCTGAACGCTTTGCTGGATTTCACAAAAAATTTAATACGAGGGTCGAAACGGAAAATGTGGCGGTAAAGGCTATGATCGGAACCGTCACGAAGTTCAGAATAACTCTCTTCAGGGTTTCAATTCTAACAGCCCTCACGCTCTTCGCAAATCCAACTGAAGCTATGCCACCGATCATGCAGTACGTCGTGGATATTGGCATCCCGAGAGTTGTGAATACCAGCACGCTTATTCCAGCTCCAAAATGAGCTGAAAAACCCGATTTTGGGTCGAGAGGGGTTATACCCTTGCAGACAGTTTCGATAACTCTATGACTTAGCAAAAATGCTCCAAGCCACAGCATGAGTACACCAAAAATTGCCGTCAAGGGAAAACCCAGCGACCCCGCATGGACCACTGGAGCGATAGCAGTGGCAAGCTCATTCGCTCCGGTATTGTAGGCTATTAGCATTGCCGAGATAAGAAGGAGAACTTTCAAAATTCGGTCCAGTTCCAGAAAGGATAACCTTCTGAAAACTTTTTCGAGTGTAAAAAATGTGACGACTGAAATTGCTCCGGCAGCTAAGGGAGAGAGAACCCACGAAAGAACTATTTTGTTGAGAACAGTCAGGTCAACACCCATTCCGTAAGCAAGCCCGGCACCAGCAACGCTTCCAACAATCACCTGATGCGTTGAAACCGGAAACCCTCGAAAATTTGAGGAAACGATTATAAGGGCTGAAATTACAAGTGCTAAGGTCGATATCTCATAGTTCGTTTCCACGAGGTCTTTACCAACTGTTTTCATAACGCTGTGCCCTTGAAGAAATATTCCGAGTGTGGCAAAAAACAGCAACAGAAATGTTGCCTTCTTGAAATCTATTACCCTGCATCCTATGCAGAGCCCAAATGAGTTCGAGGTGTCGTTGGAACCGATACTGAACGTTATTAGCAGAGCCGCAATAGCTGGTACAATTTCAATCATAAACTCAGAACAGTCATTTGCAGGGTGTCGCTTACTTCTTCAACCAGATCACTTATTTTTTCAAGCGACTCAATGAAATTGTATATAAACAGACCATCCCAAAAGTCCACTTTACTATTCCTGAGCCTGTATAAAATGCTGTGTTTCACGTTATCCACTTCCTTCTCTATCATTCTTATTACGATAGAACCCTCTTTCAGCCTATCAGGATTCCTTAAAAAGTCTGTAAAGTTCTTTGAAAGAATGCTGCAAAGTCTAATATTTAAATCGAGAATTATCTCAACTTCATCTTTCACCTCCTCGATTATTTTTTTGTCTTTGATGTGCTGGTATGTTTGCGTGATGTGGTGTGCCGTGTTGAGAATCTCATCTATTTTCTCAGCGAGGCTAAATATACTGGGTCTTAAATACGGCAAAAAAGCACCCTCAAAAATTTCGGAACCGATCAGCCTTCGTAACTCATCACCTTCTCTCTCAATTCTCGAAACTTCTTCGAGGTAGTTGTAGTCATCCTCCAGAATTCCCTTTCTTAGATTGTCGCATGCTGAGAATGTAAGTTTAACCATCCTTTGCAGGTAATCTACTACCCTCTCCTCAGCTCTCATAACAACCTCCTTGTAAGATAAGCTGCCATTATGTCCATAAGTGAAACAACTCCTACAATCTTCTCACCCTCTTTAACAAAAACTCTTGCTATGTTGAACTTCTCCATTAAACTCAGCACATGCTCAACACTCGCATTTTTGTCAACATTAATTAGCGGTTTCGAGCAGATCTCTTCAACCTTTATTTTTCGCGGATCAAGATTTTTAGAAAGGCATTTGTACACTATATCCCTTACTGTAATGACTCCATAAGTATCCCTTTCGTCCCTCGGCTTCACGACAACTGACCTTATCCTTCTGTTAACGATTTTCTCTATCGCCTCGAGAACAGAGGCTTCAGGGTCGATGTATTCAACTCTCCTGTTCATAACTTCAGCGACTTCCATGTATGGGAATCTAATTTCAATTTTATAAAGCTTTACAAACTATTTTTAAACTTTAATCTGAATTTTTTTCCTGAACTTAAATTTAAACTCATACGCATTTTTAAAAAGTATAATTTTAATAAATATTGAGAAATCTTTAAGTTTATGAGCATGTAGTATCGATATGAGAGAAAAACTTTATGGCGTGTTTAGAGAGCTCACTCTCAAAGATGGCACGGCTGTTTTTATAAGAGAAGTTAAAGAAGAAGACAGAGAAGAACTTTTCAGGCTGTACTCTTGCCTTTCTGATGAATCACTTTGTTTTAGATTTTTCTCCCGCCCAACAGAATATGGCTTAAGAGAATTCGTTGAAAAAGCAGTAAAGGTTGATTTCAGAAACTCAGTGGGAATTGTGGCAATTTACGGAAACAGAATAGTGGGACACGCAGAATACCGCGCACTTTCAAAAGACAGGGCTGAAGTTGCTTTTGCAGTTTCAGACGATTTTCAGGACAGGGGCGTGGGAACTGCAATGCTTGGTGTTCTGGCGGAGATTGCAGAGAAGAACGGGATAGAGATTTTTGAGGCGAATGTAAGATCAGACAATCACAGGATGATAAAACTCTTTCGAGATTCAGGTTTTCCAGTAAAAACCCACGTTAAGTACGGCACCATTGTTGTTGAAATGCCAACGGCCTTAACTGAAGAAGTCCTTGAGCAATTCGAGAGGAGGGATAAGATTGCAACTGTGAATGCACTGAGGAGGTTCTTCCAGCCCAAAAGTGTGGCTGTTATTGGTGCATCAAGAGATAGAAAGAAAGTGGGTGGCAAAACCCTGTACAACATGCTTGTCTACGGCTATACGGGAACGATATATCCTGTAAACAGTAAAGCCCACTCTGTACAGGGTATTAAAAGTTACCCCTCTATTGGTGATATTCCGGACGAAATTGACCTTGCTGTTATCTCTGTACCTGCGGAGGAGGTTATTGAGGTTGCAGAAGAGTGCGGGAGGAAAGGTGTAAAGGCTCTGGTTATTCTTTCAGCGGGTTTTGCAGAGGTTGGTGAGGAGGGTAAAAAGAGACAGGAGAAGCTCCTTGAAATCTGCAGAACTTACGGAATGAGACTCATAGGACCCAACTGCATGGGCATTCTCGTTACAGATCCGGAGATAAGGTTGAACGCCACCTTTGCCCCCAAACCTCCCATGGAAGGTAGGATAGGTTTTGCATCTCAGAGTGGAGCTGTAGGGCTTGCAATTATGGAGTTTGTTAATTCTCATGGGCTTGGTCTCTCTTACTTTGTATCTCTCGGCAACAAGGCAGATATTTCGAGCAATGACTTAATAGAATACTGGGAGGATGACGAAAAGACTGACGTGATTATGCTTTACTTGGAATCATTCGGCAATCCGAGAAAGTTTGCGAGATTGGCAAAAAGGGTTTCGAGGAAAAAACCAATACTTGCTTTAGCTTCCGGGATTACTCCAGCAGGTGCAAAGGCTGTCGCGTCACACACTGGATCCATAATCTCCACATCCAGTTTCGTGGTTGACTCGTTTTTCAAACAGGTAGGTATTATCAGAGCAAGCTCCCTCGATGAACTTTTCGGTGTGGCGGCATTTCTGCTAAGCCAGCCTCTGCCGGGAGGTAAGAATGTTGCAATAGTGACAAATGGTGGTGGTCTCGGAGCGATAACAGCTGACTGGTGTGAGCAGGTCGGATTAAATATTCCGGAGCTCAGCAATGAAACTCAAAGACTGCTCAAAGAGTTTTTGCCAAAAATGGCCAGCGTAAAAAATCCAGTTGACATGACTGCAGCAGCAGGAGGAGAAGAGTACGAGAAGACTTTGAAGGTTGTGGCTGAGGATGGGAGCATTGACTCAATAATCGCAATCTTTGCCCAGGCTGTAAGCACTGAAGAAGCCAACACGGTGAAAAACGCAATCTTAAATGCCACGAAATTTGCAAACAGCCTCGGAAAGCCTGTGATAATGATATATGCCGGAACCGATACAGAGGGCAGCTTTATTTCGGATGAAGGATTTTCCGTTCCCGTCTTTGTTTATCCGAATCTGGCTGCAAAGGTTCTTGGAAAAACTGCAGATTATGCATTGTGGAGATTAAAACCAAAAGAGTCGATTCCGAGCTTTGAAGTAGACAGAGACAGGGCTGCAGCTATAATTGCAGATTCTCTCGATCGAGAATGGATGAGGGCAGATAAGGCTTTTGAACTTCTGAAATGCTATGGTATGAGTGTTCCGGAATACGCTTTCTTCACATTAAGTGAGCTTTATAATGACAAATTTGTGCTGGAGAAAGTTCAGAAACTCGGAAAGGTGGCAGTTAAAGCTGTTTCAGAAAAAATAGTTCACAAGACAGATCTGGGAGCTGTTAAAACCAACCTGGAGGGTGAAGAAGCTGTTGAATTTGCAAAGAATATGGTTGAAAGATTGAGTCAGTTTGATGTTGAGGGAGTAATGTTTCAGAAAATGGCAGAAGGGGTAGAGATGTACATTGGAATGAGCGAGGACCGGACTTTTGGACCCATAATAACCTGTGGAGCTGGTGGAATATTCGTTGAGATTTTCAGCGACGTTTCCGCCAGAGTTACACCAATAACAAGAAGTGAAGCGGTTGAAATGGTAAAGAGTCTCAGATCATATTCCTTGCTTACCGGTTACAGAGGACGAAAACCCGTAAACGTGGATGCATTTGTGGATGCAATATTAAGGATAAACTTGCTCGTGGAAGATTTTTCTGAAATTGTGGAAATAGACTGCAATCCCGTGGTTGTAAATGAAAAAGCTGCTGAAGTGGTTGATGTTAGAATAAGGCTTAGAGACACTACGGCAGGGAGAAAAAGATAGCAGCGGCGTTGTTAGCGATCCTTCACGGAGGATTTGCGAGTATCGTCTTTAATTTTTATTATTATTTTTCTGAGACCTTCGTGCATCTCTGTTTCAAGTCCGAGAGCTTCAAAAAGTCCCTCCAAAAATTTCAATGCAAGCTTGCTTGCAGCTCTCATATTAAGCACAACAGTGAAGGTATTTTCACTTATCGTTTTGACTTTGAACCAGTTTTCAACTTCAAGGTGTTTCAAGATTTCTTTTGGTTTTAACTTGCTACTTTCTTTGTACTGGAGTCCATACTCAACACCAACTGCCTTAACGATTTTCCAGAAATCCTCGCCTGCAGCATCGTTTATAACGTCAAGCATCGCAGTCCAGAGACCGGAATCAACAACTACGTGTTCTCTGCTGGCCACTAAATCCAGAAATTCTGCCAGATATTCAGTGTTCGAAAAATCCGAGAAGCTCAAACTGTAGTAACATGAAATGGCAGATCTCACTATCTCAGACAAACTTCTGCTTTCACGCTTGGCCAGTTCTTCAAGTTTGTTTATAGCATCCTCATCAAGTGTAACCGTGAGTCTTTTCATCTCCATTAATCTTAGTTTCACTATCCTTTTTATAAAATTTTTCTTGCCTTTTTCGGTATGCATGGTGGTTGTAATATGCTATATTCTTGTAAGGATTCTCAATGATTATGCAACAATATTATAGATTATGTCGAAAAAATATAAATACGTCCTCTCTCATATTATGTATTGTAAAGTATGATGGCTGCATACAACGGGTGGTGAGTATGAGCCTGTTCCAGAAGTTAAGAAATGCATATGAAATGGCGATGGCCGGAGCTTACTATTACGCCAAATGGGACTACGAAACGTCGATGAACATTATACGAGACAGAAGAAGACTTGCAACAGTAATGGTTTTAGTTACCATACCTCTGCTGCTCTATCCCGTGGTTGCTGCAGACCTTCCATCAGTTCTTGGTGGCAAAAATACTTTCGGACCCGTGCATTTTACAAACGAAATGCTTATTGTATCCATTCTTATAGGACTCGCTGCAGGACTGGTTACTGGCTGTATCGGAGCTGGAGGCGGCTTTATAATAACTCCAGCCCTGATGAGCGTGGGAGTTAAAGGGATTATAGCAGTAGGCACCGACCAGTTTCATATATTCGCCAAGTCTATAATGGGAACTGTTGTTCACAAAAAACTCGGAAATGTCTGCGTGGCGCTCGCAATTGCATTCGTTATCGGTTCAGTGACCGGAGCAACTGTTGGTGGGTATATAAACAGGGAAATTTACTACATGAATCCTGTTCTCAGTGATATATTTATCAACATTGTATATGTGTTCCTACTCGGCTTCCTCGGCATCTTTGCAACATACGACTTCCTTAGACTCAGAAAGATGTCAGCAGAATTCGGAAAAAGCTCTCCAACTGCAACTGATGGTGGACAGCAGGTCATAGGGATGACGTCTCTTGCACGCAGAGTTCAATCAATTGAAATTCCACCGGTCATCAACTTCGACCAGGAACTCGGCGGACGAAAAGTTTCGGCGTGGTTCGTGATTGGTTGCGGATTTATTGTTGGTCTTGTAAGTGCGATAATGGGTGTTGGGGGCGGATTTCTTACGTTCCCGATGTACGTGTACGTTCTCGGTGTCTCATCTTTTACAACCGTTGGTACTGATATATTTCAGATCATAATAACCGCTGGCTACTCATCTGTAACCCAGTATGCGATATACGGTTTTGTTTTCTTCACACTAAGCATGGGTCTGCTGCTGGGATCACTTGTCGGAATTCAGATCGGCTCTCTCGTAACGAAGGTGGCAAAAGGGATGTACATCAGAGGTTTCTACGCGACGGTTATAATGGCAGGCTTCATCAACAGACTTTTCGCTTTGCCATCGAAATTTGCTTACGTAGGTTGGATACCTTTAAACAAAAGTATTGCGAACATTATTGATACTGCGGGCATGGTACTGTTCTTCGCCGTTGTAGGATTCTTCGCTTTATGGGTGATAACGAAGTTTGTAGCAAATTTAAATGTTTTGAGGGGGGATGAGGTATGAACAGATCCTTAACTCTCGGACTGCTGCTCACAGTTTCATTCTTTGCAGTACTTGCCTACATGGTCACACCGTCATTTGATGGCGAGAACTTCTTGGCTTACGCTGACTTAAAGTTCAACCAGTATGCTAAGGCTTCATCGTATTTCATTCCTGATGTTAAAATAGGTCTCGAGGAGTATAAAGACAGGGAGTTCACCTTTACAGTTGAAATGAAAAACTCAGAAGAAGCTGAAAAAACCACTTTACTTTATGAAAAAGCAGGCGCCATGGTTAGCGTAGACAATGCTAAAGTTACGATCTCGGGAAGTATGGCGTTACTGTATTCCGCACTTGAAGATGCTGATGCAGCATTCAATAACGATGCGGCTTACTTTACCGAAAAATACGGGATATCAGCAAGAGAGACTCTCTATTTATGGTACACCTCCCTGAATGTACTGGCAAAACAACTCGAAAAGGAGCACAGATTTGAGGAGAGTCTGTATGTAAAAAATCAGGTCATCACGAGAGCTATCGAGCCGGCATATAATTTCTACGGAATTGAAGCCTCCCCAATGGATATCTTAGGTGCCGGTTTGCTTGTTTTTTACGTTGTTTACACCCTCTGGTGGGGTTTTGCAATTTATTATGTGTTTGAAGGCCTTGGTATTAAACTTACCAAGGCCAAGGAAAAGAAGGAGGTGTGAAAAATGAGGGAGTTTGTTTGGAACATTTTGCTGGTGGTTGACGACAGCGAAATTGCTGACAGAGCGAGTGAATGTGTGATAGATCTTGCCCTTTCTGGGTTGAAGGCAAGGGTAAATCTGTACTATGTCAAAGACGATGAACCTGTGGCTCTGCCATCTGAAGAGCTGGAAAGGAAAAAAATGCTTCCAATGGTGTCAAGAGCAAATAAAAAACTACTTGATGTGGCAGAAAAATTGAGAACTGCTGGAGTTGACTACGATATACTGGGTTACCACATAGGAATTGCAGATGAAGCAATCAGAAGAGTCGAAAAAGAATTTAAACCAGATCTTATCGTAATTGGCGTGGATAAAAAAGGAGCCTTGAAGAAAATATTTGCAGGCAACTCAGAGCAAAAAATTGTATTCGATACTGATGCCCCAGTGGTTGTTGTTAAACCGAAATACACACCGAAGATAAAAGAGCTGATCAAAGAAATCCCTGTCATCGAAGTAAGGGAGATGAGTGCAATAACACAAGAAGAACTTTAGCTCCAATTTACTATTTTTTAATTGTTGAGTTCGCTTAGTTTGTTTTATATGACTTTTATCATACCAGGTAAGTTTTTGTAGTACGAAGTAAGATTTATTAATATCGATAACCTAATTTTGATATGGATCTGATGGCTGAGGATAAAAAATTAATTCAGGACCTGATCCCCTCTGAGCTAAAATTTATCGGTATGAGATGTGAACCCATTTTGGCAGCAGAAGGTAAAGAGGTGAAAAAAGGCCATTTTACCACCATTAAAATAGAGGGAATTGAGATAGAACCAAGTACAATTGCTGTTCTTGTTAACTTTGTTAAAAACACTCGTATCGAAATTCTGGACATTTTTGTTTCAGAAAAAGCAAATGTAGCTGACACTGCCGTAATTTATGCAAACGAAAGCTGCAAAATAAAAAAGGGGGAGGTCCTCGGTTTTCTAAAAATAAGCCGCACAATTCCGGTGGAGGAAAACGCGGTAATGCATATCTTCAAAAAGATAAATAAAATGCTTACCGATGTAGAGGAGAAAATGGAAGAGAAATTCGTCAAGTCAGAATGGCCAATATGGTAATCCATATATTCGTGAGATGTAAAATAAAAGGAGGTGGTTTAAATGTTTGAAAAAATATTGTTTCCAACGGATCTCACCAGAGTGACGAATTCGCTTCTCTTTGCAGTGAAAGAATTCAGAGAGTACGGTACTAAAGAACTTGTCATCGTCCACGCAATTGAACATGACCCTGAAACGCTTGTGGAGGCAGGTGTGGATATGGATAATTTCATAACCAAGCTTCGCAGTAAAGCAGAACAGAAACTTGAAGAGATTAAAAAAGAACTTGAGGCTTACTTCAAAGTTTCTGCAATTGTGGTACCAACAACCAACGTCGCCGAAACAATATCAACTGTTGCAAATGAAGTGAATGCATCTTTGCTTGTATTTGGTTCAAAAGGAAAAAAGGCTGCAATTATGGGAAGTACAGCAGAGAATTTGGTAAGGATATCAAAAGTGCCATCGTTAGTAGTAAGGACAAAACCGGAGTATGGCACTGGATACTACGAAACTCTTTTCAAAAATCTATTCAACAAAGTACTGGTTGCTTGCTTTGATGGTTGTGATGGTAAATCCCTGAAAATTGCTAAAAATGGTAGAGAGATACTTCTTCTTCACGTAGCCGAACTTGACGCAGTGCTGGAGAGCAAGGTCGAAAAAGAAAAATTGATACATCCCCTCGTTCCGATACCAAGAGTTACGGAAATACTGTCCGAATACTGGATGGATGCAAAAGACAAGCTCGATAAGATAAAAAACGAGCTGGAAAATGAAGGTAAAAACGTGAAAATTATCATCAGGTTTGGATCGCCGGAGACAGAAATTGGAAAGGCTGCCACGAGTGAAGGGGCGTCTTTAATCATTGTAACGGCTGAGAAATTGGGACATATGGATTTAGTTGTCAGAAACAGTGAAGCACCAGTCTTAATTTTAAAATAATTTTTTGATAATAAAAGTGAAAAGAAACTGGAAAACTTCGCTGTACAAAAAGTTTTACGAAAAGCTTCAAAGAGTAAATAAGGGAAATAGCTTTATTCTACAGACCTAAAATCCAAGCTCCTCTTTCAATTTCTCTATCTCTTTTTCAAGCTCGTTAAGTTCTGCAAATCCAAAGTCTTTCTCTCCTACACCAGCTAATCTCCAGAGCAGTCTTGCAACAATTGGCATCATCTTTCCCGCATAACCCGGAGAATGTGGAAGAAGTTTTGCAGCCAGATCTCCAAGTTTTTCAAGCTGTTCTTTGTTCAATTTATCAAGATTCAAACTGGCTTCACCGAGAAGGGAGATTCCCGCCCCTACAACTTTTTCTCTCTGAGCGTAATACTTTGCAGCTTCACTCGTTATTCTGTGCACACCCATACTATCACCTGTTTTTATCTTTGTCTTCAAACTATAAGAAGATTGCGATAAATCAAAATTGCTCATCTTTCAGAGTTACATTCTGAGAGAACTGATGATTAATGCAATTAATATTAAAAATACTTTGATATCCGTATCTGATTTTTCACATCAGGAAGATTATCACGAAAAAGACACCCATCAATATCAGTCCGAGTGGAACACCAACCCTTGCCCACTCACTCATGGTAATCCTCAGCCTGCCGGCAGCAACTATGTTAGGGATGTTTCCGGGAATCAGCTGAAATCATATTTACCCAGTGGAGTATCTCGGGTGGTATCTTTATGATGTACCAGTCAATGATTGGAGTAAAACCCTCTTCAAGAAGAACCAGTGCCGCAATGAAAGCGTAAACCCTTATCGCTCTCACAAAGACTGATCTCAAAGTTTCTGTGTAGGTTGGAATTTCTATTTCTTTAATGGAGGAACTGCCCACTCTCATCGATGCATAAATGCCCAGAACGATCACTGAAGGAATTATGTATATTCCGACGAGTTTCAAAAGATAGAAGAATTCCTCATTGAGCTTCTTGATTGCGATTGTTGAGAGAGGTTCACCAATAGGAGTTAATGCTGCTCCAAAACCAAGAGCAAAACACGCTATAACAACAAATTCAATTTTTTGTTTTCTTTCTAAGGGCATTACAAGCGCAATTTCGGCAAGTATAACGGCAGAGACTATAACTGAGATTATGCTGGAAGTAAGACCAAAAAATACAACAACAAAGAATGCAAACGCTCTGATACCAATCTTTTTTAGAGTTTGAACAAGAAAAGAGTAAATCTGCCTGTTGTAGTAATGGATTATAAGCCCAACAATCAGCACAACCTGGAATATGCCTACTGGAACTCCCATGAACTCCGAAATTTTTGCGGGGGTTTTTAGAGCCTCAATAATTAAGTGTGTACTCCACATACCACTTATCGTTACAGCGGCAATGCCCATTATTAAGAAGAACGGTTCAAGATTTTCCTCGACTTTTCTGACTCTGAAAGGAAGGATTAGAACCAGAATAAGTATTATAAGGAGGCCGGCAGCAATTAATGGATCCTCTTGCATATGTGGTCTTGCTGCACTAATATCTCCTGCACCAGCCATGTGTTCTCTTTCTGTTTGCAAATATAATTTTTACGGAAAGAGATTTTGACTTACTCTCTCAAAATATCTCCCCCTCTCTTCTATCTCCTTAGCCCTAATCAGCACCTCCTCCTTTCCTCCCTCTTCAAGATAACCTTCAATGAATGCATCTCTGAGCTTTTCCCAGTCATCAAAACTTGCTTTCAGGGATTCAAAGTAAACGTGGACATCAACACCCATCGGTTCAACCTTGTTGTCGAAGAAGGCGAGTCCAAAATCTAAGAAGTAAATTCTGCCATCACTCAGAATCAGATTCATGGGTGTGATATCCCCGTGAATTATACCCGCTTTGTGAAGCTTTGCCGTCAATCTTCCAACTTCTTTACTGATCTCTTTGTTCATGACATTTTTGACCGCTGCTCCACGAATTCTCTCCATGACAATTGTGTCCTCCTCAACGTCAAGCACAACGGGAGTGGGGACACCAGCCCTTCTTGCTGCAGAGATTATCTTCGCTTCCGTTTTTGTTCTTCGCAGCCTCAACTCTCTGTCGAGTTCCTCAATCCTGTACCTTTTCGGAATTCTTTTTTTTATGACCACATCGTCTAAGATTTTGACCTCAGCCTCTCCTCCAAGATAGATCTTCACGGTTGAGAAGAAGATGAAATGTAACTTAAAATTTGCTCTCAGCAACTCTTGTAACGTTGAAAACACCGATAAGCTGACCCTTTTTAATCTCACCATCCATTATCGGAAGAAAAACAACTTCCTCAATCCTCTTCCTGCCCTCCAGACTCCACGGTTCCCTTGCAACTCCCCCAACCATTGTTCCGTAAGCATGCCTCATAATACCAAGAGGGGTGACTAAAGAGTATTCAGAAACTTCAACCGGTTGAATCTTGATGATCTCTGCAAAGCCCCTTTTTAGCTTCTTTGTCTCCGCAGAGATAGCAACCTTCCATTCACCTCTTTTTCCCACTTTAAGCTCTCTGCTGTTAAATTTCTGAAGCACCTTCACCACACCTCCCCCGGATTTCTGAGAAAACTGCAGAATCCTGCTTTCTTCTCCTTTATTACCGCCCGCTAAACAGACAAGGCCAAGAACTTCACCTTTCTCAACAACCCCATCTGAAAAACCGACTAAAACAGCCTCATTAAAGCTTCTCTCTTCCTCAAACTTCTTGATCTTCCCTCCTGCAAGATTCAAAAGCTTTGTAAAGGCATTTACTGCCAGACCGTAGGGTAAAACTATGCTTCCCCCGTCCACATTTATCTTCTCAATCTCAACAACAGCAATTTCACCTTTCCTGATCCTTGCCTTCTCCTTTGCCACAACAGGTATTAGAGAACAGCTATCACTCTCGAAGTAACCGCTGAAAGTCCCTGTTATGTTTTCTCTGTAAAAAATTCCATCTTCAATCCATGTAAGAAAAGCATTGATGATCTTGGTTTCCACTCTCGGCTTTGATGGAATAACCCGAGAAAGCAGCCCGGTCCTGACAAAATTTACCCGCAGTATTCCGATTAAATCACCTTCTTTTACATCTCCCGACCTTGTGGGGATGAAGATAGCGTGATCTATGCACTTTTCGTCCTCAACCATCCCGGGAAGTCCGCACTCTATTACATCAGCAACAAAACCGTTTGCGTGGCTTATGGCTGTTAAAGGGCTTACAACAGTGTTTTCAGGTGCCTCAATCAATCTGATGGCGATTACAGCTAACTCACCTCTGCTTACAGTTAAGTCCTCAGCTGCGATTATGGGCGTTAGCTGGCTAACCTTTGATACAGTGTAACTTCTTGGCTCGATCTCAGCATCAAATTCAAAAGTTCTGCTACCCACCCCATCCTGCCATGAAAGAAGCTTTGCTCTCAACACATTAAGTAGCATTAATCCTTAAAAAATTTTTCCGGAATCCGGAATACTGATATGCCTTAATTTCGATACATTTATTAACTTGCTTTCAAGCCAGAGGTTGAAATGGCAATCAGGTGTTAGCTATGGCTGGCGAAATACTTGTTATAGGAGGCGGAATTTCTGGATTGACTGCCGCAATAGAAGCTGCCGAAACTGGATATGATGTAATTCTGGTGGAAAAGAACCCTTATCTTGGAGGAAGAGTGTCCCAGCTGAACAAGTACTTCCCAAAACTCTGTCCACCATTCTGCGGGCTTGAAATTCTCTTCAAGAGAATGAAAAGCACACCAAAACTAAAATACTTCACAAACGCTGAAGTTCAGGAGATAAGCGGAGAACCGGGGAATTTTACGGTAAAAGTGAAAATCAGGCCGAGATACGTGAATGAAAACTGCACAGCTTGTGGGGCTTGCAGAGAAGTTTGCCCTGTTGATGCTCCGGATGATTACAACTTTGGAATGAAGAATAAAAAGGCAATTGACCTGCCAAACATAATGGCAATGCCATTTCAGTATTACATTGACGACGGCTACTGCAACAAATGCGGTGAGTGCGTTTCGGCATGCAGGTACAACGCTATTGATCTGAACGAGAAAGAGAAGGAGCTGACTTTAAACGTCTCGGCTATTATAGTAGCAACTGGCTGGAAACCCTACGATGCAACGAAGCTGGAAAACCTTGGCTACGGAAAGTACAGGAACGTCATAACGAACATGCAGATGGAGAGGCTGGCTTCTCCAAACGGCCCGACCGGAGGGATCATCAAAACAATGGACGGTAAGCCAATTGAAACCATAGCCTTTGTTCAGTGTGCGGGAAGCAGAGATGAGAATCACCTGCCATACTGCTCTGCAATCTGCTGCTTGGCGAGCTTGAAGCAGGCAACTTATGTGAGAGAGCAGTATCCGGATGCTAAGATATACATCTTCTACATCGACATCAGAGCATTTGGAAGGTACGAGGACTTCTTTGCAAAGGTTAAGGCTGATGAAAAAATAGAGTTAATCAAGGGCAAGGTGGCCAAGGTTGAAGAGGTAAATGGAAAGCTCGTTGTTACTGCTGAAGACACGCTTAGCGGTGTTAAGAGCAAGAGAGAGGTTGATATGGTTGTTCTCGCTACAGGGATGCAGCCCGCTATTGAACCCATACCGGGAATTGAGCTTGACGAGTACGGATTCGTGAAGGCAAAGCCGGGAATAATTCCTGCAGGTGTTGCAGCGATGCCTGTGGAAGTTGCTTCAGCAAACGAATCAGCAACGGCCGCAGCGCTGAAGGCCATTCAGCTTGCCAGGAGGTGAAATGATGGAGAAGGTTGGTGTTTACATCTGTACCGGTTGTGATATTGATAGGCTGGATGTTGAAAGGCTAAAGAATGTTGCAAAAGAAGAGTTCGGAATTGAACCAAAGGTTCATCCGCATCTCTGCTCACAGCAAGGAGTTGAAATGCTGAAAAAAGATGCTTCTGAACTTGACGCTCTTGTTATAGCTGCATGCTCACCAAGAGTAAAAACCGCACTTTTCACATTCGATGACAAATACGTTGAGAGGGCAAATCTCAGAGAGGGTGTTGTGTGGAGTCATGAAATTGACGAACATGCCCAGGAACTTGCGGAGGATTACCTGAGAATTGCGATTACGAAAGCTCAGAAAGCTATGAAGCCTGAGCCATACATTCAGGAGATCTCGAAAGACATTCTTGTTGTCGGTGGTGGAGTTACAGGCCTGACAGCAGCGCTCGAGATTGCGAGTGCAGGTTACAAGGCTTACTTAGTCGAGAAAGAGGCGGAACTTGGTGGATGGGTTGCCAAATACTACAAGACACTGCCAATTGAGCCACCATACAGAAGAATTGAAGAAAATCCCGTATTCAGACTTGTTGAAGAGGTAAAGGCGAATGAGAACATAGAAATCTACACCTCCGCTCATATCGATTCGATTAGCGGTCAGCCAGGAATGTTTGATGTTGTGCTTGATAAAGATGGAGAGAAGATTCAGTTCAGAGTTGGTGGAATTGTTGTCGCTACTGGATGGAAGCCCTACGATGCCTCCGCTCTGGAAGAACTGGGCTATGGAAAGTTCGCTGATGTTGTTACAAACCTCGAATTTGAGGAGATGGCTAAGGGGGGCAAAATCGTAAGAAAGTCAGATGGAGGAAAAGTGGAAAACGTGGTGTTTATTCAGTGCGCCGGACAGAGGGATTTGAACCACCTGCCATACTGCTCATCAGTCTGCTGTCTCGTAAGTCTCAAGCAGGCCAAGTATGTCAGAGAAATTGGAGGAAATGCATTCATAATTTACAAAGACATGAGAACCCCCGGACTTTGGGAGGACTTTTACAAGGAGATGCAGCAGGATGTTGGTATTTATCTCACAAAAGGTGAAATCAGGGAGATAAAAGAAGAAAACGGGAAGCTAACGGTCTTTGTAACAAACACGCTGCTGGGAGAGGATATTGAAATTAAAGCTGATCTTGTTGTCCTTGCAACCGGAATGGTTTCAACACTAAAGGGGCTATACACAGTGAAGGAGGAGTTCCCGGATGAGAAAGCTGTCCCATACAAGCACATCGCAGAACCACATCCGGTTAAAAGTGAAGAGGATGTAGAGATCATAAAGCGTGCGGGACACATCCTGAACCTTAGCTACAGACAGGGTCCTGAACTCCCCACACTGAAATACGGATTTCCGGATTCCAACTACATCTGCTTCCCATATGAGAGCAGAAGGCTTGGGATTTACGCTGCAGGAGCTGTGAGGGCTCCTATGGAAATTGCTTCATGTATTGAGGATGCCAGGGGTGCTGCACTCAAGGCCATTCAGGCAGTTGAGCTTGTTGCAGAGGGAAAAACGACATTCCCGAGAACTGGAGATATTGACTTTCCGAACTTCTTCCTCCAGCGCTGTACACAATGTAAGAGATGCACGGAAGAATGTCCATTTGGAGCACTCGATGAGGATGAGAGAGGCACTCCTATGCCCAACCCGCTTAGATGCAGGAGATGCGGTATCTGCTTTGGAGCGTGTCCGGAGAGAATTATCAGCTTCAAAACATACAGCATAGACCAGATGGCATCAGCAATCAAGTCCATCCATGTGCCTGATCCAAACTGGGAGGAGGGTGCTGAGGAGAAGTTCCGCTTCATTGTATTTGCCTGCGAAAACGATGCTCTGCCAGCGCTGGACATGGCAGCTTTGAATGGTAAGAAGTGGAGCCCGCTTGCGAGAGTTATTCCGGTAAGGTGTCTCGGTTCAGTCAATACTGTCTTCATTGCAGATGCTCTTTCAAAGGGTATTGACGGCATTCTGCTGATAGGCTGCAAGTATGGAGAAGACTATCAGTGCCACTTCATCAGAGGGAGCGAGCTCGCAAACAGAAGAATGGAGAACGTTGGAGAGACGCTTCAGAGACTCATGCTGGAGAAGGAAAGAGTGCAGGTTGTTGAGGTTTCCATAAACGAGTGGGACAAAATTCCAGAGATCATAAACAGCTTTGTCAACCAGATCATGGAAATCGGAGCGAATCCGTATAAAGGGTTCTGAGGTGGGATTATGGAGGTTGATACGCAGTTTGTGAAGGATGTTGTTGGATTTGGAGGCAAAACGCTTAAGAGATGCTATCAGTGTGCCACCTGCAGTGTTGTCTGTCCACAAAGTCCGGAAGAAGCTCCATTTCCAAGAAAGGAGATGATTTGGGCCCAGTGGGGTCTGAAGGATAAGCTGATAAGGGATGCGGATATCTGGCTCTGTCATCAATGCAACGACTGCAGTGAGTACTGTCCAAGAGGGGCAAAACCCGGAGAGGTTCTCGGGGCGATAAGGGCAAAGGTAATTCAGGAGCTTGCCTTTCCAAGCTTTTTTGCAAAAATACTGATGAAACCCGCCGGAATAGTTGTTTACTTTGCAATTCCAATCATCCTAACGCTGCTGTATCTGAGCATCGCATCGCCGGAGATTCCTGAGGGTGAGATAGTCATAGGAAAATTCATCCCGCACCAGCACATTGAAGTTGCCGGATTCCTCGTTGGAGGGTGGGCTCTTCTCGTTGCGGCTATAGGAGCATACAGGTTCTGGACCGGTATAAATTCGGAGGTATCAAAGGTTTACGAATACAGGCTTGGCGAGAATGCAGAGCTTGAAGCGGTGAAGGCGAGTCCGAGATTCATAGAGTGCTTCTTCTGGTCTGTGATTGACATTCTTAAGCACTCAAGGTTTGCTGAATGTGTAACAGCAAGATACCGCTATTTCGCTCACTTCATGATTTTCTGGGGATTCATAATCCTTGGCATCGCAACCCTCGGAGACATCATATACATTTACGGCCTTGGTGTTGAAGAGCTCGCATTGCCACCCACTGATCCGGTAAAAATCGTTGGCAATCTTGGAGCTGTATTGCTGATAGCTGGCTCACTCTGGGCGATTACAGCAAGATTCAGCAGTGAAAAGCTGGGATATGGAACGTACTTTGACTGGTTATTCCTTGGGACAATATTTGCGATTGGACTTACCGGAGTGGGTATAGAGGCTCTGAGATATGCTGGGAGCGTTGCAGCATACTACATGTACCTCGCACATCTGGTTCTTGTATTCACACTCATCGCGTATGCGCCTTATTCAAAGTTCGCCCACCTGCTCTACAGAACTCTGGCCTACACCTGGGCAAAGAGCGTGGGGAGAGAGCCTCAAAAATAATTTTTATGGAACTCAAAGATTTTCAAAAAATTTTTAGGGAGAAGTATTACGAAATCGACTCAAAAAGTGGGCCTCTTTTTCTTCTGGCAGTCCTTTTTGAAGAAGTTGGGGAGCTGGCTGAAGCTGTGAGAAAAAATGAAAATGTTGAAGAAGAGCTTGTAGACGTTCTGTTCATGGTAATATCCATTGCCAATCTATTCAGTGTTGATCTTGAGAGAAAACTGTTTGAGAAGTATGTGAAGGGAGATCCGAGAAGTCGATGGGATTTGCCTTAGTTGCGAATTTGTAAGAAAAGCATATATTTAGAAAAATATAACGTAATTCAATGGCAAAAAGTCACTACGATGTACTGAGAAAGTACATAAGGACAGATGACTTACTTGAAACTCCCGGATTTGATGAAAATGTCAGGATTGTGGAGGATTACTGGATTCAAGAACCTTTTATAAAAGCAATAATTCTTGAGAAAGAAGATGAATTTAGAAATGTTTACTTTGCCGTTGAACCGGCTGTGAGCGTAGAGGAAGCAGACATAATTTCAGCAATCTATGATGACCTGAAAAAAATACTCGTGCTGCAGGATGTTTCTTTTGAATTGGAGGAGAGGGGAGAAGTGCTCGTGAGAGCAATTGAAAAGCTTGCCAAGGAGTATGCAATGAAATTCACGGATGATTTCTACTCGAGAATGCTGTACTACTTCTTCCGTGACTTTTTTGGGTACGGTTCCATAGACCCGCTGATGGAGGATACAAACATCGAGGATATTTCGTGCGATGGTTACAACATCCCGATTTTCGTCTTCCATAAGAAATACGGTAGCTTGGAAACGAACATTGTTCTCGGGCAGGAGATGCTTGACAGTATGGTGTTAAGACTGACACAGAGGAGCGGGAGGCATATATCAATAGCCAACCCGATTATTGACGCAACACTCCCTGACGGAAGCAGGTTGCAGGCAACCTTCGGTACTGAGGTAACACCCCGTGGCTCAAGTTTCACCATCAGGAAGTTCACGGTTGAACCTCTCACACCGATAGATTTGATGGAAAAGGGAACCATACCTTCAGGAATTCTTGCATACCTCTGGATGGCTATAGAGCACAGATTCTCTGCCATTATTGCCGGAGAAACTGCAAGCGGAAAAACGACAACACTGAACGCTCTTATGATGTTTATTCCTCCCGATGCAAAGGTCATCTCCATTGAGGATACAAGAGAAATAAGGCTCTATCACCAAAACTGGGTTGCAGGGGTCACCAGAACTGGAATAGGTGAGGGTGAGATAGAAATGTACGACTTGCTGAGGACAGCACTGAGGCAGAGGCCAGATTACATCATTGTTGGTGAGGTTAGAGGAAAGGAAGCACAGACACTCTTCCAGGCAATGTCAACAGGTCATGCCAGCTACTCCACAATTCACGCTGGTGACATCAACCAGATGGTTTACAGACTTGAATCCGAACCGCTGAAGGTGCCGAGAAGCATGCTTCAGTTTCTCGACATAGCTTTAGTCCAGACCATGTGGGTAAAAAGAACTACAAGGCTCAGAAGAGTCATGGAGGTGAACGAAATTCTTGGCGTGGATCCAGCTGACAAAAACCTGCTGGTGAATCAGTTCGTGAAGTGGGATCCCAAGGAGGACAGACATACTGAGATTAGCATGCCAAAGAAGCTTGAAAAAATATCGAATTTGCTGGGTCTGAGCGTTCAGGAAGTTTATGAAGAACTGCTCAACAGAAAAAGGTATCTCGAACTCATGCTGAATAGAGGAATCAGAAACTACAGGGAGTTTACGAAGTGTATCCACGCATACTATCGCAACCCGGAGCTGGCCATGGCAAAAATGGAGGAGGGTTTATGACTCTCTACACTCCACTCGCACTCAGGAAGTTCTACAGAAAGAGATACAGAAAAAAACCCTGGAAGTATGCAGCTCTATCATCAGCAATTGAAAGTGCAAGGTTGAAGATGACCGTACCGGAACTTCTTTCCATCGCCCTATTTTATCCACTGCTCTCAATCATCCCCGGAATTCTTCTCGGTTTTTTAGTTTCAGAGCTTCTAAGGCCGAATGGTTTTTTAGTCATTAAGGGCTTTGTAATTCCATACTGGGAATTTGAGCTTGTTATGATTACATTTTTCGCAATCATATCCTTTGGCTTCACGAGATATCTGATACTCTCCTATCCTTTTTACGTCTCAAATGTTAGGAGAGGTAAAATAGAATCCTCTCTGCCTCATGCAGTGAACATGATGCTGGGAATGGCTAAGGGCGGATTACCTTTGATTTCGGTATTCAGATTTGTTGCGGAAAACAGGGAAATTTTCGGAGAAATCTCCAGAGAGTTTGACAAAATTGTAACACTTGTTGAGATATTTGGCTATGACATGATAACTGCAATGAAATACGTATCCGATACAACACCCTCAGAAAAGCTGAAGGTATTTCTGGAAAACCTTGCCAATGTATATGAAGGGGGAGGCGATGTACTGGAATATCTTAGAGCAAAATCGGAACAGCTCTTTACCGAAAGAGAGACACTCTATACTCTTTTCTTTGAAACCCTTCAAGTATTCGCAGAGATCTATCTCGCTCTTTTTATTGTTGCACCGCTGTTCTTTCTTACAGTTCTTGTGGTCTTCCAGATGGTGGGTTCAGAAGCAATGGAGATTTTCAAGATAGTTATATTCATATTCCTGCCTCTCGGCTCGCTGATGCTGATGTGGTTGATAAGTTCTTCAATGCCGGCTGAGCCAGTGGGTTTTGTAGAATACAAAAAAAAGGAGGGCAGCATTTTCTTAACTATTGCCAAAAGGGAGCCTGGATTTAAGATTAATATCTGGAAAATGAAGTTAAGGAGAATTTTGAATTTCCTGAAAATGCCCTTTACCGAGGAGCCTTATCTGCTAACACTTCGTGCCCTTTCCTTCTACTTAATTACCCCTGCCATCTTTGTCTTCGCTTACCTTTACGGTAAAGTAGACCTTGACTTTTTGATTTTCATAACGCTTTCAGTTGTTGCTTTTCCCTCGATAGTTTTCATAGAGTACAAGAGGAGAATAATTTCAAAAATGGAGAGAGAACTTCCGGAATTTATGAAACAGCTTGCTTCCCTGAATGAAGCTGGACTGAATGTCGTTGAGGCTTTGAGGCATATTTCAGAAAGTGAACTTGGAATACTTGGCAGGGAGATAAGAAAAATCAAGAGAGAAGTCGAGTGGGGTGAGCTGATCACGTCTGCTTTGGTGAAAATTGAGAGCAGAATCAGGAGCCAGATTGTGGCAAAGGCAATCAGTCTGCTTGTGAAGGCAATAGAATCGACACCGAGCATAAGGGATGCTTTGAACACCGCTTCTATGTATTCAGAACTGGAATTAGAGGTCAGAGAAAGGATGAAAGCACAGATGAGCATGTACGTCATAATTATTTACCTTGCATTTGCAGTTTTCCTTTACACCGCTTATACTCTGATTCAAAATATGCTTGCAGTCTTTGCCTCTGTTGAGGCTACTCAGTTCACCGCAAAAATTGACCTCAATGCTGTTAAAGACACTTTCATGCAGACCTCACTGCTTGTTGCCTTCTTCTCAGGAATAATGGCTGGCCAGATGGGTGAGGGCAGGATTGAGGCGGGTTTGAAGCATGTTTTTATACTGGTGGTGATCGTCTATGTCTTCTTCAGATTTATCATCATCTAAAACAAGAATTTCAGCTCATTTTCTCGATGCAGCTCCGGCGGAGGATGAATTTGTAACCGTGGAAGGCTGGCTGACATATTATGATGAGAAGAAAAAATCGTGGATTCCTTTAGGAAAGGCTCACGTTTCGATTTACGTTGATGGTAAAGAGATTGGAAAGGCTGAGACCAATGAGTTTGGAATGTTCAGCTTCACATTTCCAGCACCTTACAAGGGGAAACACAGGCTTGAAGTGAGGTTTAAGGGCAAGGCGGAGTATGAAAGTTCAAGCAAGTCGCTCGATTTTCAGGTTATTGAAAAGGAACAGAAGCTGAAGCTGGGAAGGCTTGCGAGAGATGTTTTTTTGTTAATTATAGCACTGGTTTTTCTGCTGTTTGTTGTGATCTTCACAACCAAAATGCTCAGATAACCCTTACACCCTCAAAGCGCAGTGATCCTGTAATGGTGTTCTCTACCTGCCTCACGTCCCCCAAACCACCCTGAATCTTTTTAAGCAAATCAAAAACATTTCCGTAAATCATCGCACCCTTAACAGCTTCTCCTCTAAGATAAGCGTTGTTGCACTCAAGGCTGAATTCACCGCTGAGTGGATTGGCCGTGTGGGATCCGATCAGGGAGTGAATTACAAGGCAGTCATCATCTGCCCCTGCTCTTTCAGTTTTTAAAACAACATTGCTTACCATTGGTGAGGGGAAGCTTTTATCAACTCTAAATCCATTTCCGGTAACACCGTATTTTTTGGAATGTTTCCAGTCTGTGTAGTAGCTTTTTACAACACCATTATCGATCAGAACAGTTTTTCTTGCTGAAACACCCTCATCATCAAATCCACAGCTCATCAGTCCGCCCTCAACAGTTGGATCATCAACAAGCGTTATATTTCCGAATTCATCACCGAGCTTGACCGCACTCCTGCCCTTATCCACGTTCTCCGCTGAAAGTGATGGGTAGAGGGTGTTTGAAAGAAGCTGATGAACGGCAATAGGCTGGAGAATGACATCATAAATGCCACTCTCAATCTTAACCGCTTTTGCAGAATCCACTGCAAGCCTCTCAGCCTCCTCCACAGCCCATTCAATGTCCAGCTCAATGCTTCTGCTATCACAAAACTCGTAACCACTGCCATCCTGAAAAACTGCCTCTGCCATGAAAGACGAGAATGTTGATCTCTCGTAGCTTTCAAGCCCGAAGGAGTTTGTTATTCTCACCTCTCCCACTGCATGCTCAATTCTGGCAGCAGCTATGGTTGCTCTGTTAGCTGAGCTCATCAGTCTTTCAAACTCATCCATGATGAATTCTGAATCAACTTCCTCAACCCTTCTGTCGTAAATTCCCTTCACTCTCGCAGGCTTCTCGCAGGGGAAGTCATCGAGTTCATCTTCAGATACTCTTGCAATCTTTTCCGCCAGAGACAAGGCCTCATCTTTTGTTGATGCTGAGGCAAAGCCAACTCTCCCCCTCAAAATCACCCTTGCTGAAAAAGCATGCTCCAAAGCGGAACTTACAAACTTGAGTTTTCCGGCTTCAATCTCGGCTGATACAGTTTTAGTTCTGTACTCAAAAATCTCCCACTCCATCATGCCCCACCAACCGTTGCCCTGCAAAGAAGGGGAGGAGAACCATCAGAGACAGGAACCAACTGCCCTGCCTTACCGCAAAATCCGGGGTCGAATTCAATCTCTTTGCCTATTTTAACATCTCTGAGAATTTCAAGAGTGTTTCCTGAAAGGGAAACATCCCTGACCATTTCACCCAGCTCTCCGTTCCTGATGATGTATCCGTACTGTGCGTTGAAGTGGAAGTAACCGGTAGCGGGATTCGTCTCTCCACCTCTCGAGCCAATCAGGTAAACTCCATCCCTGCAGCACTCAAGAAGCTCATCAAAGCTGTAATCTTGGCTTTCAATGTAAGTGTTGCTCATCCTGACAATCGGCACATCAACGCCCTGACTGCGTGCATTTCCGGCAACACCACCAAGTTTTCTGGCAGTTTCTCTGCTGTGCAGGTAGCTTCTAAGAATTCCGTCCTTAACAATTTCCTTTCTCTCAGCTTTCACACCCTCATCATCAAACGGGAAGAAGCCAAACTCCGGAATTGTCGGGTCATCTATTATCGTAACGCTTTCATCAGCAACCTTCTGATTTAGCCTTTCTTTTAGCACAGTTGCCCCCTGAATTACGTGATCAGCTTCGACAGCATGGCCAAAAGCCTCATGGACAAAAACACCTGCCAGGCTGGGATCCATTAAAACGTTCATAAGTCCTGATGGTGGAGACAAAGCATTTACGAGCTTTGGAAGAACTTCAACTATTTCGTAAGCCTTCTTATCAACACCATCCAGAACCTCGTAACCGCCAACCTTCATCTGCCTCTTCGAAATGAACTGCAGACTTTTACCCTTACCAACACCCATAATGGATATTCCAGTTCTCAAGACCTCATACTCAACCTCTGATCCGCATGAGTCTCTGTAGTGGAATCTTCTCCTGTTCTCAAAGTAAACAACCTTGGTGCTTATGCAAACCTCCCTGATGATTTTTTCGAGGTCCTTCAGTAATCCCACCTTCTCCTCTATCGAAACGTCCAGCGGATCTCTTTTCACCCTCATCCTGTAGCTTCCTCTGCTGGTTATTTCCTCTATATCCCCGTCTCCCCGAGTGAAAGCATTCTTTTCAGCCTCTCTTAGCCCTTCATCATCCTCAACATTACCAACAAAAATCCCCCAGAACCCGTTTTTAAGAACCCTGAAACCTTTACTTGATGATTTGCTGTATCTTGGCTTCTCAAGTTTACCATTCTCAATCTGAAGGTTAAGGGAAAAATTTTCAACTACACGGATATCCCAGAACTTCATCTATCCCATCCCTTTCTCTCTCAGAATGCTCTCGGCTGCAATCAAACCTGTTACAGCAGCGCCCACAATCCCCCTGCTCACTCCAGCACCATCACCGATCGCGTAAATGTACGGTATGTTTGTTCTCATCCACTCATCTATTTTCAGTTTTAGAGAGTAGAACTTCACCTCAGGAGCATAGAGAAGGGTTGAATCGTCAGCTACACCCGGAATAACCTTATCAAGCCTCTCAAGAGCATCAAGAATGTCGTCAATCGCTCTTCCGGGATAGGCAAGGCTTATGTCCCCCGGAATTGCTGTTTTCAGTGTGGGCTGAACGAGTCTGTTGTTCTTTATCCTGCTTTCAGTGCTTCTCCTTCCGAGTCTCAGGTCTTTCAGTCTCTGCACAATTGGATTCCCTCCTCCGAGCTTTGTTGTAATCCTTGCCAGATCTCTTCCCCATTCGTTCGGTTCATCAAATGGTTCCGTGAACTCGTAATGGCCAAGCAAGGCAAAGTTCGTGTTGTTGGTTTTTTCCTTAGCCTTGCTGTGTCCGTTCACCAAACAAAAATCGCCGTAGTCTTCCCTTATCACCCATCCCCTCGGACAGGTGCAGAAAGTTCTCATGTAGTCGTCATGCCTTTTTGTTATAACTCTCAACTTCGGATCGTAGATTGCCGAGGTTATATCATCCATTATCGATGCTGGGACCTCAACTCTTACCCCCACATCAATGGCCTTTGAATTCTCTGCAACTTCAAGGTTGTATTCCTTGACCCATTTTTCGAGCCAGCATGCACCGCTCCTGCCGACAGCAATTATTAGATACTCATAACCAAACTCCTCTCCTTTTTCCGTTCTTACAGTTTTTTTCGTGGGATCAATGTCCACTACAGTTTTGCGGGTGTATATTTTAACTCCATCCTTCTTTAGCTTATCTTCAATGCTTTTAACGACCTTCGGAAGTTCATCACTGCCAACGTGTCTCTGTCTAAGAGGAACGAACTCTATGCCAGCTGCATTTGCCTTCTTGAGAAATTCCTGAATTTTCTCATCATCTCCGTAAAGCTCATTCGGTGCTCCATGTTTCAGAAAAATATCATCAACTTCTCTCATTTTTTCAATGAGATACTCTGGATCAAGAAAATCGAAGTCACCTCCAACAGAGAAGCTTGAAGGGTATTCAGGATGGACGTAATTCAGCTTTCCGTCAGAAAGCCCTCCTGCCCCTCCAACTCCTGAGGTTATATTGCAGGGGTTGCATTTTGTACAGTAACTCTCGGAAAGGTCGCTCGGACATCTTCTTCCTGAAATATCTCTTCCCATTTCAAATATAGCAGTTTTCAGTTTTCCTGCAAGTTTGTATGAGGCGAACATCCCTCCAGGTCCTGCTCCCACGATTATAACGTCAAATTTCATACATTTGGTGGTTATGGGTGAAAGGTCTTTTAAGGTTTGTTATTTTTCAGTTTCAGGCAACATTCATAATGTCAGCCCCGCTGAGCAAATCCTCTTCAACTCCCTCAACAAGCGGATTTTTGTTGATAATTTTCCCTTTAAGCTGGTAGCTAAGCTCCACCTCCTCATCAGGCATAACTTCAATGCTCCAGACAATGGTGGAATAACCTGAGCCTGAGATCTTTGCTCCCTCGGCTTTAACTTCTCCAGAACACATTTCATAAAGCTTTAAATTTTTCTTAGAGCGAGTAAAATTGGAAACCCTTACAGTAACCTCCTTGAAACCATCCTTTTCATACACAGTCCTTTCAACATGCAGATAACCCATTATTCTCGCAACAATTCTGCCTATTTCAATAGGTTCCTTCTCGAGAATCTCACAGACCTTTTCTGCAATCAGCGGTAAAACCTTTCCTATCATTTCCTCCTTTTTTCTTTTCTTTTGCTGTCTGCTCTTCCTGTCGAGGTAATCCTTCAATCTTCTCCCTACTTCCTGCAGCGCAAGGCGAGTCTCATCTATTATTTCCGGAATAGCAGCCACACTTTCCTTTGATTCAGAAGTGTACGGGATATTTGTGGACGCAAGGTGTATAAGGATGACGGCAGGAGCGGAGGGAAGTTCTCCCTTATTCTGGAGCATCCCGTAAGGCTTCCAGTTAACACTCTCCACAGCCCTCGTTAAAGCACAACCTCCCTGCTGGTATAGAAGAGGTATTTTGTTGGCGTATCTGAGGAGTATTACCTTTTCCGTTCTTATCTCCCCACCGTAAGCCATCCCAACTTCCACAAGAAAGGGGTGACCTGAGTAAACTTTCGGTTTTCTCGTGACTGCAAAAACAAATTCTGGGTGAAATTCTGCCATCAGACTTTTTGCGATCAGAGACTCGCCTATCGGGGAAAGACAGTCAGTAGGTGGTGGGAGGAAGTCAGTCTGCCGGAAAGCGTTTAGCAGTCTTGCAGCTTCATCTCTCCCCATTTCCTGCGGAATCTCTTCCCCACTGAAACCTCCTTTTATCAAAACCTCTTCAGCAATTTTGTCCCCGATTCTGACGAATTCATCTTTTAAAAATCTACGCAAAGTTGCTGCTTTTGTCGTTTTCAGCATGTTCATCAGTGTTCCAAGCTCTATTCCATGCGGATGGGGTTTTATGGACTTTGGAGGTGGAGGAACTTCTTCAGTCACCCTTCTGAACTCGGTTATGGTTCCATCGGGTTCGACAAAGGTTATCTTTGCATGCGGATTTATGACGGAAGTTTCCCTCAGATACTCGTAAACGCTTTGCTTTCTCTCCCTGACATAATTGCCCGCAACTTCAAGTTCAATTTTCGTGCCGCTTGGTAGATACCACTCCTCCTCCCCTTCCTCCACAATTTCGGGCTCGTTTTTCTTTGTGTTGATGTAAAGAACCACCTTGTTTGCTCTCTCATCATCAGCTGTTTTCGATATGATCCTTGCTGGCTTTCCTGTTGTTAGCTGAGCATACAGAACGGCTGCAGAAATGCCTATACCCTGCTGTCCTCTACTCTGCCTTATCTCATGAAATCTTGATCCGTAGAGAAGCTTACCAAAGACTTTCGGAATCTGATCTTTCGGAATACCCGGACCGTTGTCCTCAACGATGATTTTGAAATGGTCGTCAACTCTGGATATTCGAACAAAAATGTCCGGCAGGATTCCTGCCTCCTCACACGCATCGAGTGCGTTGTCTACAGCCTCCTTCACGACTGTTATTATTGCCTTTGCCGGATTTGAATATCCCAGTATGTGCTTGTTTTTCTCGAAAAACTCAGCAACACTGATTTCTCTGTGCTTTCCGCTCATATCTCAGCTCCAATTACTGTCTGTGTTTTGGTCACACCCTCTATGCCTCTTATCTCATCAACGAGCCTGTTCAGCTCTGAAAGGCTGTCTGCTTCAATAATAACAACGAAATCAAACTCTCCAAAGACATGATAGACCTCTCGAACACCCTTTTTGCCCTTAACCGTTAGATACACGGCCTTCTCCTTTCCGGGCATAACGTTGACCATGGTAACCCCGATTACCATGAATTAAAGTTCAAAAGGGGCTTTAATACTTTTTCCTCAAAAAAAGGTAATTCAGAAACCCAAAAATAACCTGATTATTTTGTCAAGCGATAGACCAAAGCTACCGAGAATCTTGTTAATGTAAGGGCCAAACTTTAGCATTGCGGGAGCAATTACGTCCATATTTGCGATGATCATTTGCTGTGATTCGACCATCTTTGCATTTAGCGATGGATTTCTTGAAATTTCATCCATTAAGAGCTCTGCAATCTTCATTCCCCAGATGAACAGTACTTTAAACCCTTCTGCAATTCCTCCCGGATCCACGTTGGCTACAGCAACAAGTCTGTCTGTAGCGGCAGAAACTTCTGCTGAGGTTTCAGCAAATCTTGCAAGAGCTGCCATGAATTCTGTTTCGGTTACCATTTTAATCATCTCCTGACAATTATTACCATCAACACGTTAGCATTAACACTACTACTGGATCGTCATACTATTTAAGCGTTACTATAGTAATTAGCAATTATAACCGCCTATTTACAAAAAGTAAATTCGAAAAACGTTAGTTTTGAAAACTACCCCTTTGTAATCAGATCCTCTCCCAATCTGGCAGGAACGATGGGCGGAAGTTTGCCGGCAAGAGCCATCAAATCATCTTTTATGACAAGAACTCCCTCAGCAAAATTTGAGAATCTCCGGTAGAACTCGGAAACAGTCTTTTCAAGCTCATTCCTGTCAAAGTCTCCTATTAAGTTTCCCAGTGCAGTGGCAAGAGCATCTGCAATGCTTCCATCCTTTGCAACAACCGTGGCTGCATCAGCTTTACCAAAACTCACGGAATGCCCTATCTTCCCGCTTGATGTGCAGATCGCCAGATAGTCAACAGGTGGAACTTTGAAAGCAAAATTGGAAGGATATATACCAACAAGCAGTTCTCTGTCTGAATGAATGACAATATCTCCGCCATTTTCAACCACAGCAAGCTTTGCTCCTGCTTCAATCATTCTTTCAACTGCATGAGAAGCAATCGTACCCGCAACCGCTGCCATTGGCCCTACTCCGGCAATCTCACCTGCTTTGCACATTCTGTTAACAATTTCTCCCCCCGAACACTCAATCGGTTCATAACTTGTTAAAAATTCCGGATTGTTTATAATGTAACTCTCAATCTCGCTCCTTGCCTCAAGAATTGCTTTCACCGCTATTCTGTAGAACTCCTCCCTCTCTGTAAGAATGGTAACAGCTGTCTCCTTGTAGCAAAATTTGAACTTCATAATCCAATAAGTTTTCTGATCTCTGTAAGGGAGTGCTGAACCGTTCTTCTGCTCTCAACCGCTATTATTTTTGGTAATAGTTTCAGAGCTGTGAGGTAGTTGTTCTGCAACATTGCATCCACGAACTTCTGTTCATTCTCCACCCACTCAAGCTCCTTCAGTATTCTATGCTCGTAATTTTCAAGTTCAGAGTTCAGCAAGCAGTCAGCAAGAATTCTGGCAGAAGCAAGAGCTGGAGCGTTCCCCTCTCCCGCACCACTCACACAGCCAATTGCCTCACCAACACCCACAACATTACCGCTGATAAATGGCCTGCAGCGTGAGGGGGGAAGCATTCTGACCTTCCCGAAGCAGTTGCATGCTGGCTTGGTGGAACTGAAACCGTATTTAGCTCTCAGCTCAGATAAAAGTCTTTCAATCTCTCCTTTTTCAATATTTCCCGCCCCGATGTGCCACCATCCGTCAGCGAGGGGAAAAGCCCATGCATAACCTGTTCTCTCCATCTGTATGTAAAGATTCGGCTCCACGTCATGCTTCTCCACGGTCTGGACTGCTGGAAGAACTCTGTCACTCTCAATCTTTGGCAGGTATGCTCTGGCAACACCAGTGGCATCTACAACGATATCTGGTTTCTCGGCTTTACTCATTTCAACCCACAGGTCGGAGAGAAGTCTTTTCTTGTCAAATATTACGATATCCCTGTTTTTCAGCCATATACCGTTGGCCACGACAAATTCAGGTTTTAAAATAACGTAATCGTCGAAGTTTATGCCAATCTCAGAGTAAAAGTTTTTGGCCTCACCGTAAACTGTCCCCCAGGCACATCTGCAGTCCGGTTCACTTCTCCTGTCGTAAATTGCAACTTTCAGTCCTTCAGAAGATAGAAGATGGTAAAGGTAGGTGCCAGCAATTCCAGCACCGTATATCTGAATCATAAAGACTGTAAGTTCTCCACTACCGCTTCAGCAAACTCTCTTGTTCCTACCTTTGTTCCCCCCATTTGGCGGTGGATGTCGTAGGTCACTATTCCGCTGCTTATCGTCATCTCTACAGCCTTCTTTATTATCTCGCTCGCTTCCTTCCATCCAATGTACTCAAACATCAGTGCACCGGTGAGAATTTCTGCCGTTGGATTAACTTTGTTCTGCCCGGCATACTTTGGAGCGGATCCATGAATTGGTTCAAAAACGCCTATTCCATCTCCGATGTTGCTTCCCGGAGCAATTCCAAGCCCACCTACAAGTGCTGCTGCGGCATCGCTTAGGTAGTCTCCATTTAAGTTTGGAAGAGCTATGACATCGTACTCGTCGGTTCTGGTAAGGATCTGCTGGAACATGTTGTCGGCAATTCTGTCCTTCACAACAATCTTACCCTCAGGTTGCTCTCCTCCATATTTATCCCAGAGCTCGTCCTCAGTTATGCAGTATTCTCCAAACTCCTGCTTTGCAACCTCATATCCCCAGTCCCTGAACGCTCCCTCGGTGTACTTCATGATGTTCCCCTTGTGTACGAGAGTGACACTTTTTCTGCCGTTTTCGATTGCGTATCTGATAGCCATCCTCACGAGTCTTTTTGTGGCAAACTCGCTGATGGGCTTGATTCCTATTCCTGAGTCCTCTCTGATGGTTACTCCAAACTCTTCTCTGAGGAATTTTATTAGTTTCAGTGCCTCCTCGCTGCCTCTCGGCCACTCTATACCTGCATAAACATCCTCTGTATTTTCCCTGAAAATGACAAAGTTGGCCTTTTCAGGATTTTTAATCGGACTCGGCACACCTTTGAGATAGTAAATCGGTCTGACATTTGCATATAGGTCAAGAACCTGTCTGATTGTGACGTTCAGACTTCTGTATCCACCTCCAACTGGAGTTGTGAGCGGGCCCTTCAAAGCCACCCTGAACTCCCTGATTGCGTTAAGCGTATCTTCTGGAAGGTAGTTGCCGTAAAGCTTGTATGCATCCTCTCCCGCGTAGACCTTGAACCATACCACTTCTTTACCTATTTTATTCGCTGCCGCATCGAGAACCTTAATTGCTGCTGGAACAACATCTTTGCCTATTCCGTCACCTTCAAAATAGGGAATTACTGGATTATCCGGAACTATGAGCTTTCCGTCCTCGTATCTTATCTTATCTCCATTCTCTGGGGGTTTCACCTTCTCATACTGCATGTCAGAAGGTTGCGGAGCTATATAAAATTCTTCCGCTTATCTTGAATGCTATTAACCGGCAATATCATGGTCGCTTTATATCCTTCTGGAACTTTTACGCAAAAGATAAGGTTGACAATTCAGAGTCACTTCACGCAAACCACTGGCTGTTCTGAATGCAGTATTACGTGCTGAGCGGTGCTGCCAAAAAGAAGTTTCCCCGTCGGGCTACGTTTTCTCACTCCAATAACTATGATTTTTGGTTTTATTTCATCCGCAACCTCGATAATGCACTTTCCGGGATTTCCAGTTTTCTCTACAAGAATGTACTCGCACTCAACACCCTCTTCCATGGCTTTAGAGCACAATCTGGAGAGCATTTCTTTCCCTGACTGAATTTTATAATCTTTGATGTCTTCCTCAACTATTTTTGGTCCCTGAACAGGCTCCAGACAGTGAAGTAGAACCAGCTTCTCTCCCCTGAGCTTCGCTTCCTTGATTGCAAAATTTACCACCCGTTCCGCTTTTTCAGACCCGTCCACAGCCGCCATTATAACCATGATTAAAATTTATAAAGCTTCTATAAAAAGGTTACCAAAACTTAAACCATCAAAAAAATAATTCTGGCAAGCCTTCGCCTAATCTCTCCTGTAAATCACACCATCTGCTTTTCCTGCAGGGATGCTGTACTTGGGTGGAAGTATGCCAATCTTTCGCGCCTCCTCTTCAAGCCAGTCTCTGTGATCAGGATGGGCTATCTGGATCAGTGCGGACGCTCTCTTGTAGATTGGCAGCCCCCTCAGATAGGCAATGCCCCACTCGGTTGCCACATACTGCACAATTGATCTTGGTACGGTAATTGCCGTCCCGGTTGGCAGAGCGGGGACGATTCTGGAGGTGCCGTTGTAGGTGGAGTAAGTAGCCAGCACGCTCTTCCCTTTTCTGTCAAAGCTGTAGAAACATCCGAGAACAAAATCAAGCTGTCCGCCGGTGCCGCTTACCTGGTAAAGCTTGCCTGTTGGAGACACCAGACCAATTTGCTCTGAATTTATCTGTCCCGTAAGGTCTATCTGGGCTACCTGGTTGAGCGAGAACATTTTTGGCTGCTGAGCGATGATGAAGGGATGATTGGTGTACTCAACCGGATACGTGGCTACCTTAGGATTTCTGTCAAGGAAATCGTAAAGCCTTCTTGTTCCAAGGGCGAATGAGAAAACTGATTTACCCCTGTCCAGTTTTTTCTGGCTGTTTGTAACCACTCCCTCCTCTATCAGATCCATGAGTCCATCTCCGAGCATCTCTGTATGTATTCCAAGTTCCTTGACTCCCGCTTCTTTCAGCATCTTTATCACGGTGTTAGGCAATCCACCGATTCCCACCTGAAGTGTTGAGCCATTCTCCACAAGCCCTGCCTCAATTATGTTCTCAGCTATCACCTCGTCCTCTCTGGTTGGTGGTGGCAGAAACGGCAGGAAAGGTGTCGGAAACTCTTTGTCCTCAACAATGTAGTCGACTTCAGAGATGTGTATACACTCGTCGTAACCTCCGTTAACCCACGGCATGTCTTCTTTAACTACGAGAACAACTGTATCGGCTGCTTCCGCAATCGATTTAAGGAATGTGCATGTAACACCAAAGTTAAAGTAACCGTGTTTATCCATGGGTGTGGTGACGAGGAAGGCTATGTCTATGTAATCCTCTTTTCCAATTGTCCTTCCGACTTCTCTTGCAATCATCCCTGCATCCGATAACACACCTGGACGATGCACGCAGGGTCCAATTTCTCTGCTGTATCTCCTTACCGGCTCATAAAGGAAACAGCTCTCCCACTTGAACTTCTCCTGTTCGGGGTCAGCTTTCAGAAATTCGTATGATGCAAGGTCTATGAATGTTCCTATTTCGACATGTTTCAGCTCGTCCTTCCTTTTTGCCAGGTACTTGTCTATAATAAGAGCGGTATTGGCTGAACCTCCTATTTCGATGTGCATCCCATCTTTAACAAGCCCGGCAGCCTCTTCAGGACTGATGAGTTTCTTTTCGTATTCGCTCCTGTAATCCACGTTACCACCTCTGAAACCAAAGATTATACAGAAAATATAACCTTTTCTAAAAGAATACAATTTGAAAAATAATTGAAAAGTTGAATAATGCTAATACTTAATTTTGTATAAAAGTTTTAATGCTGTCAAATCGCTCAGAATCTGCAATTTTCGGGAAGTATAATGCATGCTAAACAGAATTTGAACCACAGAAACGCAATCAATATATTAAGCACTGAATCAACAATCCCTGATGGTGTCCAAGGCTGTATTTTACACTGCTGCAGTCATTTCAGGAGTAATTCTTGCAGTAGCGGGAAATGCCCTGTATCAAAACATTGAATTTGAAAATGCACGAATTTACTTCTTCTACTCCGATTCCTGTCCTAAATGTCTCGAAGTTAAGCCCTACGTTGAAAAATTTGCTGAAAGGCATAACTTAACCTGGTGCAACGTGGCGAACATGGATTCAGACTGTTCCAGAATAGCAAAGGAGCTGGGGATCAGGTATGTCCCTTCACTGGTTGTGGTTGACAGAGAAATTCGCGTCTTTGTTGGTTCCGGTGACGTTATGAGGGTTGTAGGGGGATCAAAATGAAAAAGGCGGCATTTATGCTATCTCTGGCAGGAGTTGCGGATTCAGCATATTTGCTGCTTGGAGAAGTTGTTTTATGCCCGACAGAGATGTGTACTTCCATATCTGTGTTCTCTCTTCCACCATTCCTTCCAGCAATTCTTGGGTTGTGCTGGTTTCTTCTTTCAATTTTTATTTTTATTTCAAATGTTAACAGGATACTGCTTGATATCTGGAGGTTTTCAGGTGTGTTTGGAGCCTCATTCTTGGCTACATACGCCATTCTTCACAGCTACTTCTGTCCGTTCTGCTTTATGGCTTACGGAATCGGAATAATGCTTGTAGCATTTTCTGAAAAGCTTTACGGCTAAAATTCACCTCTTCTCACAATGCTGACAGGTATTCTACCCCTGTGAATGGCTGTGGCAATTAAAACCCCTTTACACCCCATCTCTTTTAGCCTTTCAAGATCTTCAATACCAGAAATCCCTCCTCCGAGAAGAACCGGATTTTCGGATATTTCAAGAGCCTGTTCGAGGATTGAGAAATCCGCCCTCATGGTTCCAACTGCATGTATCGGAAGAACAATTATGCCATCCAATTTGAAAGAGTTCAGAAATTCAACAGCCTCCTTCCAGCTACCGAATTTTCCAGACGCATCGAGAAATTTTTTCTTGAAGTCGATGCTTACGTAACATTTTCTGTCAAGTTGAGTGATATCAAAGGTCTCAGTTCCGACCACAGGTTTGAAGGGCAGGTCTTCAAGCTCCGCCGGACTTCTGAATCCGCAGTCTGCTATGAACTCCTCAACTCTTTTTGAGAGCTCGATAAGAATATCAAGGTTGTTTCCTGTCCCCATTATCCTGTCAAGGTCTGCAGCATACAGAAATCTGGGCTTAATTTCTTCAACCACCTCAACAGCATCATCTGAACTTACAGCAATACTTGCAGAAGTTATCGGAGGATAACTTTCTCTTTCACCACTTTTGCCTGCAACAACTTTCCCGCATTTGATATCCACAACGAAGAACACCTTCATGGCTACAGGTTGGGGTGAGATTAAAAAGGAAATGTTAAATAAACCAAAGCATACAGCCATCAGGTGATAAAAATGGTGAAAGTTGGGATTTTGAAGATGGGTGCCATTGGCACCGCACTGCTTGTTGAGTATCTGCTTGACGAGAGGGCTGACAGGGAGGATATTGAGGTTAGGGTTGTAACAAGTGGCGCCAAGATGCAGCCTGAGGAGGCTGTTGTTGCGGAGAAGCTGAAGGAGTTCGATCCGGACCTCGTAATTGTTGTGTCTCCAAACGCCGCCCTTCCGGGGCCAAAAGCTGCAAGAGAGGCTTTTGAAGGTAAACCCGTGATAGTGATCAGCGATGCTCCGGCAAAGAAGGCAAAGGATGAATTGAAGGAGAAGGGATTTGGCTACATTTTCATCAATGCAGATTCAATGATCGGTGCAAGAAGGGAGTTTCTGGATCCAACCGAGATGGCTCTCTTCAACGCTGATGTTGTGAAGGTTCTCGCTGCCACCGGAGCATTCAGAATCGTTCAGGAGGCTATCGATAAGGTTATTGAGGACATCAAGGCTGGCAAGCAGCCTGAACTCCCGCAGATAGTTGTTACAGCAGAAAAAGCTGTTGAAGCAGGAAAGTTCAGCAACCCGTATGCAAAGGCAAAAGCCATGGCTGCATTTTACATAGCTGAGAAGGTTGCCGACATAGATGTTAAGGGATGCTTCATTGAGAAAGATCCAGAAAAGTACATTCCGCTCGTCGCCTCAGCCCATGAGATGATGAGAGTGGCGGCAATTCTTGCAGATGAGGCAAGAGAGATCGAGAAAGGTAGTGATACAGTTTACAGAAATCCACACGCCAGAGATGGAAAAATCTTAAGCAAGACCCAGCTAATGACCAAACCCGAATGAGATCGAGGATTTTAATTTCAATTTTGTTATTTATTTTTATAATACTATTTTATTCGGTGCTTTTCGTCTCTCTCATGCAAAATTTTGAAGGAAAGAACTACACGGTTATTGACGGACTGTACTGGGTAATCTGTACAATAACAACTGTCGGTTACGGGGATATCTACTTCACGACCACGGAAGGCAAGATATTCTCAGTAGTGGTTATGGTGAGCGGTGTGCTGTACTTCTTCGGCTTCATCCTGCCTTACGTCATAATCCCATATGCTGAAGAGAAGTTGAAACTCGTCCTGCCCACATCAGTTAGGATGAATCATCACATAGCTATCTGCGGCTACAACCTCTTTACTGTTGAACTCTGCAAAGTACTCCGCACGTTTGGTGTCAAATACGTTGTTCTTGAAAAAGATCCGGAAAGGGTCAGGAAGGCCATAGACGAAAAAATTGTTTGTGTTTACACCAATGGCTCCGAGAGATCGTTTCTGGATAACGTAATGGGAGCAAACGCTATTATAATAGCATGGGAAAAACTTGAGGACGTTCTTGACACCCTTCTTACTCTAAGGAAGTGCAACATTCCAAAGTACGTTGTTTATGGAGACCACAGGTATACGAAGTATCTCCTTTATGCTGGGGCAAAGAAGGTATTTTTGCCCAAAAGCTTAATAGCATCCAGCATGGCAAGAATGATACTTCAGGAGGTAGAAATTGGAAGTAAGAGGGTGATTTTTGACGGTTTGCAGGCTGTTGAGATTATGCTCCCGTCCAAGGTTTCGGTCTCAGAACTTGAGAATAGGGGGTTGAAGGTAATCGCAGCATGCCGCCTCGGAAAATTCGACTTCAATCCACCAAAGGACAGAAAACTTGAGAAAGGGTGTATCGTACTTCTGGCAGGAACTGAGGAGGCTATAAGGGGAATCGTGCATGAAGGTACTCATTTTAGGCTACGGTGATGTTGGCAAGACTGCAACAAAGATTCTGAGATCAAGAGGTGTGGAGACAGTCGTTGTTGACAGAGAATCACACAAACCGGAAGAAGGGGTGGAATTTATAATGACTGACGTTACCTCGGAATTTTTCTGGGAAAATATTGATCTCTCTGATTTCGATGCAGCAATTGTCGCACTTCCTGAAGACACGCACGCAATTTTTTGCATTCTAACCCTTCGAAAGTTGAGGGAGGATCTGAAAATATACGTCAGATGCAACGATGCAAAAAATGCTGAGAAGATGTACGTTGCGGGGGCGAGTTACGTTGCAGTTTTGCCAATGGTCACCGCTGAGATTATCCTCTCCGAGGTGTTTGGAGAGTCCATAAGAAGGAAAATGGAATTCGAAAACATCGAGATTGCAGTTTATGAGGTCAGGGGAGACTCCAAGATAATCGGAAAAGCCTTGAGAGAGCTTGAGGGTAAAGATTTGAAGGTAATTGCTGCAGAATGCGGTGGTGAAATTGTAACCAGCATGGATTACAGAATTAAAGAGGGTTGCAGAATCGCCGTGGCTGGAAAAATCGAAAAACTCCGGGAGCTTGAAGCCATGCTAAACAGAAAGGATTAAAACTGTGAAAATTACAGTTTGTTATGAAGGTCCATATTCTTGTGGACAACAAGGTTGTGGACTTAAGACCACCCGGAATGAAGGCGGAGTGGGGTTTTTCAGCATACATCGAATCTGAAGAGCCAGTTTTGCTGGATTCAGGACAGTCAGATTTGGCCTTCAGAAACATGCTGATCAAGGGTATAGAGTTTCCGGAGAAGATCGTGCTCAGTCACGGGCACTACGATCACACCGGAGGGCTGATGAGCATGCTGAGACCAAAGATGAAGCTCTACACACATCCGCACGTCTTTCTGCCGAGGTTTTACAAGGGCATGCATGTTGGAATTCCCTTTGTAAGGGAGAGGATAGAGTCGCTGGCAGAGGTGGTGGAAGTTGCAGAACCATCAGAAATTGCAAAAAACGTCTGGATGCTTGGAGAAATTCCGAGAAAGCATGAAGAAGCAGTGCTTGAGGATTCCTATATAATCGTTGAAGGGAAAAAGCAAGAGGACAGAATTCTCGATGACACCTCACTTGCTGTAAAGACTGAGGATGGGGTGCTGCTGATTCTCGGATGCTGTCATTCGGGGCTTAGAAATACCGTGGAGTGGGCTGAGGAAGTTGTTGGTGATGAGGTAAAGTTTGTTGTGGGAGGGACACACTTGATAGCTTTCAAGCCAGATGAGCTCCCCGAAATAATCAGGTGGATTGATAATAAGGTTGAGAGGATAGCACCCTGTCACTGCACCGGAATCGCATACGAGTTCGTGCTTAAGGAAAGGTTAGGAGAGAAGTACGTTATGGTTGGCAGCGGAAGTGTTTTCGAGGTTTGATTTTCGATTAGACAGCCAGACTCAAAAACAATTTTTTTCTTTCCAGAATTTTTCCCTCAACCTCTTCTCTGCTATTTCCTGAAGCAAGAATCGAAACCAGCGGATCATTTTTCTGGTAAATCTCTCCTTTATCGGGAACGTCTGCGAAAAATGGGTTTCCTGCAAGATTCTCCCTTACCTTGACTTTTTCTGGGGCGAAGAGGATTGATCTTAGTGCAAATCGCTTTGGCTTTGGTTTTGGAGGCAGTTTCCCCTCAAAAGCATCTGCATGCATCCTGAAGATGTTAACATCGCAGCTCCATTCAACGCTGTCCAGAGAACCCTGAAACCTCGGGTTGATTTCCAGAATGTATGGCTTATCCGCCAGAACAAAGTCAACACCAACAGAACCATTCAATCCGAAAAGTTCAACAGCCTCAACCGCAAGTCTCTCAAGTTCTTTTCTTGTCTCCTCCTTAACAACAAGAGGGGTTAAATTGCCTGAATACCTGAACCCAGATGCGTTCATCTCTTTCCATCCAGCATAAATGAAATTGCATGCAACCGGCACTGCCTTTCCCTCACAGGCAATCAGAGAAACGCTGCATGGAATGCCATCAATGAACCTCTGCTTCAAGAATCCCTTTTCCACCCGCGATGAGACTTTAACCTCTTCTCCACCACCACCCTTTATCGGTTTGACAATTCCGATCTCATCATCCCCGAGAAGTTCCGGAAATGGCAAACCTGCCCTCTCAAGCTCCCTGTAAAATTCGAGCTTGTTTGATACCTTCTCGTTGTTCTGGTTGCAGAGCAGCTCACCTCTAACTTTAAATGTTTCAAATCCTGAGCAAAGCACGATTTTCAGACTTAGACTTTCCGCTAACTCTTCAATTTTTCTTCTAATCTCATCCTCTGTCTGAGAACCATCAATTCTAACTATCTTTCTGCAGTAAATTCTGAGATCAGCATCCAGAAACTTGGTTAATGCGTAAACCTCATAACCCGCCTTTGCAGCGGACTCGGCAACGTTCCTGACATTGTTCCCCGCTACAAGCACTTTTTCAGGCATCTCCTTATTACATCCTCCTCTTCATAACGGTAAATCTCATCCATACTGCCATCTCCGGCAACATCAAGACCTCTCACAACTACAGCAGGAATCCCGTCTCCACCTTCCCCCATTAGAAGGTTGGCAAATGCTGCAATCTCATCCGCTACACACTCAACTGTAACTTCAAGCTCTTTCCCGTAAAGGTCTCTCTTTCCAATCCAGTTTTTCATGGCCATTACTCCCGAAACACCGATGGCAAAACCGACAACACCCTTTCTGAAGCACCTTCCATTGGTGTCCGTGATAATTACTCCAACATCTCTTCCCGTCAGATGCCTTAGCCTTTCCCTGATTCTCCTTGCACTCTCGTCAGGATTCTGGGGAGGGAGAATTATCTTTCCCTTTTCAACGTTGGATGCATCAATTCCAGCATTAACGCATACATTACCAAATTTTGCCTTGACCAGCAAAAATGGAAAATCAAGCAAGATTTCCTCACTTTCCTCAATAACCGCCTGAACAAACTCCGGTGGCTTTCCGATTTTTTCTGCAATTTCCCTTGCCCTTTCAGATGGTTTGTAGTCGCTCAGCAATCTCACTCTCCCCTCAGCTTTTGAGACTATTGTTGAGCAAATGACCAGAACATCGCCATCCATCAGCTCAAATTTGCCCGCTATAAGCTCCGCTATGTCATCTCCTGCCTTTATGAGCGGTAAACCCTTAACGGGAACAACTTCAACCTTCATGCTTTGACATGAACTCAAATATTGTATCAATTATTTCCTCCCTTTCCAGCATCTGCTGCACGGCTCCCTGAGCTAAATCTCTTCTCCCGCCTCCACTTCCCTTTGCCTTTCTTCCGATCTCCTTGATCATCTCTCTTGCATCGTATTCCTTCTGCCCGCTGAAAGTCACAACAAATACTTTCCCCTCTCCTTTAGCCATCAAACATCCCACGGCTCCCCTGGATGACAGAATTTCGGCCAGCTTCTGCAAAACCTGCATGTCTCCATCAACGTACTCTACAACGACCTTTATGGAATCAAACTCCTCAGCTTTTTCCAGAAGTCTCTCCGCTCTTATCTCTGCTATTTCAGCTTTCAATTTCTCAATCTCCTTTCTCTGGTCTTTCCACTCCTCAAAGAACCTCTCAACAGTCTTTGGCAGTTTTGCAGGTTCAACCCTCAGAATGGAGCTTGCTTCTCTCAGTATCCTCTCCATTTCCTCAACCGCCTCAATGGCAGCCTCACCCGCAGCAAACTCGAATCTTATCACACCATCCTGTATCGACTCAACCTTCAGAATTTTGAGCATTCCAATTTCCCCTGTAGAACGGCAGTGAGTTCCTCCACATGCCTGGACGTCATCTCCAACCATAACAACCCTTATTTTTCTGCCCGGAGGCACGCCTCCCTGATACAGTCTGAACCCGAATTTCCTTTCAGCCTCAATTCTGTCCATCCACATCCACTTTACAGGCTTGTTGGCCAGAATTTCCATGTTTGCGAGCATCTCAATTCTCTTTACCTCCTCATCGCTCGGTCTTCTGAAGTGAGTGATATCAAGCCTTGCTTTGCTCCACTCCTTCTTTGCCCCTGCCTGCCAAACGTGATTTCCAAGAACCTTCTGCAAGGAGTAAAGCAGAACGTGAGTGGCGGAATGATGGCGCATGTGTCTCCATCTCACCTTCTGGTCGATTAAGCCCCTTACCTTTGTTCCAACTTCAGGCTTTGGCCCGTTCAAAACATGCACTACAACCCCATCAACATCCAGAACATCAACAACCTCATACCCGTTCCCGTTTGCAATCAGGTATCCAACATCGTTGTCCTGCCCTCCGCTCTCGGGATAGAATGCACTCCTGTCAAGAATTACAAAATCGCCCTCGACACCTATAACCTGAGCCTCAAACTCCAGCAGATTTGGATCATCATAATAAAGCCTCTCTGTTTTTGGATACTCCTTCTGAAGGCTTATTTTCTTTTCCTGAACTTTTTCGGCTCTTGAGTGCTTCTTCGCAAGTTCAGCGTAAATGTCCTTTGGCACCTCAACTTCAGCACCTCTTTCGACAGCAATACTTACAGCAAGCTCCACCGGAATGCCATGTGAATCATAAAGCTCGATCAAATCATCCTTAACAAGCTTCTTTTTCCTCTCAACAAGCCTTTCAACAAGTCTGGTCCCTTTCGAAACTGTTGTTTTGTATCTGGCCCTTTCCAGCTCCATTATCTCATGAATCGTTTCTAAAGGCACTTCGAATTCGAAGCCAAGTATTTTTCTGTGAAGCTCAATGAGATTGTAGATATCATCCAGCTCAAGTTCTTCGGCGATTCTTAAGCTTCTTCTTATCATCAGCCTTGCCAGATAACCAGCACCCGCATTGGATGGAACCAAACCATCACCGAGCATGAAAAGAATGCACCTTGTGTGATCTGCAAGCGAATAAACTTTTTCAAGAGGAACAACAATGCTTTCAAGCTCCTCAACACCAACACCCACAGTTCTGGCAACGCTGTTCCTGAGCTGATTTAACTTCTCACCCCTCAATTCTCCCATAATTCCTGCAAGCTTTGAACTTTCTGCAATGATTTTCTTAACCCTCTCATCCTTTCTGCTGAAGCTTACGTTGCTGTTTTCTATGATCGCATCCACAACTTCAGGGAAAACTGCATCGTAGACTGTTGGAGTGCCTTTGCTTGCCCACACAAACCTTTCAAGGCCGTATCCTGTGTCAACAATGTAGTTGTCCATTTTTCTGTATCTTTCCCCCTTTATCTCTATTGTCCCATCAGGATGCTCTTCAAGGTTCATGAAAACCAGTGTTGCGACCTCAAGTCCGCCAACAATGGCTTCAAGGCAAGGTCCGGCATTTCCTCCTCCCGCCCACGGTTCCTCTTTGTAGATGATATTCTCTTTCTTCACACCAAGCTCATTGAGAAGCTCCGTGCAGTAAGCAACTGTCTCATTTTTCCAGTAGATTTCTTTATCAGGATAATTGAAAGCATGATGAGCCATCATCTCGAACAGAGTAAGATGTCTCCCCGTTTTGCCCACGCTGTCAAGGTCATCAAGCCTTATACATGGCTGAGAGATTGTGAGGGGATTTGCTGGTGGTGGGGCAATCCCAGAAGTTACGAAGGGTTGAAAATCGGCAATTGATGCAATTGTGAGGTATATGTCTGTTCTCCATCTTGCAACAACAGGGTAGCGTTCAATCCTCTCATGACCCCTTTTCTCGAAAAAGCTCAGATAGTGTTCCCGCATCTCATCAAGTTCAAATGGTTTTTTGAACACAGGATTGCCGATAAAGCTGTAGCTCTCGCACGGCGGGTCTCCGCAAATTTCCCTCTCAGGATCAGCTGTCCAGAAGTGCTTACCACACCTTGGACACTTCCTTCTGACGAATCCGTTTTCTGTTAGAAAAGTGATGTCCAGATACTCTTCATCGAGAGTCATCGATTGCTTTCTGCATTGAATGTTTATATCTCTTCCCTTAGCTTTCTGTACCACTCCTTGAGAACTTCAAACTGCTGGTGGGTGTTGATTACGCTGGTATCCATTGGACTCTTGAAGAAGAATGCCAGTTCTCTGACTACCCCTTTTACACCCTTCTTCTTAGCAAAAAGGAGGAATCTGGCTATATCGAGGATAAGCGGGGCGGCAACAATGGCATCCACTGCATCCCAGATGAAGTAGAACTTCATCAGCTTCCCGAGGAAGCCCCTGAAGTGAATGAAGTCGAATGCGGTTTTGTTGTCAGCGAGACTTGGGAAATACTGAATTTCAGTAATGCTGTATGGAGAGTAGCCGAGCATTTTTTCAAGAACTTTATCTTTGCTCAGAACCTTGCTTTCCTTGTTTTCTCTTGCGGATAACACCTTTCCATCGTAGTCTCCGAGAATGTTGTAGCTCATCCACCCCACGATCTCCATGTTCCTGTAGGCAAACATTGGTGCAAGGGTTGTTTTCACCATGGTCTCTCCGGTCTTGCCATCATTACCCGCATGCGGAACGCAGTTCTTTTCTGCAAGTTCTTTTAAAGCTGGAATTGATGAACCGCAGCTTGGTGTGAAGTTCGCGTATGGAAGGCCGAGCTTCAAGGCTGAATAGGCGTACAGCATGCTGGCTGAAGCGAACTCCTTTCTGTTCTCATCGATCATCCTCTCAAATCCTTCTAAAGAGCCGTGGTATTCCTCGCTGTATCTTGGCAAAGGTTCTGTTGAGGCAACGTTTACAACCACAGTCTCATCATCGGCAAAGCTTTTGATGTCTTCCTCAATCCTCAAGACAATTTCTGCAAGACTCAGTCCTTCATCTTCGAGGGTTTTTATATCACCAAGTTCCTTTATTCCGCTACCGCAGTTCAGTGCAGTCCCCTTCTTTGCCACCACGCTCTCAAGCTCCTCTTTAACAGCCTCGAGAATCTCTCTGTCAAAATGTCTGTTCAGCTCCCAGTGCTCCTTTGCAGCCTCATATGCATTGTCAAGCATTCTAATTTCATGCCCACCAAATTCGAATGAGAATGGAGCATACCTTTCTAACCCTTCAAAATGAGGCAGTTCCGAAACAAGACCTATTCTGGAAGTGATACCTTTCTTTATTGCTTCAGCTCCAATCATCGCTGTGGTGGAAACTATGCCATAAGCACCGATGAGCCAGATCTTCATTAACATCACCTCTAAGAAACTGTTTTTTACTTTTCCCCCTGTTCTTCGAAATAAAAAATTTCCTTATAAGTAGTCTCTTGAAGTCTCTATTGCCCTTGCCACAATATTCACGGCACTTTCAACGTCCTTCATGTCAACAACCTCTACCGGGCTGTGAATGTATCTTGCAGGCACGCTAACAACTCCTGCCGGTATTCCGGCTTTTGTGAGGTTAATCGCAGTTGCATCGGTGGTTCCACCTTCTGCCACCTCAAGCTGGTATGGAATGCCATACTTCTCGGCAGTTTCCGTAAGCCAGCGCAAAATCTTTGGCGATGCTATTAACCCTCTTCCGGAAGCATCAACGACAGTTATTGCAGCACCCTTGCCGAGTTTAACGTCCATGTGCGCCGACTCACTGCCCGGAAAGTCTGCAGCTACGCAGGTGTCAACGGCTATAGCTGCTGTTGGTTCGAGAGCAAAGGCTGACGTTTTAGCCCCCTTCAACCCAACCTCCTCCTGAACGGTTGCAACTGCGTGAACTGTAACATCAGCACTGGCTCTCTTTACTGCTTCAATCATCACGGCCACACCAACCCTGTTGTCAAAAGCCTTGCCCGTAATTCTTCCATTTGAAAGCTCAGCAACCTCCCTGTCAATGGCCACCGGAGTTCCAATGTTTATTCCAAGTTCAAGAACCTCTTCCTTGCTGCTTGCTCCTACATCAACAAACACGTCCTTGATCTCAACACCCTTCTTTCTCTCCTCTTCTTTCATCAGGTGAGGGGGTTTGCAGCCGATAACACCGTAAACCTTCTTTTTTCCGTAAAGTACAACTCTCTGGGCAAGTGCAATCTGTGAAAACCAGCCCCCGATTGGGGCAATCCTGATGAAGCCCTTATCGTCGATGTACTTCACAACAAACCCTATCTCGTCCATGTGGGCTGCGACCATTATTTCCGGCTTTCTCCCGTTCTTCGTGCAAATCAGATTTCCCATGCTGTCAATCTTTATCTCATCTGCCCAGTCTTCAAGCTCGGATCTGATGATCTCTCTGATCTCATCCTCATAACCGCTAACACCATGAGCGTTGCTTAACCTGGCTATGAGTTCTTTCAAAATACCACCTCATTCAAGAACTGCATGTCTCGCCTCCAAATCTTTTTCGGTAAGGTGCTTCTGCATCATGATTTCCGCAACAAGAGCATCGAGGAATATCATGGCGGTGAGCTCGAACAACGTTCCGAGAGGGGCAAGCTGGGAAAGAACCTCATCCCTTTCCTGTTTCATCTTTCCCTTAACAAGCACCACGACATCTGCCATCTTTGCAAGGCTTGAATCTTTTTTTCCAGTCACAGCTACAAGCTTGGAACCTATATCTTTTGCTTTTTTGCTTATGTTAACAACAGATGACGTCTCTCCGCTGCCTGATATTGCTACCAGCAAGTCCTTTTCGGTTATTCTTGGAGTTACAGTCTCACCCACAACGTAAACTGTGTAGCCGAGATGCATCAGTCTCATTGCAAATGCCTTGGCGATGTAACCGCTCCTGCCTGCTCCGATAACAAATATCGATCCTGCAGAATCAATAAGATTTATCATTTCCCTGACAGCTTCGAGGTCTATGTGGTTTCTCAGGTTCTTTATATGCTCTGCGACAATTTCCAGAAACCTGAGCATTGTTTCTCCCGTCATAGGTTTCTTCCTCTCTGTAGGTTTCTTTTACTCTGTTATTTAACACTAACCATTATACCACAACCATGTTGACCACAACCTCGGCAATGTCAGCTGAGTAACCGGCAATTCTTGAAAGACTGTCTACTATTGATTTCAAATACAGAGCTTCCTCAACGTCCTCCTTCAGTATGTCGCTGTAGTACTTCCTTTCCATATCCTGAATATCATCAAATTCCTCGAGAACGATCTCTGCAAGTTCCAGTTCGTTTTCAAGAAATGCCACCATAGCGGTTCTGAGCATTTCAAGATCCACTTCAACAAAGTCGCAGAGGGATTCAACCGGCTTTCCAAGTTCAATCAGATTAAAGGCCATATTTGCAGCGTGATCTGAAATTCTTTCCATCGCCCTTACAACTGTTCTGTATTCCTGTATAGCTTCAATTGGAATGTCAAGCTCGGCGGCAATGTCTGCATGTATATTTGCCTGTTTCAACTGTCTGAGTAGCAGAAAGTAAAGTTTGTCAACCTCTCTTTCCCTGAAAATTATTGAATTGCAGATATACCTGTCATACTTTCTTAAGGCGGAGCAAAAATCCGATATCATCCCCACACATGTGTTCCCCATTCTCCTGATTATCCCTTCCGGCTTTAGTCTTGAGTAATCAAGAAAAATTTCCAGAATGACATCTTTGCCCGTGTCCTCAACTATTTCAACACCCATTAAGATCTCCGATGCTCTCGAAATTGCTCCTCTCTGCTCTTCGTTGTAGATTCTTATTTTGAGCGAATCAACTCCGGCCAGGTAGTAAGAAATTATTCTCCTCAAAAGTGCCTCGTGTTTCACATTTTTTGCGTCAATTTCCACTCTCTTAGCTCTGAGCCTTGAATTTTTGGGATAAATCGTTATGAAGTTTTTACCAACATTCAGCAAAACTTCGCTTCCCGGTTCTATGCCGTTCTCCGTCGCCCACCTTTTTGGGAGTGTGAGAATAAAACTGCTCTTTCCGCTGAAGTAAACCCTTCTCTTTTCAAGCATGGTATATAACCACTTTTTGGATATATATGTCTATCGATGCTTTACTTTTAAAAGAAAAAGATATATAACACAGACAAAACGCTTTGCATGGATTTGTTTATTATTACTGCCGCCATTGTTGGCTTCTATGTAGCATGGAACATAGGTGCCAACGATGCTGCAAACTCCATGGCAACGTCATACGGCAGCAGGGCTTTAACACTGAAGCAGATAATAATCATTGCAGCTGTTCTGGAGTTCGCCGGAGCTACCCTCTTCGGTAAAAAGGTTACCCACACAATTGCGAAGGGAATAGTCCCAATAGAGCTTCTGGACCACAATTTGGTCGTTTACGGGGCTTTAGCTGCTCTTCTCTCTGCCGGAATCTGGATCACGATCTCAACATACTACCATCTCCCCATCTCCACAACCCACTCAATCGTTGGAGCTATGCTTGGCTTCGGTCTGGCTGCGGTTTCCCAGAATCATCTTACGATCGAGCAGATTAAATGGGATGTTCTGGTAAAAATTGCTTTAAGCTGGGTCGTCTCACCCCTTTTCGGTGCCACTCTTGCTTTCATTGTCTTCTCTCTCATCCGTTTCATTCTTCTTGACAGATATTCGAGTGAAAGTGTAGAACACGTTTTTCGCTATCTTCAGGTTTTGACAGCCTGCTACATGGCCTTTGCTCATGGAAGCAATGATGTGGCAAACGCCACGGGACCCGTTGCGGCAATTCTCGGCTACAGCGGAACCGTGCCGTTCTGGGTTCTCTTCTTTGGTGGTATTGGCATTGCAACAGGAATTGCAACTTGGGGCTACAGGGTTATTGAGACTGTTGGAAAGCAAATCACTGAGCTGACTTTTACGAGAGGTTTTTCTGCTGAATTTGCAACTGCTACAACAGTTTTTCTTGCATCCTACCTCGGTATGCCTGTTTCAACGACCCACACCCTTGTTGGAAGTGTGATCGGTGTGGGTCTTGCAGGTGGTTTGGCCAGCGTGAACCTGAGAATCGTGCAAAAGATTATATTCTCGTGGATCGTGACAATTCCTGTGGCGGCAGCGATGACAATAAGCATTTACACCATAATGGTGGTGTTCATATGAAGTTTTTCAGATCGGTAGGAGAGGTTTTCGGCTACTCTCCATTCCGATCCTTAGCCCAGCATGCCAGAATGTGCTGTTGGGCTGTTGGACTCCTTGAGCAGCAGTTTGAAGCCCTGAGAAAGGGTAAGTATGATGAGGTAGAAAAGCTTAGAGATGAGATAGATGATCTTGAGCATCATGCTGACCAGATAAAGGAGGAGATAAGAGGTAGGGTGACCAAATCTTTAATGCTTCCTGTTGACAGACATGATTTGCTTGAATTTTTGAAAGTTCAGGATGAGATAATAAACAACTGCGAGCACGTCGGTCACATGGTAACTTTCAGGAAAGTTCAAGCCCCTGAAGATGTCTGGGACGAGTTTTCAGTTTTGCTTTCAAAGCTGATGGAAATCTTAAACTATTATGAGGATATGGTTGAAAATATCACACAGCTTATTGAAACTTCTTTCAGCAAGAAGGCGGTAAACAAAGCTCTGGAGCACGTTCCAATCATTGAGCAGCTGGAGCATGAATGTGATCTGATTCAGATTGGACTGCACACAAGGCTGTTCAATCTCGAAAATGCCAAACCTCTTGATATTCACCTGATGGTTACCTGGGTCGTTCATCTTGGATACGTTGCAAACGCTGCTGCAAGAGCTTCAGACAGATTCAGAATCATGATTCTCGGTCGCTGATCCCTTCTTTGTGTAGTAGTTGTATATTGCAGTTGCAAGCCCCACTATCATCGGTGCGATGAAGAAACCGCTTATCCCTCCCACCAGCCCTCCTCCGATAAATGCGAGCATCAAAACGAGAGGGTGTATTTTTGAGGTGTAACCAACGAGATAGGGACGGAGAATGAGTTCGGGCAATATGTAAAGAAAGACAACTCCAAGCAGAAGAAAGGTAAATCCCTTATGGATGTCAACGAGAAACAGGTAGAGTGATACGGGCAGGATGATCATCCACTCTGCGAAAATTGGAATCAGAGCGGCAAGAAACATCAAACCTGAAAGCAGGGGTGCAAAGGGGACATTGAAGTGCAGAAAGAAAGGAAGGCTTGCAAGACCAATGGTAATCGCAAAAACGAAGTTTCCAAACCAGAGGGATTCAAAAGTAACATCAACTTCTTCAACAAATCTCCTGAACTCCTCTCTCCTGTCTTCTGGAATTATGCTTGTTGTTCTGCGAACAAAGTTCTCCATGTCAGCAAGGGCATAGAAACACACCACCATCGAGATGAAAAAGTTAACAATCAGGAGAGTTACTTTTTTTGTTATCTCAACTGCTGAAGGTTGAATGGTTGTTTGAAGAAATGAGAAAAAACTGGAAGTTATCCGCTTCACGTATTCGTCACCTTCCTCAATACCCATTTTGTTCAAAAGGTTCAGAATTCCGGACTCTATAATCTCATAGTGTGTAATAATGTAAATGGCCTGGTTTAAACCATGTATAAGCCCGTAGAACATCAAAACCGATAAAGGGAGAATTACGATTGCAGTGGCAATTACCGATGCCTTTACTCTCCCAACGTGCTCAATTTTCCTCTTTACCGGTTTGGCAACATATGCGAACACTATCCCCATAACAATGCCATCAAGCAGTGGCATGAAGAAGTAAAAGGTAAGGGATAGAACTGCAAGGATTGACACCAGGAGAACCAGGCTCCAGTATTTGTTCATGCTTAGAATCTATTCATCCTCTTTATGTAACTAACGGTTTTTCGAAATATTGCGTTCAGACTCTGAACTTCATACTTCTTAGCCGCAGCCCGCCCAAGTATTCTTCTCAGAATTACGACGGTTCTCTTTATCCTGTGCTCTGGATACTGCACGATTTTAAGCATTTCAACAAGGTTTGAGAGAAGAACCTCAATATCTCCGGAGGTGGCAATTTCATCATCTTCAGAGTTCTCGACATCTCTCAGGAAGTAAAGTATAACGGCCGCAGCATGACTTACGTTCATAACCGGATAGTCTTTGTTTGTTGGTATTCTAACCAGAACATGGCACATTTCAAGCTCTTCATTGTAGAGTCCGTAATCTTCTCTGCCAAATAAAATTGCAACTCTGCCCTTGGCAACTGAGGGCAAATCTTCAGGGGGGAGAAGGTCTTTTCTCAGGTACTTGTAATCCCCTCCTGCTACACCTGTGGTTCCAACTACAATGTTCATTTTTTGAAGAAATTTCTGGAGGTCTTTTATAACCAAAGCATTTTCCAGCACATCCTTTGCATTTGCTGCGGTATGGTAGCTCTCCTCAGTAACCTTGCAATTGTAGAGGCACAGCTGTTTTATTCCATAGTTTTTAACAACTCTTGCTATGAAACCAACATTCTCAGGAATTTTCAGCTCCACAAGTACCGGCCACACTTCCATTGACTTATGTAAGACCGGATGTTAATCCTTTTTTCCCTTCAAAATGATTTTCAGAATTTCAAGTTTCAGCCACTCATCCATCCAGAGGAGGTGGGAGATTAATAAGTTGTAAAGCTCGTTGCCTCCTCTATACCTGCTTATCATTTCTGGAATGTCTATCTTCATCGGACAGTTTTTCCTGCACCTCCCGCATGAAAGACAAAGCTTCAAGGCATCCTTTTCTCCATTAAGAGCATCTAAAAGCGCAAATCTGCCTCCAGAAAATTTTTCGCCGTAAACAGAGTGAGCTGGACAGTTTGCAACGCAGTTACCGCAGCCAAGGCAGTAAAGCAGCTCTCTGAATTCTGAGTTTGCAATCTTACTTCTGCCATTATCAACCAGAATCACAGTAATTTCTCCGGGATTTCCCACCTTTACCAACCTTTTTTCGATATCCGCAGTTTTCGCCACTCCGGAAATAATTTCCATGAAAGACGGAAGAATCTCACCAGTAGCATAGAAACTCTGGAGCTTTGCCGCTTTTACCGCATCCTCTACACTTTCATAAATTTTTTCAATTCCTGTAACAACAATCCATTTTTCCGGCCTTGAAAGCACCTCAAAAACGTTACCTTCATTGTGAAGAATCACAAAGCTCCCTTCAGCAGTAACTGCGTTTGCTCCGCTGACTCCAACTCTTGCCTTCCTTAGTGATTTTTCAATGTCATTTCTGAGAAATTCAACGATTTTCAACGCATCCGGAGGTATTTCAACTCCGTAATGCCGTGATAGCAGTTTAGATATTGTTTTGACTGAAAGGTGCACTGCAGGGCCGGTGGGATGAGATGAAAACTCGTTGAGAATCTGCAGCAGCCTGTCTCCGATATCAGTTTCAACAACCTCCAGACCTCTCCTCACGAGCTCCTCTCTCAACCCTATTTCCTTTGTAACGTTCGACTTAGACTTTACAATCAGCCTCTCATCTCCAGCAACTTCCAGAACCTTTCTTATTGCCTCCTCGGAGTTTGAAGCAATGTAAACGTCAAAGCCTCTCCTTTTCAGGTTTTCAGCAACCTTTTCAAAGAGTTCCTGGTTTCCAACACAGTGCTCTCTTTTCTCTCTTACCTCTTCTGCCAGTTTTTTGATTTCTGGGTAAAGTTTAAGGTTTGCTTTCTGCCTCTCCCTCAGAATTTTGAATGCTCTGTTCATTGTGATTAGCTTCTCTGCCCTCTCTCTGTCCACACACAGAAATAATTTTCATTGTTTAAAACTCTATCTCGTCCATCATGATTGAATCCGTTTTGCCAAGCAAAAACTCAAATTCCTGAGGGGTTATGACCGGTTTCTCGCTGAATGAATCGTAAGCCAGTCTGGGGCAGGCAGTGTTTACGTAGAAGTCAAAGGGCAGATTGTAAAGCTGTTCGAATAATATGTTGTTCAGGTAAATAATGCTGCAGTAAAGTCCACGTTCTCTTCCAATTTTCTTTAACCTTTCCGCAAGTTTGAGCCTTTTCTGTCCCGGTTTTGATGACACAAGAATGCCCACGTTCTTTTTCCCGACGCACCTTGAAACTTCAAGGTATCTCTTCCTCTCAAAATCCTTTACGTCAACCTCCTGAATATCTCCCGATACTGGATTGCAGGCGTAAACTTTTTTCTTTGTGTATATTTTCGCTCCGATGGCGTGAAACAGCCCGTCACCAATAAAAACAACCGCATCCGCTTTGCTGTGCCTTAAGACTGAGTAGTTGCATCCGAGAATTTGACCGGGATAGATAACTCTCCCCCTTGGTTGGCCAATTTCAACCTCGTAACCTTTTTTCTTGAGCCATTCCGCAACCTCATCAAGCCTGTGCACATACTGAGCTGTTGCGATGAGGGCAATTCTTCTCTCCTTAATTTCTAAGTCAATTCTCGGATCGTAATCAATAAAGTAGGGAACGTATATTATCCTGTCATCTCCCAGAATAGGAGTGTGGGCGAAGTGCAGAAGAACGTCAACAACTTCAAGGATGGACAAATCAACATCGCAGGCTCCAAAACTTGTCTCTCCGGATATGACAACCTCATACCCCTTCTCTTCTAATAGCTTCGCTATCTCAATTGCCTTTCTCTTAAGACCATCAGGAAGCTGTATTCCAACCTTTTTTGCATCTCCAAGTTTTTCGAAAGGGATGGAGAATTCACCCATGTAAAACCTTTGTCATTAGATTTATAAAATACGCCACCAATCTGTCTCTGTGAGGGATTTAAGGAAAATTGAGAGCTACCTTGACAAGCTGAGGATAAAGGAAAAGGACAGTGAGGAAATGAAAATTTATGCGGAAGTGCTTGATGGAAGAACTCTGAAGGTTCTGTACAAGCTTTCCGCCAAGGGATACATTTCCGCACTGGGTGGTGTTATCAGCACGGGAAAGGAGGCCAACGTCTTTTATGCTGAAGGTGTTTTTGATGGAAGAGAAGTTGCGATGGCAGTCAAGATTTACCGCACCGAAACAAGCGAGTTCGAAAAAATGGACGAATACCTCTTTGGAGATGAGCGATTCGACATGAGGAGAGTGTCTCCAAAGGAGAAGATATTCATCTGGACAGAGAAAGAGTTCAGGAACCTCGAAAGGGCGAAGGAAGCTGGAGTCAGTGTTCCAAGTCCGTTTACATACATGAAAAATGTTCTCTTGATGGAGTTCATAGGTGAAAATGAACTTCCTGCCCCCACTCTTGTGGAGATGGGCAGAGATCTTAAGGAACTCGATGTTGAGGGGATATTTGCTGAAATTGTCGAGAACATGAAGAAACTCTATCAGAAGGCGAAACTTGTTCATGCAGACCTCAGCGAATACAACATAATGTATCTCGATAAAGTTTACTTCATAGATATGGGACAGGCTGTGACCCTCAAACATCCAATGGCTGAAAGCTACCTTGAGAGGGACATTAGAAATGTTATAAGGTTTTTTTCAAAGCATGGTGTAAGGGCTGATTTTGAGGAAACTGTAAAGGAGATTAAGGGTGAGTGAAATGAACGTTGTGGAGCTTGAAATTCCAGAAGAGAGAGTAGGGGTGCTTATAGGCAGGGATGGAGAGATAAAGAAGCTTATTGAAGAAAAAACCGGATGCAGGTTAACTGTTATGCACGGCATCGTTAAGATTGAATGTGATGATGCTGTTGAATTCATGAGGGCAAAGGACGTTGTTTCTGCCATAGCTTACGGCTTCTCTCCAGACACGGCCTTGAAGCTCCTTTATGATGAAAACATGGTTCTTGATGTTATAAACCTCTCAGATTACCTGGCAGACAGTGCTTTGAGGAGGATAAAGGGCAGAATAATAGGAAAGGAGGGGAAGATGAGGAAACAGATAGAGGACATGCTGAACGTGAGCATTTCCGTCTCTGAAAAGCATGTTGCAATCATCGGGGATCCAGAAAATGTTGCCGCCGCAAGGGAAGCAGTCATGATGCTTGTCGACGGTGCACAGCATTCTACTGTCATAAAATTCATGGAGAGAAAGAGGAGAGACTTGAAAACGAGAAGCCTCGATTGGTTATGAGCTGGCTAATAATTGCTGAGAAGGACAACACGGCAAAAAGAATAGCATCAATTCTTTTTAGAGACGTCAAAACGCTAAAAAATGGAAGAGTGAGCTATTACTACTCACCTTCAAACGATGCATACGTTGTCGGGCTGAAGGGACACATTGTAGAGCTCGATTATCCGAAAGAATTGAACAACTGGAAAACACCGCTTGAAAAACTTCTTCAGGTTGAGCCTGTAAAAAAAATTAAGGAGAAGACGATCACTTCAATTCTCAAGGAAATAGCAAAGAATGCGGAAAGAGTTACGGTTGCAACTGACTATGACAGGGAGGGTGAGCTGATTGGTGTTGAGGCTCTTGAAATAGTCAGATCCGTCAATCCCGAGGTTAAGGTTGACAGGGTGAGGTACAGCAGCGTGACTGAGAAGGAAATAAAGGCAGCTTTTTCCAACCCCGTCAAAGTTGACTTCAATCTGGCAAACGCTGCCCTTGCGAGGCAGAAAATAGATTTGATCTGGGGAGCAACGCTAACAAGACTTATTTCAATTCACTCTGGCAGAGTTGGAAAAGATTTCCTGAGCGTTGGAAGAGTGCAAACCCCCACTCTACGGCTGATCGTTGACAGGGAGATTGAGATTCAAAATTTCAGGCCTGAAAAGTACTACGAAATCTTTGCGGACTTTGAAGGATTCGCTGCGAAACATCCCAAAAAATACACCAGAAAAGAGGAGGCTGAAAATGTTTTCAGCAAAATAGGTGAAACTGCAGAAGTTAAGGAATTCACGAGAAAAAGTTTTGAGGAGAACAGACCGATTCCGTTCAACACCACAGAGTTTTTGAGAGAAGCTTCAAAATTAATGTCCCCGCACAGGGCAATGAGCATCGCAGAAACGCTTTACATGAACGGCTATATCAGCTATCCAAGAACGGATAATACAGTCTATCCTGCGACAATCAATCTTGCTGAAATAGTTTCAGCTCTTTCTGCAGTTTTTCCGAAAGAGGCTAAAATTGTGCTCTCTCAGGATAAGATTGTACCTTCGAGCGGGAAGAGGGAAACAAAGGATCATCCGCCTATATACCCCACAGGCATTGCGAGGAGGGATGAGCTTTCCAAGGAAGAGTGGACGATATATGAGCTCGTGGTAAGGAGATTTCTTGCAACTCTTGCTCCAAAGGCTGTCTGGGAAGTTAGAAGTGCTGTTCTTGAGAGCAATGGTGTGAAGTTCAATGCCAGCGGAAGAAAGCTGGTAGATGCAGGATGGAGAGCCATTTACATCTACTCAAAAGCGGAGGAGAATGAGCTGCCGGTTTTGAAAAAAGGAGACGTTTTGAAGATACTGAGGAAAAGACTTGAAGAGAAAGAAACAAAGCCACCGGGAAGGTATTCCGCATCCTCTCTGATCAAGATAATGGAGAAGCTGAATCTCGGAACAAAATCAACAAGACACGAAATAATTCAGAAGCTCGTCAGCAGGCGTTACATTCACGGTAATCCGTTCAGACCAACTGAAACTGCATTTTCCGTAATAAATGTCTTGAAGGAGAATGCAGAAACGATAACGCTTCCCGATATGACTGCAAAGCTTGAGGATGAGATGGATTTAATTGCGGAGGGAAAGAAGAGAGAATCAGAGGTTGTGAATGAATCGAGAAAGATGCTCCTTCAAATACTGAAAGCAATAGATTACAGAAAGCTCAGCAAGGATTTGAGGGAGGGAGTTAAGAAGGACAATTTTGTTGGCAAATGCCCGGAATGTGGTGGTGAACTTGTTGTCAGGAAATCCAGAGCTGGAAAAAGATTTGTGGGATGCAGTAAATATCCGGACTGCACCTTCATTCTTCCATTACCAAAGAAAGGTTCTCTTTACGTTACATCCAAGTTCTGCAAGGAACACGGAATTAAGGAGCTTAAAGTAAGAAGTGAGAAAGGCTACTGGAACCTCGGCTGTCCTTACTGCAACTACCTCAAATGGAAGGAAGAGAACAGCTGAAATTCTGAGATGAATTGTGGCTGATAGTAAAATCCTACTCCTCAACCTTCCTTAAGACATGAGTAAGTCCTTCAATGGATTCAATAACTTTGGTTCCGGACTCTGTAAGCCTGTATAAGTTGTCCTCTTTTACCACCAGACCTAACTTAATCAGAACTTTCAGGTGTCTGTCCAGAATGCTTGGATTCAGTCTGGTTTCAAACATGATTTGTGAGAATCTCTTTGGCTCGCTTTCCAGACAGTAAAGTATGTCTGTCATACCTCTTCTGCCAATTATCCTCAGCAAATCTCCTGTGCTGTAACTGTTCCGTGCTGCTTCTGTTACTTCTGACACTAAAGCTGTCAGCATAACACTTCTTAAATATATCTTTTCACCTGGAAATTATGCTTCTGAAATTACCTTTATGTCAGTGAGCAAACTCCTTAAATCTCGGGGGATACTTGAAAACATGAAACCCGGTTCGCTGGCTTCAAGCCCCAGCAAGCTTAAAATCATGAACCTTCTTGCCAAGAAAGAGCTGACGAAGGAAAAAATCACAAAGCTCACAAGAATGCCGGAAAACCTCGTGAGCAGCATCCTTGATGAGCTTGTCAAAGATAGATTTGTTGAGGAAAAGGAGGGTGTTTACTCTGCAACTGAAGAAGGTAAAAAAGCCCTTAAGACTCTGAAGTTTTAAGATGCTGAGGGAAAGAGAAGAGGGTAATGAGAAAGTATTCATCCTGAGAGATTTGATTGAAATCAGAATTCCGAAGGAAATTTACAGAAGACTGGAGAAAAGGTACTCGAAAGAGCATGTAATCTCTTTTGCCGAAGAAAAGAGAGTTCTGAACAGGGTAACGGGAAGAGAGCTTGTTTTTGTCACGAAGGAGAGCGGGATTCCTCTGCTGGGTCATTCTGCTTTCGGAATAATTGACAGGGGAACTAACCTTCTGCAGGTGAGGAACATAACTGGCTGCAATCTTAACTGCATCTTCTGCAGCGTAGATGAGGGCAGAAACAGCAAAACAAGGAATGCTGACTTCATAGTGGATCCCGACTACATGCTCGAGGAGCTTGAGAGGGTTGTTGAGTTTAAAGGTGAGGGTGTGGAGCTTCACCTTGATGGACAGGGGGAGCCTTTCCTTTACCCCTACATGGAATATTTCCTTGAGAGGGCCAGCAAAATAAAGGGTGTTAATGTCATCTCGATACAGAGCAACGGCACACTGTTGAATGATAAAAAAATTTCGGCCATAGAAAACCACGTTACGAGAATAAATCTCTCAATAAGCTCTCTTGATGAAAAAACTGCTAAAATGCTGCACGGTGCATACAGTGTCAGGAAGGTAAAGGAGGTAGCGGAGATGATTGCAAACAGCAAAATGGACCTGCTGATAGCTCCAGTTTGGGTTCCGGGATACAATGACAGGGAAATTCCCAGAATTATAGAGTTTGCACTCGAAATCGGTGCGGGGAAAAAGTGTCCACCTCTTGGAATTCAGAAATACATCCCGTATCGCTACGGAAGGAAAGTCGGAGAAAGCATGCCTTTCAGGGAGTTCTACCAGAGGCTGAGGGAGTACGAGAATGAATACGGAGTTAAGCTGGTTTTAAGCCCGAAGGATTTTGGAATGGAAAAAAGACCAAGGCTGGAATGTCCCTTCAGAAGAGGAGAGAGGGTTAGGGCAAGAATAGTGTGTGAGGGTAGGTTGAAAGGTGAAAAAATCTGTGTTGCGAGGAACAGGAGTATTGCTGTCAATACAGACAGGAAGGCTGGAGACGTAGTGGAATTTGAGGTTGTGAGCACAAAAGACGGGATAGTTGTCGGTGTGGAAAGGTAAAAGTTTTGAAAATGAAGCACCTTGAGTTCAAGCTTAAATACGCTAAAGCTTTGATGGAAGGCGAAAAAAAGCTCACCATCAGAAAGTGGACGAACCTCAAGGAGGGAGATGAGGTTCTTGTGCACAGCGGTGGTAAAATTATAGGAAGGGCGAGGATACTGTCTGTTCAGAAAAAACAAATTTCGGAAATAACTGATGAAGAGGCGAAACTTGACGGTTTTCGGGGTGCTGAGGAGTTGAGAAGGGAGATTGAAAGGATGGGATATGATGGAGAGGTCTTTCTAATTCATTTCGATTTCAAACCGCTTGAAGCTGTGAATCCCCACAACCTCTATTATGGAAATGCTGACTTGGAAGAGATTGCAAGAAAGAGTCTCGAAAATCTTGAACTGGATGAGAGAGAAAGGAAGGTGTTGGAAATTTTTTTGAAATACGGAAGCATCAGAAAGGCTGCGAGAAAGCTTGGAGGAGCAAGAAAGAGGGGAGAGATCAGGAAAATTTTAAGGAAGTGCTATAAGGAGCTTCTTGAAAAAGGCATAATGAAAAAATAATTACATTCCAAGCATCTTCTCCTCCCATTTCTTGAGATACGCTGAACTCTGGCTCACGTCTGCAAAAATGCTCGCAGCTCTGTCCACGTCCTCAAGCTCGACTTTCCCTGAGTTTCTCATTTTGGCAAACTCGTATGCAGGGGCGAGAAGCTGCACGGCATATCTTAAGCTTGTCCTCTCCCCAATATCAGTAAGCTTCTCCATCGCCTCATCGCTCAGCATCATCCCGGATTCAGCAGCCCTGATCTCTATAATGGTTCTGATCTCATCCCTGCTGTATGGCTCGGTTGTGATGATCAGCAGCCTGTCGAGTAGGTCGAGGGGAATGCCATGTGGTGCGGTGATATCAGTGCCTCTTATTCTCGAAAAACCTCTGTTTGATGCGAGTATTATTATCGGCGCCATCTCCGACTCCATGGCTCTGTTCATGAAGGCGAAGAGTTCTATATCCATGAGATGCGTTTCATCGATAAACAGAACTCCCGGCACAAGTTCTGCTCTCCCTTCTTCAACGAGTCTCTTTACCTGCTCGTCAACCGCCTGTCTCACTTCATTATCAACTTCTCTGCTTGGCGGGGAGAAAAGGCTGAAAATGCTCGTCCTTCTTGCATTTGCTTCGTCAAGATCGTGAAGAGTAACAACGTACGTGAATTCCTTTTCTTTCTCCACCTTCCCTGAAGGAACCGGCACCACTTCATCATCGCCGAGGTCGTACTTCTTTTTGGCCTTCTCGCTTCTTCCAACCTTGCCGATTCTTCCAGTATCCTTGTCGATGACTATGACATCTCCGATCTCTATTCCCTGAGAGAGAAACTGCATCGCCAGTCTTCCTCCAACACTGAAGGTTCTTTTCTCATCTTTTGTTGCGAGAGTGAGCGTTGCCGATTCAGGAATTTTTTGCATGGGATTGTATGGATTCGGCACCATGTTGTAATCAAGACCCACAACCTCTCCTTCGAGAACTGTTCTCGTCTCCCTTATCCTAACACCAATCGCCTTCCTCATTGCCTGAATAAGGGCTTCGGTCTTCTTCATTTCAGCACTGTAAAACTCGCTCGCTGAAACCTGCACGAAGGGGATATCTTTTCCAAGCTCCTTGCTTATTGCCACAGCTATGGCGGTTTTCCCCGTTCCCGGTGGGCCAGCAATCAGTATTCCTCTACCAGCCATCTTTCCTGATTTAATCAACCTTACTATAACTCCCGCTGCTTCTCTTGCCTTTTTCTGCCCAACAAGACCGTCGGCAACATCCTTAGCCCTTAGATTCTCATCCAGTCCAAGTCCCCGGATATGTGAGTGAGCACTTATTCTCTCAAATGTTTGTGTTATCTCCCTGATCTCTCCCGCCATAGCTATCACCAAAATTGGTGGAAAAGTAGGGCTATATAAGTGTATCTGCAGTGGTCACCTCAATGCTCATGAAATCCTCCGCAATTACAGTATTGCTGAAAACCTCCCTTGCCTCTTCAAGTAAGGGTCTTGCATCCTTTGAATAACGGGTGCTTATGTGGGTGAGAATGAGTTTCTTAGCGTTTGCCGCTTTTGCAACCTCAGCTGCTTCTCTTGCTGTGGAGTGACCGCTCTCTACTGCCCATTCCTTCAGGTCTTCCCTGAAGGATGCATCATGGATGAGAAGGTCAGCATTCCTCGCAACTTCAACTGTTCTCTCAGTTGGCCTCGTATCGCCTGTGTAGACCACTTTTCTCCCCTTTTTAGTCTCCCCCAAAACCATTTCAGGGGTTATTACCTTTCCCTTCCAGACTATCGTCTCTCCTTTCGCAAGCTTTGCGTAAAGTGGTCCGGGAGGAATCCCGAGCTCAATCTCTGCCTTTTCTCTGTTAAACTTTCTTCTGTCGTTTTCAATGATGGCGTAGCCAACACTTTTAACTATATGCTCGGTTTTGAATGCGGTGACCTTAAAGTCACCAAAATTCACCTCATCTCCATCTCTCAGCTCCTTCACCTTCACATCAAAGTCGAGCTGATCGTATCCAAAGGAATCAAAAAGCACTTTCAGCACCTCAGCTCTCGGGCAGTAAACGTTGAGATCCCTGTTTCTCTCATTCAAAGACATCGTTTCAATTAACCCGAAAATGCCGATGAAGTGGTCAGTATGGAGGTGCGTTATGAAAATGTTGTCAAGATTTCGAAATCCGGTTTTTGCGATCATCATCTGTCTCTGTGTTCCTTCTCCACAATCAAAAAGCATTCTATGCCCGCCAAACTGGACAAAAATTGCAGGAGAATTTCTCTCAACTGTAGGAATGGTGCCGGAAGTTCCAAGAAAAGTGATTTTAAATAACATCAGGATTCGAGCACAATTTCAATGTTTACATCTCTCGGAACCTGAATCCTCATTATCTGTCTCAGGGCTCTTTCGTCTGCTGAAATGTCTATGAGCCTTTTGTGGATTCTCATTTCCCAGTGATCCCATGTTTCGCTGCCCTCTCCATCGGGCGATTTTCTGGTAGGAACAACCATCCTCTTTGTTGGCAGAGGTACTGGTCCGCTCATCTCAACACCCGTTTTGCTTGCGATCTCCTTGATCTGGCTGCATATTCTGTCCAGTTCCTTTGGATTCAGGCCTGAGAGTTTAATTCTCGCCTTAGGACCTTTTATCGGCATTAGACCACCAAAAAAATTGGGGTTATTTTCTTGGGGTGAGGTCGAGAACCATTCCAGCCCCAATCGTCATGCCCATATCTCTTATGGCAAACCTCCCCATCGGTGGAATGTCCTTGACTTTCTCAATGACCATTGGCCTTGTCGGCTCAAGCTTCACTATTGCAGCATCTCCTGTCTTGAGGAACTGCGGATTCTCCTCCTTAACCTGACCTGTTCTTGGATCAATCTTTTTCTGGAGTTCAACAAATCTGCAGGCAATCTGTGCCGTGTGAGCGTGGACAACTGGGGTGTAGCCCACAGTAATTGCAGTCGGGTGCTGGAGCACAACGATCTGGGCTGTGAAGTCCCTGACTACAGTTGGCGGAGTGTCCGGATGTCCTGCAACGTCTCCTCTTCTGAGATCCTTTTTGCTCACACCTCTAACGTTGAAACCGATGTTGTCTCCCGGATACGCTTCTTTAATCGGCTCATGGTGCATTTCTATGCTCTTGACTTCACCGCTCACTCCAGCTGGTTCAAAAACAACCTTGTCTCCCACTCTCAGAATTCCACTCTCAACCCTCCCTACAGGCACTGTACCAACACCGCTGATTGAGTAAACATCCTGGATGGGAATTCTGAGCGGTTTGTCCACGAGCTTTTCTGGGGGCTTGAGAAGGTCAAATGCCTCCAGCAGAGTCGGTCCGTTGTACCATGGAGTTTTGTCACTTTTCTTTGCCACATTGTCTCCGTAATATGCAGAAACGGGAATGAACGGAATTTCATCAACCTTGTAGCCGACCATCCTGAGAAGCTTGCTGACCGCTTCCTTAGCCGCTTCATACTCCTTCTGGTCGTAGTTGACTCTGTCCATCTTGTTAATCGCCACTATTAGCTGATTTATACCGAGGGTTCTTGCAAGGAATATGTGCTCCCTGGTCTGTGGCTGTACCTTTTCAACCACATCCATAACAAGAACTGCCGCATCAGCCTGTGAGGCTCCGGTAATCATGTTCTTGATAAAGTCCCTGTGACCGGGGCAGTCCACGATGGTAATATAGTACTTTGAAGTCTCAAACTTTCTGTGGGCTACATCGATTGTAACACCTCTCTCCCTCTCTTCCTTCAGTCTGTCCATGACCCAGGCGAACTCGAATGTTGCTTTACCCTTTTCCTGGGCTTCTTTCCTCATTTTCTCTATGATGTGCTCCGGAACCTCACCAGTCTCGTAAAGCAGTCTTCCAATCATAGTGCTTTTTCCATGGTCCACATGCCCGATGAAGGCAACATTAATGTGCTCCTTTTCCTTTGCCATACCTATCTCCTCCTTTTGGTTTTTCGTTAAATCCATTAGGAGGATATATAAACCTTTCACCAGCTTAAAATGGTGGAAATTAACAGATACAGTAAATCCCCAAAAATAAATGCAACAATATATCCTGCCGTGATGAATATTAAGAATGGTAATGCGGGAGTAACCCAGACTTTCTCCACACCACTCCTTTTCAGCCGTTCAAGCATTCTGTCATCCGGTTCTACAGCTCTTCTGACACGTTTGAATTCTTCATTTTCATCTATGAACTCAAGAAGATTGTGGAACTTTGGCAGATTTTTCACCTCAGCTCTGTAACCTGTAAAATAGTACAGGACATTCCCTCTCAGCCCCTTCCACCCTTCTCTCACAATATTGCGTAGAAACATGAAAATCATAAGGAATGGAGCGGCAACAACGGAGTTGGCGAGAGTGGAGAAGGCAAAGGAAAAACTGTGGCCAAACAGAGGAAAGTTGCTGAAGGTGGGGTAGAAAGGGAAGATTAAGGCGAGGCACATTATCGCCTTCGCATCAGCTCCTCCGTATGCTCCGATAAGGTAGAGGGCGTAAGAGAGGGCTATGACCATTAAAACAAAAAATACAGCTACAAGGTAGTGTACCATTAGATAGTAACTCGTGGCGAGCTGATAGGCTGTTATTGGAATTGAAGAGAGCAGCATGTACTTCCAGACTCGATTGGGAACAATTCTGCTCTCCAAATCGAGCTTGCAGGCATATAAAAGAAATACAAGAACCAATAAAAATTTAACGAGATCCAGCATAAATCTCGTAAAAATCAGACAGTATTGCTGATGCTGTTTCCTCCTTTCCCGCCCCTCTGCCAGCAACGAAGATGTTTCCAGCAGTATCTGTTTTGAACATTGCCGCATTCATTGTCCCTTTGATGGAGAGAGGATGATGCAGCGGAACAAGTCTTGGAGATACCTTAAGCTTTTCTCTGCTGACCTCAGCGATAAGCCTTATGGTGTATCCTTTCCCGGCAGCAACTTCAAAAGCTTCCGGAGTTATCTGCGTTATTCCAGTCACCTCAACATCCTCGTATCTGGCTTTCACACCAATTGTATTTGCGATTATTACAAGCTTGAGTGCGGCATCTATGCCCTCAACATCGTATGTTGGATCTGCCTCGGCATAACCAAGTTCCTGAGCCTCCTTTAGGATTTGCTCGTAGGGGAGCTTCTCTTCCTCCATTCTTGAGAGTATGTAGTTGCATGTACCGTTGAGTATTCCCTTTACACTCTCAATTTGGCAAAGAGCAAGATACTTCCTTGCGAGTTTTATGACGGGCATTGCACCCCCAACAGTAGCTTCATACATGAGCTTTACACCGTTTCTTTCTGCAAGCTTCATCAGACCATCAAAATCGGCAACAACCGGCCCTTTGTTTGATGTAATAACATGCTTTCCCCTCCTCAGAGCTTCCCTGATGTACTCTACCCCATCTCCACCACCAACCTTAGTTACGCTTGCCTCAATCAGGATGTCGTATTCAGCTTCTCTCACAATTTCCATGGCACTAACATCATCTCTGAGCCTTCCCGTCTCTCTCTTCATTTTCAGAGCATCATCAAGTCTGAAATCACCGCTTATCGAGCTCTTTGAATCAGCTATTGCAGTAACCCTGAATTTTCCAACAGCCCTCTCGATTTCATCCTTTTTCCTGATCAAAAGTTCAGCAAATCCCTGTCCAACCGTTCCGAATCCAACAATGGCGATTTTAATCATAAAAGCTCCTCGTTGACGGGCTCGATAATTATTATTTCCTTTCTCATGCAAACCTCACGCAGTTTCTCTAACGCCTCCTTAAGCTTGTCCTCTCCTGAGGCTGAGATGGTGAGTATTGCCGTTGAAGGGCCGGAAACTTCCGGCATTCTGACATGCATTTCAACACACTCCGCCTCTCCATCAGTCTCTATGCTGTTTATCGTGTCGCTGATGTCAGTATGAATCAAGTGACCTATGAGCAGAACAGATGTGGTTGCGGTCAGCCTCACCTCATTGAAGTTTCTTATTACTATTCCAAGCGATTTGAGTTCTTTTATCAGCCTATCGACTTTCCTGCCATCTATTTTAAATGATATCTCGACTGGAAGTCTGTTCAGAGGCGTTTTTTTCCCTCTCTGATGGACTATTCCGACAATATTTCCTCCCATCGCTGAGATTGGTTGCAGAACTTTCAGCAACTGACCCGGCTTGTCCTCAAGTTCTACTATCAGTGTGATCAGAACTTCACTCATATATGGGAACGCCTTCGCTTTCAGTGACCTTCTTGAACTCCTCCATCAGCCTTCTCGTTATCTCCCCCGGCCTGCCATCTCCGATTTTTCTACCATCAATGACAACTATTGGTGCAATTTCAGCTGCAGTACCGGTTACAAAAATTTCATCTGCTGTGTAGAGATCATACAGACCGATATTTGCTTCTTTAAACGGTATTCCAAGTCTGTGTATTAACTCTATCACAACCTCCCTCGTAATTCCCTTGAGGTTGTTTATTGCCGGAGGGGTTGTAATTGTCCCATTTTTCACCACGAAGATGTTATCCCCGCTTCCCTCTGAAACATATCCGTTCCTGTCGAGGAATATTGCCTCATCACCCCCCTTGGCATTTGCCTCGATTTTTGCCAGGATGTTGTTGAGATAGTTCAGGGACTTAATGTTTGGTGGCAGGGCATCGAAGGAGTTTCTTCTAACCGCAACTGTGACTGCCTTAAGACCCTTCTCGTAAAGATCTCCGTAAAGCTTCCCCCAGGGTTTGGTTATGACGATTATTGAGGGTTTCGGACATTTTCTTGGATCAAGGCCAAGATCCCCAACTCCTCTTGTCACTATTGGCCTGATGTATGCGTCTCTGAGGTTGTTTCTCCTCAGCGTTTCAAGTATTATCTCTATGAATTCCTCCTTGGTAAGAGGAATCTCAAGATCAATAGCCTTTGCCGAATCGTAAAGACGGTCTATGTGCTCCTTTAGCCTGAAAACTCTTCCGTTGTAGGCCCTTATTCCCTCAAAAACTCCATCTCCGTAAAGGAAGCCGTGGTCGAAGACACTTATCTTCGCTTCATTTTCCGGGACGAACTCACCGTCAATATAAACCAGCAACATCAACCAGAAATGAAGGGATAAATTAAAAATAGTTTCGTTTGGATGAGAGTATTGCTGCTACTTTTGCAGCCCTTTCTACTGAGTCGAAAATCAGGGTGCTGGTGTTTTTCATTACATTCTTGATTTCTGCATAGTTCTCTGGAGTTGATGAGTAGACAAGAATGGATGGTTTGGTTATCCTGCTCATTATCTGCCGGATAACTTCTGACGGTAAAACCCAGCTCGGAGGCGCGACTGCGTAAAGGAAGATGACTATTCCCGTATCATCATCACTGCAAACAGCATCAATGACCTCCGCGAACAGATGAAGGTTTAGACCGCTGAATGAAAGATCTACCGGGTTCTCTCTGAGAGTTATTGGCGGCAGCAGGCTTTTTAATTTTTTCACGGTCTCTTCTCCAAATCTTGCCAGTCTTCCGCCGGAGGTTTCGATGATATCTGCAGCAACGATTCCAAGTCCTGCCTGTATTGTCAGTATAGCAACTCCGCCTTTCGCCTCAATTCTTGTCATTGCCATGGCCGAGTCAATAAGCTCTGTCGGGGTTTCAACAACAACCGCCCCTGCCTGCTTCATGGCTGAAACAAAGACTCTGTAGTCTCCAGCCATACTTCCGGTGTGGCTTAAAGATGCCTTATCTGCCACGCTGCTCCTTCCCGATTTCATTAACACAACTTTCTTCCTCCTGCAAAGCTCTTTCAATTCTTCAAAGATTCCCCTTCCATTTTCCGTGCCTTCAATATAAAGGGCGACAACATCAGTGTTTTCATCTTTTGCCAGAAACCTGAGCACTTCAGGAAAATCAACATCACATCTGTTTCCAAGATGCAGGATGTAGCTGAATCCCAGATCTCTGAAATTGTGCATTATGTAGTGACATATCCCGCCGCTCTGTGAAACAAGGGCTATCTTACCCCTCTTCACCTCGCTGAACATCGGCGTGAAGCTCGCATTGATGCCGCTGACAACGCTAACTATACCAAAGGTGTTTGGACCTATTATCCTTATCCCGTACTTTTTTGCAATTTCTCTCAGCTTCTTCTCCCTCAAACTTCCCTCCTCAATTTCAGCTTCCTTAAAACCAGAGGAGATTATCACAACTCCCTTCACTCCGGCCACAGCAGCCTCTTTGACAGCATCAAGAACGTGTTCGGCGGGAACAGTTATAATCGCTATGTCGGGAACCTCAGGAAGGGTTTCTATGGACCGGTAGGCTTTCAGCCCAAGAATCTCGTCCGCTTTCGGGTTTATCGGGTAAATCCTCAAATTCCTGTTTGACATCAGACTTCTCAAAACCGAGTTTCCAACTTTTGTAGGGGTTGCAGAAGCACCTACAACAGCCACACTTTCAGCGTTGAAGAAGAAGCTTATATCCCCAACTTCCATATCAAACCTCTTCCTCTCCCCAACAACTATCCTGGCATCGGCAACAACCAGCCCTTTCTCGTAGACAAAAACGGGATTGAGATCCATCTCAACTATGCTTTCCCTCTCAACGATCTCGTTAAGCTTTAAGAGCAGATCAACAACAGCCCCGACATCCCCTTTCATCCCTCTGTAGCCTTCAAGAAGTCTGTAGCCCTTAACTTCTCTAACCATTTCTTCAGCATCTCTTCTTGTTAAAGGCAAAAGACGGAAGCTAACGTCTCTCAGAACCTCAACAAAAATTCCTCCAAGGCCAAACATCACAACGCTCCCGAACTGCTCGTTTTCAGCAACACCGGCTATAACTTCAATCCCCTTCTCAAGCTGGGGCTGCACGTTGACACCCTCAGCCTTTGGAATTGACATTAGATTCCGGAAAGCTTTCCTTACCTCTTCTTCTGATCTGATGTTGAGAATAACACCACCAACATCGCTCTTGTGGACTATCCCCCTTCCCGCAACCTTCATTACAACCGGGAAGCTGAGCTTTCTCGCTGCCCTGACAGCTTCCTCTTCAGTCTCGCAAAAAATGCAGGTTGCGGTTTTTATGCCGTATTTCTCAA
>Ga0071330_1071426_pt1 | contig 169785 bp, 163 predicted proteins | sample GBScel77sediment_FD_63802 | JGI IMG/M metagenome (GOLD analysis project Ga0071330, IMG submission 63802) | Hot spring sediment microbial communities from Great Boiling Spring, Nevada - Cellulolytic enrichment Sediment 77C v2 (version 2) | ecosystem: Environmental > Aquatic > Thermal springs >... | reverse complement strand
AGGCTGCTGCTGGACCAATGAAGGGGATTCTGGATATAACGTATGAACCTCTCGTTTCTATGGACTTCAAGGGTACCACATACTCTACGGTAGTGGATGGACTTTCTACTATGGCTATTGGGAATCTGGTAAAAGTTCTAGCCTGGTATGATAATGAGTGGGGTTACTCCTGCAGAGTTGCTGATCTTGTGGCTTATGTAAGAGACAAAGGAATCTAAAGGGAGAAAGGATATGGATAAACTCACAATTAGAGACATAGACCTAAAAGGGAAGAGAGTCCTAACGAGGGTAGATTTTAATGTGCCTCTGGCTGATGGTAGAGTCGCAGATGATACAAGGATAAGGGCTGCTCTTCCCACAATAAACTATATGAGAGAAAGGGGGGCAAAGGTTATCCTTGTTACACACCTGGGAAGACCTAAAGGAGTTACAGAGAGCTTGAGATTAGACCCTGTAGCCCTCAGGCTTAGTGAACTTGGTGTCCCTGTAAAGAAGCTGAATGATTGTATAGGTGAGGAAGTAAAAAAGGCTGTAGCAGAGATGAAAGAAGGGGATGTAATCCTTCTGGAAAACATAAGGTTTTATCCTGAGGAAGAGAAGAACGATCCTAAGTTTGCTCAGGAGTTAGCCAGCCTAGCTGATATATATGTTAATGATGCCTTCGGAACTGCTCACAGAGCTCATGCGTCCACAGAGGGTGTAGCCAGACTACTTCCTGCTGTAGCAGGATTCCTTATGGAAAAAGAGATAAAGTTCTTCTCTAAGGTCTTGGAATCTCCCGAAAGACCATTTGTTGCTGTATTAGGAGGAGCAAAGGTCTCAGATAAGATTGGAGTTATAAAAAACCTTCTAGAAAAGGTGGATATGCTTCTGATAGGTGGAGGTATGGCTTATCCATTTTTGAAGGCTTTGGGATATGAAGTAGGTCAGTCGATCTGCGAAGTTGACAAGATCTCTCTGGCTAAAGAATTGTTGAATCTGGCTAAAGAAAAGAAAGTAGAACTACTGTTGCCAGTCGATGTTGTTATAGCAGATAGATTTGCCCCAGATGCAAATACAAGAGTTGTTCCTGTATCACAGATTCCAAGTGATTGGCAAGGGCTGGATATAGGACCTCAAACAAGAGAGTTGTTTGCTCAGAAGGTTGCTCAAGCAAAGACCATAGTATGGAATGGACCATTAGGGGTATTTGAGATGCCCGCCTTTAGTGAAGGGACAAGAGCGGTGGGAACTGCTATAGCTAATGCCAACGCACTGAAAGTGGTTGGTGGTGGCGAAACTGCAGAGGCAGTAGAAAAATTTGGACTTGCTGATAAGATGACTCATGTATCTACAGGAGGCGGGGCTAGTCTGGAGTTTCTAGAGGGTAAAGTGCTCCCAGGAGTAGCTGCCTTAGATGATAGTGAGAGTATCAAGAGGAAGCTTAAATGAGAAGAAGACTTATAGCTGGTAACTGGAAGATGAATGGCACTGTACCAGAGGCAATATCTCTGGTGCAGCGCCTCAAATTATTAGTATCAGACATACAGGATAGGGACATAGCGGTATGCCCCCCTTTTACCCTCCTGGATATAGTCTCAAAGATGATTGTAGATACGAGGATCTATCTTGGAGCTCAAGATATGTTTTGGGAAGAAAAGGGAGCCTTTACCGGAGAGATCTCTCCACTAATGTTAAAAGAATTTAACTGTACATTTGTTATTCTAGGGCATTCTGAGAGACGCTGGATTATAGGAGAAACGAATGAGTTTATAGCCAGGAAGGTTGAATCTGCAATTAGAAATGGTCTTACTCCTATACTGTGTGTTGGTGAGAGGTTGGAAGATAGAGAGGCAGGTAAAACAAAAGATGTGGTTATTTCTCAACTTGAAGGGAGTTTAGCTTTAGTTAAGGACCCTGAATCCCTGGTTATTGCCTATGAACCTGTATGGGCTATTGGTACAGGAAAACCGGCTTATCCTAAGGATGCAGTAGAGGTCATCTCAATGATAAGAGAATGGTATGGAAAAAGATTTGGAAAAGATAAAGCTGAAGAGTTAAGGATACTCTATGGTGGCAGTGTAACCCCTTCTAACATAGACGACTTTATGAAGGAGAGTGAGATAGATGGGGCTCTTGTCGGAGGGGCAAGCTTAAATGCGGATAGTTTTGCCAGGATAGTTAAGTATCTTTTGTAGATTGTGGAGGTAGTATGAAGACTACATTGATGATTATTCAGATAGTAATAGCGGTAGGATTGAGTCTGATCATTCTTCTGGAACCACCTAGAGGAGAGGGATTGGGAGCAATTGGTGGAAGCGCCAGACTCTTCCATGTTGGAAAAGAGAAAGAAAAGAGACTTGATAGGATTATCGCAATAATAGGTGGTGTATTCTTTATATTAGCAGGAATTCTCGCCTGGGCTTTATAGGCAATTCAGGTGGCATCTGTCTATACTTTGTATAGATAGAGCCACCTTTTTCCTATTATTACGTCTGATACTAGTGGAGAAAGATATCTGGCTTACAGGTATTTATCCAAGTCGTCAAGTTTAAGATTATTCAGGAATTGACGAAATTCTTCCTCTTCCTGACTATTCTGTTGTTGGACATTCTCACTTAGTATAAATGCCTCTTCAGCCACTTTCTCGTCTACATAGATAGGCGCATTGGTTCTGACCGCCAAAGCTATAGCATCGCTTGGTCTTGAGTCTATAAAGTAAGTCTTTCCATTAAGGGTAAGGGTTATAGTAGCATAATAAACCCCATCCTTAAGGTCTACAATAGAGACATTCTTTATAGTGACATTTAATTCATTCAGTATATTTACCATAAGGTCATGAGTAAAGGGCCTAGGAGGGACTGTTTGCTGAAGTTGCATAGCTATTGACTGCGCCTCTGGTAGTCCTATCCATATAGGCAGAAAATTTTTCTCTTCAAAGTCAGAAAGAATAACCACTGGCGACATAGAGTTTATATCCATTCCTACTGCTTTAATCTTTACCTCTATCATCAGAATCACCTCTAATCTGATACACTATAGATTATACCATAGTGTATCAGAGAATTAAACCTTACTCAAATCCAATCCATTCCTTTTCTGCTTGGAATAGCTCATCGACCATCCTTTTTATATCTCTAGGCTCAAGAATGCTTGATGTTAATGGATCGAGCATAACTGCCTGTGCTGCCTTACGGGCATCCTTTTCCAGAGCAGCTATTACAGCCAACTCCTGTAAATTTATGTTGGTCCTATTTAGGGCTGCACACTGTGGTGGTAAGTCTCCAACAAAGCAAGGATGTATTCCGGTCTTGTCAACCAGACATGGAACCTCTACACAGCAATCCTTAGGAAGATTCGTAATGAGGTTATCGTTATTCACATTCCCGTTTATCCTGCAGGGTATGTCCGTCTCCATAGAGTATATAATGTCTGCGGCATATTCATGAGATCTTTCTATCACTATGGGCTCCTCTCCAGCTACCTCCCTCTTTATCTTCTCATAATGTGGTTGCCATCTATTCTTACATATATCAAGATAATCCCATCTTTTAGGTATAAGTTCTTTTATCCTTTCTGGATTTCTTCTGAAGTATGGTACATATTCAGACATATGATGAGTGGATTCTGTGACAAAATAGTCAAAGTATCTCATAATTTCAAACCTAACGGCATCTTTCATATATATTTCTGGATCTTCCATTGCCTTCCAGAGTCTTGGATAGAGATCTTCATCTCCTAGCTTGAATTCCAGGAACCAAGCCATATGATTTATCCCTGCTACCCAGTATGATACCTTTGAAGGATCAACTCCTACATAAGTAGCTAGTTGATGGGCAGTCCCCTGAACACTATGACACAGTCCTACATTTTTGATCTTGGTTGCCTTATTCATAGCCCAGCAGTTTATAGCCATAGGATTACTGTAGTTTATAAATAAGGCATCAGGACATAGTTCTTCCATATCCTTGGCTATATCTAAAAGTACAGGAATAGTTCTTAATCCTCTAAAAACTCCACCAGGACCTACTGTATCTCCCACTGTCTGGTCTACTCCATACTTTCTTGGTATTTCACAGTCCAGCTCGAACATCTCCAATCCGCCTACTTGAATCATATTTATCACATATTTAGCTGAATCTAAAGCCTCTCTTCTGTCTAGAGTAGCAGTTACCTTTGCATTACAACCTATTCTGTCAACTAGTTTTTTGGCTAAAGCATATGTAAGATCTAATCTTTCTTTATCTATATCCATCAAGACTATCTCGCTATCTGAGAGCTCTGGATAAGAGAGTATATCCATTATTAATCTTTTAGCAAAAACTACACTACCAGCTCCAATAAAAGTAATCCTAGCCATCCTCTAAGACCTCCTTATACTTTTGATAAACTCTTTTGCTCTGGATTCGCTATCCATCCATGTAGAGATAAGTACCATTCCTCTATCAGGTATCTCTTCCAGTACTTTGGGTATATTATTTACGTCATCAAATGACTGAAGTACAAGAAGTTTATTACGCTTTATAATCTTTTTATACATATCAAACCACTTTGGAGAATCACACTGTGGGTTACCTGCACCAGGGACCCACTGAATACCACTTAACTCTGGTATGTCTAACAAGATGTCCAGGTGAGGAATCTCTCCCGGGCCATCAAGATGGTAAATACTGAAGTCAAGCCACTTACACTGTTTCTCAAGGTGTGGGGCTACAAATTTCTCAAACATCTTGGGTGATATCATATAAGAGAAGTCGCACTGTAACGGATACCATTTCTTATGGCACCATATTCCCATCCATGCAGATGTTCCCTCCTGATGTTCCCTTATTATGTCATATAGCTCTTCATAGACTTTAAACCAGGCGTATAGGATCTTTTCTGTCATAAACAGGATCCTCTCAGGTTCCTCAATAAGATCTACTAATAGATTCTGAGCCCCTCTAAATGAGGCAAGTACGTCTAAGATTCCTCCAATATCAGTCGTTCCAACAATAAACTTATCCTTTCCTCTCTCTATAGAAAGCCTTGTTATATATTTTGTATATTGCCACCATTCGTTATCTTCTTTGAACTCCAGTTTCTTTACCACATCCCAAGGGAGCGGATTTTCAAACCATGCAGTATTAGTATCTCCATCGAACTTTAAAAAACCTGTAAAGTATGAAGCCAGAGACCCAGGGCCAAGATTCATCCATAAATTGGGAAAGGATTCCCCTCCAAAATATGTATCCTTACATCTCTCTTCAAAGAGTTCTATTACCTTCTGGGGACAATCTCTGTATCTTAAGAATCCCCAGCCGTCGTATCCTCTGTACTCTATCACTCCCTCTTTAGGACTTGTTACCTGTAGTAAAGGATATTCTAGCTCTTTATTCCACCAGGCTTTATATATCTCTTTTACTCTATCCCAGTCATCTCTGTATAGCATATCGATCCTCCAGCATCATAACTCCAAATGGATCCAGGTAAACTCTGCCAGCCTAACTACCTCTATCCCTGCTTTCCTAATAAGACTTGGATCAATTTCCCAGCTTTCTCTCTCCCAGTACTCAGGATAATAGTCCACTCCTAGATACATTTTAAAAACCTCCTCCTCTTTGCATAAGAGCCTTTTTACTATTATAATTATTCCCAGAGGTGATTACAAGATGAGAATAAAGTTACTAGCATTTGACTTCGATGGTACTATTTTAGAAGAAGGTATGAGTATACCAGACATCGCTAAGGAAGCGCTGGACAGTATAAGGGACCTTGGGGTAAAGATATCAACTGCTAGTGGACGTAAATTGGAAGATCAGTTCAAAATATTAGAACTGAATGGACTTGGAAATAGCAGAGGATATCCACATTCACTTATTGTTGATGAGTCCCGTATATATCTACTTGACGGAGAAGGATATGTCCCTTTAAGATCCTGGAATGATAGAGTATCAGAAGAGTGGAAGAGGCTTTATCCCCTGGCAGAAGAGATACTGCTAAGTGAAGTGGAGGAGTTAAAGAGGAAAGGAGAAGAGGTTTATATTCACATCTTAGGTGAGACTGCGTTAGTCAGGAATATGGTAGCTATGAGGTTTAGTACTATAGAAAAGGCAAAAGAGTATGAGAAATATCTGAGCAAAAAGCTGAGAGATATGAAAAGTCCTCTCTGGTGTAATCGCAATTTTAGCCTTGTACAGATATTACCACCTTCTGTAGGAAAGGGAAATACAGTCTTAGCACTATCTAGATATTTTGGTATATCACCAGAAGAGGTCCTAGTGATTGGAGATTCAGGAAATGATGTCGATATGCTTGATGGTAGATATGGATTCAGGTCTGCTACAGTGTCAAATGCGGACCCTGAAATCAAAGAGGTGGTTAGAAATAGCGGAGGGTATGTTGCTGAAAATCCTATAAGCAGGGGAATCGTGGAGATTATAAATGAATTCATTCTTAAATAAGGAGGAAATATTAAATGATAGAGTTTAATCCTGATAAGTATATCTCGCAGATAGAAGAATCCAGAAAGAGACTGGAAATTGCTAGAAGTTTCAAGGAGCCCGATAGGGTTCCTATACTTATAAGCACAGGTGGAAGCTTCTATTCTAAGCTATTTGGTTATAATATAAGGGACTATTACACTAATTTAGATGTACAGATTGAGGTTCAGTTAAAGGGTCTAAGATGGGCTTTTGAGGAGTTAAGGGATGATAGGATAAGTTATGGGATCCATCTGGATTTAGGTCCTATATATGAGGCTATCTATTTTGACCTGCCTGTAGAGTATCCTGACGATACCTCCCCCTGGATAGTAAGGACAATGACTCTACCTGAAGCAGTGGAAAAACTAAAGACTCCTGATCCCGAAGATCATCCTGGAGTTATAGAGTTTTATAAAAAATATGAGCTTTTAAAGGAAAAAGTATCTAAGCTTGGTCTTAACTTACCAGTAGGTGGAAGATTAGGTATTCATCCTCCTCTATCTGCAGCATGCGGTATATTAGAGCCAAGTGAAGTCTTTATGTATCTGATAGAAGAGCCTCAGCTGGTTCATAGGTTATTTGAAAAGCTTCTGATTGCATTTATAAAGTTACAAGACTTTGCCGATAGGTATTTTGGCACGAAGACGACCCGTCTGGGTCTGGCAGATGACCATTCTGCCTTTATCTCTGATGAGATGTATAGACAACATGTGATGCCTTACAATATGATCCTCTATGCTCGCTATGGTATTAATGGAAGACATCTACATGCCGATGGGCCCAATGACCATCACTTTAAGACCTATGCGGATATAGTGAGATTGACATCTATGGATATAGGTGGATTTAGTGATATAGCAAACGCAAAACCAGTTTTTAAAGATAGAGTCTTTTTCAGTGGCGGTCTAAATTGTAAGGACCTTTACTATGATCTCGAAAGTGCTAAGCCTGCTATAAAAAGGGCAATTAGTATAGGGGCTCCAGGTGGGGGTTATGCCTTTGCAATTGGAGGAGAGACATACGTTGGAATAAACCCCAATACTCTTATTCAGGCTGTAGAATATGTAAAACAGATTGGAAAGTATCCGATATCAATAGAGTAGAAGAAATGGATAAGATAATCTTATCCTTAGCTCCCATTGGAAATATAAAAGGCAAACTTGATATCGATAGGTTGGTAGATGAGGTGATATCTTGTAGGAGATTGGGTGTATCTATGGTACATCTACATGTAGTAGACAGGTTTGGTAAACCCACAAATAACATTGAGGTCTTTGATAGTATTGTGAGAAAAATAAAGGAGATTGAAGATATTATTATTGAGGGTTCGACTGGTGGGTTGTCCGAGCTAGATGCAAGAGATAGAAGTATCTGTCTAGAACATCCACTAATCGAAGCTTCCTCTCTCAATATGGGTTCTGTAAATATGGGAGATGAGGTATATATAAACAAGATGCCTGATATAAGATGGTGGGCAGAACTAATAGGGAAGAGGGGGCTTAGTTACCAGTTAGAAATCTTTGACCTTTCTATGATTTATACTGCTGAAGAACTTATACAAGAAGGACTGATAAGTAAGGATGCTATCTTTAATCTTTGTCTAGGTTTTGATTCTGCCCTACCAGCTACTCAAGAAATACTAATAACTATGGTAAGATCTATTCCAAAAGGGAGGAGGTGGGGCTTTATCCATCATAATTTTAAAGATTTTAGATTAATCTCATCCGCTATTAGTCTAGGGGCTACGGTTATAAGAGTCGGTAGAGAAGACTCTGGAGACCCAAATAGAGGTAATATAGAACTGGTAGAGAAGACTGTAAGATTAATTAGAGAGATAGGTAGAGAAATAGCTAATGTAGATGAGGCTAGACTGATATTGGGATTAAAGAGGTGATTATGAGAGAGGATCTAGAAGATCTCAGTGTGATACATCGTAACAGGTTACCTCCGAGAGCTTACTTTATCCCATATCCTCAGCAGGAGAACTGTTTATCTTTAAATGGGGATTGGAAGTTTTTATACGCTGATTCTCCTCTAAGATTACCTGACAACTTCTATAGTGTTGATTTTGACGTAAATAGCTGGGATGTAATACAAGTGCCATCAAATTGGCAGTTACTGGGTTATGGGCGACCTCACTACACCAGTGCGATGTATCCTTTTCCAGTCGACCCTCCACATATACCTACAGAAAATCCGACCGGATGTTATAAGCGTAAGTTTCATATACCATACGAGTGGGATAATAGACGGGTCTACCTCAGGTTTGAGGGTGTAGACAGCGCCTTTGATGTTTGGGTAAATGGAGTATATGTAGGTTATAGCCAGGGGAGCAGATTACCCTCAGAGTTTGATATTACTCCCTATATCCATAGGGGAGAAAATGATATCTGCGTAACTGTATATCAGTGGTCTACCGGCTCATACTTAGAAGACCAAGATATGTGGTGGTTAAGCGGTATCTTTCGAGATGTTTGTCTTTTATCTATGCCTCAGATTCATATATATGACTTTTTTGTCAAAACAATGTTAGATAGAAGCTATAGAAATGCCATATTTCAGCTTGAAGTAATCTTAAAGAATACCTTAGAATGGCGTAGAGGTCCTTATACATTAAGATGTATCCTCTTTGACAGAGAAAAGGGGAGAGAATATATTATTGCCTCTGAAGCTATAGAAATCGATGGCGATTCATCGATCATTGTCCGATTAGAAGAAGAGATAGAGGATGTTCATAAATGGTCTGCTGAGGATCCATATTTATACAATATGAGTTTAGAATTGCTTGAGGATAAAAGATGTATAGAAACTGTCCATTGGAAAGTGGGATTTAGGATGGTAGAAATAGATGGAAATAGGTTCTTATTAAACGGTACACCTATCAAGATAAAGGGTGTAAACAGGCATGAACATCATCCGGAGTTAGGGAGGACAGTTCCTTTAGACATAGCGGTAAAGGATATAGTAATGATGAAACAACACAATATTAACGCAGTTAGAACTTCTCATTATCCAAGCGATCCCCGTTTTTATGATTTATGCGATGTATATGGGATATATGTGATAGCAGAAAATGACTTGGAATGTCACTGGTTTGAACAATTAGCCAAGACAAACAGTGTAATTTTACTAAGCGATGATCCAAAATGGGAAGCCCATTATCTAGATAGAATAAGTAGAACAGTACATAGGGATAAGAATCATCCTTCTGTGATTATCTGGTCATTAGGGAATGAATCGGGTTTTGGGTGTAATATAGAGAAAATGGCTCAATGGGTACGTACTTATGACACAACAAGGCCAATTCATTATGAAAGGGATAGGGAAGGAAAAGTAGTAGATATTATCAGCAGTATGTATACCTCTATAGAACAGTTAATAGAATTGGGGAAAAGAGAAGATATAGGAAAGCCACATCTTCTATGTGAATATGCACATGCGATGGGAAATGGACCTGGAAACCTGAAAGAATACTGGGATGTCTTCTATCTATATGACAGATTAATGGGGGGATGTGTCTGGGAATGGATAGATCATGGGATAAAGAAGACTGATAATGGAAAAGAGTACTTTGCATATGGAGGAGATTTTGGAGATTATCCAAATGATGGCAACTTTGTGATAGATGGCTTAGTTTTCCCCGATAGAACCCCTTCGCCAGGGCTTATAGAGTATAAAAAAGTCTTAGAACCTGTTAAGGTTGAACCTTTAGATATGCAGGAAGGAATATTTAAGGTGACCAATAGATATGACTTTATCTCTCTGGACCATTTAGGAGCTTGTTGGGAATTACTGGTTGACGGAAAACCCTATGACTCTGGGGTCTTAAATCTCCCTCACATAAAGGCTAGAGAAACTGCCGAGATAAAAATACCATTTAGTATTGATAGAGAGATTGCAGATAAAGAGTGTATGCTCAGCATAAACTTCTATCTAAAATATAATACCTTATGGGCTCAGGCAGGTCATATAGTAGCATGGTCTCAGTTTAAGATAAATGAATCAAAGAGGACTCCTTACGTGGGGCTTTCAGTGGATAGAAAAAGAGATTTACTAGAAACTAACTCTAAGATTAATATAAAAGGTGATTGTTCAGAGATAGAATTTGATAAGGTAAAAGGGACTATTATTTCTTGGATATACGAAGGGATTAACTTAATAAAAAGAGGTCCTTTATTGAATCTTTGGAGGGCTCCTATAGATAACGATAGGCAAGAGGAGAAACATTGGCGAATAATGGGAGTAAATTGTCTACAACAAAGAGTAGATAGGGTAGAGATAATAAGAGGACAAAATGGTGTGATCTTACTCTGTAAAGCTTATCTAGCTCCACCTACACATACTTGGGGTATAGAATGCGAGTATATCTACAGATTTAGAGATGACGGCATTATGGAACTCAATATAAAAGGTGCTCCATATGGTTCTGGACCTAATACAATCCCTAGAGTAGGAATTCAGCTGTATATACCAAAGCGATTTGAATATGTAAGCTGGTATGGAAGAGGCTTTGGGGAATGCTATATAGACAGTAAGGAAGCAGGTAAATTTGGTATCTACAGTGCACGGATAGATGATCTGTATACCCCTTATGTAAGACCTCAGGAGAATGGGAATAGAACTGATGTAAGATGGTTTAGACTGACAGATATAAGAGAGAAAGGGATATTTGTAGAAGGTGATGAGCCTTTTAATTTTAGTGCTCACTGGTACACTACCGAAGATTTAGAGAAGGCTGGTCATACCTGTGAGTTAAATAAGAGAGACTTTATTACTCTAAATATAGACTATAGACACCATGGGTTGGGAAGTGCTAGTTGTGGACCTGGACCACTCCCTCAGTATACCTTGAAATTGGGCAGATTTAATTTTATGGTAAGATTTAGACCACTGTAATTTTAAAGATGGAGGGATACCTATGAGTATTTTAGAAAGTCTGTATAAGTTATGTTTAGTTTTATTTATCATATCTCTCGTACTACTTGGTGGGGAAAAGTATTCCTTCTCTAAGAGTACCGAGGATAAAAGTAGAGGAATACTCGAAATATCCTTCGATTTTAAGAGACAGGGGACTATAGCATCAAATCAGTATGCAGTTTGGATTGAGGATGACAAGGGTAAACTAATAAAAACACTCTATGTAACAAGATATACTGCCAAAGGGGGATATCTCTACAGAAAGGAGTGTCTGCCGACTTGGGTAGAAAAAGCTAAGCCATCTTCACTACCATCTACTGTTATTGATGCTATCACCAGTGCCACTCCTTCGTCTGGAACCCAAAGATATCTCTGGGATGGTAGGGATGAAGGTGGTAACTATGTTGAGCCTGGAAGATATCGTTTTTATATAGAGGCTACATTATACTGGACAAATAGAGTCCTGTATAGTGGGGCATTTCTATATGGAGGCGAGAATCAGGAAAATATTCCAATTACAGTTAAGTATTTTGATGGGCAGTCAAACAAAGATATGATTCAGAATGTAAAAGCAAAGTATATCTCAAGTAAACGAAGACTATAGCATCGTGGCGGGAAAGGTATCTTATCTGTCCATCAGATTATTGCATACCCCTTGAAATTTTATATTCTTTGTGGTATAGTATTTCTGTCATTGATGGATGGGCCCATAGCTCAACGGTAGAGCTGCCGGCTCATAACCGGTCGGTTCCTGGTTCGAATCCGGGTGGGCCCACCATGGGCGAATAGCTCAGTGGTTAGAGCGCCTGCCTTACAAGCAGGAGGCCACAGGTTCAAGTCCTGTTTCGCCCACCATTTTTTATTCCTTTCGGGAGGATACAGATGCCTCTACTAGATGAACTTCAGAAACTCTGGGAGGTTCAACTGTTAGATGTGGAGATTCTCAAGTTAGAAGAAGAGTTGCAAAGTCTTGATAGGGGGGAAGAGTTAAAGAAGCGAATCGAATCACTTTCCAGTCTCTATAATAAAGAGATCGAGGAGATAAAGTCAAAGGAAATCCTTCTTAAAGAATTAGAACTTGAGTTATCTACTCTGGAAGAGAGAAAGAAAAAGGACGAGGAGAGACTCTATAAAAACGTTACCACTCAAAAAGAAGTAGACAGATTAACTCAAGAGATCCAATATATTAACCAGGAAAAAAACAGGGTAGAGGATAAAATCCTTGAAGTTATGGAATCTTTGGATTCTCTTAAGGAAGAGGCTCCAAAAACCAAGAGAGAGTTAGAAGATTTAGAAGCTTCTCTGAGTGAGGTTTTAAAGAGAGCAGAGAATATAGAGAAGGAGATATTAAAGAGTCTTCAGGCTTTGCAGGATAAAAGGTCAGAGAAAGTAAAAGAGATAGACGCAAAGTTGCTGTCTAAATATGAGACGATTAGAAAGAATAGACGTGGAAGAGGAATGTCTAAAGTTATTGCCGGGAAATGTTCGGAATGCGGTGTCGAGTTATCTCTCCTTCTTATAGAAAAACTTGAACATTTGGATGAGCTGCTAACGTGTGAGCATTGTGGAAGGATTCTTATTATCTAGATGAGAGAAAAAATAAAAGAGGCGGGGAAGTCCCCGCCTTTCTTTATATAAAAGCTTACTTATCTCTAAATGACTGTTTTTCTTTAAGTGCTGCGTGAGCTGCTGCTAAACGGGCTACTGGAACTCTAAATGGAGAACAGCTTACATAGTTGAGCCCTATCTCATGGGCAAACATTATGGAATCTGGATCTCCACCGTGTTCTCCGCATATACCCACTTCTAGGTCAGGTCTAGTAGCACGTCCTTCCTTCACTGCTATCTCCATAAGTCTGCCAACACCCTTTATATCCAGTGTCTGGAAGGGATCATTAGGAAGAATTCCTTTCTCTAGATATACAAAGAGGAACTTCCCTTCAGCATCATCCCTGGAATAACCAAATGTCATCTGAGTTAAGTCATTTGTTCCAAAGCTGAAGAACTGTGCATATTCGGCGATCTCTCCAGCGGTAAGTGCAGCTCTTGGGACCTCTATCATTGTTCCAAACTTGTAATCTACAGTAACTCCTTGTTCTTCCATAACCTTCTTAGCTACAGCTTCAAGCTGTTCTCTCACGACTTTGAGTTCGTTAACATGTCCAACGAGAGGAATCATAACTTCTGGCTTTGGATTATACCCTTCCTTCTTCAGTTCGCAAGCTGCCTCAAATATTGCTCTTACCTGCATCTCGTTAATTTCTGGTCTGGTGATACCAAGTCTGCATCCTCTAAGTCCTAGCATCGGATTGGCTTCTCTCATTTCTTCTACACGCTTTAGAAGCTCTTCCTTTTCAGCCAGAGCCTTTGGATCTTTTCCAGTAACTCTGAGTTCGATTACTTCAGCGAGAAGTTCTTCATACCTTGGTAGGAATTCATGTAGAGGAGGATCAAGTAATCTTATTATGACAGGTAGCCCATCCATAACTTTAAGAATGCCCTTGAAGTCCTCTTTCTGGATGGGTAGAAGTTTATCTAGCGCTGCTTTTCTCTCTTCTGGAGTTCTAGCTAGAATCATCTGCCTCACTATAGGTAATCTGTCAGCTTCAAAGAACATATGCTCGGTTCTGCACAGTCCAATACCTTGAGCTCCGTATTCTTTTGCTTTTTGAGCATCTCTAGGATAATCTGCATTAGCCCAGTTTTGAAGTCTCTTAAACTCGTCAGCCCAAGAGAGTAACTTTTGAAGCTCTGGAGTAAGTTCTGGTTCAATTAAGGGAACCTCACCCAGGATAACTTCTCCAGTTGTTCCGTTTATTGTAATTACATCGCCTTCTTTTACTGTATAGCTATTTACATTAAAGAGCCTCTTCTCAAGATCGATCTTTATAGACTCTGCTCCAACTACACATGGTTTTCCAATTCCTCTTGCCACAACTGCTGCGTGACTTGTTGCTCCACCACGGGCGGTAAGGATTCCTTCACTTGCTAACATTCCACCTACATCGTCAGGATTTGTCTCTGGTCTTACAAGGATAACTTTCTCTCCATTCTGAGCCCACTCCTTAGCGGTTTCTGCATCGAATACAGCTTTACCAGTGGCTGCACCTGGAGAAGCATTCAGCCCTTTGGCTATAACGGTAACCTTGGCAGATGGGTCTATCTGTCTGTGGAGTAACTGGTTTATCTGATTGGGTTCAACCCTTAGAACGGCTTCTTCTTTAGTTATAATACCTTCTTCCGCCATATCAACAGCTATCTTAACTGCTGCTTGAGCTGTTCTCTTACCAGACCTTGTCTGTAACATCCATAGTTTTCCACGCTCTACAGTAAACTCTATGTCCTGCATATCTCTGTAGTAGTTCTCTAACTTCTTTGCTATCTCTACAAGCTGGTCGTATACAGCTGGCATCTTCTCTTTCAGTTCGTCTATCTTTAGAGGTGTACGAATACCAGCGACTACGTCCTCACCCTGAGCGTTAAATAGAAATTCGCCAAAGAACTTCTTTTCCCCTGTCGCCGGGTCTCTTGTGAATGCTACACCTGTGCCAGAATCAAAACCCATATTACCAAATACCATGGTAACTACATTTACTGCAGTCCCAAGGTTATGAGGTATCTTATGATAGTTTCTGTAGTCGATAGCCCTCTTATTGTTCCAGGAATTGAAAACAGCACCTATCGCCAGTCTTAATTGTTCTAGAGGATCTTGGGGGAAATCTTTTCCTGTTTCTCTCTTTACTATATCTTTGAATATAGAGACTATCTCTTTTAGATGCTCTGCTGTGAGGTCTGTATCGTAATGCGCCCCTACTTTTTCCTTGTACTCTTCGAATGCCTTGTCGAAAAGTTCACCTGGAACACCTAGGACTATCTTACCAAATAACTGAATAAAACGTCTATATGCATCATATACAAAACGCTCATTCTGAGTAAGCTGTATAAGTCCTTTGGCAACCTCATCATTCAGTCCTAGATTGAGGACTGTATCCATCATACCTGGCATAGAGAACTTTGCCCCTGATCTTACAGAAACTAAAAGAGGATTAGAGACATCGCCGAACTTCTTTCCAGTTCTTCTTTCTACCTCTTTTAAAGCTTCCAGTACCTGTTCCCACATCCCCTCTGGGAACTTCTGGTTGTTCTCATAGTAGGCATTACAAGCCTCTGTAGTGATGGTGAATCCTGGAGGTACAGGAAGTCCTGCCTGGGTCATCTGTGCTAGCCCAGCTCCTTTACCTCCTAAAAGCGCCCTATCATTAGGATCGCCTTCATCGAATAAGTAGACCCACTTCTTCATCTTTCACACTCCTTCATTAAAGATTATTCTTTATTTTAAAAGCAGTTTTAGTCAAACCTTATCTATTATACCAGAAAAGACGAAACCCTTCAACCCCTTGACACTGTAATATGGACTTACTATAATTAGTATAGGTGCGGGAATAGCTCAGTTGGTAGAGCATCAGCTTCCCAAGCTGAGGGTCGCGGGTTCGAGACCCGTTTCCCGCTCCAATATTTTTTATGCCGACGTAGCTCAGCGGTAGAGCAGCTGATTCGTAATCAGCGGGTCGTCCGTTCGAATCGGATCGTCGGCTCCATTTTAGGAGGGATGGAACTATGAAGATAAGAATAACTTTTCCTGTAGGGTCTGTAGAGGGGGAGCTTAATGATTCTGAGACTGCAAAAGCTATCTATGACAGTCTTCCTATAAAAGCCAGGGCAAATACGTGGGGTAAAGAGGTTTATTTTGGTATTCCTGTATTTAAAGATGAAGAGAATGCTGTTCCTACCGTTAGCAAAGGAGACATAGGGTATTGGCCTCCTGGACATGCTTTATGTCTATTCTTTGGGCCTACACCCATATCTAAAGGTAATGAGATAAGACCGGCAAGTCCTGTCAACATTGTCGGTAAAATTACTGGTAATTTAGATGTCCTAGAAAAGGTTGATGATGGGATGGATATCATTATTGAGAAGGTCTAGATGAAAAAAGTTCTAATATGGCCTATTATAAAGGGAGCTTTTATTGATATTTATGATAATTTGGGGTGGGTTCTATTTATAAGTGCTTTGTGGTTTGGTTTTGCAGTTCCAGTTGTGTTTGCAGTCCTGCCGGGAAATCTGCATATTCTCCTGCGGGTACTGTTGGGTATCTCAGTGATATTTCTTGGGCCTGCTACGGCAGGGGCTTACTATATTGCAAACAGACTGATAAAGAGAGAAAGTGTGGAATGGAGGGACTATTTCTACGCCTTTAAAAAGTTTTTCTGGCGTGCAGAAGCCCTTATATTGATATACATACTGGCAATTATTATCGTAGTTGTTGATTTTATGTTTTATTCACAGATTCAGAATATGGTGGTTAGAATCTTAAGTATATTCTGGATTTATTTACTTCTCTTTTTAGGAATACTGCAGACATATATGTTTCCTCTGTTGATAGAGCAGGATACTGGAATAAAAAAGGTAATTATTCGGTCTTTTTTATTGAGTATAGACAATATAGGAGTATCATTTGTGATGTTTTTAGTGGTACTGGTTTTATGTGGAATTTGTATAATTACTGGAGTAGGGGCTCTTCTACTTCTAATGGGGGTAAAGAGTTTCTTTGATACTAAGACTTTTCTTAACGTTATGGAAAAGTATGAAGAGCTGCCTAGTTCTAAGGAAGAGTAAGGAGGGATGATATATGGGTAAGTATTCAAGATTTTATTTCTTTTTCTTGGCAGTAGTAATTGCTATTTTAGGAGTGATACTTGGGGGGACCGTATTTCCACAGTATGCTGTCAAGCAGGCGGTATCTCCTGAGGTAGTTTCTCCTCCAACAGATACTTCAACTGGGATCTCTCAGCCCAAGGAGACTGGAATCAGGATTGTAGAAACAGAGGAATCTGTATACGTAAGGGTAGCAGAGTCTGTAGGCCCAAGTGTAGTCAATGTAAATACTAAAACTAGGATACAATTCTTCTTTCAGGCTATTCCACAGGAAGGAGCTGCTTCGGGGGTAATTATTACCAGAGACGGGTATATACTCACCAATAATCACGTAGTAGAAGGAGCTCAGCAGATCAAGGTTACCCTGGCAGACGGACGAGCTTTTGATGCAAAGATAGTAGGTAGAGACCCCTATACAGATGTGGCGGTTATAAAGATAGAAGCAACTGACCTTCCCGCAGCAAAGCTTGGAGATTCTACAAATCTAAAGATAGGACAGATAGCTATTGCAATAGGTAATCCTTTTGGCTTAGGAAAGACTGTTACTGCTGGTATCATAAGTGCTCTTAATAGAACAATAACTACTGAAAGAGGAACGATAATCGAAGGTCTTATTCAGACCGACGCTCCAATAAATCCTGGGAATAGTGGAGGAGCTTTGGTAAACAGCGCAGGCGAGGTTATAGGTATAAATACTGCTATATATCAGGGAGCGCAAGGGATTGGTTTTGCTATACCAATACATCTGGCAAAGTCCATTGCTGACCAGATAATCAGTAAAGGGTATGCATCTCACCCCTGGATGGGTGTCTATCTTGATACAGTAGATGCACAGATGTCAGCTTACTATAGACTTCCTGTTGACTATGGGGCTATAATTATGGATGTAGTCAGAAATGGTCCTGCAGATAAAGCAGGGGTCAAAAGAGGAGATATTATAATCGAGTTTAATGGTGAGAAGATAACGACCGCTGACGATCTTGTAGTTCGTGTGATGAGATGTAAGGTTGGAGATAGAGTAAGACTAGGAATAGCAAGAGGAGACGAGAGACTTACAATTGAGGTAACTTTAGAGGAAAGACCAAGAGGAGAGTGATAAACTTTGCCCTTATACGAGTATAGATGTCTTGACTGTAATAATAGATTTGAGGTGCTTTCAAGAAGTTTATCCGAAGAAGTTGCGTGTGAGAAGTGTGGTTCTAAGAATGTTAAGAGGCTGATATCTGCATTCAGTTTTGCCAGTACTGGAGATACAGGAGTAAGTTCAAGTTCTAGTTGTAGTACCTGCAGTGCTAAAACCTGCAGTACTTGTAAGACAAGTTGATATCTGCGATATTAACTATCCTCCTTCTCCTCGGGATTGGTTATATTGCTCGCATCCTGGGGCTATTTAAACCCCAGGATGTTTCTATTCTAAATAGGCTTGTCCTATACATATTTATGCCTGCCACTGTCTTTTACGGCATTTATAATCTGAAAGTGGACCCTTCTCTCCTGAAATTACCACTAGTTGGTATTATTGAGGTTCTTTTACTACTACCCCTACTTATATTTATAACTAAAAAGATGGAGAGTAATCTAAGAGGAGCCTATATATTAACTGCTATTTTTGGGAATACCGCCTTTATTGGTTATCCCATATCTCTACTGACATATGGAAATGAAGGGCTTGCTAGGGCTATTATCTATGATCAGATTGGCTTTACAATATCTCTCACCACTGTTGGGGTATGGATAGCAAACCACTATGGACGTAATAACAGTAACTTCTCTCTAAAAGATTCGCTGGTAGGAATTTTGACCTATCCCCCATTTCCAGTTTTACTGTTGGCATTTATATTAAGGGAACTAAAAGTACAATTACCCGATTTTTCTTTAAAAGCTTTAACATATCTCAGTAACGCTACAGTACCTGTTATTATGATAGGCATAGGTGGACTTTTACAGTTAGAATTCAAGAAGAGGTATCTATTATTAACCTTAGGGACGGTCTTTTTTAAATTAATACTATTCCCAATAATAGGAGTATTGTTAGGACTTATGCTTAAGCTGGACCCTATCTCTCTGAGGGTCCTGATTATTGAGTCAGGCGTTCCTACTATGATGTCCTCGGTAGTACTTGGCAGTGAGTATGGGCTTGATGTTGAATTCATCTTAACAGCCATACTTATAACCACCATTCTGGTTATTATTACTCTTCCTCTGATAAACTCTCTATTAGGAATATTAATACACTAAGAAATATCAATATTCTTTTTTAGAGAAAAATGCCACCACAAATCCAGATGCTATAGCAGAGAGGAGCATAAGAAGATTAAAGATAAAAACAAATTTCCATCCTAGTAAAACTATAGCAAATGGAATCCATTGGACCTTTATTGCCCAGGCACCAATAGTTGTTGCAATAACATTTATGCCCGCTCCTTTATCTATGAGATTTCTAAATAGGGAATAAAATACATAGGTAGGACCAACCATAAATGTTCCAAAGATAGCGCCTATTAATATCCCCTTCCAACCACTTTCTTTGCCGATAATTTTCCCGATGGTATCTGGGGAAATTGCCTCTGAGATAAAACCAGAGAGGAATGCTACAGATACGATAATAAGGAATAGGTTTACATACATATTAACTGCGTAAGTTAGTCCCATAGTAACTTTATGAGGATTGAATATTATTAAAATAATGGCAATGATACAAATAATACTCTCTATTATATATTCTTCTAGAAACTTCTTCATAGTAAGACCTCCATAATAAGCGCTATAATTATAACCGAAATAAAGGCAAAAAGATTCCTTGTTATTGTAAATCTCTTTCCAAAGTTTTTTAACTCTAGAGGAATAGATATAACTCCTACCATAACCCACGATGCTAGAAATGACGAAGCAAGAGCGACTGTTCCGCCATTTTCTAATAGATATTTCCCTATCGGGTATCCGGTAGCTACAGGTCCCATCATTATTGCACCAGTTACTGCTCCTGCAAAAACTCCTTTAAGACCTGAAAACCTTATAAGAAAATTACTTACTGCTTCTTTAGAGAGGAAGTTCTGTAAGATTCCGATAATTACAAATATTGCAAAGATCCTTATTGAGTTTTGAATAAGGTTCTTAGATCCTTTTTGTATAGCCTTCTTTAGCTTGGATCTATTATTACGTAGATAGATAATATATAAGCCTGCAGTCAAAGCCAGCATCATTATCCCTGTTACAAAATTCTGCATAAAGCACCCCCTCCTTCTTTTCAAAAAGTAAGGGTAGGCTTATAAGCCTACCCTTTATATTACTTTTCTCCTTCTAGCTCTTTGATTCTAGATTCAAGTCTATTCAGTTCTTCCTTTAGAAGCTCTGCCTGACTCTTTAAGAGGCTTAGCTCTTCCTCTTTAGTAATTGCTGGATATCCATAATATGGTGCTCCGTAAAGTCCAGGGTACCAGCATCTGGGAAGTCCTCCTCTACCTCTACCAATGTATGGCCAAGGTGGACTCGCTCCTCTAAATCCAAAGCCTCTTCCAAATCCGTACATATTATTCACCTCCTTCCTCTATGGCCTTTATGAGTCTCTCTATGATTTTAAGATTCTTTCTGGCATTTATACTCCAACTCTTTAAGAAACTTCTACCCAACTCTGTAATTGAATATACTCTTCTAGCTGGTCCTATATCTCTTATATCCCAGGTAGATGTTACCAAGCCTTCCATTTCCATCATTCTTAATGTCCTGTATATTATGCTTGGATGGAAGAGGGATACATTTATACCAATTTCTCCCAGTTCCTCTATAAGGGAATATCCGTAAGTAGGCTCTTTCATCAGAGTGACTAATATTGCTGGGATCAATATATCTCCTCCAATAAATGGATTATGAGCACATCCTCTAAATCTTCCCCTCATATATACCGATACCTCTCAATGTCTTGAATGATGGCAACCTTCAGTAAGCTCTTCAAGTTTATCCTCTTTATATGCAGAGATTAGATCCTTTACTATTTCAGTGTTAGCTCTAAGTACTGCCACCTTAGCCTCTTGAAATCCTGCTAAAGCCCTTGGACCCATATCATATACGATAACTGCGGTTGGGTTCAAAGTTAGTATCTGGTCCTTAGCCCTTCCTCTACCACCAAAATGTTCACCGGTATTTTCTATAGTGTTGACACTTACCACATTACCCTTTTCGTCTAAGTCAACAACTGTAAAGTATGGAGCTCTACCAAAGTGCTCAGATACTCTAGCGTTTAATCCACCATTATCTATAGTTGGTATAACTATCCTTTCTGCCATTGTTCCCTCCTTTTACTTAACTTTCAATCTTTACATAGAGAATTATATCATATATGTGCAATTTGTCAATAGTCAAAATTGAGAATGTGGGCAAGCGTCTTGTTTGCCCATTGCGTGTCAATACAAATGGACAGCTACAATACTATTGACACAGACAAAATAGTGTGATATTCTTTTTATAGAAATTGATAATGATTCTCAATAGAGGGGATAGACGATGCTTTCTGAATGGAAGGAGATTTTTAAAGAGAAAGGTTTGAGATGGACATTACCACGAGAGATGGTCTTAGATGTCCTAAGTAAAACATCTGGACATCTGAGCGGAGAGGATATATATATCTCTATACATCAGAAATGTAATACTATTGGGATTGCTACAGTTTATAGGACGCTTGAGCTTTTAACAGATATTGGTATTGTACGTAAATTTGAATTTGGAGATGGGAAAAGTAGATATGAACTTGTAGAGAATGGGATGAAGGGACATCACCATCATCTGGTATGTATTAAATGTGGAAAAGTTATAGATTATAATGAATTTATAGACAAAGAAAAAGACTTTATTGAAGAGTTAGAGAAAGAACTGAGCAAGAAGTATAAATTCCAGATAACTTCCCATGAGGTTTATTTCTATGGACTTTGCCAGGGCTGCCAGTAAAAAATTTTTTAACCATATAATGATAATGATTATCTTTACCGATAGAAAGAGGTATTAGCTAGATATGCTAGTTAGATTAGACCAGCTGAAAGTTGGAGATGAAGGTAAAGTTGTAGAAGTAAATGCTCCTTCGAGAATAAAGAAACGTCTTCTTGGTTTGGGATTAGTCCCGGGTGAAAAGGTAAAACTAGAGAGAATTGCCCCTCTAGGTGATCCGATAGAGATATTTGTAAAGGGATTCCATCTTTCCCTGAGGAGAGAAGAAGCCTCTGGAGTTATGGTAGAGGTAAAGTAACGTATGATTCCATTGAGTATGGTTAGACTAGGAGAAAAAGTAGAGATAGTGAGGGTAAATGGGGGAAAGGGATTAAGTATGAGATTATCTGCTATGGGACTATACCCTGGAGTAATCATAGATGTGGTTTCTGATGCAAGGATGGGTCCTTTGATCATCTCTAGAGGAGGGGTACGTTTTGCTCTTAGTTTTGGTATGGCACATAAGATTCTGGTAAGGCCAATAGGAGGGAATAGTTATGGATAAGAAACCTACAGTGGCTTTAGCAGGGAATCCCAATTCTGGTAAGACTAGCATATTTAATGAACTTACAGGTTCTCATCAATATGTTGGAAACTGGCCTGGGGTGACGGTAGAAAAGAAAGAAGGAAAATTTTCCTGGAATGGTTATGAAATAAATGTGGTAGATCTGCCAGGAACATATAGTTTAACTGCTTACTCTATAGATGAGACGATCGCTCGTGATTTTATTGTAGAAGGACAGCCTGATGCAGTAATAGTAGTAATAGATTCATCTAATCTGGCGAGAAATCTATATCTAGCCTTAGAGATTCTTGAATTAGGAGCCAATGTCATACTAGACCTAAATATGATAGATGAGGCAGAGAGAAAAGGATTAAAGATTGACGTAGAAAAAATTTCCTCCTTTTTTAATGTCCCAGTAGTAGAGACAGTAGCAGTAACAGGGAAGGGGATACAGCACTTAAAAGAGACTATCATAGAAGCGATAGGAACCGAAAGGAATGAATTTAAAATTGACTATGGAGAAGAGATAGAAAGAGAGATAGAGTATCTATCGGAATTTCTTAAAAGTAAAGGAGTTTCACTAAAATTCCCCTTAAGATGGTTTGTTATAAAGCTTCTCGAAGGAGATACTGAGATTATAAAAGAGGCAAAACTTTTGAATTTAGCAGATGAGATAGAAGAGAAGGTCCAAGAAAGCAAAATAAGACTGGAAAAGCAACTGGGTTCTGATCCAGAGACATCCATCATAGAAAAAAGATACGGAATTATAGAAGGGTTAATAAAGGAATGCGTAGAAAGGCAAGTGGGTATAGAGGAACGTCTTACTATCTCAGACAAGATCGATAGAATAGTGACAAATAAATATCTTGGTATCCCTATCTTTCTATTAATAATGTGGTTGACCTTTCAGCTTATCTTTAAATTAGGAGAACCAGTTGTAGGAATAATTGAACTCCTGTTTGACTGGCTTGGAAAGACGATATCGTTATGGGTTACTTCTGTTGGTGCCCCTGAATGGATTATTTCACTGGTAAGAGATGGAATTATATCTGGAGTAGGTTCAGTGCTAGTCTTTCTTCCAAATATTTTACTTCTTTTCTTAGTTATAAGTATTTTAGAAGATTCTGGATATATGGCAAGAGCAGCATTTGTTATGGATAGGCTTATGCATGCCTTAGGTTTACATGGGAAATCCTTTATCCCGATGATCTTAGGATTCGGTTGTAATGTCCCTGCAGTTATGGCTTGTAGGACAGTAGAGTCAGAGAAAGATAGAATTCTTACTATATTGGTGATCCCTCTAATGTCCTGTACAGCTAGACTTCCTATCTATGTCCTTTTTGCTAGTATATTCTTCCCTAAGAATCAAGGCTGGATAATTTTCTCCCTATATGTTCTGGGGATTCTGCTTGCTATTATCGTAGCAAGAATATTTAAGGGAATATTCTTTAAACACGAAGTAGCTCCAATGATAATGGAACTCCCCCCATATAGATTACCCCAGTTAAAAGGAATATTTATCCATATGTGGGAAAGAGGAAGCCAATTTCTTAAAAAGGCAGGGTCAATTATCCTTGCTGGGGTAGTATTAATATGGATACTGGCTTCTCTTCCTTTAGGGATTGAGTATGCATCTAGCGAAAGTTTTATTGGCAGATTAGGAAGTATTCTCGCTCCACTTCTTAAACCGGCAGGATTTGGTTTCTGGCAGGCAGGCGTTGCTCTATTCTTTGGTCTTGTAGCAAAGGAGCTTGTGATCGGGGCATTGGGGACTGTTTATGGTGTGGAAGAAGCAGGATTAGTAGGTGCAATCTCCCAAAACTTTACCCCTCTTTCAGCCTACTCATTTATGGTGATGTCTCTCATTTATATTCCCTGTATAGCTACAATTGGCGTAATAAAGAAGGAAACAAATTGGAAGTGGACAGGGTTAGCTGTAGGATACAGCCTAGTTTTAGGCTGGATATTGGCGGTTCTCATCTATCAGATAGGAAGGTTATTCCTATGAAAAGGAGGTGACAGAAATGCCAAGAGCTCTTTGGGGTTTTGGATTTGGACGTGGAAGAGGTTGGAGGCATTGGTATTGGGCGACTGGATTTCCAGGTTGGGCAAGGGCTGGAGCTTGGTTCCCATACTACGGAGCACCTTATACTCCATTGCCTTACTATGGGGCACCTTATGGCTCTCCATATAGTCCTCAAGAGGAAGCAGCAATCCTTAGAGAACAGGCTAAGGCAATAGAAGATGAATTGAAGGCAGTAAATGAGCGTATCTCTGAACTAGAAAGACAAGCTCAAACAGAGGAGAAAAAGTAAAAACTTATATAGGGGGGCATCTATGCCCCCCTATAAAGAAGCTTTAAAGGAGGAAGGATGAAGATCTGTATAACGTCACAAGGAGATAATTTAGACTCTCAGGTTGACCCTAGATTTGGAAGATGTAAGTATTTTATTATAGTTGACCCTGAGACTATGGAGTTTGAAGCGATTGAAAATCCGAATATAAATGCTTTTGGAGGGGCAGGAACAGATTCAGCACAAATTATTGCTAGTAAGGGTGTAGAAATAGTTCTAACAGGAGATGTAGGACCAAATGCATCTCGAGCTTTAGAATCGGCAGGTATTAAGGTTATAACTGGAATAACAGGTTCAGTTAAAGATATTATAGAAAAATATAAAAAAGGAGATGATTAAAATGCCAAGAGGAGATGGAACAGGACCAATCTGGGGTGGTGGACCGGGGTCAGGGAGAGGTCGCAGAATGGGTCGAGGTATGGGGCGTGGAATATGGTCTATTACACCATCAAATATAACTCCGCAACCAGGTCAAGGGCAACAGTTAAAAGCTTTTGTTGATGAAGGAAAATGTATTGCCTGCGGAGCTTGCGCTAGAGTATGTAGAACAGGGGCAATCACTGTAGATAATGTAGCTAAGATTGATCTAAATAGATGTATAGGATGTGGTGATTGCGTAAGAGTATGTCCAACAGAGGCGATAACTCTTAAGGAGTATCCTGGGAATAAATGATTATATCTGTTGCAAGTGGTAAAGGTGGCACAGGTAAGACTACAATAGCACTAAACTTGGCACTCTCTATTGAAGATGAGGTTCAGCTTTTAGATTGTGATGTTGAGGAACCAAATGCTCACATCTTCTTAAAAGTTCAGCTTAAACAAAGAGATCTAATAACTACCCCTATCCCTAAAATTAATGAGGAAAGATGTACACTTTGTGGAGTATGTCAGGGGATATGTGCTTATCACGCTATTATAATTGTTAAAGATAAGGTTCTAGTATTCCCTGAACTTTGTCATAGCTGTGGTGGATGTAGCTTATTATGTCCAGAAAATGCAATCGCTGAGATTAATAAAGAGATAGGTTATATTGATATTGGTGATTCAGGCGGTATATCATTCATCCAGGGCACCTTGAACATAGGGGAGGCGATGCCTACTCCTTTAATCAAGGCGGTTAAGAGAAATCTTGATCCATCAAAGATTGTTATCATCGATTCTCCGCCTGGAACATCTTGTCCTGTCGTTGAATCGGTTAGAGGGAGTGATTTTTGTATATTGGTTACTGAACCAACCCCTTTTGGCTTAAACGATCTGATATTGGCTGTTGACCTCTTAAGAGAACTCAATATTCCCTTTGGAGCGGTAATTAATAAGGCTGATATAGGATCAGACGAGGTAGAGAATTACTGTAAAAGTGAGGGTATACCTATACTGATGAAGATACCATTTAAGAGGGAGATAGCAGAGGCATACTCTAAAGGTATCCCACTAGTAGAGGCATTTCCAGATTATAGAGAAAACTTTAAGAATTTATTTAATACAATCAAACAATTGATTATTACGGCAGCACAGGAAGCTTCTAATAAGATATAAAAACGGTGATAAAGTAATGAAATATGCTCTATACCTCTGGAAGCCCAAGGAAAAACAGTAATGAAGGAACTTGCAGAGCGTATAAAAGAGCTTGGAGGTCTATTTAAATGAAACAACTTGTTGTGATAAGTGGAAAAGGAGGGACAGGTAAAACCACCATTACTGCGTCTCTTGCTGCACTTGCCCAAAATAAAGTAATGGTTGACTGTGATGTGGATGCAGCTGACTTATATATCTTACTTGAACCTAAGATCCTTGAAAGGCATAAATTTATTGGTAGTAAAATAGCAGTAATTGATAAAGCAAAATGTACTCAATGTGGTAGATGTATTGAAGTATGCAGATTTGACGCAATCTCTAAAGATTTTATTGTAGATCCAATTTCCTGTGAAGGCTGTGGAGTATGTTTCCATATCTGCCCGGGAAAGGCGATCAAGATGGAGGAAAAGCTATCAGGAGAGTGGTTTATTTCAGAGACCCCATACGGTCCTTTTGTCCATGCTAAATTAGGTATTGCAGAAGAAAACTCAGGGAAATTGGTAGCTATTTTGAGGCAGAATGCAATGTCAATAGCAAAAAAGGAAAACCTAGATCTAATTATTATTGATGGTTCTCCTGGCATAGGATGCCCGGTGATCGCTTCGATTACCGGGACAAATTTGGCACTTGTAGTGACAGAGCCTACACTATCCGGAATTCATGATATGGCTCGGGTAATAGGATTGGTAAAACATTTCAAAATCAAAGCTTATGTAGTTATAAATAAATTCGACCTAAATATAGAGATGACTAAAGTAATAGAAGAATACTGTGAAGCTAATGAAATTGAATTAGCCGGAAAGATTGCCTATGACCCAATTGTAACTGAAGCCCTAACAAATAGAAAGATTATAGTAGAATATTCTGATGGGAAAGTTACCCAACAAATTAAAGATATCTGGAGGGTTGTAAGCGAAGCAAAATGATAGTATTTGGACCTGTTCCATCGAGGCGTCTAGGAAGAAGCGTCGGAATAAATAATATTCCTCCAAAAGTCTGCAGTTATGCCTGCATTTATTGCCAGTTAGGAAGAACCATCAAAATGCAGATAAAAAGGCAAACCTTTTATAATATGGAAGATATTATAAAAGAAGCAAAAGAGAAGATTGAAGAGCTAAATAATAATGGCGAAAAGATAGACTATCTTACATTTGTTTCCGACGGAGAACCCACCTTAGATATTAATATAGGAAAAGAGATCAGTGTCTTAAAGCCTCTGGGATTCAAAATAGCTGTCATAACCAATGCCTCATTGATATGGCAGGAAGATGTAAGGAGAGATTTATTAGATGCAGATTGGGTCTCTTTAAAAATAGATGCCGTAACTGATGAGGTATGGCATAGGATTAATAGACCTTATAGAACACTAAATCATAAGAAAATTTTAGATGGTATGATACGATTCTCTAAAAGATATAAAGGCTTTCTTGCTACAGAGACAATGCTTATAAGAGGAATTAACGATAACGATCAGGAATTAGAGAAAATAGCCGAGGTTTTAACAAGATTAAAACCTGATAAGGCATATATCTCTATACCCACAAGACCCCCAGCAGAAAAAGATGTCCTTCCTCCAGAAGAGCCTAAAATAAACATAGCCTATCAGATCTTTAATCAGATGGGTATAAACTCGGAATATCTGATAGGTTATGAGGGAAATGAATTCTCCTCAACAGGAAATATCGAGGAAGATCTACTAAATATCACTGCGGTGCACCCTATGAAGAGACAGGCAGTTGAAGAACTACTACGAAGATACAACTACGGCTGGGATGTCATTGACAAACTTATCAGTGAACAAAAGATTATAAGGTCTGAATATAGAGGAGAGGTCTTTTATATGAGAAGGCTCTCAGAAGAAATCCATTCGCAGAGTTTTTGGTGAAAAAGATTATAAGGCTTCTATTCCCGATCTCTCCCCATTATCTTTTATACAAGATGCGACCGTTACCTAGTTGACAGTTGATGCTATTTTATGGTATAGTCTAGCAGTAAGAAGTAATATTTTGGTAAGGAGGGATTGGTAAATAAGTAACGAATTAAGAGTAAATAACCAGATTCAGGCAGTCCAGATTAGGCTTATAGATGCCAATGGAAGGCATATAGGAGTGGTACCGTTAAAGGAAGGATTGAGATTAGCAAGAGAGGCGGGTTTGGATTTAGTAGAGATAAATCCGGGGGCTAATCCACCAGTATGTAAGATCTTAGATTATGGAAAGTTTCAGTACGAGAAGAATAAGAAGGATAAGGAGGCTAAGAAGAAGCAGAAAGTTATAGATGTAAAAGAGATAAGACTCAGACCAGAGATCGGATTACACGATCTGGAAACCAAGATCAGAGGTGCTAAAGAATTTCTGGCGGAAGGCAATAAGGTAAAGTTTACGATAAGACTTAGAGGAAGACAGTTTCTACATACTGACAGGAGTGAATCTTTAGTAAATCAAATTGTAGAGCTTTTAAAGGATGTTGCAGTGGTTGAATCTGAGAAACCTATCTCTGAAGAGAACAGGGAGTATACAATAGTATTTTCACCTAAGAAACAGGAGGAGAAGAAAGATGGGAAAAGGTCTAAAGACGCACAAAGGAGCAGCGAAGAGGTTCAAAGTAACAGGTAGTGGAAAGATAATGAGGGCACATGCATACAGTGGCCATCATTTTATGAAGAAGAGTAAATCTGCCCTTAGAGTTCTTAAAAGTCTTACAGTAGTAGATAAGACCAATATTAAAGCAGTTAAAAGATTAATACCTCATAGTTTATAAGGTGGAAAAATGGCTAGAGTAAAAGGTGGAGTAGTTACAAGAAGAAGACATAAAAAGATACTGAAACTTGCTAAGGGGTATAGGGGCGCGAGGAGTAGAAGGTTTAGGACCGCTAATGAGACTCTCTTAAAGGCTCTTAGTTATGCCTATAGAGATAGAAAAGCCAGGAAGAGAGAATTTAGGAGGCTATGGATAGCTAGGATAAATGCTGGCGTCCGAGAACTAGGTATGACTTATTCTCAGTTTATGCATGGTTTGAAGCTAGCAGGCATCTCTTTAAACCGTAAGGTATTGGCAGAGTTAGCAGTCTCAGATAAAGAAGAGTTTAGAAGAATAGTAGAGTTATCCAGGTCTGCCCTTAGAGCCTAGAGGTCTTCTATGAGGGGACTAGTCTATTTTGGTATATTAGTCCTTAGTATTCTGATGAGCTATTTTTCTACACCTATCTTTAGAAGGTTTTCTATAAAGGTAGGGCTTCTGGATAGGCCCAATCCACGTAAAATCCATTCTGAACCGATCCCCCTAGCTGGGGGATTTAGTTTTTTATTTGTTTTTGTTACTCTTTCTCTCATCTTCCTTCCAGTGGATAAAAAGTTAATGAGTATCATAGGTGGAGCATTACTTATATTCTTCACCCATCTGGTTGATGATTACTTTAAGGCAAACTCAAGAGACTTTCCTGCTCTTCCAAAGTTCCTGGGTCAGGTAGCTAGTGCCCTTATAGTGATCGCTGGAGGAATAAGTATATCCGCTATCAGAAATCCATTCAATGGGGTATATATGGTCTTCTCACCTGCTGTTTCCACCATACTCACAGTAATATGGATAGTAGGTGTGAGTAATCTTGTGAACTTTGCCGATGGACTGGATGGCTTGGCATCAGGGATAACTGCTATAGCCAGTAGTACTTTGGCAATAGTCAGCAATCTATTAAATAGAGGATATGCAACAACTATGGCGGTTATCTTACTCGGTATCTCTCTGGGCTTCCTGAAGCATAATATGAGTCAGACTAACAAGGTGTTTATGGGAGATAGTGGGGCTTATCTGCTCGGATTTATACTGGGAACTATAGCTATAGAGGGGACTATGAAGAGTACTACAGCTATTGCAGTCCTTGTTCCCTTTATAGTTCTTGGCCAGCCAATTATAGATACAGGTATAAATGTCATAAGGAGGACCCTTAAAGGAGAACCATTCTATAAGGCTGATAAGGAACACCTGCATCACAGGTTATTGAACTGGGGTTTAAATACCACCCAGACGCTTCTTTTCATATATCTCATCAATATATGTTTCTCATTGATGGCTCTTCTAGTTATATTTGCTAGAAAGTAGGTGACACTAATCTTAGATTAGATGTCTGCTTTATTGAAGATTGCTACAGCTTTTATAGTAGTTGTTTTCCTTTTACTTCGTAAAGTAAAGCTTGGATATTGTCTTTTGATGGGTTCATTGGTCCTGGGTATCTTATTTGGTATTCAGTTTATAGATTATTTTAAGTTTACTCTCATGGCATTTAGAGATCCTGCAAATCAGAAACTGATAATAACCCTTTCTACCATCTTGATCCTAGCAAATGTAATGGGTGAGACCAGACAGTTAGAAAGGATAGTATCCCTGGCTCGAAATGTGATAAGAAATCCCAAGATAGTTCTGACCGCTATGCCAGCTTTAATAGGATTTCTCCCCATTCCTGGTGGAGCTCTTTTTTCTGCGCCTCTGGTAGAGAAGACAGATATTGAATCAGAGATTAATCCATCTATGCGTTCATTTATAAACTACTGGTTCAGACACGTATGGGAATATTTCTTCCCTCTCTATCCCGAGGTGATACTGGCTACCGCTCTTACAGGTATAAAGATGTCTAAGTTTATATCGATACAGTTTCCGTTGTCTATTACCGCTATTACAGTTGGCTTCATAGTTATAAGTAGAATAAAGCTTACCAGTAATATACAGGACCCGGTTGATGGCGATTGGAAAACCCTTATCCTCTATGTACTACCTATTCTTATCCCGATAGTACTCATATTAATCGGCGTAACATCCTGGCTGAGTATACTTATAGGCGTCTTTATAGCTCTGGCTATAAACAGAAAAAGTACCTCAGAACTTTTGACAAAGGTCTTTAGAAAATTTCCCTGGGATGTAATCTTGAATGTAGTAGGGGTTGTTGTATTCAAGAGTTTTATAGAGAATACAGGTGGAATTCCTCAAATGGTTCAATTTTTTACTCAGCATAATTTCCCCATAATTGTCATCATTACCGTTGCCCCATTTTTAGTTGGATTGTTCAGTGGTATGGGTATTGTCCCTATCGGAGTTACATTCCCTCTTATAATACCACTAGCAAAGGATGGTAACTTTTATAGCACTATAATGCTGGCATATGCCTGTGGATTTATGGGGGTAATGTTATCCCCTGCTCATCTCTGTCTAGTGGTAAGTAATCAATACTTTAATGCTGATATAAGAGAGGTTTATCGGTTACTTGCAATTCCAGTTATATCAATTATAGTTGTTGCATTGTTCTTATATCTAGTAAAAGGAGGCTGAGATACTGATGGAAAAATTGGAACAGGCAATACAGAGATTGGAGCTGAGATTAGGAGAACTCAATACGTTCAAGCTAGTAAAAAGGTCTAACCTGACGGGATGGTTATTCAGTATCGATAAGAAGAACTGGCAGGTCTTGCATATTAGTGAAAAATGGCCAGTGCAAGCCTTTCCTTGTTACTTTATGAAAGAATTTACTATCCCGGAAGAATTCAAAGGACTGCCGGTTAGATTACAGATCTGGGTAGAGGGGGAGGGGATTGTATATATTAATGGGAAGCCTGTGGGGGGATTAGATCCAAACCATAGAGAGTTTAGATTGCTTGATTTGGCTGTTGGTGGAGAAAAGTTTACAGTCCTGATTGAGGCTGTTCCTAGGGGACCATTCGGCAGTTATGTAGCAGAACCACATCTTGCTCAGTCACGTCTGGTAAGTATTGATGAATCTGTAGAATCCGCTCTGTTCGATTTATATGCAGTCCTGGATGCAGCTAAGAATCTTCCCAATGAGAATGAGCTGAAAGAGATCCTGATAGATGCGCTTGATTCTTCTCTGAGCCTGGTAAAATTCCACTCTAACACGGGAGATTATCTGGTAAGTGTTACAGAGAATCCTTTTGGTAGCAGGATGATCTTTGGTGTATGGAATCCTCCTGTCCCGAAGGGAGAGTTTATAAGCCCTGAAGAGACGAGAAGGAGTATCGTGGAAGCTGGTAAGAAGATGATGGAACTGCTGGATAAGATAAAGACTCAGTATCCGCCGGTGGGTAATATCACATTGACAGGACATTCTCATATAGACCTCGCCTGGCTCTGGCCTATGTCCGAAACAAGGAGAAAGATCAGAAGAACATCTTCTACTATGATCTCTTTGATGGATAGATACAGTGATTTTAAATATAACCAGAGCAGTGCACAGATTTATGCCTTCTTAAAAGAGGATGAACCTGAACTGTACGAGAGAGTTAAGGAGAAGGTAAAGAGTGGGCAGTGGGAACCAGTAGGAGGTATGTGGGTTGAGAGTGATTGTAACCTTACTTCAGGCGAATCTCTTGTAAGGCAGATTCTTTACGCACAGAAGTTCTTTGAGAGAGAGTTTGGTAAGAGATGTAAAGTTGCCTGGCTTCCTGATGCCTTTGGCTTCACCTGGACACTCCCACAGATATTTAAGAAGGCAGGTATAGACTATTTCCTGACCACCAAGATAAACTGGAACGAGACAAACAAGTTCCCATATGACCTTTTCTTCTGGCAGGGATTGGATGGAACCAGAATAATAGCCCACTCATTCTTGAATCCTGGTCAGGGTTATAACGGTAATATCCAGGCACTGGATATACTTGGTACATGGAAAAATTACAGACAAAAATCCATCTATCCTGATACTCTTCTATCCTTTGGTTTTGGTGATGGCGGTGGCGGACCAACCAGAGAGATGCTAGAGATGTATCAGAGATTTAGGGAATTTCCAGGATTCCCGAGACTGAAGATGGGGTTTGTGGAGGAATTCTTTGAAAGAATCCCTAAAGAAGGTCTTCCAGTTTGGGATGGAGAACTCTATCTGGAGCTTCATCGTGGTACATATACCACTCAGTCAAAGATGAAGAAGGCTAACAGAAAGGTTGAGCATCTCCTCTATACCGCCGAGGTCATTGCAAGTATAGGATATCTTATAACTGGCAGGTATCCTCAGGATGAACTGACATTAGACTGGCATAAACTTCTTAGGAATCAGTTCCACGATATACTCCCCGGATCATCCATCAAAGAGGTATATGAGGATGCCCTTAGAGAGTTAAAGGAGGTAGAAGATTCTACAAACAGAATTATAGAAGAATCTCTAAAGGCTATAGTTGGGAGATTGAAACTGGATAGAGAGGCCATTATCGTTTTTAACCCAAATTCATTCCCCAGAGAGCTCAGATATATAGGGGACAATATACCATCAGGTAACTTTGAACTTCCAGATGGTAGACCCGTATATATACAGGACCTACCAGACGGTAATAGACTCTTATACAGTTCAGATATTAAAATCCCTCCAATGGGCTATGTGATACTGTACAGGTCTAAGAATGTTCCTCAGAATAGTAACATAAATGTTTCTGATGATATTCTAGAGAATGATCTGGTAAGGATTAAGATAGGGAAAGATGGTACTATCGTATCTTATTATGACAAGGTAAATGACAGAGAGGTATTTACTGATAGGGGTAATCAGCTCTGGGCTTACTCTGACAGACCGAGGAATTGGGATGCCTGGGATATAGCTACCGATTACGAGAAATATGGGGAAGAGATTAAAGATGTAGAATATATTAAAGTCCTGGAGAAAGGTCCTGCAAGGTCTTCTATAGAGGTGAAAAAGAGATACAGAAATTCCTCTATAGTGCAGAGATATATTCTATACGATGGAAGCCCAAGGTTAGATATAGAGACTAAGATAGATTGGCATGATAGAAGAATACTGGTTAAAGCCATATTCCCATTTGATATCAGAAGCTCTTATGCAACATACGAGATAGCCTATGGACATATACAGAGACCAACCCATAAAAATACGAGCTGGGATTCTGCAAGATTTGAAGTACCGGGGCATCGTTGGGTCGATATGTCAGAAGGAAACTATGGGGTAAGTATACTGAATGATGGTAAGTATGGCTATAGTGCAAACGAGAATAAGATAGGCCTTTCTCTGTTACGTTCTCCGATATATCCAGACTTCTTTGCCGATGAAGGGGAACAGTCCTTTGTCTATAGCATCTTACCTCATAAAGGTGACTGGAGAACAGAGACGGTGCAGAATGCAATAGCTCTCAATACTCCTCTTATAGGGATGCCGGTGTTGACATCAGAAGGTGGAGCTGAGCTATCTAGATCATTTATAGAGATAACCCCAGGAAATGTTATAGTTGGAGCATTCAAAAAGGCAGAAGAAGATAACGCATTAGTTATAAGGTTATATGAGGCTTACGGCTGCAGGGGAAGGGTAAAGATAAGATTTGGGTTTGATGTAAAGAAGGTTGTAGAGACAAATCTATTAGAAGATGAGCTCAACCCAGTGAAGTTAGAATCCAACGAGATAGAGGTATTCTTCAAGCCTTATGAGATAAAGACCATAAAGGTATCTGTATAGGAGAAGAAGTGGTGAATTTCTCTTCGCTTATAAAGATATTACCTACGAGGGTATATAGGGTATATAAGGGGGGGTTCCTCCTTGATTTATTCAGAGGAGAAAGAGAACCGAAAGATACAAACTACCCTGAGGATTGGATATGCTCTACGGTAAGGGCATTACAGCCATATGGGATATCAGAGGAGAGTATATCCAGGATAGAACCCATAGAAGGGAAAAAGAATATTGAAGAGCTGATCAATCTTTATCCCAGAGAGATCTTGGGAGATAATCATATAGGTACTTATGGCTATAAATTGAACGTTCTGGTTAAGTTATTAGATTCGGCTATAAGACTTCCCCTTCAGTGTCATCCAGAAAAGTCATTCTCTAGAAAATACTTAAATTCCAATTTTGGTAAGGCAGAGGCATGGTTTATAGTTGGGACTAGGAGGATCTCAGAAGACCCATATATCTTATTGGGGTTTAAAGAGAAGGTAGATAAAAAGAGACTATTCTCCATTATAGAAAAGGATGACTCTGAGACACTAGTGTCTCTTATGAATAAGATAAAGGTGAATCCTTATGATACATATTTCATCGCCCCCGGGGTTCCACATGCTATTGGTGAAGGAGTATTTATGGTTGAGACTCAGGAGCCCACAGACTTTACCATATCTATAGAACGCAAATGCGGTGATGTGGTTTCTACCGATCAAAAATGCACAATAAATCTCGGATGGGATCTGGCTCTGGATGCCTTTGACTATACCCCGTATTCAGAAGAGGAAGTAAAAGAAAACTTTGTGATGAAGAAAGAGCTGATATCTTTATCCAGTACAGGTAAGATTTATAATCTAAATGGCGGAAGTTATATGAGGTCGTGCTTTGAGATCCTATTTTTAGAAGGCATAAAAGATGCACATCTTTCTTTCAAGAGCTTTGCCTCTGTAGTAGTATTAAATGGAAAAGGTTACATAGTCAGAGGAAGGGACGAGTATCCTGTAAAAAAGGGAGAGACATATCTAATCCCATTTAACTTTGGAGAACACAGATATGTCGGGGATGATCCGCTGGATATATTGATATCCCTTCCTCCAAGTATGTGAAGCTACCATCCATACCTCTCCGGTCCCCAAGGTTTCTTTATGTATTCTTGTTTTGCCAGTATAAGGGTATTGGAAGGTATATCTTCATAGGCTATGACTCCAGGTCCCACTAAACTATAACATCCTACCTTTACTCCAGGCATTATTATGGCATTTACACCAGTTCTAGAAAAGTTACCTATATATGTAGCATTGGCTCCCTCTTTCGGGAACTCCGGTCTGTCTTTTATCCTGTGGATTGTGTATCTGTCATCGAACCTCAAGGTACCACATACAGTAGCAGCACCTATATCCACAGAGTGACCAAAAACTCCATAAAGTTCGGAGTAGTGGACTACATATACGTTATCAAAGAAAACCCCTTCTATCTCTGCACAATGTCCAATATGACATCTGTTTCCTATGGATGTATATCCTCCTATCTGTGGGTAGTTGTAGATAAAGCAGTTGTCTCCTACTATGGATGGACCGGTGAAAATGGCACCATTGGTTATGGTGGTGTTATCACCTACTATTAGGTTATCCATTATTACAACCCTTGGTCCTATGTGTGAGTTTTTACCCAGTACTATTTTCCCCTTTATATAGGCTTCCTGAGATACAGTGGAGCCATCAGGTATCACATTTTCACCTATAGAATTACAGAGGAACTCTATATATCTTCTGTTGGCTTCAAGGATATGCCAGGGTTTATCTATATCTACAAAGAATCCCTCTGTCTCTATCGCATAGACATTTAAGCCTTCCTCTATCATTATCTGGAAACTCTGAGCGAGTTCTACCTCTTGAGGTGGCATACCTCCTACAGGAATATTCCTCATAAACGAAGGCGTCTTTTCCACATATGGGAGGAACTCTTTTCCTATAAAGTAGACCCCGCATACCCTGTGAGTCCCGGATCTCGGATGTCCCTCTATAGAGGTTATTCTATCTCCTCTGACCTTTGCACATATCCAGTCCTGGGGTTCTTCTCCATCTAGAGGAGATATAAGAGATGCAAGTCTAAGCCCTTCAGCTTTTTGTATAAATCTCTCTAAGTCCTTAGGATGGACAAGTATGTCTCCATAGAGTACCAAAAGATCATCCTGTGGTATAAGTTTTAAAGAATCTAACAATACCTTAGCCGTTCCATACTGCTTGTCGATCTCTATATAATTTATACCGTCTATGCCTCTTAAGGCGTATCTGACATCTTCTTTCAGATAGCCAACTATCATATAAATCTCAAGATCATATTTCTTTAACTCTTCGACTAGGATGCGTATCACTGGTCTGTTGGCAACTGGAATAGTAGCTTTCGGCATTGTCTCAGTATAAGGCCAGAGTTTTGTCCCATTTCCTCCTGCCAGGATTATAGCCTTCATAATCTCTCCTCCCTGTTTATCTTTAGATATTCAAAGGCGGTAGATTCAATTTGAGAATATACCTCAGGAATAAATCTCCTACTATGGATGGACCGGTGAAAATGGCACCATTGGTTATGGTGGTGTTATCACCTACTATTAGGTTATCCATTATTACAACCCTTGGTCCTATGTGTGAGTTTTTACCCAGTACTATTTTTCCCTTTATATAGGCTTCCTGAGATACAGTGGAGCCATCAGGTATCACATTTTCACCTATAGAATTGCAGAGGAACTCTATGTATCTTCTGTTGGCTTCAAGGATATGCCAGGGTTTATCTATATCTACAAAGAATCCCTCTGTCTCTACCGCATAGACATTTAAGCCTTCCTCTATCATTATCTGAAAACTCTGAGCAAGTTCCACCTCTTGAGGCGGCATACCTCCTACAGGAACATTCCTCATAAATGAAGGTGTCTTTTCCACATACGAGAGAAACTCTTTTCCTATAAAGTAGACCCCGCATACCCTGTGAGTCCCGGATCTGGGATGGCCCTCTATAGAGGTTATCCTGTCTCCTCTAAGCCTTGCGCATATCCAGTTCTGGGGTTCTTCTCCATCTAGAGGAGATATAAGAGATGCAAGTCTAAGCCCTTCAGCTTTTTGTATAAATCTCTCCAAATCCTTCGGGTGGACAAGTATGTCCCCATAGAGTACCAGAAGATCATCCTGTGGTATAAGTTTTAAAGAATCTAACAATACTCTAGCCGTTCCATACTGCCTGTCGATCTCTATATAATTTATACCGTCTATGCCTCTTAAGGCGTATCTGACATCCTCTTTCAGATAGCCAACTATTATATAAATCTCAAGATTATATTTCTTTAACTCTTCGACTAGGATGCGTATCACTGGCCTATTAGCAACTGGAATAGTAGCTTTCGACATTGTCTCAGTATAAGGCCAGAGTTTTGTCCCATTTCCTCCTGCCAGGATTATAGCCTTCATAATCTCTCCTCCATGTTTATCTTTAGATATTCAAAGGCGGTAGATTCAATTTGAGAATATACCTCAGGAATAAATCTTCCAAAGTGGTAATCAAATGCCAGGAGCAGTGCTCCCACCACCGGTTCATATCTCGGTAAGACTATCTCAGCGCTGGGATTGAAAGAGTGTAATTCTGCCTTTATGAAGTCTATTAGGAGTGGTCCCTTAGCCTTAAAGATGCTTCCACCCAGTACAACCTTTACCGGTTCTTTCTGTAGGGAGAGCCTTTTCATTATAGCCCAGGCGGATAGTGCTGTCTCCTTTGCTATCTTTTTTACTATCTCTACAGAGACTCTGTCTCCCATATATGCACACTCAAAGAGTAACGGGGTAAGAAGTAATATCCTAGATCTATCGATCTTACCATAGTAGAGTCTTTTGGCTAATGATACCAGGTCTGACTCTTCAAAGAACTCTAAAACTTTTTCTGTCAGGATAGTCTGCTCTCCACGACCGTCATAAGCCCTAAAAACTCTGTGTAATATCTCTCTTGAGATATCTCCTGAACCTCCCCAGTCTCCAAATAAGAAGCCTTCTCCAAACAGTCTTGCCTCCTCACCAGACTTTCCTATACCCACAGCATTGGTCCCTGTACCCATAATTACAGCAATCCCATAAGATTCCTCAACGATACCCGCCTTAAGTGCTGCAAGAGAATCATTCTTTATTATTACCCTATCTACCCTCTTCAGATTCTTTACAGCTTCTTCCAGCATTGTAAAGTCTTCAGGGAAGTCTGCTCCTGCAAGACAGAAACATCCAATGTCAGCCCTCTCAATACCTGCCATATTGAAAGCTTCTGTTATCGAATGATCTATCTCTTTCATAGCAGAATCCAAACCAAAGACCTCATAATTACCTGTTCCCCCAGAACCAAACCCCAATATCTTTCCATTTTCATCAGCAACCAGACAGTGTGTCTTGGTTGCTCCCGCATCAACACCAAGTAGATACATAATCTATTACCTCCTGAAGAATTGAGGAAGAAATTCTTTATTCTCCTCTAAGACTCTTTCCAGAAGGCCATCAGCTACTGCCTTAGCCCCTACTAAAGGATGTACCAGGAGTGCCTGCTTAGCCTTTTCTATGTTCCCCTCTATAGCCGATTCTACCGTCAGCTGTTCGTAGTATTTTACAGTCTGTGCCAATCCCTTTATATATGTTTCCAATCTTCCCATACTTATAGGTTTAGCTCCATTAGCACCTATGATACATGGAACTTCTACTACTGCATTGTCAGGAAGATCTCTGATAGAGCCGTTATTTAATACATTGACTATTTGTATATCTTTTTTATCCAGATAGATAGATTTCATAAGTTCAACTGCTGCATCTGAGTAATGGGCACCTCCTCTTTGGCTTAATTCTGGAGGTTTCTCTTTCAGAGAAGTATCCTTATACTTTTCTAAGAGTTTTTCTTCCACTTCCAATACGATCTCTCCCCTGGTCTTATCAGAACTTTTCTGAGCCTCTAAGACCTCGTCTTTAAAATAGTAGTAGTGCAGATAGCCATTGGGTATCATATTTATCAATTCCAAGACCCTTCTCTCTTTTTCAGGAAGCCCCTCTTTTGTCACCTCTATAACCTTATCAGTAACATCTTTCCCCCTCAGGTATACCTTTCTTATCCAGCTCAGGTGATTTAATCCAACATAGTCTAAAAATATATCCTTAATATCAGCATCTAAAATACCAGCAAATCTATAGAAGAAATTTATTGGCACATTACATAAGCCTATAGCTTTTACTCTGGAGTATCTTAATAAAGCCTCGGTAACTATCCCTGAGGGATTGGTAAAGTTTATAAGCCAGGCGTCATCTGTTAATCTTTCTATATCTCTAGCTATATCTAACATAACCGGGATTGTCCTCAGCGCATTGGCAAATCCGCCTGCTCCAGTTGTCTCCTGCCCTATGAGCCCAAATTCCAGAGGAATTCTTTCATCCTTTATCCTCGCCCTTATTCCACCAACCCTTATCTGAGTAATAATAAAGTTTGATCCTTCTATGGCTTCCTTCCTGTCAGTAGTAAGCTTCAGGTCTATGGAAAGATCAAAATTTTCAATCATCCTTTTTACTAATCCACCCACTATACCAAGTTTGACCTCATCTATGTCCATCAACCTCAGTTCTCTTACCGGAAAACTTTCTCTATTCTTTATAACCCCCTCAATTAGTTCAGGCGTATAGGTACTACCACCACCTATAACTGTAAGTATCAATCCTTCCATAATGATGTCCTCCTCATTCTTCAAGAGTAGGGATAACAATCCCTATTCGCTTTCCGATTCCACTCTCTCTACCTGCAGGGTCTATAGCCTTACAGGTGATGAGATTTCTGGAAGAGGCTGGTACATTTTTGATATAGAAGAATCCATCTGCTTTAGAGTAACACTCGCCCCTTACAGATTCATTTACTATTATCTGTATCTTTACCCCTGGCTCTGCAGTCCCCTCTATCTCCAGAGTCTTATCCTGGAGATTCACCTTTACGGATCTTATCTGAGGACGGTTTACAGATTCCTTAGGAGGTGTAATATCTAGGGGTGGAATAACGATCCTGAATTCTCTTAGATTAGCAAGAGCAGTATTATTAAGTCCCTTTATAACTGGAAGTTTCATCCATACGTTGCTATTCCCGAACCTCCCCTCTACTGTATATCCAGGTCTTATAAGACCTCTAAATAGAGGGAAAGCCCCTTCTAGGAAGTTTTCATTTACCGGTGCAACGATCATCCACTGTGTGGCGGTCCATACCCCTTTAAGTTCGGGAGTATTTGCATGCCTGTTTGGTATAATCTGAAATCCTCCTGCCTCTTCTGGGGTAGCCTCTAAGTATTCTCCACCGAATACTCCGGAGGTGGATATATCTATAACTCCAGGATGGTTTGCCCTTACAGAGCTCGGGTAGGCGAATAATGTACCTCCAAACCTTCCAGTCCCCTTAACGGGTCTTACAACCTTAGCTATCACTTCCCTTTCTCCTTCGGAATAGCAGATATAGACATTTCCATCTGCTCTATTCTCAAAAAGGATCTCTCTGGGCATCACAGTAGGGGCAGTAACTAATATCACTATCTTATCTCCAACGCTCGGTATATAGTCATTTGGGATCTGAGAGAGTCCTTCATCGGTCTCCAGAAAGACCTTATTACCAACAAATGGTGACCATTCTCTGAAGATCAGTGTTCCACCCTCTATATTTGTTAAAATCCTACTGTTTGGCTCGATCGATGGATCTGCTCCTCTGGGTATAATGCTTATAGTCCTTCCGGATTTCTCAGGAGTACTTATAGGGTCTATCTCACTCTTACTAACTGTTATATGTATGGCATTTACAGCAGTAGCTGAGACCACTCCGCTTTCAATGTATCCACTAGCCCTGAAGGCATCTGGATTATAAGATACAGCCGGTCTCTCAACCCTTCCAAGCAATATCCAGCTTGATCCTCTATCGAGACTAACCTCGATTGGGCCAGAATAGTTATTAGTTATCCTCAGACGAAAAGACTCTATCTCTTCGTTTGCGTAGGAGGTTGAGACAGATAAAAGAATTATTATAAGTAACAGAAAGATACCTGTATACTTCAATGTTTTCCCTCCTTATAATTATGTTGTATACTAATTATATACTGAAAGATGTAAAAATTTCAAAAGGAGGAGGGGAATAAAGATGGATGTCTATGAAGCCATTAGAACAAGGAGGAGTGTGAGAGCCTATCAGAATAAGCCTGTTCCAGAGGATGCTTTAAACAGGATATTGGAATCGGCGAGGCTTGCCCCATCAGCTGGAAATAGACAGGACTGGAAGTTTATAGTTGTCAGGAATCCAGAGACCATAAAGGCTATAGCGGAAGCGGCAAATAATCAGCAATTTATAGCTCAGGCTCCAGTTGTTATAGTTGCGGTCAGTCTCAACCCAGATAGAGTTATGAGCTGTGAGGTTCCTGCATACGCAGTTGATCTGGCAATAGCGGTTGATCATATTACCCTCTCTGCAACCGCAGAAGGTCTTGGAACCTGCTGGATAGGGGCTTTCTCTCAGGCTAAGATGAAAGAGATCTTAGGAGTTCCAGATAAGTATAAGATAGTAACTCTTACCCCACTTGGTTACCCTGCAGATTCTCCAAGACCAAAGGTCAGAAAATCTCTAGAAGAGATAGTCTGTTACGAAAAGTTTACTGAATAATAGATAGGGAGCCGTACGGCTCCCTATATTTAATTATGCTACTCTTCTATATCAGTTCCACGGTTTCAGTATTACTTTTAGAGCCTCTCCAGATTCTACCAGTTTCAGACCCTTATTGATCTCTTCTAGAGGGAGGATATGGGTTATAAGTTTTCCAACCTTAACCTGTCCGGTTATTATGAGTTTTAGTGCTATTGCATTATCCTTTGGAGAAGAACCGTGACTTCCATGGACGAAGATCTCTTTATAGTGGACCCTGTTGGTATCGATTGGTATCTCTTTTGTATTTGGAGGAAGTCCACCGAAGAAGTTGACAGTACCCAGATTCCTTGCCATATATATCGCTTGAGCCTGAGCAGAACCTGATGGAGCTGCCACTATAACCACGTCTGCCCCCAAACGATCCGTCTCTCTAAGAACTACCTCTACAGGGTCTTTTTCTCTAGCATCTATCAGTACATCAATATCAAAATCCTTAGCCATCTCCAACCTCTTCTCTGAGATTTCTGAGACTATAATCTTTGTTGCCCCTTTTGCTCTGGCTAACATTGCATGCATAAGCCCTATAGGTCCAGCCCCTATTATGGCTACCGTATCACCAGCATAGATCCCTGATAGATCCTGTCCATTTACCACACAGGCTAAAGGTTCTGTTAGACATGCCTCATCAAATGAAAGATTATCTGGAAGTCTCTGGACAATCTTTGCATCTATAGCGTCTCTGGGGACAGCCATAAATTGTGCAAAACCTCCCTGTAACTGATATCCAAATGCTATGGCTCTCGTACAGTTATTCTGATGTCCTCTTAAACAGTAATAACACTTACCACATGGGACATCTGCCCCCAGGACTACTCTTTCCCCTTCTTTAAACTCTGTGGTCTCTTCCCCTACCCTATAGACTATACCTGCAACTTCATGCCCAATAATCTGAGGGGGCTTTACATTTATATGCCCCCTGTGGAATATCCTTACATCTGACCCACATATAGCAACGCTTTCAACTTTAAGTATGAACCCATCTCTTGGGAGTTCTGGATCAGGAAAGTCTTCTCTTATTACCATATTTTCTAAAGACTCAAACACTACTGCCTTCATAAGCTATTCCCCTTTCTGCCAGATTTCATTTAATGCCTCTTTAAGTCTTCTCAAGTTTTCCTCAATACTCCCATAGGTCATAAATATCCCTGATGTTCCTCCCACAAAGATCTCGGCACCGGCAGACCTCAGTCTCTTACCTGTATCTATACTGATCGCCCCATCTACCTCTATCCTGACTGAAGGGTTTTCTCTTTCTATGATGGTTCTAAGTAGCTCTATCTTTTTTATGCTTTGTTCTATAAATCCCTGCCCGGCAAATCCTGGTTCTACAGTCATAACAAGAATCTCGTCAACCTCAGGGAGTAGAAATGTAGCAGCTTCAGGAGGAGTGGCTGGATTTATCGCTACCGAAACTATTTTCCCTAGATTTTTTATACTTCTAGCCAGTCTTATCGGAGCCTTAGTTGCTTCTATATGAAATATAATTACATCTGCAGACAGAAATCTATCTATAAATCTCTCTGGAGCTTCAACCATAAGATGGGCCTCAAAGGGGAGCCTGGAGACTCCCCTTAAACTGTTCAGGATATCCTGCCCCAGAGTGATGTTGGGAACGAAATGTCCATCCATAATATCAAAATGGAATCTGTCTGCCCCTGCAGATTCTAGTACCCTGAAGTCCCTTTCCAGATTTCTAAAATCCATACACATTACTGAAGGGCTTATCTCTATCCTTCCCATAACTGTTCTTAGGTTTAAATTGAATACCTGCACTATCCCTTTATCCTTAAAGTCTTTATCTCGTAAGGCTTGAGTTCTAAAGATATACTCTTCCCAACTATCTGCTTTTCTTCTCCTATCGGTTGTTCTAACAGGTCTGTCTCCACGTAGGAACCACAGGGTATATTTAATGTTATCTTTGCCAGTGTGTCTTTCCCGTCAGTTTCATAGAGTCTCAAGATTATATCGTCGTTATCCTCAGCCTTCTTCATTATTGATACCACTGCATTCTCAGGTTCTGCAGATATAATCTCCATCGACTTATCGAATCTGCCTCTATGGATATCTGTAACATAGGGTATAAGTTGATAGTTAAATTCATTCCCTATCCTTATAAGTTTTGAAGGATTTAGTTCCCCTACGTGAGGATAGAGGGAAAATGTAAATTCATACCTTCCCCTCTCAGGTACAGGGTCTGGTTCATAAGAACTTCTCAGTAATGTCATCCTGATCCTATTATCTGTCACATCAAACCCATATTTAACAGAACTCAGCACAGTGATCCCCAGTTTGTTTCCATCCTTATCCATCCCTGTTAGATCCACCCATTTTTGAGAGGGGACCTCGTTACCATCTGGTTTTCTCTCTATACTTCCAAATGGGATATCAAATCGAGCCTTCCCAGATGTTATATCTACAGGGAAGGCTACCTTCAGCATTGGAACTCCAGCATTGTTATTCCCTACTTCTAACCAGAATATTTCGAGCCTGAAATCTATCCTTGGTACTTTATTGTTCAGTATTATGTCAAGTATAAACTCTGAATTGTTGTACTTTCTTCTGGTCCTTATTACTGCCCTTGCTGGTCCAGTCTCCATTACCTCTACAGTAGCATCCTTATCAAGATCTACGGTTCTTATTATCTGTCCAATCTCCCACGCGCTCATAGGATGAGGAGCTTCATAGAGTATCTGTAGTAGTCCTGCTTTACCACCTTCAGGTAAGATCTCCCTTCCAGTGGATTTATCTATTATGCTTGTTATTGCCCCTATCCCTGCATCTACTGTAATCCTGTAGAATTGGTTTTCTGCTATGTATCTGGAACTAGCCCTTACTCTACTCTCTGTCACCTGTCCTCTATACATATCCTCTACCTTTACCTCAGATGTAACTTCTTCCCCTTCCGAATACTTTAGATAGTATGTCTTATACCCATAGCCAGGGATATCTTCGGCAACGAATGTTGTCCTTAGCGCCTTCTGGAAGAAAGAGTACTCTTTATACTGTACAGGTATTACCCTCTTAGTCTCATCTGTAAGGACAAGATTGTCCTTCTCATCAAATACATCATATATATCTACTGTAACCGTATCTGTCCTTCTCCACGGTAGTGGATTAAATACTAATATAGGGACACTCTTTACCTCGCCACCTATCTCTGTATCTATCTCTCCTACTATTGCCTTCAAAGACAGCTCTTTTACCATATTTCCACTTGCCTTCGCATTCTGATAGAGCCCTTGAGCATACCTGTATGTCTCTGGAATTCCTGAACCGGGTAGAATATCATGGAACTGGTTAAAGAGGGTATTTATCCATCCTTCTTCCAGCAACTCTTTCGGTGGCATCTTACCGGTCAACTTCTTTGAGAGTAAAGCCAGAACCTCTGCAGAAGTCAACAGATTTTCTGCCTTCCTGTTCGCCTCTTTTATATTACTCTGCGATGTGTAGCAGCCTCTAAAGACAAAGTTCAGTTCGTCGTTGACTACGGGAAATCTATCTCCATACTTTTCTGCTATAGAAAAGAACTCATCAGTAGTGCTGCACTTTACCTTGGGGAATATGGGCCAGTTCTTCATCTCCTGAATGAGTTGCAGGTCTCTTCTGGTTGGTCCTCCACCATGATCTCCAACACCATATACTATGAGATAATCCTTCATTCCTGTCTTTTCATAGAGCTCTACTGCTTCCACCACATCTTCTGGTTTCACCGGTCCAAGATACCATAACTTGGAATCGTCCCATGCAAGGACCTTTGAACCATCAGGACTGGACCACCAGAATATCCTGGGACCCTTTCCCGCTCTACAGAAGTAATATCTTGTTATCCCTGCTTTACTCAGGATCTGAGGATGCATCCAGTGATGTCCGAATGTATCAGGTTCCCAGTCTATTTTTACCCTATCATAAGGAAATCCGAATTTCTCTTTGAAGTATCTCTTTGTATACAGTATATGTCTTACCAGTGATTCTCCACTTGCAAGATTCTTGTCTCCCTCCACCCAGAAGTTAGCAGTCACTTCCCACTGTCCTTCCTTTACCTTTTTCTTTATCATCTCAAATGTCTCTGGACTGTACTTCTCCATAGCGGAATAGACAGAGGTCTGACTCTGAGAGAACTTGAAGTCCGGGAATTCTTCCATAAGTTTCATTGCAGTGGTAAATGTCTTATAAGAAGTATCTACCGTCTCTGGCCAGTCCCAGAGCCAGTTCATATCTATATGTGCATGACCAACATAATGGATGGTGAAGGTCTTTGCCACTTCTCCTATGGGTTCTAGGATCTTCTCTGCAGATTCTATAAGTTCCCTGGTATCTTTCTTACCCAGATTACTACAGACAAGGTCTACCGCCTCTTCTATAAGTCTTTCCCACTCCCTCTTTCTATCTGGAAATGCCTTCGCCAGTCTTAATGCAAAGTTCACCTCATACTTAAATCTCTGTATCTCCCACTCTACGCCCTTTAGAATCTTGTCTATCTTCTCTGAAATCTTCATACCGACCAGGCCTCCTTTTGAATTATTTTTTAATCTCTTAGAATATTACCACATTTTACAGGGATTTGGTATAATACTTAAAAGTATGTCTTAGATGTAAGGAGGCTGTTATGTTTAACGTCATAGTACTTGGTATTGTTAGTTTTCTTACAGACATAAGCACCGAGATGGTCTATCCTCTTATTCCTCTGTATCTAACTACTAAACTAGGTGCCAGTCCAGCCATAGTTGGATTGATTGAAGGAATTGCAGAGAGTACAGCAAGTCTATTAAGGGTATTCTCTGGTTACATCTCTGATCTGATAGGTAGGAGAAAACCTCTGGCAATTTTAGGTTATGGTTCCTCTACTCTTGGAAAGATATTCCTCTATCTATCACATTCCTGGGGTTTTGTCTTTATTGGAAGATGGATCGACAGGTTCGGTAAGGGTATAAGGACCGCCCCAAGAGATGCTCTGATTGCAGATTCTACAGATCCGACCAGAAGAGGGAGGGCATTTGGGCTTCACAGAGCTATGGATACATTTGGAGCGGTTATAGGAATAATCTTGGCATACTATTTCTTTACAAGGTTTTCAGGAGATTACTCAAGAGTATTCTTATACTCGCTCATACCTGCCTTCTTAGGTGTCTTTGCTTTATTCTTTGTAAGAGAATCCAGAAAGATGGCTAAAAGCTCTGCATCTAAGCCTGTCTTAAAGTGGTCACTACTTGATAGAAGACTTAAGGGCTTCCTTATAGTAACTCTTATATTTACTTTAGGAAACTCTTCCAACCAGTTCTTACTTCTCAGAGCCAGAAACCTTGGGTTTAATGATGCAGCTGTTCTCCTACTCTACCTTACATATAACCTTGTATATATGGCTTTTGCCTATCCGGCAGGCAGGATCTCCGACAGGATAGGAAGAAAAAAGTTAATAGTAGCCGGATATCTGTTCTATGGTCTGGTCTACCTGGGCTTTGCAATGGTAAATTCTGGTTCTTATTTATGGGTCCTGTTTGGCCTCTATGGTATATACATAGGTCTTACCGAAGGTGTACAGAAGGCTCTAATATCTGACATAGCTCCTGTAGAGACTAGAGCTACATTGATTGGACTTCACGCAACCTTGGAGGGTATAGGGCTTTTACCTGCATCATTTATAGCTGGACTCCTGTGGAACAGTATCTCTGCAAGTGCCCCATTCTATTTTGGTGGACTGATGGGTATCATATCTGCAGTAGGAATGCTATTGGTCCTATAAGGTTACCTTAATATAGCTGGGGTACAGAGGTACAGTTCCACTCCGCCAATGTTGTAGTAAAACTCTCCAAAGAGTGCAAGACTAGAGTCTTTAGGCTTATCCAGATTTATATGGTACTCTCCTTGCATCGTTTCAGCCTCTTTATAACTCCATATAGAATAGACGAAGTTCTTATATTTTGACTCTGCATACCATACTCCTGTTTTGGTTGGTCTTATATCGGAAGTTAATATTAATCTTATAGAAGACTCATCCTCCTCTATCTTCCAGTTTATTTTTGGGAAAGGTATCCTTCCAGCTATATATAGATAGAAGGCGGAGATGTCCTTTATGACTCTTTCTCTATCCTCAAGATAATGCCCCGAATTTGGTACGTAGAGTATATACTTCTCTCCGATAAGGTCTTTCAGATAGAGATTTACCGCATCTATAGCCCAATAGGCATCATTTGAGCCATTGATAATGAGTTTAGGTACCTGTATCCTCTCTCTGTAAGAATAGGGGTCTATAATGGATAGGATCCTGTCACCTATGGGAGAATCGGAAAGTTTATCAAGGCCTGCTCTTGTGTAATCTCCTAACTGTGGACTGAAGTCACTCCAGATCTCTCTCTGATGTTCAAACTGGGCTTTTATATTGAGATTATCATAGACCATAGGAGCTATACCCTTTACTCTACCGTCACATACTGCAGTAAGCCATGTAGTCCATCCTCTTTTTGATGCACCAGTGACGACAAAACCTTCCAGATTTATATTTGATATTTTCTTTACAATTTCCTGAGTGGCATCCATAGCCTTTATGGCACCTTTGGTCATTGGAAGAAGTAATGGCCAGTCTTCCTCACCTGTTTCAACAAATCTTACCAGCGTATATGCTATCAGGGCATCTTCCCTCAATCCGCCAAAGAGAGGCTGGTTGGGTATATCGAATAGGACGGCAGAGACACAGCTCAATTTTCTGGATAACTCCTCTATATAAAGCGCCTCTTCCGAACCCTCTCTCCAGCTTCCAGTTATGTAAAGTATCCCTACCTTAGGATTAACAGGTAATTTGGGAACTCCTATAATGAGTCTGTGTGTCCAGATAATGTCCTTCCACTTTTGAGATACAAGCTCCACATTATAGATGGTTATATCTGCTTTATTTACCTCTGATAAAATCCTCCAGCTGTAAGAGTCATCAGGCTTATTTACGTAATCTATAAGGACCTGACCGTGAGATAAAGATGATGTGATAAATACCAGTAGAAAGATCAGAACCAGTATCTTTATAAGTTTTCTCATAAGGACATCACCTCCTAGATATCATTATACACCACCCGGTGAAGATACTGATAGATGGTTTTCATTCTATTGATGAAATTATTACCGATTTATGTTAAAATTATCTAGTAAAAAGTTTTTTGAAAAGGAGATGAGGGTAATGTTTAAAGGGAAAGAGGGTATAGCCCTTATACTGGCAATTGTTTTTATGCTGGCTATTACAATACTTTTGAGTGCAGTTCTGCTCTTATCCACCCAGGAGATAAATGCTACTCAGCTTTATCTAGATGGCAATAAGGCTCTCTATTATGCAGAGGCAGGGGTAGAGTATGCCCAGGCAAAGATACTGAACAATGAATCTCAGAGTACTGTAGATGAACTGAATGCTTCAAATACAGATATTTATTTAAAGACTTCATTTAATGATGGTAATGTTGGTGGTCTAGATCTAACTGTAACTCCTCTAGGTTCTCACAAGTACAGAATAAGCTGTGAAGTCAGGTATAATAAGATTAAGAGAAAGATCACTAAGGAGATAAAGATATTATATCCAGGCTTATGGGATAAGGCTATGGCAAGCGAAGGAAATATAGAGTTGAGTGTAAATCAGGCACAGGGTGGACAATTAATTATCAATGGAAATATACATTCAAACAGCAATATCACTAGTAAAGACTTAATAACTATCAATGGTAACGTCTCTGCTTCTGGAAGTATAGGAGATAAAGTTAGCGTTAGCAGTGGATATAGTAAAACTCCTGGAGTCGATCGTCTTACCTTCCCTGAGATAAATTTCGATGACTATAGAGCAAGATCAACATATGTCTTTAATAATGAAAGCGACTTTGTCAATGCCCTTAGAAATAACCAGATTGTTACTAACCCTTATGAACCTACTTATGTTTATATAAATGGGGATTTGCATTTAAGAAATATTGAAGGATTAAACATCTCTAATTTATGTATAACTGTAAATGGAGACATACATGTCAACAATACTAGTGAAATGACTATAGACGGTGGGTCCAAGATGGTTACATTCATAGCAAGGAATCTAAAGTATAACAATGACTCTAAAATTACTTTTAATAACTGTCTTATTTACACAGAAAATAATGCAGACTTTACAAATATGAAGGCTGATGTTACTATACAAAACGGTGCTGTATATGCTAAAAATGGGTATATCGGTCTAGATAATATAAAGAAGACCTTTACAATAACGCATGGAAACTGGGGTTATACTCAGGTTTCTCATCTTTTTGATAACTATAGTGTCCTTTCCTGGTCTGATGCTGGTGTATAATTAACTTTTTTGGAGGGATGATAGTTGGAGGAACTGCTAAAGGATGTAGATCTATCAGTAGGTCTAAGCAGCGAAGAGGCAGGAAAAAGATTAAAGACTTATGGTTATAATGAATTACCTGAGCCACCAAAACCCACACTTCTTGTGCAATTCCTGGATCAGTTTAAAAGTGTATTGGTTTTGATCCTGATTGCTGCTGCCATCATCTCTGCCTTCTTTGGTGAACTCATAGATACCTTAGCCATACTCGGTATAATAATTCTAAATGCCACCTTAGGAGTAGTACAACAGCGACGTGCAGAATCAGCCCTTGAGGCTGTAAAGAAACTCTCTAATCCAACAAGCAAGGTATTAAGAGATGGAAAGGTTCAGGTTATCCCGTCTAGAGAAATTGTTCCCGGAGATGTTCTCATATTGGAGGCTGGAGACAAGGTAAGTTGCGATGGAGTGCTGGTTGAAGTTTATGGGCTTATGGTCGACGAATCTACCCTTACAGGTGAATCTGTACCTGTTACAAAAACTTCTTCTATCGCTGGAACTCCCAGTGAGGAAAATATGGTATTTATGGGAACTGCCGTCACAAAGGGAAGGGCAAAGGTGCTTGTTACAAGCACCGGAATCAATACAAAGTTGGGTCAGATAGCAACAAAGATTAAGGAGGTAAAGAAGGATAAGACCCCTCTGGAGGTTCAGCTGGATGTCTTAGGCAAGGTCCTCGGTTTTATATTTGTTTTAGTCTGTGCGGTTATTCTTATTATGGGTCTTATAAGAGGGATTCCTTTCCAGGAGATGCTTCTTACCAGTATCAGTCTGGCGGTTGCTGCTATCCCGGAGGGTTTACCTGCGGTGGTGACAATAGTACTGGCTCTGGGTGTGGCAGAGATGGCAAGGCGAAGGGCAGTGGTGAGAAACCTGCCTGCGGTAGAGACTCTTGGTTCGGTTACTATCATATGTACAGACAAGACAGGGACACTTACCCAGAACCGGATGACTCTTGTTGAAATATATACGGATGCGGTTCATATCTCTGAAGAAAATCTTGATATTCATACCGTTCCCTACGAGATTCAGAGAGCAATGGTATTGTGTAACGATGCAAATAAAGACTCCGGAGACCCAACAGAGGTTGCATTAATTTCCTGGTTACCAGATAATTTAATAGATAATCTCAGGACATCTCATCCTAGAATCTATGAAGTTCCATTTACATCTGAGAGAAAGAGGATGAGCACCGTCCATAAATTTGGAGATGATTATCTAATAGTCAGTAAGGGAGCAGTAGAAGTTATTCTCGATATATGCAGTTATGAGCTCGTCAGAGAGAACCGGATTATTCCCTTAACAGATGCCAGAAAATCCGCCATCCTTTCTGTTGCCGAAGGTCTAGCCTCTCAGGGTCTGAGGATACTAGCCATTGCAGAGGGAAGAAGCAGTAAAGCTCCTAATAACGATGAAGAAGTAGAAAGGGGTTTGATCTTTTTGGGGCTTCTCTGCCTCAAAGACCCTCTCAGGCCAGAAGTAAAGGAAGCTGTTGAAAACTGCAGAAAAGCAGGTATAAGGCCTGTTATGATTACAGGAGACCATCAGGTTACTGCCTATTCCATAGCTAAAGAGTTAGACTTTCCCGAGGGAAGAGTACTGACCAGCAATGACCTTGCAAGATTTTCTGACGAAGAACTGGCGGAACATATAGAAGAGGTGAGTGTATTTGCCCGTATAAATCCGTTAGATAAACTGAGGATAGTTGAAGCCTTTCAGAAGAAGCAGGAAGTTGTGGCAATGACAGGTGATGGGGTAAATGATGCCCCGGCATTGAAGAAATCAGATATAGGGGTGGCTATGGGGCAGACCGGAACAGAGGTTGCTAAAGAAGCCAGTGATATGGTCCTCCTAGACGATAACTTTGCAACCTTGGTATCTGCAGTATTCCAGGGAAGAACAATTTATGAAAATATAAGGAAGTTTGTAGTATATCTCCTCTCCTGCAATATAGGAGAGGTTCTTATTATGTTTACCGCCATAATTCTGGGTTATCCAGCTCCCCTTTTACCACTTCAGCTTCTCTGGTTAAACCTTGTTACCGATAGTTTCCCTGCACTTGCTATAGGGATGGAGCCTGGAGAGCTTGAGATAATGTACCGACCTCCCAGGGGTAAGAAAGAGCCCCTTCTTACAAATTATCATATGGGGATAATAATAACTCAGAGTATTGCCATTGCCTTTGCTACTCTTTTAAGCTTTATCCTTACATACAAAGGAAATAACCTGAGTTCTGCAAGGACTGTTGCCTATATGACACTGGTTATTTCTGAGCTTATAAGAGTCTTTTCTGCAAGGTCTTTTGAGACCCCAGTTTATAGGATAAATCTCTTTGCCAATAAATTCCTCTTTTATTCCATTCTTGGAGCCCTTGGGGCCCTTTTGGCTTCAGTTTATATCTATCCTCTGGCTAGGATATTTAACAATGTGATTCCTACCATCAGAGATCTTGATATAATTGTATCCTGTGCATTTATCCCATTTATCATCTCCGAGATAGCAAAGTTCATCAGGAGACCATAAGGATGCAAAACTTCTCTACAAGAGAAATAGCTGAAGCCGGACTTATGACTGCCATTATGGTTATTCTTGGCTTGGGTGCATCTTATATCCCTGTATTGGGGACCTTTATAAGTTTCTTATTTCCTGTTCCACTGATAATACTTTCTATTAGGCATTCTTTAAAGACTGGTATAATGGCGCTCATAGTAGCTGGGATTATACTTATCCTATTTACAGAACCTCTCTATGGCATAGGATTTTCTGCCAGTTTTGGTTCTATCGGACTGGTCTTTGGGTATATGATAAAAAGCGGAAAGGACCCCAATAACACTGTCCTCTGGGGAGCCCTGGCTTTCCTCTGCGGGGTAGTACTTGTAGCATTTCTATCATTTATAATTATGGGAATAAACACATTTGACCTCTATTTCAAGATGTATGAGGAAAGTTTTCCTACAGTTATAAATATGTATAAGAGATTGGGTTTGTCTGCTGATCAGCTGGAGGCACTCAGTAAGAACTGGCAGGAGGTTATGAAGTTTATAAAGCAGGCATTACCCAGTATGCTTCTTGTCGGAGGGGTAATAATCTCTTCTGCAAATTACTGGGTAGCTCATCAGGTCTTAAAAAGGATAAAAATAGATATCCCGCCGATCTCTGTCTCTAATCTTAGACTTCCTCCAATAACTGTACTTGGATTTCTTTTTGCCTTTATCCTTACCGCTATTGGTATAAGAGACCCGAAGAGTCTAGCCTATAACATAGGTATAAATCTACAGGTGGTCTTTAGTGTCCTATTCCTCTTAAGTGGTCTTCTTGTTGTAAATTTCTGGTTGTCAAAGTTAGGGTTACCAAGAGCGGCTAAGGTTATCCTTTTTATCTTCATCATCTTTCAGCCATTTTTCTCTCAGATAGTAACCTGGATAGGTATGTTTGATACAATCTTCAAATTCAGGAAGACGGAAGAAAATACTTAGCTACAGAAAGGAAGAGGTTGATCTATGAAGTATAACTCGCTCAAGGATAAAAAGATTGTTGTTATCTGTGGTTGGATCTCAAGGGAGAGAGAAGTCTCTTTAAGGTCTGGGAAAAAGATATATGATGCGCTGTTAAAGAAGGGTTATAATGTTACCCTGGTTGATCCCAAGATAGAAGGGTGGGGCCCTGTCTTAAGTGGAGATATGGTTTTTATAGCCCTGCATGGAAAACCTGGAGAGGATGGAACTGTTCAGGGGCTTCTGGAGACATTCGGTATCCCTTACACTGGCTCAGGAGTTATGGCATCTTCTCTTGCTATGAATAAGGTGATGAGCAAAAAGATATTTATAGCCTCTGAGATTCCTACCCCCAGATATATAGGTCTAGAAGATTTTAAGAGTATAGACGAATTTATCTCTTCTGCCCTTGAATCTATTGGGTTACCTCTGGTGGTAAAACCTGTCTCCGAAGGTTCCAGTATAGGTGTAAGTATAGTAAGAGATAGAAAAGACCTAGATGATATAGTTACGGATACAGTGGATAAATTTGGTGATGTATTTATAGAGGAGTATATTGAGGGCAGAGAGATAACTGTAGGTGTCTTAGATATAGATGGAAGGCTTACTGCTTTACCCATTCTGGAACTTATCCCTAAAAATGAATTCTATGATTATACAGCCAAGTATACATCCGGGATGACAGAGTTCATAATTCCGGCAAGGATAAAAGAAGAAAAATATAAGCTGGCGCAGGAGTTTGCTCTGAAAGCGCATAAAGCTCTGGGATGTACTGGATTCTCCAGGGTGGACCTGGTTACGGATAGAGATGATAATCCGTATGTACTTGAAGTAAATACAATCCCTGGTATGACAGATTTGAGTGATTTACCTGCTATGGCTAAGGCATATGGGATAGAATATGAAGATCTGGTGGAGATTATGCTGTATTCTGCATTGAAAGATAAAAAGTAAAGGGGTGATTTATTGTGAAACGTTCCGAGATAAACAGGATCTTACAGGAGTCTATCTCTTTTATAGAAAAGATGAATTTTCACCTGCCTCCATTTGCCCATTGGAAGCCAGAGGACTGGGAAGGTAAAGGGGAAGAGTATGATGAGATAAGAGACAATATGCTTGGTTGGGATATAACCGATTTTGGTAAGGGTGACTTTTACAGGGAAGGTCTAGTGCTTTTCACAATAAGAAATGGGAACCTGAACATAAAGAAGTACATAAAGCCTTATGCAGAGAAGATTTTAATAGTTAGAGAAGAACAGATAACTCCCTTCCATTTTCACTGGAGTAAGATGGAGGACATCATAAACCGTGGTGGAGGAAATGTTCTGATACAGCTATACAATTCAACTGAAGACGGTGGACTTTCTGATACACCGGTACACATATCAATGGATGGGAGAAACTATACAGCTCCTGCAGGAACAATAGTGAGACTAACTCCTGGAGAGAGCATAACTCTATTTCCAAAGGTCTATCATAAATTCTGGGGAGAAAAGGGAACTGGCTTTACCCTTCTGGGAGAAGTATCCTCTGTAAATGACGATAACATAGACAATAGATTCTTAGAGCCTGTAGGGAGATTTCCAACTATCGAGGAAGATGAACCTCCGTTCAGACTCCTGGTAATAGACTATAAAAGAGGAGTATAGGGGATGAAAGAAGTAAATGAGATAATGAATAAGGCATGGAGGCTTGGGATTCTTGTCCCTGCATTTAATGTGGCTTATCTCCCTATGGTAAAGACAATAGTTGATACGTTAAAGGAAGAGAGGACATTTGGTCTTGTTGAGGTATCACGTCCTGATGTTGAGAAGTTCGGAGCCAAAAGCTTTGCCAGCGTAGCCGAAGAGTTCTATAAATACGCTGATCTGTACTATACCAGACTTCACCTTGATCATATCCCTGTGATAGATGAGGATGGTAACCTGGTTGACTGGGAAAAACTTATAAAAGAGTGTATGGATCTAGGTTATCACTCTGTTATGATTGATGGTTCTAGGCTTCCGCTGGAAGAAAATATAGCCTGTACAAAGAAGGTTGTAGAGATGGCCCATCCCAGAAACATTCCAGTAGAGGCAGAGCTTGGTGCAGTTTTTGGTCATGAGAAGGGACCATTACCACCATATGAGGAACTCTTCAATACCAAGAAGGGTTTTACATCTATTGAGTCTGCGGAGATCTTTGTAAGAGAGACCGATGTGGATTGGCTTTCTGTAGCCATCGGTAATATTCACGGAGCCATATCTGGGGTGGCAAAAGATCAGAAGAAGATCTCAGCAAAACTAGATATAGAACATCTGAAGAGATTGAAGGAAGTTACTCAGAGACCCTTAGTCCTCCATGGAGGCTCCGGTATAAGGATCGAGTATCTGAGACTGGCCATAGAGAATGGGATAACAAAGATCAATATAGGTACAGAGATAAGACAGGCATATGAGAAAGGACTGAAAGAGAGCGATAATGATATAAGTTTTGCCTGTACGAGAGTTGCGTATAAGATAAGAGAACTTATAGAGCTATACGGAATAAAAAATAGTGTAGAGAAACTGTACTCCCCTTAGGATATCTTCAGGACCACCTTTAATAGATTACTATTTTTCTGTATAAGTTCTCTAAAGACCTCTGGTCCCTCCTCTAAAGGTACCACCTTACTTAGCATTGTTTCTACATCTATCTTTCCTAGAAGGCTTATAGACTCTCTGAATTCCCCTAATGTATATGTGTAGGTACCGAGTATTCTCAATTCTCTGGTGACTATATTCTGCATATCTATAGTAATATTCTTCATAGAATTTCCAACAAATATACAGGTACCTCTGTTCTTAAGAATAGTTAGTGCCTGATTTACTGTTGACTCTAAGCCAACCGCCTCAAAAGCCAGATCTATTCCATCAGGGATAGACTGAGATATTAATGCCTTTATATCTTCTCTATCAGGATTTAAGGTGAGGTCTGCTCCAAGTCTCTTGGCTATTCCAAGTCTTACATCATTTATATCAGTAATTAAAACGGTCCTTGCCCCTCCAAGCTTTACAATTTGGAGTATCAATAGTCCAATTGTACCTGCCCCAACTATTAATATGTTTCGATTCAGAATATCTCCGGCGGTCTTTACTGCCCTGTAGGCTACTGAGAGTGGTTCCAAAAAAGTTCCTTTGACAAAATCTATATTCTCAGGAAGTTTCAGGATATTCTCTCTAGGAACAGATACATATTCAGCCATAGCTCCGTTGACATTCATAACACCAAATATGGTTCTATTTATACAGAGATTTGTCAGTCCAACCTTACAAAAATCGCATCTCCCACAGAACCTTGCCGGATAGACAACTACCCTATCACCTAAGGAGACATCTTCTACTCCTTCCCCTAAGGCTGAGACAATTCCTGTAAATTCGTGTCCCATAACCATTGGAGGTATTCGTCTGCCTGTTACCCCTAAATATCCATGTACATCTGAGCCGCAGATACCACAAGCCTCTACTTTAATGAGTACCTCACCCTTTTTTACTTCAGGCTTCTCTATCTCCGAGACCCTCATATCCTGTGTGCCATAATATACCAAAGCCCTCATAAGTCTTCACCTTCCTTTATATTTTTTACGATACTTCTCTTTAACTCTAATGCCTTTCTATAAACCTGTTTTTTGGGGAGATTGAATCTTTTAGCTACTATCTCGATAGCCTCTTTTAACGAGACTTTCTCTTTGACTATAGTGTCTACAAGCAGAGCCTCCACACTTATCTCTAACCTGTCTTCTTCAACTCTTTCTCCTTTTTTGTATATCACCACTGTATACTCTCCTATATCGACATTTGGGTCATTCTTTAATTCTTCGAGAACATCCTCGATCTTTCCTGTGTATGACCTTTCAAAGACCTTTGTAAGCTCACAGAAGAAACATACAGTAGCTTCAGGCAATTCTCTGACAATGAGTTCTGCTAAAGATATTATCCTTTTAGGAGACTCATAAAGAACTACAGTTTCTATCCCTTTTTCTTTTATACCCTTTATAATCTTTTCCCTCTCAGTCTCTTTTCTTGGAAGGAATCCCAGGAAAAGAAAGTGATCTGTGGGCACTCCAGCTATAGATAGAGCTGTCATAACGGCAGATGGACCTGGAACCGGTATCACTTCTATCCCCTTTTCTCTTGCATCCTTTACTATCCTGTATCCCGGGTCTGATATGCAGGGTGTCCCTGCATTAGAAACCAGGGCTATATCCATACCTTTTTCCATTATATAACTTATAAGTAATTTTGACCTCTCTTCCTCATTATACTTGTGATAAGATATCATTCTGGTTTCTATACCATAATGCTTTAATAGGATAGCTGTATGTCTTGTATCCTCAGCAGCAATCAGGTCACAGTTATTAAGTACCTCTATTGCTCTATACGTAATATCCTTCAGATTACCTATGGGTGTGGCAACCACATATAACTTACCCATCATTTCCCCCTGTGAGTATATAGAATATCTCATTGCCTAAGACAAACTTTTTCTTGATCTTACAGGACTCCTCCATAACAGGTTCAAAGATCCTACTATAATTTTCTAACATCCCCTTTTCCTTCCCTGAAATACTCTTCAGAGGAAAAGAAACAACTATAAATCGACTGTTTATACTTTTCAGTAATCTCGACGATGAACCTTTCCGTATCCTTTCTGCTGTAGGGAGAAATTTAAATAAAAGACATAGATCTGAATATTCTTCAATCCTTTCAAAGAGAACATCCTTTACGCTGGCTAGCCTTGGATATCCCAAGATGCCTAAAAATCTGTTAACATTTTCTATAACCGTAGAATCTATGTCATACGCATAATAATCTACATGTCTATCTATATTCATATATGGAATGGAGAATGGATTTAGTCCGCAGGCTAAATCCATCATAGAACTAGGTTTACCAGTAACATCAAAGATTTCTCTGTAGAGCTCCTCATAAATATCGAGTCTTTCCCTGGTAGACTGATGCAGGCGAAGTATCTCCTTAGCTATATCTCTGATATCTTCTCCCCCGCTTTCCAGTGTTGATAGAAGTTTACTGATCTTTTCAGTATCTTTTCTACTCAGGAATGCTCCATATACCTGATGAAGCCTGTTTTTAACTGCCTTTATCAGATTTTTCTCACTTTTATGTTTAGGTAGCTCTATCTTTACCAATTCCAAGATAGTCTTCTCGCTTATGTATTTATACTTCTTTGAGAGTTGTATCTTCTCTACCACCTCTTCAAGCATATCCTTTCTCCTTTATAAGCCTCATAAGCTCACTGTAAAAGTAAAGATTATGAATGGTGGCTAACCTGAATGCCAGACAATCTTCCAGTTCAAAGAGGTGATGTAGATATCCTCTGGAGAAGTTTCTACAGGTATAGCAATTACAGTATTCAGAAATGGGTTTCTCGTCTCTGGTATACCTTTCTTCTTTTATGAAGATATTACTATAAAATTTTCTCTCTGTAAGATCCACCTCCGGGTTGAGTACATATAACTTTCCGTGTCTTGCCTCTCTGGTTGGTACAACACAATCAAAGAGATTATAACCAAGGTCTGCGCATATGACAATATTCTCTGGCTTTCCTATACCCATCGCATACTTTGGAAGATTATCAGGCATTAGACTGGCAGTATATTCTAAAATATCTATCAATAAGTTTCCATCCTTATCTAAAGGCCAACCACCAAATCCATACCCGTCAAAGCCTATCTCTATAAGAGAGTCGGCACATATCCTCCTTAATTCTCTATCCTTTCCCCCCTGTATTATTCCAAAGATAAGGGGTCGTTTATCTCTAGGATAAGCTTCTAAGAGTCTTTCGTACTCTTTTTTACACCTTAAAGCCCATCCAACAGTTATCTCTACGGACTCTTTATTGGTCTGGTAAGGGTCATCGGGATGAGTACAGTAGTCCAGACTCATAAATATATCCGCACCGCATAAGTATTGAGCCTGAATGCATTTTTCAGGGGTAAGTTCTATCTTCTCGCCTGGAGATGGCCTAAAGATGATACCTTTTTCATTTATCGTTCCATATTTACTGTTCTCTCTGAGCATAGAGAATACTTGAAATCCGCCAGAATCTGTAAGGATAACTCTATCCCAATTTACAAATCTGTGAAGCCCTCCTAATTCCTTTATAACACTGATCCCTGGTTTTCTCATAAGGTGTAATGTATTCATCACTATACCCTGAATATTAGCGCCAAGTAGATCGGTTTTATCTAAAGATCTGACGACTCCATTGGTACCGTCCGGGAAAAAAGCGGGTAATTCTACATATCCACTGGGCAGATCTAGAATCTTACTCATTATAGACTCTACTCTCAATCAATCTCCTGGTCCTAATTATACCATATCCACCAATTGACTTTTCAATAAAATCTCTTACAATATTATTGCCAAAATCTATCATTGGAGGAGAGCGTTATGTTTATAAAAGGATTGGACCATATATCTATTATAGTCAGTGATGTTGAAGAGAATATTAAGTTTTATCAGGAGATTTTAGGATTTAAAGTAGTAAAGGACTTTTATGATGAAAAGGAGAAAGCCAGAATTATATTCTTAGACACTGGCAACAGTATGCTGGAGTTAATAGCCCCTGATGAAAAGCCAAGTAAAGGAGATAAAGTAAGCTGGGAAGAGAGAAAGAAGGGTGGGGTAGAACACATAGCCTTTTTAGTAGAGGATATGGATAAGATGTATGAGTACCTGAAATCAAAAGGTATTGAATTTATACTTGGCCCTTTAGAGTTTCCAGAGGGAAAGTATGGCTATTTTTATGGTCCTGAAGGTGTATTATTGGAAGTAATCTGGTGGAAAACCTAGCCCCCTTGACTAATCTATAAAATATTCTATAATATTATCGTGTTCCTCGGTAGCTCAACAGGCAGAGCGGCCGGCTGTTAACCGGTTGGTTGTAGGTTCGAGTCCTACCCGGGGAGCCATTTTTATGTTTGTATTAAACTCTCCCAAAATCCCCTCCTGCCATGTCAGCATATAAGCTTGACTTTTTGCTTTTCTTTGCTATATATTATTGTGTGATGTTAAATGATGATAAGCTAAAGAGATATTCAGAGAGAATGATTAGGTCGTATCTGATCCGTAATCAAAATTTTACCCCTGGAAGTTTGGAGTATAATTTTATAAAAAACGTAGCCTCTCGGAAACCCCCTTGACAAATGTGGGGGGAATAAAATATAGGTAAAGTTAGATTGAAAAACTTAATAACCCCGGGCTATAAGAGCCTATAAAATAAGGGGTACGCACCTTGAAAATTAAATATTGGGACAAAAAGTGCAATTAGCTACTAAGAGCCCACATTCCGCAGGTACACCTTATAAATTTAGTATTTTCCACATATGCTTATTATTTATCGTAAAAATTAATGTGGCTTCTAGCCTATATGTTTGGCACTCCTGCGGAATATAGGTAAGAGACCTTCTTGTAGTCTCTCTTACACCTTAATATCTAGCTTCCGATAAACTTAAGTCTAGGTTGCCTCTTCAGCCCAACTGGTAAGATGTCCAACTATGTTAGGTCTAGCATAGTCTCTCCAGGCATCCAGATGGATGTTTATGCATATAAGAGCTATCCTCCATACCCATTGCTTCCTACTATAAACTCTGGCTTTTTCTAGCTCATAATCTATCAATATACGTTTCATACACCTTTCAACTGAAGATCGATTCTTGCTGTAGATATTCTTCCACTGTTCTGTGCCTCTTGGTGGATTGCTAAATAATCTGAGATTATCATCCAGGTATGTGTATACTACCCTACCATAACTAGAATTAGAGCATTCACTCTTGATAGGGCATTCACCAAGTTCTCTCCTTGCCTTCTTGCTTGCATATATAGGACATCTCCACTTTATTCTACAGCGGTCCTTGTTATATCCCCAGTTAACCATTGGTAAACCAAGAGGGCAGACAGGCCTGCCATAGGCATCAACATACTATCCCAACCCCATCTAGCAGAAGGGTCAGAGAAGCGTCTCTTACAATTACAGCGTCTAATGCCTTTCTTAGAACAGTCACAGATCTTTTTGCCGTAGGGATTAGAAGGAGATTCAACAGGAGTACCATCACTAGTTATCTTAGCGTTAGGCTCAATCAGACCCATACTGATAGAAGGTTTAACAGCGACTTCAGAGAAAAGTAAAGAGATGACCCTTTGAGGACCAAGAGAGACATCTCTACCGCTAATGATTCTATCTACGATATTTCTAACGACATTTGGATGTTTAGGAGGGAGTTTATCGCTTTGATTAGAGGGTTTTTTAGGCTTTTTATGAGGGGGCATAATCTTACCAGGGTAGTTGTTAGATAGCCAGAATCTATTCAGGAAGTCGTAGAAGGTGCCAATACCTGGGACATCTTCAGGGTCAAAGCCACAGATTGTAGCAAGGACTCTATCGTTTTTAAGTCTTTTGACCCATCTAGTGATGCTATAGATTCTGAGATGAACCATAGCTACGAGGGAGCGAAGTATTTCAGGTTGATACTTAGCAGGTCTACCGGTATTGGAGTAGTAAGGGGATAGTACGTGATAAGCAGAATCTAAGTTAAGATAGAAGAGCTTATCTATAAGCTCAGAATATTCTTTAATCTTATCTTTATATGAAGGTAAGAGCTTCTTGAGTGAATTAAGGAGATTCTTTTGGTATAATGAATGCGGGATCCAGTGTTGAGTTTTTAGCATGATTATCGCCTCCTTGTCCTAGGGATTTTAGTACTAGGATAAGGAGGCAAAGGATAAAAATCAAGAGGTTTGGGCTGTGGGGGTGAAGTGTAGTAAGGCTATAATTAGAAGTGAGATTACAAGAGGCTTGGGAGTTTCCGAGAATCTACTTCCTTGAAAAGGGGGTGGTCAAAATGATTACGGATCAGCGCAAACAGAGGTTACGAGACTAGATGTAGAGAGGGCTGATTTTGGTGGCAGTCTGAAAGATGCCCAGATTTATACGGGATTGAGACCTATCGTCTTCTTGCATTGCTGCATTTAAGATTAGATAAAGGTCTGAAAGATGCCCGGATTTATACGGGATTGAAACCTAAATTCTTAGGAAGCTATGAATTATCATAAGAAGGCATTAGAAATTAACCCAAAATCGCCCTAAAAGTTAATAAAACGAGAGCTGAAGGTATTTATAAAAATGTATCTTGCCTTGGTTTTAAAAGGACAGGAAACCTCTCTCAAAGATATAGAGATTAGCTTCTCGGAGACTTCTTGACAAATGGAAGGGAATAAAGTATAAGTAAAATCAGAATAAACACTGGATAATTCAGAACTATATATGTTTAAGAGATAAGCTTGTTTGGATGATAGAACTGGGAGGTAAGGGGTAAAATAGAAGGGCTGAAATATAAAGGAAAATATAATAAGTTTATAGTTAAGGGGTATCCTAAAAGAGACCTGAAAGTTTTTGAGAACTTACTTGGGAAGGTGGGGAAAATATGCAGGATATAATATACGAGACTATCAATCTCTTAAAAAAGAACGCCCAATTCGTCCTAGCTAAATTTACATTTTATCTTGTATTTGAGAAGTCTTTAGATAATTTTTATTATCTTGGCTCTATATTGAGAGGAGGATTTGGGGATATACTTAAAAAATCTATCTGTACTAATGAAGAAGGGATATGTAAGAGATGTTCTCTGAAAGAGGTCTGCATATATGCCTATATATTTGAAACCCCTCGAGGGAAATTTCAGTCTTTCTCTTATGAACTCTCAGAATATCCTCATCCATATATTCTTGAACCTCCTTTTAGTATAAATTATTTTGAACCTCGTAATATAATCTCATTTAACCTCATTCTAATAGGAAGAGCTGTCGAGCTTCTACCATATTTCATCCTTACATTCAAAGACCTTGGTAAGAAAGGAATATCTATTCCAGACAAAGATAAGGTTAAAAGGACAAGGTACATTTTAGAAAAAGTTGAAGATAATTTTACTGGAACTGAGGTATATTCTCTGTACTCTAATTATATGAACTCTAACTTTACTATTAAAGACTTTTCTAGTCTAGTAGAGGATAGTAAGTCTTATAATAAGGAAAATCTGATGATAAAATTCGTAACTCCTACTAGGATAGTGTCAGAAAATAAGTTAGTTTCTAATATAGATTTTCTATTATTTATTAGAAGTCTACTTAGGAGGATATCTATAATCTCTCAGGTTCATTGTAATAGTACACTTAATCTTCCATATAGTGATATTTTACAGATAGCTTCAGCTGTAAAGACAACTGATAGTGATGTCTTTTGGAGTAATTGGGAGAGATATTCAGCAAGACAAAGGAAGATAATAAAACTAGGTGGATTTCTTGGGAAAGTGAAATTTGGAGAGGGATGGTATCAATTTGCTCCCTTTATAAAGTTGGGAGAATATATACATATAGGAAAAGCAACGTCTTTTGGGTTAGGAAAATATATAATGAGTTGATAGGGAGGAGGAAATGAGGTTAGAGGTTAATGAAGATCATATAAAATGTAGAATTATAGAGAGATATAGTAATTTGGAGGCAGACAAAATACTAGAGAGAATAAAGGATGCTATAGAGAAGAATGTTTCTGATGATTGGTGTTTTACTGAAAGTCCCTCTGCGAGGTTTTTTATTGCAGATGAAGAGAGTGGAGTAAAGATACTCGGTTTAACCTACAGAGATATAAATGGAGATATTGTGCAAGAGATACAAAAGAATATTAGAAATACAGAATACATCTTTGAAAATATAGAGAGATTGACAGATAGATATATAGAAGGACTAAAAAGTCCGAATGCTAAGATTGTCCATAATCTTCGTACAGCATATCCTAAGGGTGAACAGGGCACTATTGGAGAAGAAAAGCAAGTTTTCTTGACTATAAAAGAAAGGCTAGCTCATACTATAGCCATTCAGGCAAGAAAAATCGCCGCTAGACCCAATGCAATAGTTTCGAAAGATAGAGAAATTTGGGTAAGGCAACATCTTAATTGGTTAGATCTAAGTGACCCTAATGAAGAGTATCTATTCTTTGAAAAATTAACTAAGTCCGGGATAGATAGAAGATTTAGAAGGATTTATTCTTATGATGTGAAGGGTAATATCAAGAAGATAGAGGTAGATATCGATTGTACTATTGATAAACTGTGTAATATCTCTATACCTAAAGGGGATTTATCTATTCTTGAAAGATATAGAACAGAAAACTACTGGACATTACCAACATACTTGGACCGGCGCTTTATTGATTTGGACTTTGCGGAAAGATATCCTAAAGAAGAACCATTATCTCCTGAAGAAGTAATTGAACTTTTCTTTCTTAAAAAGATTATGGAAAGAGCTCGTGGAAGGCTTTATAGATGATTAGATTTGGAGAGGTAATATGGAAGAAGATTTATGGGAAGAAGTTTGTAATAAAGAAACATTTCTTCAAGCATGGGAAAAGATAAGAGCTAATATGGGTAGCCCTGGAGTAGATAGAGTTTCTATTGAAGATTTTGAATCAAATCTCTCTGAAAACCTTAATATTCTTATAGAATCTTTGAAACAGGGAATATATCAGCCATTACTTCCTCTAACAAGAGAAATCCCTAAAAATGATGGAGAAAAGAGACTTTTAAAAGTTCCAGCCGTTAGAGATAGGATTGTTCAAGAGGCAGTATTAATCATACTACAACCTGTGTTTGAGAAGTATTTTTTAGATTGTTCATACGGTTATAGGATTGGACGCTCAGCTCTTCAGGCAGTAAGGCGAGCAGAAAGACATATTAAAAAAGGGAAACAGTGGATAGTAGATGCTGATATCCTTGATTTCTTCGATAAAGTAAATCAAGAATTACTTATTAATTTACTTTCTGAAAAGATAAATGACTCTAGGATTATTAGACTGATAAAGATGTGGGTAGAATTGTCCTGTAAGGATAAACTTGGAATACCCCAGGGAGCACCGATATCTCCATTATTAGCAAATATTTATCTTCATCCTTTAGACCAACAATTAATTAAAGAACCTGGACATTATATACGATATTGTGATGACTTTATCATATTATGCAACTCTAAAGAAGAGGCTGAAAAGGCACTAGAAAATACTAAAAATACTCTTGAGAGACTGTTCCTTCAGATTAATCCTGAAAAGACTAGAATTTGCCATATTAATGAAGGGTTTACCTTTTTAGGATTCTATTTTGATAAGAATGGAAAAAATCCATCTCCAAAGGCGATCTTAAGTCTTAAAGAGAATATAAAAGAGGTGCTTTCTTTAGATATTTCTAAAAAGAGTTTAGAAGATAGATTAAAATTAATTATAAGAGGATGGCAAAATTATTTTCATCTGCAGGGTTCTGAGAGTGATAAACTTTTGAAAGAGATAGAAAATATTATTAGTTCATATGAAGATTCTATCCCTCTTTCAATCCTCAAAAGTGCCCTTTTAATTCAAGAGAATAAAAAAGAAGAAGCACAGGAAATAATAAACTCTGAAATTAAAAAGCCTATAGAGGATTCTAATTTATTGTCTCAACTGGGAAATCTCTGTGAGATTTCAGATATGAAAGAAGAAGCTACGGAAGAATATTATAGAGCTATAAGACAAGATCCGAGTAATTATGAAGCTACTTATCGGCTTGGACTTCTCTATTTAAACAGAGGAGAGATCGAAAAAGCCATAAGATTTTTACAAAAGGCGGTTTCTCTTTCTCCAGAATCAAGCGAAGCTTATTTAGCTTTAGGGAAAGCTTTAGAAGGATGGGGGCTTTATGGTTCCGCTCAGAAGGCTTTTAGAGAGGCGAAGAGATTAGATCCCAGATTAGCTCCTACTACTTTAGGATATTATAGTGAGCGACTTAAAGGGGTAGAGAGTATTTCATTTACTAATGAAGACATAGAAATATATATAAAACTCTTTTCTGGGCGTGAAGGAGTATACGCTAAACAGTGGATAGACAATACAGGGAGGATAGGTTATTCGCCTGTATATAAGCATATCAGTATTAATGATATTAAAGAACATTTATTGGGGAATGAGACTCTTGGATTATACCTAATGAGAGGTGATAATACGGTCAAGGTAGCAGTTATTGATATCGATGTTTCTAAGAAAATGTTAGCTACTCAATATGAAGATGGAGGATGTTCTATAACCTGGGAATCCTTAGTACAGAGCGATGCTAATAAAATACAAGAATTATGTAAAAACCTTGATATTAATGTATATTTAGAAAGAAGTGGATGGAAGGGTATTCATTGCTGGTTTTTCTTTGCTCAACCAGTAAGGTCAGTAGAGGCCCGGAAATTACTTAATAAGATTCTCCTACATATAGGAGAGCCACCAACTGGTATAAGTAGAGAAATCTTTCCTAAGGAAAATGGGGTAAGGAAGAGCGGATTAGGCTCACTGATAAAGCTTCCTTTAGGGGTTCATAAGGTAACTTCTAGAAGAACCCTGTTTATAGATAATAAAGGGGAACCATATCCTGCTCAGTTTGAGTTATTAAAAGATGTAAGACCTATATCTTTAGAAGCACTTAGAAGGGCTATAGATTCTCTCTCTTCTAAATCAGGAACTAATATAAGGATCATTCCTATAAGCGAAATAAATGATCCTCTAGTAAAGAAATTATTAGAAAAGTGTAATATAATAAGATTTCTAGCATATAAAGCTGAAAATGAAAGGTCTCTTGGACATTATGAAAGATTAGTATTACTTTATACCTTAGGCCATTTGGGAGATAGTGGAAGGATCGCTATACATCAGATTATAGGACATTGCCTCAACTATTCTTATGATATCACCGAGCGATGGATCCACAGGCTTAAAGAGTACCCCATAAGCTGTCCTAAGATCAGAGAGATGCTTAATAATATTACCCCTGGGGTAGGATGTTATTGCGAATTTCCTCATATCGAAGGCAGTTACCCTTCTCCACTGCTCCATATCAACCCTAACTTCATTTTAAACATTAAAAATAAACAAGAAGGAGGGATGATTAAGATGCAAGAAAATATTGAAACCAAGAAAGATGAGATTATAGAGGAACCTAGGAGTTTACTCCAAAAATACATACAGCTTAAAAAAGAAAAACGTAATATAGAAAAAGAGATCCAGAATCTTGAAGAAAAATTAATAAACCTTTTTGTTTCTAAAGGCTTAGAGAGTATCTCTACTGAGTTTGGGGATTTAAAATATGTAAAGAGAGAAGATAAAATAGTATGGATATTAGAACTGTAATAAGATGAAAACTCTCTACTTAACAGAACAGGGAAGTATAGTTAGGAAGAAATCACGAAGACTTATAGTGTCTAAAAATGATGTTATCATAGCAGAAGTTTCTACTATTGGCTTAGATGCTATTCTTATCTTTGGTAATATTTATTTAACCCCTCAAGTTATTACCCTTATATTAGAAGAAGGAATAGATGTAAGCTTTCTATCAATAAGAGGAAAATTTAGAGGCAGACTCATTTCTTCTGAATCTAAAAATATATTCCTAAGAATAGCTCAGTATGAAAGGTATTTAGATGATGATTTTCAACTAGATTTTGCTACTTCTATAGTAAAGGCTAAAATTACTAGTGAAATAAATCTGATAAAAAGATATGCAAAAAACTATTCCAATTTGGATTTTTCTAAGGAGCTGCAAGAACTCTATATGGCTGTAGAGAAGTTAAAAAATATGCCATCTGTTCCCAGTATAAGAGGAGTAGAAGGATATAGCTCTTCTATATATTTTTCTGCCTTTCGTAAAATGCTAAGAGAAGATTTTGAGTTTTTAGGAAGAGATAAAAGACCTCCTTCAGACCCAATAAATGCACTTCTAAGTTTAGGTTATACATTAATTACTAATGAAATCGCCTCGATACTTTTCGCTTTAGGTTTTGACTTATATATCGGATATTATCATAGTATTAACTATGGCAGACCATCTCTGGCTCTTGATATGGTAGAAGAATTCAGGCATTCTATTATAGATTCGTTTATTCTTTATCTTGTAAACAAAAGAATTATTTCTCCAGATGATTTCGAGGAGAATGAGGAGGGAATCTTTCTAAAGCCTCAGGCATTAAAAGAATTTCTTAAGGTTTACGATAAAAGAATAAATGATGCTTCGATGGTGTTGTCTGACTCAAAACAGAAGAGGATATCTTATAGATCTCTCTTATGGGAGCAAGCTCATAAATTATCTGAAAGTATTCAACAGCGGAAACCTTATCGACCTTTTATAGAGGAGTAAGATGTTCGTAGTAGTTTCATATGATATCGTAGATGATAAAAGAAGAGAGAAAATAGCCAAGATATTGAAGGATTATGGAGTAAGAGTTCAGTATAGTGTATTTGAATGTAAACTTGATGAAAAGTGTCTCATTAGAATGAAGAAAGAGATATTGCCTCATATAGATAAGAATACTGATAGTCTTAGAATATATTATCTAACTGAGGAATGTAAAAAGAAAATTGAAATTTATGGTCTTGGAGAATATACACACTCAGATGAGACAATTGTGATATAATAGAGGTGTAAAATTTTAAAACTATGCACCTTGACATAAGGTATATAGAACTTTAGAATGGATTGCCAGAGGCCATTACTCCTATACGGGTTTTCGGGCTCTCTTTGAAATAAAAATTTGGTAAAATTGGGAGAATTTCTATTCGCAATAATTATGCCAAAAATGAGATTACGCAAACAGAGGTTACGAGACTAGATGTAGAGAGGGCTGATTTTGGTGGCAGTCTGAAAGATGCCCGGATTTATACGGGATTGAGACCAGGGGATTTGATAAGGATATCTTTTTGACTCAAAAGTCTGAAAGATGCCCGGATTTATACGGGATTGAGACGGTTCTATGACTGCTCCGCAAAAAACGCAGTGAATTCCGTCTGAAAGATGCCCGGATTTATACGGGATTGAGACGTGGGTAAAGGGAGATGGCAAAAGAACTTATTCTTAAAGTCTGAAAGATGCCCGGATTTATAAGGGATTGCTGTATCGAGGAGGGAATACCCCAGAAATTACTCATTTCAGCTCGTGAGGGATTAAAAAATAAAAAATTAAGCTTCTAATAGTAACACCAAACCTCTTCCTAATCCCTCTCAGTTGTCTTTTTCTGAAAGGGATAATCTTACCTCTTTATAGAATCCCTAAATAGATAGACTTATTAACTCTAAATCCTTCCTAAGAAGTATCCTCATATTGTCCCAATGTCTTAAGGAACTCTTTCCTTAATAACCTAAATGACACCCTGTGCCATCTCTTCAGATTCAATACCTCTTTATTCTCTTCAACTAAGGTCCTATAAACTTGTATTGTTATAAATGATGCAAATAGTATTAGTAATAGCGCTATCATCCCCTCGTCCCTTACAAAGGCATGCTTGCTGTAGCATTGTTCATTTAACGCTTTAAAAGTCTCATTCTCTATATGCCATCTAATCTTGGCTATTTCCCTCATCGCTATCGCCGGTAATTCTGTAGCTGTAGTAATAACATAGTATACATCTGTCTTCCCTTTATACTTACCAGCTAGATGTGTTTCTATTACTCTAGCTACTCTAAGCTGATAAGGTAGCCCATCCCAATAAATGTATGAAGTAGCCCAGACTTCATACTCTTCCTCTCTTAGAGAGTCTATTCCTTTTATATATTCTATATACTCATCACCTCCTGGATACTGATTGAATAGACCCTCTGCAAATTCTACCACCTGTAGCACCTTCTCGTGCGTTTTTATTACCCCATGACAGCCTAATCCTTTGATACAGAAAGAAAAGAATTCTCTAGTAGCGTATAATCCATCTCCAACCATAAAATCTACAAAACCTTTACCATATGTTTGTAAGAATCTCTGGAGTAACCTTTGGCTTGCAGGTAACTCCTTCCCATTACTCTCGTAAGGTTCTATATCTATCGGCATATCAACTTCTCCTGCTAGAGAAATTACACTAGCTAGTAAATTCCCAAAGCTAGTGCCATCTATTATTCCTCTTTACCCTACCTACTTTAGGTAACTCTATCTTACCCTTTCCGAGACGGATGATATTTAAAGAGATGATCCTAAGAATCATTCTTAGTGGCTTTAACCACATAAGTCTAAGGACTCTAGCGATAGTAGAATCACTAGCTGGGAATAGGATTGGAGCTTTCTCCCCTCTAAGTAAGATATCTAGCTGAAGAAGACTAGGTACCCCTAATATTCCCATGATAAAAACATTGAAGAAGATATAAACACAGGGTATCCTGGGTTTCTTCCTATCATCCTCAAGACATTGGGCTAGGGACTCTATAAAGAAGTTCCTCCGTCTTACAAAACTTTATAAAATGTTTTATACTAATTTTACAGGGTTTCATAACAAAATTATATCCCCTTTTGGAGGCAATAAAAAGATACCCTCCAGAAGGGGATTATTCTAATTGAGTAATTTCTGGGAATACCCCCTCTTACTTGATAATTAAGAAGTTTTGTTGTAGAATAAGTTACGAGGTGGAAAAGTGAGAAGAGAGATGGTGATAAATCGCATAGAATTTATGAAGCTACTCGAGGAGTTTTATTTGACTGTTCTTAGTTTTGGCATTAAGTTCCTTGAAGATGCAAAACTACCTGTGTATAAGGGTCCAACGCTCAGATTAGTGTTGGAAAGAGGACTAAATAAGGTCTCCTGCATCAGTTCAGATATTCTTCCCTTTTATATCCTGGCGAAGAATCTAATTAAGAGAGTGAAGATGCTTCGATACTTTTATGGAAAGAAGATTACTTTGTTCACTAATTACAAAGACCTTATTAATTTATCTCTAGACGTTAGGGGAGAAAGCAGTCAACTTTACTGGTACGACTGTGGGATATATTCAAGTAGACAGAAAGTGAGAGTGAAATTGGGTGGATTGAAGGGGACAATTTCTGGAGATATCGAAAAATTTCTCCTCTTTACTTTTCTTGGAAGTTACATCTATATTGGTAAGGGAACTTCTTTGGGCTTGGGGAAATATGAAATATTACAGGAGGAAGTATAAATGAGTGAAACTAAATCGGATAAGAAAATCATCTCTCAGCATATATTTATGTTCCCGTTCAGATTAAAAAAGGATTATACCTTAGGAGATTTAAAGGAAAATCTAGTTAAAGAAGGATGGAAGTATAAACCATTCGAGTTAAAATTGTGCGATCCTAGTGTGGCTACGAAGTATAATGAGTGGGTATATTTCCATGAATATGTAAGAAGTACCTTATTTGAAGATAGTGAAGGAGAAGATAATATATCGATTTATCTTGGAAGAGACATTCCAGAGAAGGCACGGATAGTTCTTCAAATAAAAAATGGAAAGTCTTATACTCTTCCCATCAAGCGCATTTCCTTAAGATTGTTTGAAACAAAAGTTGGTGTTTTAACTATAGAGGTTTTAAACTATGATTATCCAGATGTTGAAGATGTCCTTATCATTAATGATTTTGGCAGGAGAATATACCCGCAATTTATTGGTGAGCAAGGGGGAACTGAGGATACAAAAAACGAATTTCTTGCTGATAAAATAGAGTTTCATTTTGGTAGAGAACAGATTATAGAGAATTTTGAAAGCAAAGATTTTCTTAAGAAAGAATTGAAAGTCGCATCTTACATCGAATATTTACTTGGTAAAACGTTTAAAGACGAGGTCATCCCAGTTATAGATGATAGAATGTATACTTTGTGCTGGTATGGAAATGAAGAATTTAGTAAGAAACTTTGCCATAAGAAAGGTAGCGAATACGAATTTGAATCATCCGACGATTGGTATAAGTTCATCTATATTGAGGGTAAGAGTATTGGGGTAACGAATAAAGAGATGCAAAAACAATTAATACAAAATGCAACTTATAGTCGATGGGCTGATTATGGTACTCTGTTTGGAATATCTCGATATAGCCTAGTCTGTTTAACAGATGAGAGCGATTTTGGATATAATTTCCTTAGAAAGCATATAGAAACAGTATATTATCAAATGGCGATAATTCTCCTTGCTCAGAGAGCATCTATTCTTAAATTTTCAAAAGATGTATCAAACATTAGTAGCAGGATAAAGCGAAGTCCTAGAGGATTTATAGATAGGGATACATTTGACAAAGTTAAAGAACTTTATTCTTCATTTATTCGATTTGAGAATATGCTTCATTTTATCGAGGTGACGCCTCAAGAGCAGGGAATAGAGATGTATAATCTTGCATATAAAAATATGGCATTAGAAGACCTAATGAGTAAGCTTAAATATGAGATAGAAAAATTACACGAATTTGTAGATCTTCAATATTCGAAAGAGAGCAACGAGGGTATTTCAAAATTACAGCGAATTTCATTATTATTGCCATTCCCAATAGCTGCCACATTAGCTAATTTATTCCCAGATACTAAGGTAAAGATTCTTTCTCTTGATATACCAACTCGGCTAGTTGTATTTGGCATTTCTTTTGTTATTAGTTTTGTTATCAGTTATAGTATTTATATTGGATTTTCTGTTTCTTTTAAAAAACCTTTTACCAGAAAAAGGGGAGGTAAAAATGGAATTAACTGTCAAGCTTAAACAGCACACCCCGATGATTCATTTTCAGTGGGATCAAAGTGGTGCAACTTTAAGAGCTACGGAACTAAAACCTAAACTGGATAGGTTTTTAGAAGAAAAGAATATTAATTCCATCAAGGATTATTTCGGTGAGAAAGGCAATCTTCCCTATAAGCTTGTTGTTACTGTCACTGATAGGAATACCTCTGTTCTCGAGATAGAGGAGATTCCAACTTTCTTTGGAAATATTCGACCTACCGTGGGGAAGAAGCCTGTACCTTATAAATTTGTACTTTATAATAATGTTGAGCTGAAGTTCATAAGTTTTATCCCGAAGATAATTGAAGAGATTAAGAAGAACCTCCCTGAGTTTCTTTTTGTAACTAATTTTGGGGCAAGACAGTCAAAGGGTTTTGGTTCATTTTACATTGACCCTTCAGACCAACTATACAAAGATCCAAAAGATTTTGCAAAGTACTATTTTACTTTAAATATAGAAAAGAACGAACTTTACAAAAAATATAAAGAGCTATTTGAGTATATTGATTTGTTTTATAGAACACTTCGAAGCGGTATAAATATTGGAGGTAAATTTTACTTTAAATCAATAATGTTTCAGTACGCTAAAAGTAAAGGGTGGACATGGGATAAAAAGGCAATAAAAGAAAAGTTTGTTCCCAAATGCGAATTGGAGAGCCAAAAAAGAAAACATAATAATCCTGATGTCTTAATTTTTGAAAGCGAAAAGAAATATCTCTTGAGAGATTTATTAGGAGTTGCATCATTTCAGGCTTATAAATCTTATAATTTTGATTTACAATACGATAAAGGAAATGAGATAGAGAGATTTAAGTCACCAATTACATTTAAACCTATACTTTCAGAAGATAAAGATAGTACAAAATTTACAGTATATCTGATTCTAAATCCCATCCCCGATGGAATTTTTGATAAAAAATTCAAGATAAATAAAGTTGTCAAGAGAAATAAAACTGTAAAACAACCCGTATGTTCTATCACACTGAAAACTCCTCCCAAAGGAGAGTTTGACATTGAAGAATACCTTAAATTTGCTTTAAATATTAATATTGACGAACATGTAGATGAAGAATCTCGAAAAAACTGGCGCTTTATAATAATAAAAAATATTTATTCTCAGTTAAAGGCTCAACTAGAGCGAGGTAGAGACAATGATAGAAAATAACACTAAAATTGAATCTTATGCAGGCTTTACTATAGGTCCCATTTACGAAGTACTTTCAAGTGCAAGAAAGACAAGGGAGCTCTGGTTTGCTTCCTACTTCTTTTCTTGGTTTATGGAAGAAATTATTAAAAAGCTCTTCTGCAATGAAAATATTAGATTTATTACACCTTACGTATCAGGAACTGATATTCCTAATATATCAAGCATCGGAAAATATCACGATAGGTTTATATTAAGGTCTTGTTTAGATAGAGAAGAACTCTTTGAAGATATACAAAAAGCAAGCGATGAGACTCTTGATTACTTTATAGAATTAATAGATAGTCTGGTAAATAGTAAAGCTCAATATATCAATGGTTCCAGTAAAAAAAGCGCGGAAGATATCCTCAAAGACTATATTCAGAGGAATTTTGTTGTGCTTAACAGTACTGCAGTTGAAGAGTCTAAAGTTGTTGAGACTATTAACCGTTATCTTGACTCAATGGAGGAAAACAGATATTTTAAAACTGGCATAAATGAGAAAACCTGTTTTGTATGCAAAACTCTTCCAGCTGTCATAAATGCTGAAATATATGTCAAGGAACCTGGTAGGGCTAGGGGAGAGAGTAAGTCCAAAGAACTCTGCCCACTGTGTTTTATTAAATATTATTGCCTTATGAGCGATGAGGTAAAAAAGAAAATTGGCAATGAAAATTTCAAGTATCCGTCTGTCCTTAAGATTTCTGCAGTTGAGTTACTTACTGAAGATGTAGAGAAGGAAATTTCTGCATCTAATTCCTACGAAGAAGATTTTGACTTCAAAGAGATTGAGCAGGCAGTCCGCAGCAAATGTTATGGTAATAATAAGGAGGTAAATTCTCTCCTTAAGAAATCTTACTTCAAATATTTTGCAATAATTCAATCAGATGGTGATAACCTTGGGAAAGTATTAGATAGACTGGATAACTTTAAAAAGATAGAAGAATTCTCTAAATCACTTTTTGATTTTGCAGAAGAGGCAAGAAAAATCATCGAGAAATATAAGGGTTATACTATTTATGCTGGTGGTGATGATATTCTTGCTCTTGCTCCAGTTGCGTTTAAGAACAGTAATGGGAAAGTAGAAACTGTGATAGATCTTGCAATAAAACTTTCGAAAGCATACAGAGAATTCGTTGGTGAAAAATACAGTGGGACAACCCTATCAATTGGAGTAAACGTTGCCTATTATAAATTCCCACTTTCAATCGCTTTAAAAAATGCAAGAAGTCAACTGTTTAACAAGGCAAAGAGTGGAGATAAAAATTCACTTGCAGTTCTTTTAACAAAACACTCTGGACACCAGATAGAATTTAAATTTAAATTTGACTCCAAAGAAATTGATTTATTTAGCAAACTTTTAAGTGGAACTCTTGTGGAGGAATTTGAATTTCCTAATTCTATGCATCACAATCTCTCCAGATTTAAGAAACTCATTACGTATATCCCCGATAAAAATAGATTGGAAGCTTTTTTCGAAAATAACTTCAATGAACCTGTGCATCGCAACAGCAAATATTCTCAGGGAATTAAAGAAGTGGAGAATTATTTTAAGGAAGTTATGTTTTCTTCAGTACCTGATAAAAGGCTTGGTTGTGTTGAAGATATACTCAGTAAATTAGCGTTCATAAAGTTTTTAAGGGGTAAGAAATAATATGTCAAACCCATATCTTATTATATTCACCCCAATTAATAAATTCTTTTTTGGTAGTTCATACTCTCTTGGGGAGGGTTTTTATGCAGAGTCGCTGAAGTTTCCCCAACCAACGACTATTCTCGGATGTCTTCGCACCACAATTTTAGTGCAAGCAGGCATCATTTCACCTACAACTATTCCTGACTCATTTTCAAAAGATGCCCAAGACCTTACCGGAACCTCAACACTAAATGGGCTTGATGACACTGACGATAACTTTGGAGTTATAGAAAGGCTCTCTCCTGCTTTCATTGCAAAATTTAAATGCAATACAATAGAAGATTTTCTTTTTCCTGTGCCTGCTGATATTATGAAAGAAGGCAATTCTTTAATTTGCTTTGGATATGAGAAGAAAAAAAATGTAAAATCAAGCTATTCAGGAAGGGTTGTTGAATATGCAATCTTTTCAAAGAGAAACCCTAAGTTGCATGAGTTCGGGTATCTTGGAGGCAAGGACTTTTGGGAAGCGTATATAAATGGTAGTCAGCTTCATTATAACTCAGATTACGACGAAGATAAGATTTTTATCTCTCATATAAGCGTTGGAATTGGAAGAAAGAATAGGATAGCAGAAGAAGGTATGTTTTATACGAAGATTGATTATTCGTTACGAAAAGATTTTGCATTTGCTGTTATATTATGGCTAAAAAAAGATGATATACTCAAAGAAGATGTAGTTATCCTTGGTGGTGAAAGGTCTGCATTTTTTATGAAGATTTTACCGCTTGAAGATAATACTCACCCTGTTATCAATATGATCGTCAAGCAAGAGTGTAACGTGTTTGATAATTTAAAAAGTTGTTCTAACGGGGAGAAGATAGTTGCGCTTTCCCCTATTGTTTTAGATAAAAAATCAAATTCTATCTTGGCGGATAAGATGGAACACAGAATAGTAAAAGGTATACAGGCTACAAGGATAATAAAAAGGGCTAAAGCATTGAAATCAGAGGCGATTTCTATGATACCTGCAGGCTCAGTGTTTTATCCTAAGGAGTCAGTAAAGCTTGAATTAAATTGGAAAATACCTTATAAAATTGGTTATAATTATAGTATAAAAATAAGGAGGCAAATATGTTAAAGCATGAAATATTTTTGATAGAAACGCTTACAAACACCCATGTAGGCTCTGGTGACGTAAGTTTTGGGATGGTGGATAACCTTATTCAGAAAGATCCTGTTACTTTTCTTCCTGTATTTCATCCGTCAAGCCTCAAAGGTGCGATAAGAGAGCATATGGAGCAGTATTCTCGACTTTCTAAAAAAGATATCCAGCAAATCTTTGGTAACGAAAAAGATGAGTCCGAAAATGAGGGGAATATACCTGGAAAGGTAAAGTTCTACGAAGCAAGACTTTTAACTCTGCCACTCCGTGCAACGAAGAAGGTGTATTACCACTGCACATCACCATCAGTAATTCTAGAATATTTGGATGCTATAGAAACATTTTGTGGGGGCGGTAAAGCAAAAAATCCGAAGTATATCATCGAGGGTTTGAATTTTGACGGCATAGAGTTTTTGATTTTTGAAGATGAAACTTGTTTAGAGGTCGAAGATTATAGTAGGTATAAAAAAGTTGAAATTAAGGGTGAAAAAAAGAAATTAATAGAAGAATATCTAGATATTGATGTAAGAAACTTAGCAATTTTTAATGATGATATATTCAAGGAAATCTGTGAGGGATCTATTCCAGTTGTGGCAAGAAACAAGATTGGGGAATATGGTACAAGCGAAAACCTGTTTTACGAAGAAGTGCTTCCAAGAAGAAGCAAGTTATGGTTTATGCTCGGGTTTGACGATAAGGATAATATCTATCCCAATTTTAGAAACATACTGATTTCTGATATTATCCAGTTTGGCGCAAATGCCTCTATAGGTTATGGAGTCTCAAAAATAAAGCTTGTTGTGGGGGGCAAAAATGAATAATAAAAGAATCGAAAAAATGATACCAATTGCTTTGAGCTTAATAGAAGGCAATAAGTATAGGATTTTGAACAATAACGGAGAATTACCTTCGAATTACGCTGGTTATATTAAGTCTTATGGCCCGATGATCAGGCAATCTGGACTTTTTCATGCAGTAATATTCAACGAAAAGGGTGAAAAAAGTGAAGAAGGTGAAGTAGAGAGATGGAAAATAAACGCACTTTTACTCGACATACTTAAAGACACAAATATAAATTATAGTCCTGCAGAAAATTGTAACAAATTGAGTGAGCTTATTAAAAAAATATCAGATGATCCGATAGAAAAAAGGAGATTGAAGAACTTACTTCTTGAAGCAATAGTTGCTTGTAAGTTTGCTATGATGACTTTTCCACAAGAAAAGAAGAAAGAGGTTTAAGTTATGGCGACAAATGCATCTTTTATATTTTACAAAAGCAAAAATTTTGGTGTAGATGAGAGATTTGGTAGGAATCTTGATGAGAAGGAGATAAAGGACTTTCTTGGATCTTCGAATAATGAACTTAGAAATATAAAGATATGTGATATTGGATATTTTGATTACTTTAGCATTCCTTGTACTGTAAATTTTTCCTTGAAAACAACATATCCCGGGCTAATAATAGGCAGTGGCTATAATCATCCTGCACTTGAAGAAGGTGATTTTCAACTTGGCTTTTATTTTGACTACACTACTGGTATGCCTGTAATACCAGGCGCGACAGTTAAGGGAATTCTCAAGAGTGTTTTCCCTAAGAATGGAGAGAAAGCAGAAATTAAGAACGAAAAGCTTAAATATGTGAATAAGATATTAAATAAGGGAAATCTCTTAAATGGAAGTAACTGGGAGAAGTTGTTTGGGAAAGAGGATATTTTTTTCGACGCATATATCTCGGAAATACCAAAAGACGGAAAGATATTTGCAGAAGACTACATAACTCCCCATACTAAGGGACCATTTAAAAATCCTACTCCGATTCGTTTTCTGAAGATTGCTCCGAATGTCACTTTCACTTTCCAGTTTAGACTTAAAGACAGTAACTTTGAGAATAATCAAAAAGTATCTTCTGAGGAAAAATTGGAGTTATTTAAAAAGATACTCCTTGATTTTGGAATAGGAGCAAAAAGAAATGTAGGATATGGAAACTTTGTAGAACCATAGTATAGATCAGCTATTCCGTTTATGTAATCACCAGTTATAATATTTCTATACTTTTCCCATCAAGAAAGGATTTCCTTGGGTTTTAACTATGGTACTCACATTCCACAGATAGATCCTATATAAATTTAGTACTTTCCATATATACTCATTATCTATCTTAAAATTTTATATATCTTCTAGACTGTATTTTGGGGTACTCCTGCAAAGTGCAGGTTAATGAGATAAGTATAGTGATTCCTCTAGAGCTTGTAAAATTTAAGGGTCTAAAGTCAGATCCTGGGGCTGACAAAAGTCTGGTATAAACCAGAGAGTAACTATGAGCTTTTTAGTATCTTTTGCCCTTCTTTGTAAAAGTTTTCATCAGAACCAAGTTCAATATTATGTCTTCTGGCAAGTTCATATATGTAGAAAGGACTTCTATCGAGGATATCGCAAGCGTAAGACAGAGATATCCTCCCTTCTGCAAGAAGCTTAAGAACGTATTCCTCTGCTCCTTCATAAATAATCTGCCGCAATGCAGTAGCCTTATCTACCCTTTCTTCGGTCTAACGTAGCTCTACAAGTTTCATAATATTATCTGGTAATCTCAGCGGATATACCTTATTCATTATTTCCCTCCTAACAGTATTGATTTAATTTTCTCATATACAGTATTCTTTATGTAAGGTTTTAACTTCTCTAGTTTCTCTAATCCTTCGAGAGGATCTATAATGCCCTTTTTCTATGTTATACCCTATTAAGTCAAGACAAGCCTGAACCGGATAGAAGCATAAAATAATCCGTAGTTATCAACTTTTTCTTGCCATAGATAAGACTTAAGGATAAAATCTTCTATGGAGGCAAAAATACAATCTGACGGGGTGATGTGATGTTTAAACCAGAAGGTATAATACCGGCAGTCGTCAGTCCGGTGGACGATAGTGGTGATATAAGAGAGGAACCTTACAAGAGACTTATCAACTATCTGATAGACAATGGAGTGCATGGTCTTTTTATAAATGGAAGTCAGGGAGAATTCTATGCCTTAACTGTAGAAGAAAAACAGAAAGTCTTGGAGATAGCTATAGATGAAGCAAACGGACGTGTACCTGTATATGCTGGGGTAGGTGCAGTAACTACGAGGGAGGCAGTGAAACTTGCTAAAATGGCAGAAAATGCTGGAGCATATGCCTTATCAGCAATCACTCCTTATTATATAAAACCAGATGAGGATGAACTGTATGAATATTATAGAGAGATTGCTGAATCTGTACATATTCCAGTGCTTCTCTATGCCAATCCTTCCAGGACAAATGTCCCATTGTCGGTTAAACTCGTTAGTAGGTTGGCAGAGATAGATAACATCATCGGCATTAAGGATAGTAGTGGGGACTTAACTTTAACTGCAGAGTATATCAGACTTCTATCTGATAAAGGTTTTTATGTCCTGGCAGGAAGGGATACTCTGATCCTTGGAACTTTGGTTTACGGAGGAACTGGCGCTATTGCCGCTACTGCCAATGTCGTACCCAAATTGGTTGTCAGTATATATGAATATTTTAAAAAGGGAGATCTAAAGTCTGCCTTAGATGCCCAGTATAAACTGGCGCCTCTAAGGATAGCCTTCGATCTGGGGACATTTCCGGTAGTTATAAAAGAGGCTGTAAGGTTGATAGGTTTTGACCTTGGTCCTGCCATTAAACCCGTTAGAGAGATTAGACCAGAAAAACGAGAAGAGTTGAAGAGGATTCTTCTGGATCTGGGACTGAGTATTGTTTCCTAGTTTGCATTTTTTAATCTTATTATGTTATTCTATTAGTAAATTATTTAAAAAGGGAGATGATATTAACTATGGAAATCCCTGTTGTTTTTGGAAGGGAAGGACATAGGCTGATAGGGATATTGCATACTGGAAACTGTAAAGAGAAAGGACCTGGAGTTGTTCTCTTTCATGGATTTACTGGAAATAAGATTGAGCCTCACCGTCTCTTTGTAAAAATAGGAAGAAAATTAGCTTCTAATGGTATAAATGTATTTAGATTTGATTTTTATGGCTCTGGGGATAGTGAAGGAGAGTTCATAGAGATGACATTTTCAGGAGAGGTGGAAGATGCACTTACAGCGGTAGATTTTATGAGAGGGCAGGCTTACATAGATCCATCCAGAGTAGGAATTTTGGGGCTAAGTATGGGTGGTGCTATAGCAAGCTATGTAGCAGGGATTAGAAATGATATAAAGTCTGTGGTCCTCCTCTCTAGCGTGGCAGATTTAACTCCACTTGCCGAGAGAGTAAAAATCCAGTACCCTGAAGAGAGACTGAAGTCTGATGGGTTTGTAGACTACTCAGGCTGGCAGTTGGGTATAAAGTTTATAGAAGAATTACCGAACATTAAACCGGTAGAAAGGATTAAGAACTTTAACGGTCCAGTTCTTATTATACATGGTTCTAAAGACGAGTTAGTCCCAGTAGATTCTGCCCATAGCTATTACAATGCCTTAAAAGGGAGAGATGTGGAGACCAGATTGATAATTATAGAGGATGCAGACCACACATACAACTCTGTTATCTGGGAAAGGCAAGTATTGGATTATGTCTCGGACTGGTTTTGTAAAACTTTATAATTATCCGAGGTGTTGAATATGAGAGAGATAGCTTATATGGCTTTGAATACAGCACTTGAATATGGAGCAACCTTCTGCGAGGTAAGGGTTATTAAAAGCAGGAGACAGGGGATAGATGTAAAAAATGGTCTGGTGGAGTCTTTGATAGATAGAGTAGAAGAAGGTATAGGTATAAGAGTTATCGCTAATGGTTCTTGGGGATTTGCTGGCACATCTTTTTTAGACAAGGAGAATGTTATACAGACAGCCAAAAAGGCGGTTGATATAGCCAGAGCCAGTAGCCTGACCAGAAAGAGGAGTGTAGAGCTTGCCCCCAGTAAGAAGATAATTGCTACTTGGAGCAATCAGATCAGGATAAATCCTTTTGAGGTTCCTCTGGATAAGAAGGTGAGTCTACTTATCGAGGCTACAAAGATTATGACTAGGGTTAAAGATGTAAAAATAGCTGAAGGGAGTATGGATTTCTGGGATACAGAGAAACTTTTTATAAATAGCGAAGGGACAGAGATACTGCAGCATATAATCGAGAGTGGTGGGGGTATATCTGCCTACGGTATAAGGGAAGGCGATGTCCAGAGGAGAAGTTATCCAAATTCTTTTGGTGGTCAGTATGAGACCAGAGGGTATGAACTAATAGAGGAAATAGACCTGTTGGAGAATGCGCAGAGAATTGCTGAGGAGGCTAGTGCACTGTTAGATGCTCCAGAGTGTCCATCTACAGTTACAACTCTAATACTTGATGGTTCTCAGGTCGCCCTACAGGTTCATGAGTCTATCGGACATCCTACCGAACTTGATAGAATACTGGGTATGGAGGCCAGCTATGCAGGAACAAGTTTTATATCTATAAATGACAGAGGCAGACTCAGATATGGATCTAAGCTTATGAATATTACTGCAGATGCTACACTTCCAGGAGGCTTAGGTTCTTTTGGATACGATGACGAAGGTGTTCCTGCACAGAGGGTTGATATAGTTAAAGAGGGGGTCCTGGTTGGCTTTTTAACCAACAGAGAGACAGCCTTTGTACTTGGAGAGGCTTCAAATGGGACCTGTAGAGCAGATGGATGGAGAAATATTCCTCTTATTAGAATGACCAATATCAATCTGGAACCAGGGGTGGGTACCTTAGAAGACCTTATAAAAGATACAGAGGATGGTATCTTTATGAGTACTAATAAAAGCTGGTCTATAGATGATAAAAGACTAAACTTTCAGTTCGGTACGGAGATAGCATGGGAGATTAAGAATGGAAAACTGACAAGAATTTTGAAGAATCCGAATTATACTGGTATCACTCCGGAGTTTTGGGGTTCACTCGATGGAGTATGTGGTCCTAGCGAGTGGAAGATATGGGGTGTTCCAAACTGTGGAAAAGGTCAGCCATCACAGTTAGCCCATGTTGGGCATGGAACAAGTCCTGCCAGATTTAGAAACGTAAGGGTGGGGGTGAGATAGATGTATCTTAATCCACTAACCTATATTGTAGATAAAGCTAAGGGGATAGATACCGAGTGTTTGCTTATTGCCAATAAACGTATACTAACCAGGTTTGCCAACTCTTATATCCATCAGAATGTCTCAGTAGATGATATAGAGCTATCTATAAGGGTTGTACTTGATGGAAGAAATGGAAAGGTATCGATAAATCAGCTGTCAAAAGATACTCTGGATTCTGCTTTAGGGAGAGCTATCGAGATAGCCAAGTTAACTCCTCCCGATCCAGACTACTATGGTCTTCCAAGCGCTGCATCTCTGGATATGAAAAAGAAGGATCATCTGCTCGAAGATGTCGCCCCAGAAGTCTTAGCTCGAAAGGTCAAGGAGTTTATTGATGCTACCGATAATCTAAATGCTTCAGGAGCGTTAGAGGCAAGTAATATTACAATAGCTATAGCTAATTCAAATGGGATATCATTAGAGGATAATCTTTCTATGATCTCTTTAGAAGCAGTGGTTCAGGATGGTGACTCCAGTGGTTATGTGTACAGTATGGGGAAAAAACTAGAGGATATTGATTTTGTTTCTCTTGCTAAGACTGCTAGCGATAAGGCAAGAAAAGGTCGTAACCCTGTTGAACTGTCACCGGGCCGTTATACAGTAGTCCTGGAACCACAGGCGGTAGGTACCCTTGTCTCTTTCCTGGGCTTAATGGGTTTTGGTGCAAAACAGTTTGCTGAGGGCAGGAGTTTTCTAATAGGGAAGCTTGGTGAGAAGATTACATCAGATCTTATATCAATATGGGATTATCCTTCACACCCTAAGAGTATAGGGTTTGGTTTCGATTTTGAAGGTCTTCCCAGAAAGGATGTAGTACTTATAGATAGAGGTACAGCTAAAAATCTGGTGTATGATTTTAAATATTCCAAAAAACTTGGTAAAGAGTCAACAGGCAACGCCTTACCTCAGCCAAATATAGATGGTCCAATTCCTTTTAACCTTACCCTTCTACCAGGAGAAAGCTCTCTGGAAGAGATGATAGCCTCGACTAAGAGGGGAATTTTAGTTACAAGATTTCATTATACAAATATTGTAGACCCTATAAAGACTATCATTACTGGAATGACTAGAGATGGAACGTTTTTGATAGAAGATGGAGAGATAACCACCCCGATAAAGAATATGAGATTTACACAGAGCATCTTAGATGCCTTCAGTTCTACAGAGCTTGTGGGAAAGGACCTCTATATAGCAGGTGAGCACTTTATTTATCCTACCCTAGTTCCAGCTCTGAAGATCAATAGTTTCCAGTTTACGGGAGTGACCAGATAATGTTAAAGATAGAAGGAATTGATGTTTACTATGGAGTTATAAGAGCTCTAAAAGAAGTATCTCTAACTGTTAACGATGGCGAGATCGTTACTCTTATAGGGGCAAATGGTGCGGGAAAGACAACTACATTAAAGACTATATCAGGACTGATAAGACCAAGAAAGGGAAAGATTACCTTCAATGAATATGATCTGACCAAGATGGCTCCCCATGAAATTGCCGGTCTGGGAATCTTACAAGTCCCTGAGGGGAGGAGAATCTTTGGTAACCTCACAGTTATGGAGAATCTCCTTATGGGGGCTTATCTGAGAAAGGATGACATATCTAAAGATCTAGAGTGGGTATTTACACTCTTTCCCAGACTTAAGGAAAGGCAGAAGCAGAAGGCAGGAACTCTGAGTGGCGGAGAACAGCAGATGCTAGCCATATCAAGGGCTCTTATGGGAAAACCGAGAGTGATGCTTTTGGATGAGCCTTCTCTTGGGTTAGCCCCTTTATTGGTTTTAAACATATTTGAGACCATTCAGGAGATTAACAGACAGGGGGTTACTATACTTCTTGTTGAACAGAATGCTTATATGGCTTTACAGATTGCCCACAGGGCATACGTTATTGAAACAGGAAGGGTAGTTATGGAGGGTACAGGAAAGGAATTACTCAATAATGAGGCGGTCAAAAAAGCTTATTTAGGAGGGTGATATATGAAATTCTTTGCTGATACAGCAAATATAGAAGAGATAAAACAGATAAAGAGGTGGGGGTTACTAGATGGGGTTACTACTAATCCTACTATAATATCTAGAGAGAATAAGCCATTTAGAGAAGTTGTAATGGAGATACTGGAGATTGTTGATGGCCCTGTGAACTTGGAGGTAATAAGCACCGATGCTGAAGGTATGGTCAGAGAGGCTATAAAATTAGCCAGTCTATCTCCAAACGTAGTTGTGAAGATTCCAATGACCACAGAGGGTATTATGGCGGTTAAAGAACTCTCCAGTAGAGGTATAAAGACAAACGTCACCCTTACCTTTTCACCCACCCAGGCACTTATAGCTGCTAAGGCTGGAGCTAATTATGTGAGCCCATTTATAGGTAGATGGGACGATATATCAACAGAAGGTATGCAGGTGGTAGAAGATATCCTCACTATATTCAATAATTATGGCTACAAGACAGAGGTGATTGTAGCAAGTGTAAGACATCCCATTCACATACTGCAGGCAGCAAGACTTGGAGCCCACATAGTTACCGCTCCCTTTAAGGTCTTAGAACAGCTCTTCCATCATCCACTTACAGATATAGGATTGAAGAGATTCTTAGAGGACTGGAAAAAGGTCCCTAATCCAGAATTATAAACCGCTGAGGGGCTAGAATCCTAGCCCCTCAGTATATTTTTGAGATTAGTTAGTCTGTAGATATGAGTCTTTTCCTGATTTATAAGTTCTTTCACTAAAGTCTTCTCTTTATCCTCTAAACCTTCCAAGATCTCATAATAATAGAGAATAGTGTCTTTTTCTATCTGGATGGCTAAATCAAGTATCGATAAATCATCTTTTATATCTTCCACAAACTTCTTTATTTCCTCCGGACTCTTAAAGACCCTATTTTCTACCAATAGATGGAGGTATGCATTAGCCTCGTCCTCTATAAAAGCCTTTTCAAATTTTTCTCCGGTTAACTCCTTATAGATAGACTTAAATACCGTTATATGATCCTTTTCCTCTCCTGCCAAATACTTGGCGAGTTCTATAACCTCCCTGTTTTTTGACATCCCTGCCAGACTTTCATAGAAGATCACTCCATCTTCCTCAATCTTTATAGCCATTTCCAGTATCTCTTTCAAAGAGTAAGTTTTTCCCATCATTCTTCCTCCTTTACAGGATTTTCACTATGATTATATTCTATTGTGTTTTTAAATTCGAACAATTACGAACTTTTTCTCGTATTTTTCCTTGTAGAAGTAAAAGATAAAGGAGGGAAGATTTTATGGAAAAGAGTAACATTAAAAAATGGCTTCCTTACATAGTGGTCGCATTGGTTATAGTGGGTATAGTGATTGCGATCTCTACAAGGAGGACACCTACAGAGCAACCTGCCCAGCAGACCACCACAGAGACAACGACTACGGAAGTAGCTGAGGAGACAACTACGGAAGTAGTTGAGGAAACAACGGAGGAAGTAGCTGAAGACCAGGCTGAATATGACCGTATTCGTAGTATATACTGGGAAGGAGACTATGAAAAGGCTATAGAGGAGTATAAGGCATTTATAGAGAAGTATCCAGAAAGTGAGTGGGTAGATGATGCTATGTACGATATAGCCTCTTGCTACGAGTACCTGGGAGATAATGAAAAAGCTATAAAAGCATATCAAGAAGTAATTGATAAGTATCCGGAGAGCGATTTAGCAGAAAGTGCTCAGTGGAGTATAGACTATCTAAAAGGACAGGAAGAAGAGAGTTAACAGTTTTAGGCATATCGGGGGTAAGTATTTTACCCCCGATTATTTGTTTTTTTCATTTCCTCTCTTAAAGCTTCTAGATATATCCTGGTGAGAAAAACAGTCAGATAGAATCGCTTATAATCGAAACCTTTATCAGACTTTAAGATATTTTTTATCCTTTTTTCATTTATATAGCCGAAACCTGTAAGAATCTGGTTTAGAATCCTGTGGAATAGAGTATCCTGTATCATAAGCCTTACTTCAAAGGTAGGATACTTCTTTAAAAGATATAAAGCACTTCTTGCACGTTCTCTCTCCTTTTCTATAAGAGCTCTTAGTCCATTCTCGTCAGGTAATGGTTGATAATGATACCCTATGGCATCCGGAACTTTAACAGACTTTATTCCAGAAGCCTTGAGTTTCAACCCGAAGTCTATATCCTCCCATCCATAGACATTAAAGACCTCATCAAATCCGTTAACTCGGATAAAGATATCTCTTGGTATGGAGGCATTCCCAGAAGCAAAATAGGCGTTAGAGAAGTCTAATATAGAACCTTTTTTGGATAACTCTGAGTCTATCTGAGATATAGCTATAACTGGTCCAACCGCTACTACCCCATCTGGATGGTTCCTGTGGACTCTCACATGGCTACTTATAAAATCTGGAAGGACAAATATGTCACTGTCTATAAAGATTACAAGATCACCTTCACTCTCTCTTACACCCAGATTCCTACAAAATGCCGGACCCTTTCTCTCTGAAAGAGGTATATATCTGAAATTTCTATACCTACTAAAATCTTTTAGAGCCTCTCTAGTGTTATCTTCACTACCATCATCTACGACTATTACCTCATATTGAGAATAGTCCTGTTCCACAATGTTTTTTACACATTTGTATATAATTCTCTCTCTGTTTCTGGTTGGAATAACTACACTGACTTTCATTTATAATTCATTATACCATATAGTATTAGGATGTCATTTTTGATAGAATAGAATGGAATCAATTTTACAGGAGGAAGAGTAAATTTGGATACTTCTGGACATATTAATCCTTATTTGAAGAAGGTACTCGGAACAATAAAACTGGATAAGGTATTTGTATACGGTAAGGGTAATTATCTATACGATGAGGAAGGAATTTGCTATTTAGATTTTATCTCATCATTTGGAGCAATGCCTTTCGGTTTTAATCATCCTGAGATATGGGAAGTCTTAGAAAAGATAAGAAGAGAATATATTCCTAGTATTGTTCAGGCTTCAGATTTCAGATATCAGGAGAAGGTAGCAGAGAGACTTATAGATCTGGCTCCTGAGGGACTTAGTTATGTAGTATTTACTAACTCTGGGACAGAGGCTGTCGAAGTAGCTATAAGGATGGCTTTTCTAACAACAGGGAGAAAAAGGTTTATAGTCACTAAAGGTGGATATCATGGGGTACAGAGTGAAGGTTTTACTTATATACCCTATGGAGATATCGATGCCTTAGAGAAGGAATTGATGGAAAATAGAGATCAGTATGCTGGATTCATCGTGGAACCTATTCAGGGAGAGGGTGGTATAATCCTTCCCCCTAAAGGTTATCTCTCTAAAGCTGTAGAGTTATGCAATAAATACAATGTTGCCTTTATTCTTGATGAAATTCAGACTGGTTTGGGCCGTACTGGCTTTTTCTTTTTATGCGAGGAAGAAGGTATAAAGCCAGATATACTTCTTATTGGTAAGGTGTTGGGAGGAGGGATATATCCGGTTAGTGCATGTCTAGTCAGAGAAAGATTTTATCCAGAAGGGTTTGATCTGATGAACTTTTCCACTTTTGCTGGTAACAATATAGCCTGCCTGATAGCGGATAGAGTCTTGGATATTCTGACTAGGGATGATAGAAGAATGATAGCTAGAATAAGAGAAAATGGCGAGAAGCTATTAAGAGAGCTGATAAACTTGAAGGCTGAGTTTCCTAATCTTATAAAAGAGGTAAGAGGAAAGGGATATCTTATAGGTATAGAACTGGAGATGAATAGAAAGATATACCCTCAAAGTATACTGAGTGTCCTTTCTGAGCAGGGAAATCTGGTCCCACTGTTAGTCAGTTATCTGTTGAATGAGAAAAGGATAAGATTAGCTCCAACGCTAAAGAATGGCAGGGTGATAAGATTAGAGCCATCATTTATAACAGAGTGGGACGAATGTCAGAGGGTTATTGATTCTCTTAGAGACCTCTTTAATATCTTGGACAGGATGAATACACCTGAAATTATTAGACCTGTGTTAGATATAGATAAGGAAGATCTCCCAATGTATAATTTAAGTACCATTAAGAGAGAACCATGGAAAGATATTCCTACCTCTGAAGATGATGGAAGGTTCGCTTTTCTGGTTCATCCTCTAGACCTTGCCAATTACTATGAGTTTGATCCGTCTCTCTCTGTACTTCCAAGAGAGAAGATAGCTCTCTTCTCTGAGATCGGAAAAGATCTAATAAAGCCCTTTGTGATAGGAAAGACAAGGGTAATCTCTGACTATGGTGCCACTGCCTATGGAGAATTTATCAATATACCCTATACTGCAAGACAGATGATAGAAACACCACAGGATAAAATGTTGAAGATCATAGAAGATGCTATTATTCTTGCGGTTAATAGAGGGGCTAGGATTGTAGGACTTGGGGCGTATACATCTGTAGTTACAAGAGGAGGTACTGCGATTAAAGATAAGTATGTTCCTCTAACAACTGGAAACAGTTATACAGTGGCTGCAAGTATAGAGGCAATAAGACTTGCTTCTGCAAAACTTGGGAATAGTTTAAGTCAATCTGTTATCAGTATTATAGGAGCAACCGGGTCTATTGGAAGAGCTTTAGCTATACTCTTGGGGAAAGAGGCATACAAAATTATTCTGGTAGGTAATCCTGCCCATCCAAAGTCCAGTATGAGAAGACTGAGAAAGGTATGTATAGACTTGTGTATAAATATTGCGAGGAATTTGGAGAATAGCTGGAATCCTATCGAGGGAACTATGGGTGATTATCTCTCATCTTTAAGTTTACCTTCTTTTGAGGACCTAGATAACTGGGAAAAAATAATAGACTTACTTGAGGAGAGAGGATATATAAAGATTACAACAGAGCTTCCATCAGCACTATCGCTTTCTGATATTATTGTCTCCGCTACCAATAGTCCTAGAGAGCTTATAGACCCAAAAGATATAAAATTTGGAGCTATTATATGTGACATATCAAGACCTCCCAATGTGAGCCCTAAGATAAAAGAGTTGCGCCCTGACGTGTTGGTAATCGATGGAGGGATTATAGAGATGCCAGGTAAGCCATCTTTAGGCTGGTATTTTGGTCTTGAGAGAGGATTGGTTTATGCCTGTATGGCTGAGACTATAATGCTTGCACTGGAGAAGAATTATACAAATATGAGTCTGGGGAATGAACTTACTATAGATGGAATAGAATACTTTAGAGAATTAGCCAAGAAACACGGATTTAAGATAAGTCAACTGAGAAGCTTTGATAGGCCTGTCTCTAAAGAGGATTGGGATAGAATTTTAAATGCTAGACAATGATGTCTATTATTATACCTTTTACCAGCGCCTCTATCCTAAGACTGTTTATTTTCCTTCTTATTGCATTTAGTCTCTCACTTGCAATAGGATTATCAAGATCCGATATGTTTTTTAGAATCCTCTCTTCTTCTACTAATCTCCTTATCTCTCTTTTTATCTCTTCTTGACTCCTGAGAAAGAGCCCTGTCTCTTCTTTGCTATCTCTGGACTTAAACTTTGCCTGGGATTCCCCTCCAACTACTATCAACCTCTTTGTTACGGGATCTATAGCAAACTTTATCTTTATCTCTGTATCTACAATCTCTTTATTGGTATTTAACGCATATCTTTCAAATACTCTTATATTTAACGCCTCATGAGCAGCAACACCAGTTATGGCATCAAATCCCTGATAAAATCTATATGTTGCTCCTTCTCCTGTAAATGTAGTTACCTGCATAGAAGATAATCCTCCCAAATAATATTACCACAAAATGATAAGATAGGAAAGACGGACATAAAGATTTTCTTTGAGTTTATGTTATAATGAAATAGACCTATAATTCTGTATGAAAGAGGTGATCTAATGTATAAGTTACTATATATTGTATTGGATGGACTAGGAGATAGACCCTGTAAAGAATTAGATGGAAAAACTCCTCTGGAGGCAGCTGATACTCCTAATATGGATAATCTGGCTAGGATGGGTAAGACAGGAGTGGTGGATACGGTAGGTCCTGGTATAGCGCCAGAGTCAGATATTGCAGTTATCAGTATTCTAGGGTATGATGCGGAGAGGTATTATACGGGAAGAGGACCTTTAGAGTGTTTTGCTGTCGGGCTTGATATCCAACCTGGGGACCTTGCTTTTAGAGTAAACTTCGCTACTATGGACGAAAATAGATACCTGGTAGATAGGAGAGCAGGAAGAGATCTTACTACTGAGGAAGCTAAGGCATTGGCAGAAGAGGTCAATAGTAAGGTAAAGCTAACTAGTCATCCTGCAGAATTCAAATTTATAAGTACTGTTGGTCATAGAGGAGTCCTCTGGATCAGGTGTAAAGAGGGTCCACTCTCAGCTAATATTACCAATACTGATCCTGCCTATGATAAGATTGGTTATTTTGGAGTAGCTAAAGAAAAGTTTGAACCCTACCTCCAGGTATGTAAGCCACTGGATGATAGTATAGAAGCTAAGAGAGCTGCTGATCTGACAAATGAATTTGTAGAGAAGAGTCATATCGTTCTTAACAATGCAGAGGTGAACTTGAAGAGAAAGGCACAGGGGAAGATGATGGGTAATGTTATACTTACCCGAGATGCAGGCGACAGGCTTCCCCAATTTCCAAATATAAAGGAATTGTTTGGCTTGAATTTTGCCTGTTTTGCAGAGATGCCGGTAGAGATGGGTATCGCTATGCTTACAGGTATGGATACAGTGGAGCTACCCGAACCTACAGGTGACCCTAAAGTGGACTATCCTCTGAGAGCAGAGAAGGCTATTGAATATATGAAGCAATATGATGCACTTTATATACATCTAAAGGGACCAGATGTACCTGGACACGACGGAAAGGCGATTGAGAAACGTGATAGCATCTCCTCTATAGATAGATATTTCTTTGGGGAACTATTACCCAAGGTAGACCTTTCTAAGGTTGTCATAGCTGTAACAGCTGATCATTCAACACCCTGCGAATTAAAAGCCCATTCTGATGATCCAGTGCCTCTACTGGTAGCTGGAGGAGGTATAGAGAGCGATGGAACTACAGCCTATTCAGAGAGAGAATGTGCAAAGGGCTCTTTGGGTAGATTGCTTGGAAATCAGCTGATGCCTTTATTTGTCAAATTGGTTAAGAAAGGAGAAGATTGATTTAAAGAAGATATGAAAGGATTAGTTAGAGGCTATATAGATGTAGGGAGAAATGATCCCTGTCCGTGTGGGAGTGGTAAGAAATTTAAGAAGTGCTGTCTTTCTTCTTACGAAGAGTCTCTAGAGATAAATTTTCTAAAGTTTTCTCTATATTATAAGATTGCCTACTACTCTTTTACCAATTATAAAGAAGCATTTAAAGACATTCTTGGGAAGTTTGAAAGAAAAGATCTTGCCTCAGTGGATACTTTTGATGACCTAGTTAGGAATAAGACTGATTGGGAAGAGATCTTGGACTGGTTTATATTCAACGAATACGTTGCCAAAGGGAAGACTCCACTCCAGCTATTTTTGGAAGATGGAGATGCCTCAGAAAAAGAGAAGAGCCTTCTGGAGAGATTTGATGGCACATACTGGTCAGTTTACGAAGTAAATGATGTGGTCAATAAACTTGGTAGAGCCAGGCTTACAGACCTCATAGGTGGTAAAGAGTACGTGGTATTCGATGAAAATATTATGCACCTTTCTGGAGGGGAGATTGCTTTTGGCAGGATAGTCCCTCATAATAATTTCTACTTCTTAGGGTATGTCTTTGTCCCTTGGTTGATAAGTAAACCGGAGGGACTGGAAGACCTTCTGAACCAATTTATAGAGACCCTTAGAAACGAAGGAACCTCTATAGAATATACATTACGCATCTATGGGTATCGTCTCTATCTATTTATAAACAGTATGTCTCAGCCTAGAGAAGAAGAACCTAGGATTAAGATCTCTGAATATGAAATAAAAGATTATGACAAAGTAACTAGTATATTACAACTTTCTCCCTTCTTTGTTAAGAGACACGATACATCTCAGGGGAAGGTCTTTGTCTGTGTCAGAAATCCTAGGAGTAATATCCTGCTTAATACCAGCCAGATAATCCTTCCCAGCGAAGAAGAGACAGAGGAAGATTTAGATCTGGGTGTGGTCAGGATCTATGAGAATACATTAGATGTTTTGGCTCTAGACAGTAAAAGATTAGAGGTTGTAAGATCCCTTGTAGAAGAGCTGCTGGGGGATAGTATTGTACTTAAAGAATCAGGGTGAATTTATGGCAGATGTTAGATCCTTTATTGGACTTACCTATAACAGAGATGTGATAAACAATATAGAGGAAGTATTATCACCTCCATATGATATTATTTCCTCTGAGCTTCAAAGAAATCTCTATGACAAACATCCCTACAACATAGTCAGGCTAGAACTACCATTAGGTGATAATGATGAGAAATATATAAATGCCAGTGAGACATTAAGACTTTGGATAAGGAATAATATCCTCGTTCCCTCAAAAGAAGCATCCTTTTACTTCTATAAAGAGAGATATAAGATAGAAGATAAAGAGAGAGTATTGAGAGGTTTTTTTGGAGTAGTAAGGATAGAGCCTTTTGAGAAGAGGGTCATCCTTCCCCATGAATTTACATTTTCAAAACCTAAGGCGGACAGATTCAACCTTCTGAAATATACACAGTCAAATATAAGTCCTATATTAGGGATGTACTTTGATGATGCTGGATTCAATAGAGATATATGGGATTATGTTGAATCACAGAAGCCTTTATTTTCTTCAGATAGATTCTTACTATGGGCTGTAGATGACAGAACCATTGATATTACGAACTTCTTTATTAATAAGGTAATACTTATAGCAGATGGACATCATAGATATGAGACAGCATTGGAGTATAAAAATCTTATGGAGTCTGAATTAGGTAGGTCTGGAGCGTATAGCTTTGTTATGATGTTTTTGGTTGACGCATACAGTGGTGGTTTAAGTCTACTTCCTACTCATAGGGTTATAAAGGGTGTTTCTAAAGATTTTGAAAGAGCCCTCAGGGATACATTTAATATAGAGGGTGATAATCTGGTAAGGATGAGTCAAGATGAGTATCTGGTCTATATCTATAGAGATGGAGAAATTGCCAGATTTAGGACAGAAGAACTCAATGTTATCTCGATACATAAATTCCTAAATAACTTTAAAGATATATATATTTCTTATACTCATAGCTTAGAGGAGGCTAAGTCTCTCGTAGATAATGGAGCTTATGATCTGGCTTTTATTGTTAATCCACCATCGATGGATACATTAAAGATGATCGTTGAGAATGGTGAGAGATTGCCCCAGAAATCTACTTACTTTTATCCAAAGATAGGGGCTGGCTTAGTTATATATAACCATAATATTAATGACAGGGAGATGAGACAGAATGTATAGTCTGAGAGAAAGATTTTTGGTGTTATTTATAGTATTTTTACTTATTTTTCCATCTATTTCTTTTGCTCAGAAGATAAAACTTGCTATAGAACCATCCAATCCTCTAGAACTAGAAGGCTGGAATGCCTGGATAAGGGGAGATAACTTAAAGAGTATAAAGAACTGGGAAAGGGTGATATCAGAAAATCCCGATAACTATTCTTCTCTTAGTTACTGGTATCTGCTGAGTGACCTATATGAAGAAGAGGGTTTATATAGACAGTCTCTGTCTTTTATAGATAACATTATAGATAAGACCAGAATCCCCACATTGCGTGCTTCTCTCTATTGGGAGAAGATACAGAATCTCCTAAAGCTTGGGAGTTATAATTCTGTCAAAGATTATATATCTAGACTTGGCTTAATCGATGAATGGCTTGTAATAGGTCCGTTTGATAATGTTGGAGGTTCCGGATTTTATAAGGTATTCCCTCCGGAAGAAGAGATAGATACCAATAAGATTTATACCGGCAAAAACGGTATGGAGGTAAAATGGTTTCCAGCCAGAACTACCTTCGGAGTTATGAAGTTTGGGAATCTTCTATACCCTACAGATGCTGTGACTGCCTATGCTCTTACATTTATATACAGTGATTCTGATAGATATGCCTTCATAAGATCAGGCAGTACGGGTGCATTAACAATCTGGTTGAATGACAATAAGATACTTTCTCAAGATGTCTACAGAAGTCTATATATAGATCAGGATACCGTTAGAGTCAGGCTTAATAAGGGTTGGAATAAGCTTCTGGTTAAGGTTTGTGAAGATAATGGGCTCTGGCAGTTTATTCTCAGGATTACTGACGAGAACGGTAATAACATCCCTGGTCTTAAATATTCTTTAGAACCAAAAGAATTCAAAAAGGAGACAGAATATACGGTTGTAGAAGACAGTATTAATCAGGACTACTGGTCCTTGATCTATGGAGGTATAGTATATAGAAAGAGAGGGGCCTGGGATAAGGCGGAGAAGAACTTCCTTAAAGCTCTAGAAATCTCAGATACGGCTCTTCCTCGTTACTTCCTTGGCATAACCCATCTAGACGATGGTAAGACAGACGAAGGTATTAGTGAGTTACGAAAGGTTATTGCTTCTTACCCGGAGTTTGTTAAGGCTTATGTAGACCTCGGATGGAATAGATATGACAAAGGCCTATATGAAGAAGCCATACAACTGTTCAGAGAAGGATTAAAATATGGGAAGAATTATTCTCAGCTTTATGCATATCTAGCCTGGACCTACCTTATGAAGGGTTGGGTCAAGGATGCTGAGGATACTATAAAAGAGTCTTTAGAGGCAAATCCAATGCATCCACTGAGTTATTATGTGCTTGGGCTCATATACGAGAGGAGAGGGTGGTATAGTGACGCAGTTACTGTATACAGGAAGTTATTAGATATCAACAAGACCTTTTATAGTGCCTTCAGAAATCTGAGGTCTATATACAATAACAGTGGCAATTACGATGAAGCGATCTCAATGACAAAGGAGAGGCTTGAGAGAGAACCATCCAATATTGTCCTGTATTTAGACCTTGCTGACCTTTATATGAGGTCCAAGATGTTCAGTGAAGCTATTCTCATTTTAGAAAGGGCTAATGAGATATCTCCCTATTATCCAGAGATATATGAGTATCTTGGAAACCTATACTACGAGTTAGAACATAAGGAGAAGGCTATTATATACTGGGAGAAGGCTCTAGAAATAGAGCCTGGTAACATACCTTTAAAGGACTACTTGAGTTTTCTTAAAGAGGAGACATATACACTTGCAGATGTATCTAAGCTCATTAAGGATACACCCACTCAGAAGGACTATCCTGACGCATCCGCTATAATAATTCTTGACAGTGCAGAGAGGATAGTTAGACCAGATGGTACATCTTCCTTAACTTATCATAAGGTGATCAAGATATTGAATGAGAAGGGAAGAGAGATCTACGGAGAGGTTTATATACCCTATAGCCTTCTTGGGGAGAGAGTAAAAATCCTGAGAGCCAGGACAATAAAGCCAGATGGAACAGAGGTTGAAGCTACAGCCATACATGATGTCTCTCTGGCAGAGGGCTACCATCTGTACTCAGATGCTATGGCTAAAGTGATATCTATGCCAGCTCTTGAGAATAACGCGATAATAGAGTATGCATATACTATAGATGACCTTGGAAGGGGACCTCTTGGTAAGCATTTTCAGGATGAATTCCTGTTTCAAGACTTTGATCCTATGATGATCTCCAGATATACTCTGGTGATCCCTAAAGGTATGAATATCTACTATAAGATGTACAATGGAGAGTTAGAACCTCAGATAGAGGAGAAGGGAAGTACTGTTATATATACCTGGGAGATGAGAGATATTCCTCAGATTATTCAGGAAAATTATATGCCTCCTCTGGCAGATGTGGCCCCCAGGTTAGAGATAACTACTTTTAAGGATTGGCAGGAGGTAGCAAGCTGGTACTACGATATAGCCAATCCAAAGACAAAGTCCGACGAGGCTATAAAGGCAAAGGTAACTGAACTCACCAGAGACAAAAAGACCCTAGAAGATAAGGCTAAAGCGATATACTATTTTGTTGCCAATGATATAAGGTATGTCGGTTTAGAGTTTGGTATAAGTGGACTGATGCCACATCAGGCAAGTGAGGTATTTAAGTATAAATACGGGGATTGTAAGGATAAGGCAACATTGCTCATATCAATGTACAGAGAGATAGGTATTCCTGCCTATTATGTCCTTGTAAGAACCAGATATAGAGGCTCTTTGCCATTAGACTCCCCTGGCTTCCAGTTTGACCATGCAATATGTGCGATAAAACTTAATGGTAAACTCTATTTCCTTGATGGAACAGCAGAAGATACACGTTTTGGTTATATCCCTTCTATGGACCAGGGGACAAAGGCCCTTTTGATCGATGAGGGAAAACCCGTACTGGTGGATATTCCTATAGACAAACCCGAGGATAATGAGAAGACCAGAAACATAGAAGTTACTCTTTCAAAAGATGGTGGTATAAAAGGTACAGCATATGTAACATTCAAGGGCTATTACGATACATATCTTAGAAGTGTGTGGAAGACAGCAGCAGATAGACAGATAAGAGAGGATTTAGAATGGTCTTTAAGGTCCCTTGTTCCAAATGCAACTCTTGAAGGTTACCAGCTCTCAAATCTTAGGGACTTGGATGCGGATGTATGGGAGAGATACTCGTTCAGTGCTCCGGGTTATGCTCAAGTTGTCCAGAATACCATCTCGTTCTTACCGTCAATTATGGAGAGGCTGGAGACAAGCGAGTTCGTGGCTAAGAAGGAGAGGAATTATCCAATTAACTACTGGGCTCCATATACCACCAGAGATATAGTTACGTATAAGCTTCCTGACGGCTCTAAGATTATACATCTACCTGACGATTTGGTCTTGGATAAGCCCTTTGCCTATTACAGTATGAAATTCTCTCTCAGTGGGAATATACTGAAGGTGGAAAGGGTCTTTCAAATTAGAACTGTGCTCATTGAGCCCAAGGATTATCCAGAGTACAAATCCTTTATAGAGAGTATTGTATCTAAAGATAGGGAAAGGGTGGTAATAGGCTTTTAGAAGGAGTTAATTATGTTTAAACTTTTAGAAAAGATTATTGGTAGAGGTTCTGACAGAGAACTGAGGAAATACTGGCACATAGTTGAAAGGATAAATGAACTTGAGCCAGAGATATCTAGACTTTCCGACGATGAATTGGCACAAAAGACTTTAGAATTTAAAGAAAAACTAAGGCAGGGGGCTACGCTTGACGATATAATGATCCCTGCATTTGCTGTAGTAAGGGAAGTAGCCAAGAGAAAGGTTAATATGAGGCCATTTGATGTTCAACTTATAGGGGCTATCGTGCTTCACGAGGGAAAGATAGCTGAGATGAAGACAGGTGAAGGAAAGACTCTTGTAGCTACTATGCCTGCCTACCTGAATGCACTGACAGGAGAGGGAGTCCACATAGTCACAGTAAACGATTATCTGGCTAAGAGAGACAGGTACTGGATGGGTCCCATTTATGAATCTTTGGGGCTTACAGTTGGACTCTTACAACATGACTCTACACCTGCTGAGAGACGAATTGCATATAATGCCGATATTACTTATGGAACGAATACTGAGTTTGGCTTTGATTATCTTAGAGATAATATGGCTCTAAGTGAAGATGAACTGGTTCAGAGGGACTTTAATTATGCTATAGTAGACGAGGTTGACAGTATCCTTATAGATGAAGCCAGGACTCCACTTATAATCTCAGGTGTAGCAGAAAAACCTACTCGTCTCTATTACCAGTTTGCTCATATAGCAAGGAGCCTGGTAAGGGATGTTGATTATACGGTGGATGAAAAGCTTAAGAGTGTTACCCTTACAGATGCAGGGGCTAGAAAAGTAGAGAAGATACTTGGAATAGAGAATATATATGCAGTTAGCGATGTAGATTATCTCTCCTATCTTATGGCAGCACTGAAAGCCAAGGAGCTATTTAAGAAAGACGTGGACTATATAGTGAAGGACGGAGAGGTAATTATAGTGGATGAGTTTACGGGTAGACTTATGTACGGAAGAAGGTATAGTGATGGTATACATCAAGCTATAGAGGCTAAAGAAGGACTTAAGATAAGACAGGAGGCTCAGACTTTAGCAACCATAACTCTGCAGAACTACTTTAGAATGTATAAAAAACTTGCAGGTATGACTGGAACTGCAGCAACCGAGGCTGATGAATTTCTAAAGATATACGGTTTGGAGGTTGTTGTCATACCTACACATAAGCCTATGATAAGAATAGACTATCCAGATGCAGTATATAAGACGGAGAAGGCTAAATTCAAGGCGATAATCAAAGAGATATCAGAACTGTATAAGATAGGCAGACCTGTACTTGTAGGAACTCGTTCTATAGAGAAGTCAGAGCTTCTCAGCAGTATGCTTAAAAAGTTGGGTATACCACATCAGGTATTAAATGCAAAGTACCATGAGAAAGAGGCAGAGATAATAGCCAAAGCTGGACAGAAGGGCAGTGTAACTATAGCTACAAATATGGCAGGTAGAGGGGTCGACATTGTCCTTGGAGAGGGTGTGGCTGAACTCGGAGGGCTTCACATCATAGGCACAGAGAGGCATGAATCCAGAAGGATAGATAATCAGCTACGTGGTAGGGCTGGAAGACAGGGAGACCCAGGCTCTTCAAGATTTTACGTATCTCTAGAAGATGAACTGATGAGACTATTCGGTTCAGAAAAAATAAAGGGTATTATGGATAAGCTAGGGGTAGACGAGGATCAGCCAATAGAACACCCTATCATCTCTAAGGCTATAGAGAGCGCCCAGAAGAAGGTAGAATCTTATCATTTCGATATAAGAAAACACCTACTGGAGTACGACGATGTAATGGAGACTCAGAGAAGAGTAATATATCAGGAACGAAAGAAGATACTTACCAGAGAAAACCTGAAGGATTCTGTCCTTTCTATTATAAATGATTATTTAACAGAGGTTGCTGAGACATACATACCCAAGAATCAACCAGGTGTGTGGGATCTAGAGGGATTTGTGAGCGAGTTGAAGAATACATTTAACATAGATATAGATATCCAGAAGATAAAAGAGTGGACTTATGATGAGATCCTCTCTCTGTGTAAAGAGAGAATAAGTAATCGCTACGAAGAGAAGGAAAGAGAGATCGGACCAGAGTTATTGAGACAGGCAGAAAAATTTATTATGTTAAGAGTTGTTGATACCCACTGGGTGGAACATCTGGAGAATATGGACTTTTTAAAGGAAGGGATAGGACTAAGGGCATACGGTCAGAGGGAACCTCTGATAGAATATAAGAAAGAGGCATATGAAATGTTTCAAGATATGCTCTCAAGTATACGAAGGGATATATCTAGATTCCTTATGAGACTGGAGATTAGGCCGGAAAAGATAGAGAATAAACCTGTAGCAGTTATTTCTCAATCCCAAGGTAATACTGCGAGGAAACCTCTGAAGACAAAGAAGATAGGTAGGAATGACCCTTGTCCTTGTGGAAGTGGAAAGAAGTACAAGTATTGTTGTGGAAGGGATGAGTGATGAAAAAAGAGATAGCCGAACTAGAAAAGAGATACCTAGAATTAGGTGATTATCTTTGACAGGCAAGGCATAAAACTATCAAGCCTGGAAGAGGAGGTTCAGAGAGAGGACTTCTGGAGCGATCCTAAGGAGGCACAGAGAGTTCTATCTGAACTCAGTAAAATAAGAAAACTTGTAGAAAAGGGTAGAAAGATTGCTGAAATCTTAAGTTCATTGAAAGAATTTTCAGAATTATTAGAAGAGGACGAGAGTATAGAGAGAGAACTGAGAGCAGAAATGGAAGAGGCAGAGAGATTATTAGAAGAGCTGGAACTACAGACACTCTTTACAGATGAATATGACAGTTATAATGCTGTTGTTACCATCCATGCTGGAGCAGGAGGAGTCGATGCCCAGGATTGGGCTGAGATGCTTTTGAGGATGTATATGAGATGGGCAGAAAGGAATAACTTTGATCTAGAGATAGTAGATACATCCTTTGGGGAAGAGGCTGGTATAAAGAGTGCTACCTTTATAGTCAAGGGAGACTTTGCATATGGATACTTAAAGTCAGAAAGGGGAGTTCATAGACTGGTGAGGATATCTCCTTTCGACGCTGCTCATAGGAGACATACATCTTTTGCTCTGGTAGATGTGATTCCAGATATAGGGAATGAAATAGAGATAGAAATAAAGCCTGAGGACCTGAAGATAGATACATTTAGGGCTAGTGGGCCTGGAGGCCAATATGTAAATAAAACCGAATCTGCAGTCAGAATTACCCATATACCAACAGGCATAGTCGTGGAATGTCAGAGTGAAAGGTCTCAGCATCAAAATAGGGAGACCGCTATGAGAATCCTCAAGGCTAAGTTATTTGCCCTAGAAAGAGAAAAGAGGGAGAAAGAATTACAGGCTCTTAAAGGGGAGAGAAAGGATATAGCCTGGGGTAATCAGATCCGTTCTTACGTCTTACATCCATATACCTTGGTTAAGGATCACAGAACAGGGGTAGAGGTAGGCAATATTCAGGCAGTTTTAGATGGAGATATAGATGTCTTCATATCTTCTTATCTTAAAGGTATGATACTTAAAGTAAAATAGGTGATGAATAGGGCATTAACTTTATGCTTATTAGTTATGCTCTGTATGGTTCTGTTTTTCTCGTTTTCGATCTATCCCCCATTACCATACAGAGGGACGGAGAGTATAGTTATAAAGCCTGGGATGAGTGCAAGGGAAATCGGTATACTTCTCAAGGAGAAGGGTCTCATATCTTCTATAAATGCCTTTCTATATGCGATCAAATTAAAGGGGGATAGTGATAAAAGGTTTATTCCGGGCACCTTCGATATCCCCAGAGGCCTCAGATTAGATCTATTACTTGAGTATTTGCTTAAAGCAAAGCCAAAGACTGTATGGGTGACTATCCCTGAAGGCTTTAACTCTATGGAGATAGCAGAGAGACTTTCCAGTAGCGGAGTTATATCTGCCGATAAGTTTTTAGAATCTCTCCATAAGAGAGTCGAAGGAGATTATCCTACTTTTATCCAGCCACCGTATGAAGGTTTCCTCTTTCCAGATACTTATGAGTTTTTCTTGAATAGTTCTCCTGAGATGGTCATAAAAAGGTTCTTGGACAGGTTTGTAGAGGTATTGCCTGAAGATTTTGAAGAGAAAGCCAGGAATTTGGGTCTTACTCCTAGAGAGGCGATAATCCTTGCCTCTCTTATAGAGAAGGAGGCTCAGATAGACAGTGAAAGGCCCATTATAGCTCAGGTCTTACTCAAAAGGCTCAAGCTCGGAATGAAACTCCAGTGTGACGCAACAGTGCAGTATGCTCTTGGTAGATCTAAGCCTATATTAAGTTATAAAGACCTGGAAGTTGATTCTCCTTATAATACTTATCTACACTATGGACTTCCACCAGGACCAATATGTAATCCTGGACTTTCATCTATAGTATCTGCAGTAAACCCTGCCAAGACAGATTATCTTTTCTATTTTACAAAAGGTAACGGAACTCATATATTCTCTAGAACATACGAGGAGCATTTATTAAGACAGAGATGAAAAGAATACTTCTATTGACCCTTATATTTCTATTTTTTATACGTGGCTATCTTTGGGCAGGAAATATAACTGAGAAACTCTCTTATGCAGAAACTAGACTCCACGATATGAGAGTAGAATGGCCCAAGGGGTGGGATTTAACAGAGGTAGAAGGACTCATAAATAAGGCTAAGAATGAGTTAAAGACTGGTAAGGTTAGTAAGGCAGAAGTCTATTTAGATAGGGCTATAAATATAATGAATGCAATAGAACATAAATATAATTCTTACCCTTATTTGAACGTAAAGAATAAAGCTTCAGTAACTGATAATAGAAGACTAATAAGACTTATAGCTACTAGGACTATAAAGAATGGAATTGTGGGTTACTCCTGGGGGCAGACTGTTGCGATGAAAGGGCTTCTGGCTACAGGTAATTGGGGTTATGTGAAGGCACTTATAGATAGATATATAGAGAAAGATATACCTCCCAAAAATGTTAATGATTGTGCCACAGGTGATGTCCTCCTGACCCTATTTGATATGTTTAAAGACGAGAGGTATTTAGAAAAGGCAAAGGAACTTGGAAACTTTGTACTTTCCTATAGAGATAGGATACCATCCGGTGCTATAGTACATGAACCAGGAACCAAGCAAATATGGATCGACACTGTTTATATGATATGCCCCTTTATGGTAAAGTTAGGAGACCGTTACAGAGAAGAAGGACTCAGACAATTATATCTGCACATAAAGTATCTGATGAACCCTAATGTCTTTCTCTTCCACCATGCCTGGGACGAGAATACACTTTCCCTCTCTCAGCACTACTGGGCAAGAGGAAACGGATGGATGTTAGCCACCTTGGTAGAAGTAGCCCCCTATGTCGAGGAAGAAGATAAGATGTATATTAGCTCTATTATAAGAGGGATGGTTAGTACTTTGGCTAGACTACAGGATAAATCAGGACTCTGGCATACACTTATAAATATGAAAGGTACCTATCTGGAAACCTCTGGAAGTGCCCTCCTAGGGTATGGTGTATACAGGGCTATTTCACTAGGAATACTAGATGATAGTTATATAGATATGGTTAACAGGGCATTGAGTGGAATAAAGAACAGAGTCAATGAGGATGGTGAAGTACTTGGGGTTTCTGAGGGGACAGGTCCTGGAGACTATATATACTACGCTAAGAGGAAGCTTGGAGTTTTTCCACACGGACAGGGAGCGATGCTCCTGTTTTTAGGAGGGTTAAAGAATGAATAAATACGATATATCTTTTGTGATCCCTTTAAAGAATGAGGCGGAATCTATTGAGGCTTTATATAAAGGGATAGTTGAAAATACATTACCGCTGGGCTTATCTTTTGAGATAATTTTTATAGACGATGGTAGTACTGATGGTTCCTTTGAGATAATTAAAAACTTGAGTAAAAATGATACAAGAGTAAAGGGGATAAGGTTTAGAAGGAATTTTGGTAAGTCTAGTGCCCTCTCTGCTGGTTTTAAACTGGCAAAGGGTGACATAGTTATTACTATGGATGCGGATTTGCAGGATGACCCTGTAGAAATTCCGAGGTTTATAGAGATGATTAACAGAGGGTATGATGTAGTTTCTGGTTGGAAGAAGGTACGTTATGACCCTCTCAGTAAGACATTACCCTCAAGATTGTTTAATAAACTTACATCTCTCGTTACTGGTGTGAAGATCCATGATTTTAACTGTGGGTTTAAGGCGTACAGAAATGAGGTGGTAAAGTCTTTAGAGATATATGGTGAACTTCATAGATATATACCAGCTTTAGCCTACAGTAAAGGATTTACAGTGACGGAGATTGTTGTGACTCATCATCCAAGAAGATATGGAAGTTCTAAGTATGGCTGGGAGAGACTCTTTAAGGGATTCCTAGATCTTTTTACGGTTGTTTTCTTAACACGATTTATAAAAAGACCTATGCACATCTTTGGCTCAACTGGAATATTATTGTTTCTTATCGGATTTCTTATAAATCTGTATTTAGTATTCCATAAATTTCTAACCGGTGCTCTTATAGGCAATAGACCACTCCTTACTCTTGGGGTTCTGTGTATGATACTTGGAATTCAGTCTCTTTCTATAGGACTTTTGGGAGAGATGATTAACAATTTGACTCATGGGCAGAAGGAAGAATACTATATAGTCGAAGAGGTCGGAATTGAGTAGTGTATATCTAGAGGTGATCTTAAAGGAGATACCAAGGTTACTGGGCTTATTAGATAAAAATCCTAATAGCCCCACTTTTGGCTGTTTTGATAGACAGTTCTGGCATTATAATGTGATAGATTTTCCCTGCGCCAGATCTCAAGAGGCTGTACTTACACTGGCTCTACTGTATAAGTACGATTTCCCAGGTAATATCTATCTTAGAGATAAGAATATTCTTAGCTGGATAGACGGTGCCTTGAGATTTTGGCTGAGTATTCAGAATAGCGATGGTTCTTTTAATGAATGGTATCCGAATGAGCACAGTTTTGTGGCAACTGCATTTACCACTTATGCAGTTTCAGAGACGCTTTTAGTCTTAGGTAAGGAGATTTCATCTTATGATAAAGTTATAGTTAGTCTTAAAAAAGCCTCCGATTGGCTATTAAGATATACAGATTTTACCGCCTGTAACCAGGTAGCGGGAGCTATCTCAGCCCTCTATAATGTATATCTCCTTACTGGTGATGGAAAATATAAAGAGGGTTCTCTCGAAAAACTAGGGAAATTAAGAGAGAAACAGGATGAGGAAGGATGGTTTCCTGAATATGGGGGACCAGATATAGGTTATCTATCTCTAACCATAGATTATCTATGTAAATACTACAGAAATTCGCAAGAATTGGTCGCTAAGGATATAATAGATAGAGCATTAAGTTTTCTAGTTTTCTTCGCCCATCCGGATGGTACTTTTGGAGGAGAGTATGGGTCCCGTAATACTAAATACATAATCCCATCCGGCATAGAGTACTCGAGTCATTGGAATGAGAATGCAAAGAAGATAGCATCTATCTTGAGAGATTCTTTAGAAAAGAGAGCTTCTATAGGACCATATAACTTAGATGATAGATACCTCTCCTATATAGGATATACGTATTTGCAGGCGCATATAGATATGTACCAGGGAGATTTGGCATCTCCTCTCTACAGAAATGAATTCAGTAGATTCTTTAAGAATTCAGGGCTGTTTGTAGTAAGTAATAGAAATTTCTACTTTGTTTCTAATCTGAAAAAGGGTGGAACATTTAGATTATCATTCAAACAGAGGGGTATTTCTATTGCTGATAGTGGGGTTGTTGTAAAGATTAGAGGTGATATCTACTCCAGTGGCTGGCTGAGGTATGATAGCAAGTTTGATATTAATGAAGGTCTGATAACTATAAAGACCAATATGTTAAAGTTATCTTACAGACTTATGAGATCAAAGGAGCTTTTAATCTCTAGAGTATTTCAGCTTATATTCGGACGTTTTACCAACTTGAGTCTGAAGGTAAAGGATCTTCTTAGGAAGATGCTTATAACATATAAAACGGAAAGTGATATTCCGGTAGAGAGAAATATAGAGATCTATGAAGATAAGATTATCATAGAGGACAGGATAACTTCTCCGAAGAAAATAGAGAAACTTACAGTAGGGATCGAGAATCCCTACATCTATATTCCCTCTTCTAGATACTTTCAGATACAGGACCTGCATATCATTCCTGACACAATAAATCCCTATACAGGTGAGATAAGGATAATAAGGATATATGATGCTGAAGGAAAAAAGGAACTTACTATTCAACCTGGCTAAGTTCTTAGTTACAGTATATATAATCTATTTTCTCTCTAAGAAGGTTCCACTTGTATCAGTTATAACTTCTCTCTTCCAGGTAAGACTCTTATTCCTGGGTATAGCAGTTGTCTTGGGGTTACTATTTACTCTGTTTAAGACATACAAGTGGTATCTATTAATAAAAGACTTAGAACCAGACGTTTCCTTTCTCTCTGCTATAGATGGTTATCTATCTGGTATGTCTCTAGGGATAGTAACTCCAGGTAGAATCGGAGAAGTTGGACGCATAATAGAAATCCCTGGAGAAAAAAGAATTGCAGGATTTGGCTTAGTTTTATGGGATAAGATCTTTGATCTATGGGTGGTAGGGATATTATCTCTGTGGGGTCTCTGGTACTTTCTTACCCCTTATATATCCATAATAGTAACTCTAGTGCTCTTAGGGTCTCTGTTCTTTATCCTTCAACCCAGATTTCTAGAAATACTTGTTAAGTTCCCAATTCTTAGAAGATACCCACAGCTTCTGGAGGGTTTAAAGCATTTAAGGATAAAGACCATTATCATCTGTTTAATCCTTACACTTATGAGTTATATCCTCGTGCTTTTTGAAGCTTCACTTTTACTCATGTCTTTTGGAAGGTCATTTAGTCTAGGAATCTTTATTGCTTACCCCCTTGTTATGCTGGCAAATCTTATCCCCATAACGGTAGGGGGACTTGGAGTAAGGGAAGGATTTGCAATCTTACTCCTAAGTAGGTTCGGAATACCAGATGGAATAGCATTCAACTTAGCCTTTCTGGTATTTTTAATCAATACTGCCCTCCCTGCTTTATGGGGATTGTTCCCTATGAATAGAAACCTGATCAGCAGTAAGTTTATTCCAGCATCTATAGTGATTCTGTGTGGTTTTATAAGGTTTTATAATATAGGACTGAGGAGTCTCTGGCTAGATGAAGCTATCACTGTGAATCTTGCCTGGAGCGGTATAAGAGATATAATTTTAAATAGAGCCTCTACCGGTATACATCCTCCCTTTTACTTCATCCTTATACGTATGTGGATATTGATCTTTGGAGATTCCGAAGTAGCCTTGAGGTCCTTTTCAGCTATTTTTAGTGTAATAAGTATACCTTTTATCTATGCTTTTACAAAAAGTATCTTTGACCCTGCAACTGCAGTGATCTCCTCTCTTTTATTTGCCCTCTCACCCTTCCAGCTATACTATTCTCAGGAGGCTCGAATGTATCCCCTCCTTACCTTCTTCTTTATACTCTCACTATATCTACTAAATAGATGGGTTCGGGGTGAATTTAGATCGGAGAAGAAAATGCTTGCTATTTTAAGTACCGTAAATGTCCTCTCCCTGTATACTCATATCTATTCTATCTTTTATATACTTTCGCAGAATATATTCGTATTTTTGACCAAGTTTAGAGAAAGGGAGACTCTTAAGAGATGGGTAATATATCAGCTTATTGTAGCCATATCTTTTCTACCATGGGTCTATGTAATAGTAAAAAACAGAACCCCAGAAGTCTATCAAGGTAAACAGGCTCTTTCTCTGACCGTTATTAAGAACTCCTTTTTAGAGATAAATCTTGGTTATGCTAGAAGTATCTTTGCAAGAGGAAATCTATTAGACTATATCTTTTTCTTCTTTTTAATACTACTTATAATAGGGTTGCTTCCGCCTTATAAAGATAAAAGAGGCTTTCTACTGACCTGTTTATACATATTTCTTCCATTTTTATTACTAATCGTAGCTTCCCTGGAGAAGAGCTTTTTCAGCGCTAGATATCTCTCTCCCTTTATAATAGGGTACTTTATACTGCTAGCCAGAGGCATTAGAAGGCTGCATTTCTACCCTTTAGTAAGCCTCACCTTACTTATTATAGTAGGGATAAATTCTTGCGCTGTCTATAATTACTATCATAAACTTGACTTCATTTCCCGCCCATGGCGAAAATTGGTAGAGTATATACATTCTAATGCCTCAGATAATGATATAGTCTTGATTACTGCACCCCAGATGTACAGACCATTTACATACTATAATAGAGAGAGATTACCCTATAGTACAATTGATGCCTTTGGAAATGTCCCTGTTGATGTATACAGGGCGACCTATTCTTACAATAGGGTCTGGTTTGTAATGGCTGGTGAAGAAAGTTCTGATCCTACTGGAAGAGTCAAAAGCTGGTTAGATGGTAATTATAAGAGGGTCGATAGTATAGAATTTTATAAGCTAAAGGCTTATCTCTATGAGATACCACCAGAATTTAATAAGATTAATGTTATATTTTCTAATCAATCAGGTAACTATATAGAGTACACTGTTGAAATCAGGTATCCCAGCAGTAACTTAAGAGAGCTTCTTGAAACATTTGACAGATCAAAACTACAAGGGACATTTTTCTTTACTGCAGAAGCTGTAAGATTCCATAGAGATATAGCAGATGAGTTAAGGAATAGAGGGCATCAGATCGGTATGTTGGGTGAATCCTATACAGATTATACCACCTACTCTAAACAGGAGATCCTGATCAGTCTTAGAAGGGCAGAAGAGGTCATAGAGAATATAGTTGGGGAAGATATAAAAATATTCAGGCCTCCTCAAAGCAGGTTTAATAGAACACTCTTGGATGCTGTCTCTGAGCTTGGTTATACGATAAAGTTCTGGGATATAGATATTAGAAGATGGAGCCACTATGATATAGAATCAGTAACTAAGAAGTTAAAACCTCTCCTTTCTTCCGGAAAGATAGTAAATCTAGGGGTATGGGACAACTTTGCCAGATCCGTATTGGAATCTATTCAATAGAAGCTATTATTTCTTCTAACTCTTCTTTATTAAAGTAATATCTCGTACCACAGAAGATACAGGTCACCTCTGTGAAGCCCTCTTCTAAGATGGAAGAGAGTTCTTCTTTTCCTAAGAGGATTAGTGTAGTTTTAGCACGTTCTTTAGAACAGGGACAGTGGTACCTTATAGATCTCTTCTCCAATATCATATAAGGGATACTTCCAAAGATAAGTTTCAATATAGACTCTACTGATCTAAGTTCTCTTATGAGCTCACTTAGAGGAGGGAGACTGTTTAATCGCTCCTCCAATATCTCTATCTTCTCAAAGGAAGTTCCCGGTAATATACGCCCAATCATCCCTCCCGAAGCCTCAACTCTACCGTTAGGTCCTATGTAGGTTCCGGCAGCAACAACCGAAGGGGTCTGTTCTGATGTATAGAAATAGTGTGCTAAGTCCGTTGCTATACCTCCCTTTACAAGAGGAGTGATACCTATATATGGGCTTCCAAATCCCAAGTCCTTCACTACATATAGATATCCTGACTTCCCTATACCACTTTCTACATCTATATTACCTATCTCATTTGGTGGTAGCTCTATATAAGGATTTTTTATATATCCTCTGACATTTCCACTGGCATCGGATTGAACAAATAGACCTTTTAGTGGCCCGTTAGATATAATTTGAATGCTTACTGTCTGTCTACCTTCTAAATCTGTCCCCATTATACTAACTAGACTCAGTGCCCTTCCCAGCGCTGCGGTAGCAAGCCTGCTAGTTTCATGTACCTCTCTGGCTCTTTCTACCAATTTTGTGGTTATCGCTATACTTACTGTAAAAGAGAAATCATCAGAAGCTGCCTTTACTAAATAATCTTCCATCGCTTTAACTTACCTCTAGAGCTTTCCTTATTTTAGCAATTATTTCTTCAAAGGCATTCGAAGATTTCATACGGTTATAAAAGTAAATATACGGTTTACCCTCATCAGAAGACATTACTATGTTTGGTTCTATTGGAATCTTACCTAAAAAAGGCACTCCCATTTCTTGAGCAGTCTTCTCTCCTCCTCCAGATTTAAATATCTCTGTAACTGTTCCACAGTTAGGACATACAAATCCACTCATATTTTCTACTACTCCTAATACAGGAATATTCAATGCCCTGGCAAAATTTATAGCCTTTCTCGAATCTAACAGTGAAACTTCTTGCGGAGTAGTAACTATGACTGCTCCATCGAGTCCTTTAAATAACTGTATTACAGATAACGGTTCATCTCCAGTACCAGGAGGAGAGTCTATAATCAAGTAATCTAAACTTCCCCAATCAGTTTGCTCTATGAATTGTCTGATAAGATTTGTCTTTAAAGGACCTCTCCATATTACTGGATCGTCCTGTTTTGGCAATAAGAAACCAACAGATATAACCTTCAGGTTTTCTCCATAAGATATCGGGATAATCTTATTATCCCTACTGTGTATCTTAGCATCTTCTATACCCAGCATCTTTGGGATATTAGGACCGTGAATATCTATATCCATCAGCCCTACGTCTAAGCCATTTAGAGCCAGACCAACTGCTATATTTACAGCCACAGTACTCTTTCCTACTCCACCCTTTCCACTCATCACTATAACTTTATGCTTGATGTTTTCACTCATTAAAAACCTCCAGCCTAAGATATTTATGTCTACTAGACTATTATAGCATAGATTCTTTCAACTTAATCCCTATTGAAATTTTCTTATTTCAGTAGTAACATAAGATAAGTGGTTTGAAGTGGAGGAAAGTGGGAGATGGTATTCTTAAGTGAGACAAGGCATGTTTTAGATGAAAAAGGGAGGGTTGTAATACCTTCTAAAGTAAGGCCAGCATTGAAAGAAGGACTCTGTATAACTAGAGGTTTTGATAATGCTTTGTTTGTCTTTCCACTGGAAGAGTGGAACAGGATAGACGAAAAGTTAAGAAGTCTCCCACTGGCAGATCCTGATGTTCTCAAGTTTATGAGATTCTGGTATTCTGGAGCAGTTCAAGATGAGTTAGACCCACAGGGTAGATTACTTATACCCAAGAATCTCCGTGAGTATGCAAAGATAGAGAAAGAAGTGGTAATTATCGGAGTGTCCAACAGACTAGAGATATGGAATCCAGAGTTATGGAAAGAGTACATTGGAAATCCCAGAGAATTTTATAAAAATATGGGAGAAATCAGAAATGCCATTAGAATATAAACTTCTCCATAAGCCAGTAATGGTAGAAGAAGTTATAAGACTGATGGATGTAAAATCAGGTGGATTATATTTGGATTGTACCCTTGGAGGTGGAGGACATAGCCTAGCCATCCTAAAGTATAGTAGCCCAGACGGATACCTTGTAGGCATAGATAGAGACCCAATGGCTATAAACATAGCGGAAGAGATTCTTTCTGAATATAGAGGTAGATATACCCTTATCTGTGGGAATTTTGTTAACTTAAGGGAGCTTATTACCGAAGCTGGTTTTGATAAGTTCGATGGAATTCTTTTTGACCTAGGGATATCTTCTATCCAGCTAGATGACCCTGAAAGAGGTTTTAGCTTTGCTAAGGAGGGTCCGTTGGATATGAGGATGGACCCGAATATCCCTTTAACTGCTCATCAGGTTGTGAATACCTTTCCCCAAGATAGATTAGAGTATATATTCAGGGAGTTTGGAGAGGAACCTTTTGCCTATAAGATAGCAAGGGCGATAGTAGAATACAGAAAAGGAAAAGAGATCTCTTCGACTAAAGAACTGGCGGATATTATTAGTTCTGTGATTAGGAAAAGGGGAAAGATACATCCAGCTACAAGAGTCTTTATGGCTTTAAGGATATATATAAACAGCGAATTGGAGAATTTAAAAAATGCCCTCTCTCAAGCGATATCTCTTCTAAGACCAAAGGGAAGGCTATGTGTTATTTCCTATCACTCTCTAGAGGACCGTATAGTGAAGAAATTCTTTAAGGAAAGCGGCGAGAAAATTATTACTTCATCTGTGATAAAGCCTAGGAGAGAGGAGATACTAGATAATAGAAGAGCTAGAAGCGCTAAGCTCAGGGGGTTAGAGAAGATATGAATAGAATTTTGGCAGAGAGAAATGTCTACGTAAATCTGCAACTGGAAGAAATAAAGGAACAGGTTCCTCAGACTCATTATAAGATTCAGCACAGATGGGTAAGATTACTCTTAGTTTCGGCATTGCTTGTCGGTATGTTTACTGTAAGTCTACTCCAGATAAGACTTTACAGTGGACTCATACGCTATCAGGAAGAAATAAGGTCTTTAGAAGAAGTGATAGATACTCTTTCGATCAAAAATGAGCAGTTGAGCTTAGAGATTATACGATTAACCTCTCCGACACGTCTAAGAAATGAAGGGAAAAGATTAGGCTTACAACCTAGTAATAGAATAATCATACTGCCAACAGAATAGGTTGAATACCAGAAGGATAAAGATCTTAATTGGTGTCTTTATATTGACCTTTATTATGGAAGGGGTGACATTGTTTTACTGGCAGGTACTTTGGGGATTATGGTCAAAAAAGTTTGATTCTTCTCTTGAAGAATGCAGAGTAGAGAGAGGAAAGATATATGATCGATATGGCAGGATTATAGTTACGAATGAGGTTCGATATTCTGTATCTGCTGATCCATATATGGTTGATGACCCTGTAGGATTGGGTAATAAGATAGGGAAACTTTTAGGTAAACCAGCGAATCTTTATATAGACAAGTTAAGAGAAAATTTAAGATTCGTGTGGATAGAAAGAAAACTTAATAGGGAAACTGCTGACAGGTTGCTATCTTTAAAAAAGGGCGTATTCTTTCTCGAGGAGGAGTACCAACGTCTCTGCTTGAATCCTGACGTAAGAGAGATCATAGGTGACGTAGATATAGACAATAAAGGATTGAGTGGTATAGAGTTAGCTCTAGATGATAAATTGAAGAAGGGAGAGAACATATATCTGAGTATAGATAGCGTTTTACAGGCAAAGATAAATGATCTGTTATTAGAGAGTCAGAAATCCCTTGGGTTTAAAAAAGGTATTGTCATCGTTATGTCTCCATGGACAGGTGAGGTATTGGCATTAGTGAACTTCCCACATACCAAGAATTTTGCAATTCAGGATATCTTTGAGCCTGGCTCATCATTTAAACCTATAGTAGCCTCCATCGCTCTAGAAGAAAGATGTATTAATGAAGAAGAAAGATTTAACTGTAGACCTCCATTTGTAGTGAGGGGGATCTCCATAAAGGATGCTCCTCACGATGTAGAGTCGTACGATATGACTCTGAAGGAAATCCTTGAGGTCTCATCAAACATAGGGATGGCTCAGGTGGGGATAAAGATAGGGACTGACCTCTTCTATAGGTATATTTCCTCATTTGGTTTCGGGATACCTACAGGTATAGAAATAGCAGGAGAAGCCTCCGGGATGCTTCCAAGTAGAAGGGATATGATTACTCTTACTCAGAACAGTTTCGGTCAGGGTATAGCTATGAGTGCCTTGCAGCTGGTCTCTAGCTATGCCCCATTGGCAAATGGTGGATATATTGTAAAGCCAACTATACTTAGAATTTCATCACCTACCAATTTCTTGAATCAGATCTTATCCTGTGAAACATCAAGGAAAATCACTGATATATTGGTAAATGTGGTGGAGAATGGGACAGGTAAAAAAGCTAGGATAGAAGGAATAGAGATAGCAGGTAAGACGGGAACCGCTCAAAAGGTTATTGATGGACGATACTCTATGGAGAAAAGTATTGTCTCTTTTATAGGGTATTTACCAGCTCATCATCCACGGTATATAATTGGTGTGATACTGGATGAACCAGAGGTAGGTAGATGGGCTTCTGATACTGCAGCTCCATTGTTCAAAAAGGTAGCAGAGATTTTATTATACGACGAGAGATTGAAAGGAGAGACCTATGAAGATATTAAAGTTACTGGAAGATATAGAGATAATTGATATAAGAGGAATAGAAAAGATCATAGACGCAGAGATAGAGGGTATAAGTAGTAACTCTAAGAATATTAGGAAGAACTATGTATTTATAGCACTAAAAGGGGAAAGAGTTGATGGACACCTATTTATAGAGGAAGCTATTCAAAATGGAGCGATAGCAGTTATAGGAGAGAATGAAATACTTGGGGACTTTCCCTATATAAGGGTCTTAGATAGTAAGAAGGCTTATGCATTTATAAGCAGTAATTTCTATGGAAATCCTTTCAGGTATATAAAAACTATTGGAGTTACTGGTACTAATGGTAAAACTACCACGGTGAATCTTATAGGTAGCATATTGGAAGCAGATGGAGAAAGAGTCGGGATAATAGGGACTCTTGGTGCTAAGTTGGGTAATGAGATCCTCCCTACCGAATTTACAACACCCGAACAATTACTTCTGGCAGAGCTTTATAGTAAAGCTAAGGCAAGTGGTATAAGCAGGATAGTTATGGAGGTCTCCTCCCATTCATTAGTTCAACATAGGGTTGATGCGATTAATTTTGAGGGAGCTGTATTTACTAATCTTACTCAAGATCATCTGGATTTTCATAAGGATATGGAGGCATATTTCCAGGCTAAAAGACGTCTATTCGAGATGGTCTCAAAAGTAGAAAATGGTATTATGGTGATAAATACCGATGATCCCTATGGGGAGAGATTAGTCAGAGAATTTGAGGCAAATCATCCAATTACTTATGGGATAAAGAAACCTGCTATGGTAACAGCTAGGAATATAAAGACTTCTCCAGAGGGGTTATTTTTTGAGCTTGCTATAGGAGGGGAAAGTTTTAATGTAAGGTCCAAACTTTTAGGAGAGATAAACGTCTACAATATACTTTCAGCTATAGGTTATATCTATGCGATAGGGAGATCTATAGATAGAGCGATAGATGTTATTCGAGACTTTAATCCCGTAAGAGGCAGGTTGGAGCGTATAGACCTAGGGCAGTCGTTCTATGTATTTATAGACTATGCACATACTCCCGATGCATTAGAGAGGGTTCTTAGAGTAGCCAGGACTTTTGGCAAGAGGCTTTTAGTTGTATTTGGATGCGGTGGTAATAGGGATAAAACCAAGAGACCTATTATGGGTGATATAGCTACCAAGCTTTCTGATCTTGCCATTATTACTTCAGATAACCCAAGGAATGAGGACCCTATGAGGATTATAGAAGATATAATCAGCGGTATAACGAAAGATAATTATATTGTAAAAGAAGACAGGAAAGAGGCGATAGAGCACGCCATAAATATAGCGGAACCTGAGGATGTCATAGTTATAGCCGGCAAAGGACACGAGACGTATCAGATATTTAAAGATGTAACTATTCATTTTGATGATAGAGAAGTAGCGATAGAAGCGATCAAAAGGAGGATAAACGGTGGACAGTAGAAGTCTGGCTATATTTTACCTTTCGTTAATACTGAGCATATTGGGATTTAGAGTTTACTTTAAATATTTCAGGTCCTTACTACCAAAACATGTGAGAGATTATGGACCAAAGACACATTTGGCTAAAGAGGGGACTCCAACTATGGGTGGTATGGTCATACTTCTTAGCACCCTATTAACTCTATTAATTATGTATCCTACTCGGGAGATAATAGTACTCTTAGGATTAATAACAGGTTATGCTATTGTAGGTGGCATAGACGACTATTCGGGGATAAAGAAGAGGTCTTCTCAACCTTTAAAGGGTAGATATAAATTCATTGCTGAATGCATTATATCCTTATTCTGGCTCTGGATAGTTAGGAGATATAATATCTTTGAGATAAAGGGAAACTTTCTTCTGTTCTATCCTAATAGTCTATTCTGGCTATACCTTCTAGAGACGGTGTTTATAGTAGGGATAGCAAATGGAGTAAATTTTACAGATGGAATCGACGGATTAGCTGGTACAATTATATCCATCCTTTTACTCTTTATCATTCTTCTTATTAAAAATCCAAACGTAAATGTCCTCTCGCTGGCTTTACTTGGTAGTCTTTCGGTTTTTCTCTTCTATAATGTTCATCCCGCTAAACTTATTATGGGAGATGTAGGTTCTTTATCACTCGGAGCCAGTATAGCTGGATTAGGAATAGCTATGGGTAAAGAGTGGCTAGTTCTTATATTAGGAGTCATCTTTATCCTTGAGAACCTTTCCGTTATGATTCAGGTCTCGTACTATAAGCTTACCGGAAGGCGTATATTTAAAATGAGCCCGCTACACCATCACTTTGAGCTTTCAGGATGGAGTGAACCACAAGTCGTTACCAGATTCTCTTTATTAACTCTGTTAGCAGGCATTCTGGGGGTATATATAAATGGATTTAAGGGATAAGCGGGTAACGGTAATAGGATACGGCAAGACTGGAGAGGCATGTGTTAAAACCCTCATAGAGTTAGGTGCAAAGGTAAAACTCTCAGAAAAGAAAAGAGATTTGAATCCTCCCGATGGGATAGAGGTAGAATTGGGAGGTCATACTGAAGAGTTCGTACTGGACTCTGACCTTATAGTCTTAAGTCCAGGTGTAAGATGGGACGAACCAGTACTAGAGAAGGCTAGGAGTAAAGGGATTGAGGTTATAAGTGAGATAGAACTGGCTTATCGTCTTACTGAGGTTCCAATTATAGCTATTACTGGTACAAATGGTAAAACGACTACTACTTCATTAACCGCTCATATCTTATCTACAGAGAAAGATGTGAAGTTAGTTGGTAATATCGGCATTCCCTTTATAGGAGAGGTATTAAATTCAAAGCCAGAGTACTTTGTACTTGAGGTAAGCAGCTTCCAGCTTCAGGGGACTAAACTCTTTCGCCCTAAAATAGGGGTGCTGCTTAATATTGCAAGTGATCATTTGAACTGGCATAATAGTATGGATGAGTATATAGAGGCAAAGAAAAAATTATTTATTAATCAGAAAGAGGAAGATATATTGATTTACAACAGAGACGATAGAAATGTAGTGGAAGCTGTGGAGACAGCCAAGAGCAGGAGGATTTCGTTTTCCTTTAATAATGACAGTGATATATATACAGATGGTAATTACATAAGGTTCAAATATCCGGAATTTTCCGAAATCTCGATCCCCCTAAAAGGGATAAGGCTTACAGGTAAGCATAACCTTGCTAACATAATGTGTGCCAGTATGATTGGGCTACTATGTGGCATTTCTTTGGACAATTTAGTAAGTGCTATAGAGTCCTTTACACCATATTCTCATACTTTAGAAAGATTCCTGGAGTATGATGGTCTTACATTTGTAGATGATTCCAAAGCAACAAATCCTCATGCTACTATAAATGCTTTAAGAAGTATACCTGATAGTAAGGTCCTTATTATGGGTGGACAGGATAAGGGGATGAATTTTGAAGAATTGGTTGATGAACTAAAGGTTTCTAACGTAAGACATATATGCCTTATAGGAGAGACTAGGTTTAAACTCGGAGAATTCTTCCTTAAGAAGGGAGTTAGAGACTTTTCTATACATAATTCTTTAGAGGAAGCAGTTATGACTGCAATAGATTCTGCAAAAAAAGGGGATTGTATACTTTTTAGTCCTGCCTGTGCCAGTTTTGATATGTTTAGAAACTATGCAGAGAGAGGGGAGAAATTCAAAGAGATTGTCTATAGATGGAAAGACGGTAGAGATAATAAGGTTTAATAGAGAGTTAGATTGGATCCTTCTATTCAGCTCTCTATTGCTTCTTATATTAGGACTTATAGCTCTCTATTCCATAGAGAGGATTCAGATAGAAACATTAGGATACTCAAATGTATCCTTTAAATCTCAGGTACTATACTCTATATTGGGAATCATAGGGGGTATATCAGCCTATAGATTACACATAAGATTCCTCCGTATATTTGCCCCATATCTTCTCTACTTTTCTTTACTTCTCCTTATCCTTACTCTATTCTTGGGGACCTACGCTAGAGGTAGTGTCAGGTGGTTACACATAGGTGGAATATCTATTCAGACAAGCGATATAGCCAGATTATCCCTTATACTTTATATAGGTTATATTTTCTCTAAAGAGCAGATAGGCTGGAACTTTCATACCCTTATGACCATAATACTCATATGTATCTTTAGTTATCTTACCCTATGTCAGCCCGATTATGGGAGTGCTATGATAACCTTCTTGGTGGGATTATTAATGATGTTTTCTGCTGGAATGCCACTGTCTATGTTTCTTCCAATTTTTGCAGCCTCTGTATCTATAGGTTATAAATTGATATTTAAGGCGTCTTATAGAGAAAGAAGATTCTTAGCTTTTCTTGATCCGTGGAAAGACCCATATGGAGATGGTTATCAGTACATACAGGCATTGAAGGCTTTTGCTAGAGGAGGGATCTTTGGAGTAGGTTTAGGTATGGGAGAACAAAAGTTAAATATACTTCCTGAGGTTCATACCGATCTCATTCTTGCCCATATAGGTGAGGAACTTGGTTTTGTTATGACCCTCCTTATAATCTTCTTATATCTTCTTATATGTATAAGAATGTTCAGGATAGCCTTATTCTGCCCATTTAAGTTTTCTAGGATAGTAGTTCTTGGATTTGCTCTAAGTTTGACTATTCAGGCAATAATTAATATCGGTGGAGAGATTAAATTGCTACCGTTAACAGGGGTACCTCTCCCCCTCCTTAGTTCGGGAGGTACATCTAGGATAATCACTCTCTTTATGATAGGTTATGCCCTAGGAGTATCAAGATACAAGTCGGAGGTACTAACCGTATGAGAAACATCCTGATTACAGCAGGGGGAAGCGGAGGACATTTATACCCTGCTCTGGCGGTAGCTAACGCCTTTCTGGAGAAGGGATACCAGGTGTATCTTTTAACCAGTAAGAAGAGACCAGCTAAAATTAACCTTGGCGATATAAGAGTCATTGAGGGTTCTTCTATTGGATGGGACAGAACCCTCCTAGGTTTCTTTAAAACCTCCTGGAGTTTAATTAAGGATGCTATCTTATCGTTTAAACTTTTGCTGAATTTGAAGCCTCTTCTGGTCTTAGGAATGGGAGGCTACGTGTCGATAGCTCCTATCTTGGTAGCTTATATGTTCGGTATACCAAGGGCGATTCACGAACAGAACATCATCCCGGGTCTGGCAAACAGGTTTTTAGCCCCATTTGTAAGTAGGATATTCGTCTCTTTTCCAGATACTAATTTTGGTATCTTTCAGACAAAGGTCGTATACACCGGGCTTCCTCTGAGAAAAGAGCTCTATACTGTCAAGCGTTCTGAACATAATAAATTTACAGTCCTAATTATGGGCGGAAGTCAAGGTGCTAGAATCATAAATGAAACTGTCTTAGAACTTGTAGAGAAACAGATGATCAAAGATATAAAATTTATACATATAACTGGAACGAGAGACTTTAATAGATTAAAAGAGAGGATCGAAAAGATTAAATCTCAGAACTATGAAGTCTATAGCTATAGAGAAGATGTATGGACTCTTTACGAGGAGGCAGATCTGGTGATATCTAGAGCAGGGGCAGGATCGGTTATTGAGTTGGCGACTGTAAACCTTCCTGCCATCCTAATCCCGTATAAGGGAGCGGAAGGACATCAGTATTTGAATGCTAAATGGTTAGTGGAGAATGGGATGGGGGTTATCATCGATCAGAGTCAGCTTTCAGCTAACTACCTTGCAGAAAAGATCCAAGAGCTAAAATTGACAGCTATAGGTGAGGATGTAAAACATCGTAGTAAAGTGTTAAACTTACCAAATGCAAGTTACAGAATAGTGGAGGAGACCTTAAAAATAATAGGAGGATAATATGATAGAAATAACTACTAAAGATAAGTTTTATTTTATAGGTATTGGTGGTTATGGAATGAGTGGTATAGCACAGATATTATATGAGCTTGGCTATAATGTAAGAGGTTCGGATCTAAAGAGGAGTGAAACTACAGAGAGATTGGTAAAATTGGGAATACCTGTCTATATTGGCCACAATCCTGAGAACCTAGGGGATTCTAATATAGTTGTGGTATCAAGTGCCGTCCATAAGGATAATCCTGAGCTTATAGAAGCAAGAAGGAGAAATCTATTAGTCCTTCAGCGTGGTGAAATGTTAGCCTATCTTATGAGTAAGAAGAGGAGCATAGGTGTAGCAGGTGCTCATGGGAAGACGACAGTTACATCTATGATTGGGGTTATCCTGGAGATAGGTGGACTTGATCCGACAGTAATAGTTGGCGGAGAAGCAACAGACATAGGTGGTACAGCTAAGCTTGGAAAGGGAGAAATACTTGTAGCAGAGACCGATGAAAGCGATGGTTCCTTTTTGAAGCTCTTTCCCAATCTTGAAGTGATAACTAATGTTGACAATGATCACTTGGACTATTATAAAAGTCTGGAGAATATAAAGAAGGCATTCCTTCAGTTTGCTAATCAGGCAAAAGAAGCGATATTTGTCTGTGGAGATGATCAATTCTTGAGAGATATTCCTATCGAAAAAGAAAGGATTACCTATGGCATAAATAGATACAACCTTTACTCAGCAGATAATATTATGTTGACAGAAGATGGGAGTAGTTTTGATGTCTTAAAGGAGGGTAACTACATTGGTACTATAGAACTTTCTGTCCCAGGTCTACACAACATTAAGAATGCATTGGGTGCACTAGCTGTAGCAGATTGGCTTGGGGTTCCATGGGAATCTATACGGAAAGGGCTGAGATTATTTAGAGGTGTAAATAGACGCCTTCAGGTCTGTGATTCTGTTGGAAACTCTATAATTATAGAAGATTATGCCCACCATCCTACAGAGATCAGGGCATCTCTAGAGGCTGTTAGATTACTGGCTAAAGGAAGAAAGATCATTTTAGTATTTCAGCCGCACAGGTACACGAGGACCTATTATCTATACAGAGAAATGGCTGATTCTATCTCTACTGCAGATCACATTCTCCTCTTAGATATTTACCCTGCATCTGAGCAACCGATAGAAGGGGTGGACAGCGGCTTAATACTCAATAATCTACTATCCTTGAATAAGAATAGCAAATGGGTTAGAAGGGATGAACTGGAAAATGAATTAGAGATGTTAGGCATAGAAGATAGTGTTATAGTCTTTATGGGAGCGGGGGATATAGATTGTATACGAAAACAGGTAGTCTCAAGATTAAAGGAGAAGTTAGAAGAAATGAACCAATCTCCAATTATCTTACAATAAAGGTAGGAGGAAGAGTCAGCTGGTTCATTATTCCTGAAGATATAGAGGATATTTTAGATGCGATTTCTTTTATACTCAGAGAAGGCTATGATTGGTTTGTTCTTGGGAATGGCTCTAAACTCCTGGTGTCTGATAAGGGTTTTGATGGAGTTGTCATATATACAGGTAGATTAAAAGGCTTTTCCCTCTATGAGAATCTATTAATAGCAGAGAGTGGAGTCTCTATAGGAGAATTAATTAAACTCTCCGTAAGGCATAACCTTTCTGGTTTAGAGCCTCTAGTAGGTATACCGGGTACTATTGGAGGGGCTGTGGTTATGAATGCAGGGACCAGGTATGGTTCTATAGGAGATGTTGTAGAGACTGTAGAGTATATAAACGAAGAGGGAACCCTTATAGTTAAAAATGAAGCCTATTTTGGCTATAGAGATAGTGAGTTCAGAAAGGGAAAGTTTATATTAACCAAGGTATCATTGAGACTCAGGGAATCTCATCCGAAGGAGATAAATGAGAAGCTGACTTCTACCGCTCTATTAAGAAGGTTTCAGCCTAAATATCCAAGACAATTTGGGTCCGTATTTAAAAATCCTCCCGGGATGAGTGCAGGAAAGCTTGTAGAAGATGCAGGGTTTAAAGGTTTTATATATAAGAAGGTGCAGGTTTCACCAGTCCATGCCAATTTTATACTTAATTTCGGCGATAGTGCAGATGATGTATATTGCGTTATAAGGACCATACAGGAGAAGATTTACAGGCTTTTCGGTGTAAAATTAGAGCCGGAGGTAAATATCATTGGGTTCTAGATATGAACTCCTAATATGGTTTTTGACTCTTATAGTAGTTATAGGGGGTACTTGGGGACAGTTAAGTAATTCGGAGAAAGTAAAACTAGAAACTGTTTTATCATCACATACGCAAAAAGATACCTACTACCCATCTCCTAAAGAACTCCTGGTTCTTCCAGCTTCAGAGAGAAGTAAGGTTATTTCTATTTTAAAGAGAGAACTGACCGGGTCTAAACTCTTTCTATTGAAGCAGATAGAGATAAAAGATAAGGAAGTTTATGCTATACTTTATAATGATATCTTGTGTAGGTTGGGGGATTTTGAAAACTTAGATAAAAAATTGGACCTAATATTAAAGATAATAGAGACCGCTAATAAGCAGGGGATGGATCTTAAAGAGATTGATGTGAGAAGTTTAAAGTTTCCCACGATCAATAGAAAAGAGGAAACAGAGAATAATGAACAGTAGGACTATTTGGGCATTATCTATAGTGTGTTTCATAATAGGACTTCTATCCGTTACTCAGATAAAGTTCTATGAAGCGCCTAAGTACACACTTTTCAGTATGAGAAATGAACAGCTTATAGATCTGGTAGAAAAGCTTGAGGCTCAGAGAAATGATCTCATTCAGGAGATAACCACTCTTAGAGAACAGATTAGACAGTACGAAGAGTCTTCGGCCAGAGAAAAGACTGTTTTGGAAGGGATGCTAAAGGAACTCAACAGGGTGAAGCTATGGGCAGGTTTATTGCCAGTTAAGGGACCTGGAGTTATTATAACTCTGGATGACAGCAAGAGAAAGATAAAGGTTGGGGAGAATCCCGAAAACTATATAATTCATGATTATGATCTGAGAGAAATAGTGAACGAACTGTGGACCTCTGGTGCGGAAGCTATAGCGATAAATGAACAGAGAATAGTGGTCACCAGTGAGATAAGGTGTGTTGGTACCACTATACTAGTAAATGGGGTGAGATTGTCTCCTCCTTATGTAGTAAAGGCTATTGGCAATGCAGATTCATTAATGAACGCTCTCAATATGCCTGGAGGGATTATCTCTGCGTTGTCATATATATCTAAAGAGTATGGTATTATATTGAAGGTGGAGAAGAGTGATATGCTAGAGCTCCCTCCTTATGAAGGGAGTATTTCACTAAAATATACTCAGGTGAGAGAGTAATGAAGGCGTTAGTTCCTGTAATTGCTCTACTTATCGGTGTTATAATAGGAGTCTTCCTTCCCATACAGGTTACGCCATTTTATGCCAGGTATATCGCAATAGTAATACTTGTAGCAATGGATACGATATTTGGTGGCATAAGGACCATCCTTGAATCCACATTTGATGCTACTGTTTTTCTTTCTGGCTTCTTTGTAAATTCCCTCTTGGGAGTCATTTTGATCTCTATCGGAGATAGACTCGGAGTTGATCTCTATCTTGCTGCTATTGTGGCTTTTGGAGTAAGAATATTTCAGAATCTAGCAGTTATAAGAAGGTATATTATAAGAAAACTATCAGTAAAATCGAGAGAGATTAAAGATGGGTAAAGAGAAATTTATCTCTGTTTTGGATATAGGGACAACAAAAAACTGTGTACTAGTTGCTCAAACAGAGTCTACAGGCTATCAGATAGTAGGTTATGGGATTTCTCCTTCGTCTGGTATGAAAAAGGGTGTAGTGACTGATCTAAACAAGCTGACTCAATCTATAAAGGATGCGGTGAGAAATGCAGAAAAGATGTGCAAAGCCAGGCTAAAAGAGGCAAGTATAAGTGTAACTGGAAGTCATATATCTACTATAGTAAATAAAGGTGAAACTGAGGTATGCAATAGGGAAGGTACGGTGACTGAATCCGATATAGAAGTTGCCATAAGAAATGCGTCTAACTGTCAATTGCCTGCTAATATGATGATCCTCCATTCTATTCCAAGATCTTTTACCGTTGATGGGATGGAGGGAATAGAAAATCCTATTGGAATGAAAGGGAAAAGATTATCGGTTGATGTTACTCTGATCATAGGAGATGTTACTCATATCCAGAATCTGGTAACCGCCACTGAAAATGTCGGTCTAAAGGTCAAGGATATTATCCTGCAGCCATATGCCTCTGGTAAGGCTGTACTTACTGAAGAAGAGATGAAAGAGGGTGTATGTCTTATAGACATAGGTGGTGGAACTACTGATGTTGCAATATTTAAAAATGGTTCTCTGTACTTCAGTTTTGTAATTCCAGTCGGAGGTAATCACATTACGAATGACCTCTCTTTATGCCTTAATATACCGTTCAATGTTGCAGAATTCATCAAGGTTGAATATGGAGGTTGTGATATTTTAAAGGTAGGTAAAGGGGATGTTGTCAAGGTGAATTATAGGGGAACAGAGTGGGAATTTTCTAAGGAGTCAATTTACGAAATAATAGAAGCTAGAGTAGCGGAGACATTTGAGATTGTAAAAGCAAATCTTTACAATCTCAAACTAGATTATCTTATCCCATATGGTATAGTTATTACCGGAGGATCTGCACTACTTAGAGACATAAGTCTTGTGGCAGAGAGGATATTCGATAGACCTGTGAGAATAGGATATCCTAAGATTACAGATAATATCTGGAAGACACTTGAGAATCCCATATATGGAACTGCTTTAGGGATGTTGGAACTGGCAGTTTCGGATGAAGAACCTGAGATTGGTTTATTCGAAAGGAATCTATTCAGTTATATTTTAAGTAAGATTAAAGAGTGGTTTTCATCCCTTATGGAGGAAAAGGAGGGAAAAAATGAGTGATGGGAATAATCCTGCAAAGATAAAGGTTATAGGTGTTGGTGGTGGGGGAGTAAATGCGGTAGATAGGATAATAGAGAGTGGTCTTATAGGTGTAGAGTTTATAGCAATAAATACAGATCTACAGGCACTCAGCCGATCTAAGGCTGAAAGAAAGATACAGATAGGGGCTGAACTTACGAAAGGTCTAGGTGCTGGAGGAAATCCTGAAGTTGGACGACAGGCTGCAGAGGAAAGCAGAGAAGATATAATGCTGGCTGTGGAAGGAGCAGATATGGTATTTATTACTGCTGGAATGGGGGGAGGGACTGGAAGTGGGGCTACTCCAATTATCGCCCAGATTTCAAAGGAGGCTAAGATCCTTACTGTAGCGATAGTTACGAAGCCCTTCTCTTTCGAGGGAAGGAGAAGAATGTTGATAGCAGAAAAGGCTATAGAAGACCTGAGGGAAAAGGTGGATGCGATTATTGTAATTCCTAACGATAAACTCCTATCTTTAAGCACTAAGACCACCACTATGCTAGAAGCATTTAAAATGGCAGATGAGGTACTTAAGGCTGGAGTTCAGGGTATAGTCGATATTGTCGTGACCCCCGGGATCATAAACCCAGATTTTGCTGATGTAAGGACCATTATGCAGGATTCTGGCTCTGCTATTATGGGGATAGGAGAGGCTTCTGGAGAACAGAGGGCGGTAGAAGCTGCCTCTAAGGCTATATCCAATCCTCTTCTTGAGGATAAGATAGACGGTGCGAAGGGGATTCTCTTCAACGTTACAGGAGGCACAGATCTCACCTTGCCAGAAGTCCACGAAGCAGCTGAGGTGATCTCTAAAGGGGCAGATAGTGAAGCGAATATTAAATTCAGCGCAGTAATAGATGAAAAGATGGAAGGGAAAATAAAGATAACAGTAATAGCTACTGGTTTTGACACCAAGGTTAAAAGAGGCACTAGAAGAGAAGGACTCGAAATACCTAGTGTTTCACTTAAATCCCTTGATATATCCCAGTCTCTTGACATACCTCCATTCTTGAGACAGAGCAGATAAGAGGGAGATAGCAGTTACATATATTCCCTGGGAGTATAAAAGATATATAGAGAATATACAGAGGAATGAAGATGGATTAAAGCCTAGACTGAAGAGTTATTCGTTTGGGTTAATATATCCCAATTCTTATGATGTTGGGATGTCGAACCTTGCTATACATCTACTTTACAGGCTTATCAATGAACATTCGTATTTTTCCTGTAACAGGATATTCTTATTTCAGAAAGATCTTCCACCTATATCTGTAGAGCAACTTAAGACTATCGATCAGTATGATATTGTAGGGTTTTCCATCTCCTATGAACTGGACTATTTTAATGTTGTAGAAATCCTTAAAAGGTCTTCTATTCCTATATTTTCTACCGAGAGGGACCTGTCTCATCCTTTGATAATAGGAGGTGGTATATGTCTCACTTATAACCCTGAACCATTGGCTGATATCTTTGACCTTATTCTTATAGGAGAAGCTGAAGATGCTATAAAAGAGATCCTTGATAGATATGTAGAAGTACTAGATTTCGTAAAAACTAGAGAAGACCTTTTACTTTCCTTTAGAGATATAGAAGGTATATATATACCAAGGTTTTATAGGGATGGTGAGCCTATAATAGGAGACTTACCTGTAAGAATAAAGAGGAGGGTCTTTAAAGATTTCGACAGAGAAACTGCCTATAGCTGTATAAAGACTGATGGTACAGTGTTTGGGGATATGTTTCTATTAGAGATAGAAAGAGGATGTCCGATGAGATGTAAATTTTGTGTTGCCGGAAATATATACCTTCCCTGCAGGATCAAGTCTTTAGATACTGTAAAGAGAATTGTCTCCCAATATAAGGGTATATATTCTAAAGTGGGACTTATGGGGCCATTAGTCGGTGGCATTCCCTATATAAAAGACCTACTTAAATGGCTGATAGCCGAAGGATTTAAAGTAAGTGTCTCTTCTCTGAGGGTATCAACATTAGATGGAGAGTTTCTCGAACTCTTAAAACTAGCGGGAGAGACGGCTATAACTATAGCCCCTGAATTTATAGATGAAGGGATAAGAGCCTCATTGGGTAAGAAAGAGAGTAACGAAAAGATACTAGAAGTACTAGAAACCTCTTTCAAAATGGGATTTAAAAGGGTAAAGCTTTATATGATCTTTGGATATGATGACTATCAAAGAGAACTTAAATCTCTAGAATATTTCAAAAAGAGTATCGACAAACTTTTGAGAGATTATAAGGCATATATATCGTTTAATTTTCAACCTCTTATTCCCAAACCTTTCACCCCACTTGAATCATACAATATCCCCAGCAGGAAAGAATTAGAGGAGCAGAAGAGAAAGATAATAGATATACTTAGGAATGAGAGGTTTAGAGTTAATATTGCTAGTATTAGAGAGTCTCTATTAGAGATAGCAATCTCTAGAGGAGACAGGAGGATATTACCTCTGATATTAAATAGAGAAATAAAGAAGATAATGGATAATGCATTTGTACCCTTTAGACCGATAGGTTTTATTCAGATATGAGAAGGGTTTATAGAGTGATAATCACAAGGGTTTTTATAGGAATAATAACCTATTTATGTTTTGTCCAGCCAAATTTATGGAAGTATACGCTAGAAACTCTTGCCCCATCTTATGCTACTGTAGAAAGAATCGTTAGCGCTCAGGGAATAGTGCTTTGCAGAGAAGAGACCGTCGATGCCCCTGTTAGTGGAGTACTATTAAAGGTAAAGGAGGATTCTACTAAGGTATCAAAGGGGGAGGTCTTGGCTGTTATCTTTCCCACAGTTGAAGATTATAACAACTATCTAAAAGAGATCAATGCCATAGTAGAACGCTACGATAGTGCAGTAAAAGAGAAGAATGCCCTGATAGAGAGCAAGAAGGGTGAGATGAAAAAAGTCTATGAGGAATTGGTCAGGGAAGGTAATATACTTAACAGTCTGGTTACAGATAAGCAGGATATTACCGATGTAGTAGATAAAATTAAGAACCTGAACAGCCGTATAGTTTTGTTAAAGAACGAGATAGAAACATTAACTGCAGAGTTAGAAGGTCTAAAAAGAGAGAAGGAACGGGAAATAGTTGAATTGAAGCAGAAGATTATTTCTTCCAATGTTACAGTGGTATCAAGAGCTTCTGGTCTAGTTTTCTTTGAGATAGATGGCAAGGAGTATACAAGAAATAACATTATAGAAAAGGGGATCGAAGGTAATACTGATCTAAGCCTGAATTCTCTTATGAAGCAACCCAAGGTCATATCTAACGGGGACTTTGTAAAGAGGGGAGAGACTATAGCAAAGACTGTAGACAATCTAGAACAGTTTGTTTTATTTGATGTAACTCTTGATGGTAAATTACCCATTATACTCGATAGATTTAGCGTTAATATAGATGGAAAAGTGGTTGAATTCCAGCTGATGAGACGTGAAAATAACCATTTTAAAGAATTATGGTTCTGTAAGATAAAGAGTTTGTATTATATAGGTCTTAAAAGTTTAAATTTAAATATAAAGGTAGGTACGGTTGAGGGTGTGGTGATTCCTAGGAGTTTACTTAAGAAAGAAGGAGAGAAATATTTCGTCTATGTACTGGGCGATGATTCTATGGAAAAGAGGTTCGTTGAAATTCTGGGAGGAAACGAGAAAGAGGTGGTAGTTAGTAATATCAGTAGAGGTGAACTTCTACTGATGGATTAAAAGTAAAGAAAGATGCTATAATCTTTATTAAGGAGATGGTTTTGTTTTATCTATTTTCTATTGAGGAGGGAATATGTCTAAGATAGGAAATTTTTTTAGAAGAGTATTTGGGCTTGTAGATGAAGAGGAAGATTTTTCAGATCTAGACCCAGATAGGAAGGGTCGCAAGGGGATATTTCCTGTATATTCTAAAGACCGGGAAACAGTTACTGTATTTATATACGGGTTAAATAACTATGACGAAGTAAGGAAAGTTATAGATGAGGTAAAAGCAGGCAAGATTGTAGTGGTTAATTTTGAAGCTGCTGATAAGAGTGAGGCGATCAGAGCTCTAGACTTTGTAAGTGGGGCAGTATATGCCCTAGAGGGAAGCCTGCAGAAGGTTGGAGACTATGTATTTCTGGCTGTACCGAAAGGAGTAGCGGTTGAAGAGAAAACCCAACAGGACCTTTATCCTCCAGATCACTCAAAGAATATAATATTATGATATAATGTTCCAATAGAATTTGATATAGTAAAATTGGAGGATACTTGAAATTTATGAAGCTGAAATATAGATCTCTAAGAGGAGTAAGAGATATACTCCCCGAAGAATTGAGATATTGGAGGAAAGTAGAGGCTAAGGCTAGAGAAATATTCAGAAGGTATAACTACAAAGAGATCGAGACACCTATTATAGAGCCTGCGGAGATGTTTATTAGGACTGTCGGAGAGGAGAGCGATATAGTAAGGAAAGAGATGTATATCTTCAAGGACCGGGGGGAAAGACTTGTAGCCTTAAGGCCAGAAGGGACAGCCCCTGTTGTAAGGGCTTTTTTAGAAAATAATCTTTACGTTCCGGGCAGGGTCTTCAAGTTTTATTATATGGGTGATATGTTTAGATACGATAGACCTCAGGCTGGTAGACAGAGGGAATTCCACCAGATAGGGGTAGAGGCTTTAGGGGAATCTTCTTATATATTAGATGTGGAAGTAATAATGCTATTACTGGAGTTCTTTAAGGAATTAGGATTGACCAGCGTGACTTTACTACTGAATAGTGTTGGCTGTCCCAATTGTAGGGTAGAATACTCTAGAGCCCTCCGAGCATTTTTCACCCCATATATAGACGAATTATGTGACGATTGTAAGGTAAGGCTGGAAAATAATCCTCTTAGGATACTAGACTGTAAGGTCGAAAACTGTAAAAGAATAGTATCAGAAGCCCCCTCTATATTAGATTATCTATGTGAAGACTGCAGAAGCCATTTCGAAAGTGTAAAAAGTATCCTACATTCACTTGGTATTCAATATACTCTAGACACAAGGCTTGTAAGAGGTTTAGATTACTACACCAAGACGACGTTTGAGGTAACGGTAGACAGTTTTGGACTATCTATAGGGGGTGGTGGAAGGTATGATGGACTCGTAAGGGATCTGGGTGGGCCAGATCTACCTGGTATTGGTTTTGCGATAGGTATGGAAAGACTTATTAGTGTGCTTAGAGAGAAGAAGCTTCTTACTGACGAAGAAGAGGTCCCTGATTATTTTATTGCCTATGACTCTGGCCTAGTTACTCAGGCGATAAATCTTGCCAAGAGTCTTAGAGATAGAGGATTTATAGTTGAGATGAGCTATACTGCAAAAAGTCTAAAATCTCAGCTCAAAGAGGCAGATCGGAGTAAAGCCAGGGTATCTATAATAATGAAAGAAGATCTGTTGGGTAACGGTAAGGTTATTATTAAAGATATGACTACAGGGATACAGGAAGAGATACAACTGGATAAATTGGAGGTATCTTTAATTGGACAGAGAATTTAAAAGAACAGGTTACTGTGGAGATTTTAGGATAAGTGATGTTGGGAAAGAGGTAGTCTTAAATGGGTGGGTGCATAGACGAAGAGATCATGGTGGATTGATATTTATAGATTTAAGGGATAGGACAGGGATTATACAGCTTGTATTTGATCCAAAATATAGTAAGGATTCCTTTGAGATAGCTCAAGAACTAAAGAATGAATGGGTCATAGGGGTAAGAGGGCAGATAGTAAAGAGACCCTCCGGCTCTGAGAATCCCAAGATTCCTACCGGAGAAGTCGAAGTCTTAGTAGATAGAATAAAGATTTTTTCCAAAGCTAATGTACTACCGTTTAACGTGAATGAAGAAGAAAAGATAGATGAATATATTAGATTAAAATATAGATTTCTAGATCTAAGAAGACCTAGATTGCAGAAAAATCTGGAGTTGAGACATCTGGTTACCCAATCTGTTAGAAAATATCTCTCTGATAATGGTTTCTGGGAGGTAGAAACTCCCATACTTACCAGAAGTACCCCAGAAGGAGCCAGGGATTACCTTGTCCCTAGTAGAATACATAGAGGAAAGTTCTATGCCCTCCCTCAATCTCCCCAGCTTTTCAAACAGATGCTTATGGTAGCTGGTATAGATAGATATTTTCAGGTGGCTAGATGTTTCAGGGATGAAGACCTGAGGGCAGATAGACAGCCAGAATTCACTCAGATAGATATAGAAGCCTCCTTTATAGATGAAGAAGATATATTTAACATAGTAGAAGGACTTATGTATTCGATATTTAAAGATGTCTTAGGTATCGAGCTCTCTCTACCCTTTCCCAGGATGACTTATCAAGAGGCATACTATAAATATGGAACTGACAAACCTGATCTCAGATATGATAGCGTATTGTATGATGTATCGAATGTAGCTAACCTTATTCCATTTCCGCCATTCCAGGGTAGAGAAGTTATGGCGATAAAGATTCCAAAAGGGGGAGATATAACAAGAAAGGCTATAGATGAATTAACCGAAGCTGCCAAGGCTCTTGGGGCAAAGGGCTTGGCATGGCTCAGCCTCCAGGAAGAACCTAGGGGTCCATTCAGCAAGTTATTAAACGATGGGACTATAGAAGAGATAAAGAGAGCTACTGAATCAGTAGATGGAGATCTCTTACTGTTTATAGCAGACGAACCTAAAGTAGCCAGAGAAACGATGGGAAGATTCAGGTTAGAAGTAAATAAGAGATTTTTCCAGCCGAATAGTCAGTATGCCTTTGTCTGGATAATAGATTTTCCCCTCTTCTCTTTTAATAAAGAGGAAAACAGGATAGAGGCGGAACACCATCCATTTACCTCTCCTAAGAGAGAAGATCTGAATCTTTTAGATACTGATCCTCTAGAGGTGAGGGCAAATGCCTATGATCTAGTTCTCAATGGAATAGAGCTTGGAAGTGGAAGTATAAGAAATAGCGATCCAGATATGCAAAAGAAGGTCTTCTCTATACTTGGTCTTGATGAGGCTACTGCATACAAAAAGTTTGGTTTTTTGCTGGAGGCGCTTTCTTATGGGGCTCCGCCTCATGGTGGGATTGCGCTGGGTCTAGACAGAATAGTAGCAATTATGGCAGGTGAAGATAGTATTAGAGAAGTCCTTGCATTTCCAAAGACACAGAGCGCATTCTGCCCACTTACAGAAGCTCCTTCGGATGTGGAGGAGAAACAGCTAAAGGAGCTTGGCATTCTGATAGAGAAGGAGGGAGACTAGCTTATGAACATACTATTACCTGCTTTAATACTAGGGGTCATTGGGGCAGGAGTTGGTACATTACTCTCCTTGGCTCACAGGATGTTTTATGTTGAGACATCTGAATTACAGCAGAGGATCAGGGCGGTTCTCCCTGGCGCCAATTGCGGTGCCTGTGGATATCCTGGATGTGATGGACTTGCAGAGGCTCTATCTAAAGGAGACGCCCCTGCGAATAGTTGTCCAGTTGGCGGAGAAAGTGTTGCAAGAGAGATATCGACTATCCTTGGTATAGAAGCTCCTTCTTTTCAGGAGACAAAACTGGTCTTATTATGTTCGGGAACGAGAGATAAGGCAATCAGAAGATTTGATTATGTTGGTATAAAAGACTGTCATATACGTTCTGTTATATGGGGAGGAGACCTTTCCTGCCAGTATGGATGCTTGGGGGGAGGAACCTGTGTTGAAAGCTGTCCTTTCTCCGCCTTAAGTATGGGGGAAGATGGGCTTCCCGTAATTGATTATACCAAGTGTAAGACCTGCGGGGTATGCGTTCAGGTCTGTCCAAGACATCTCTTTATTCTCGTTCCCAAGAATACCAAGGTAATAGTGGCATGCAGTGCAAAAGAACTTACAGGAAGAGATACCAGAAGGGTATGCAGTGCAGGATGTATAAAATGTGGGATGTGTGCAAGGGTATGTCCGGTTGGAGCAATAAAGATGGAGAATAACTGGCCCACAATAGATCAGGACAAGTGTATCGCCTGCGGAGCCTGTGTTGAGAAGTGTCCAGTACATGTTATGCATCTCGTCGTATAAAGGTCTATCTTATTGCTTTAATAGGAGTAATAATAGTCCTTTTCCTGTATTGGAGGTACATAAATTTAGCATATAATATTACCAAAGTGACATCTTTTTTGATGGATACACTGGTAACAATAGAGATAGAAGATGGAGACAGGCATAGTACTCTAGCGAGTGAAGGAATAAAGATAATGGAAGAGCTGCAGAATAAGTTTGATCTAAATCTAGCTTCAAGTGACATAGGCAAGATAAATGCTTCTGCAGGGGTAGGTCCTATAGAGGTTTCTAAAGATACTCTAGAGGTGGTTAAGGAAGCGATAAGGATCTCAGAACTTTCTAATGGGGCATTCGATATAACCATAGGGGTCTTGACAAGGGAATGGGGTTTTACAGATGGAAGATATAGATTGCCCAGCGCTAAGGAGATAAAGAAGAAGTTGAAGCTGGTAAATTATAACTATATAAAGATATCTGATTCAAAGATAGAGTTAACTAGAGAGGGAATGTTATTAGATCTTGGAGGAATAGCCAAGGGTTACGCTGTAGATAAGGTATGTGAGTTTTTAAAGGCTAAAGGGGTAAAGAGAGCCATCATAAATGCAGGGGGTACGATAAAGACGGTAGAAAGAGAGCCCAAAAAGATATGGAGAATAGGGATAAAAGATCCTACAGGTAAGAAGGAGATCCTTGGAGTCCTCTATTTAAATTCAGGTCAAGCAGTAGCCACCTCCGGAGACTATGAACGTTACTTTGTGAAGGATGGAATCAGGTATCATCACCTACTAGATCCAAAGACTGGATACCCCTCTAACCTGTGTAAAAGTGTTACTGTAGTAAGTGAAAGAGCGATTGAAGCGGATGCTCTGTCTACAGCAATATTTGTATTGGGCCCCAAAGACGGACTAAATCTGGCTAAGAGATTAGGGATAGGAGTGGTCATAGTCGATAGTGATAACAATATTTTTATATCTGATGATCTAAAGGATAGGTTTAAACCGAATGAGTAATAAGAAGCTGGTAAGATTATCGCTAATGCTAACGGTGGCTTTAATATTAGGATTGTTAGAAAGTATCCTTCCACCCTTACCAGTTCCAGGTGTAAAACTTGGGCTGGCAAATATAGTAAATGTGATAGTACTATACTCAGATGGATTTGTAGAAAGTTTGCTTATTTCATTGGCTAGGGTTATAATACTTTCTATATTTATAGGTAGTTTATTCTCTGTAACCTTTTATATCTCTCTAAGTGGTGCTTTGACTAGTGTTGCTGGAATGTCATTAGTTTATACCTTATTTAATAGAGATATATCTACTGTGACTATAAGTGCTCTTGGTGCATTCATTCATATATGTGCCCAATTGATAACAGTAAGTATCCTGATGAATACCAAGGATATTTTATACCTCTTTCCAATCCTATCCATTCTAGGAGTAATAACAGGTATTATTACAGGAATTATATCTTCCTATATCTTGAGGTTAAGGCTATGAGTATAAGACTAATCTTAGCATCTAGTTCTCCAAGAAGGATAGAGATTTTAGACAGGCTAGGAATAGAATTTGAGGTAGTACCAAGCGATATAGAAGAACCTGAGCCTTTACCGGGGGAAGATCCGATAAGTTTTGCAAAGAGGGTTTCTATGTTGAAGGCAGATAAGGTAAGACAAAAGAGAAAGGAAGGTATTATCCTTGGTGTAGATACGGTGGTTGAGATATCTGGATTACTATTGGGCAAGCCTGTGGATAGAGAATCGGCTAGAAATATGTTAAGATTATTATCTGGTAAGGTTCACAGAGTAATTACCGGATTTACTGTTATCAGCATTAAAAATAGAAGATTGATCTCAGATGCTGTTATTACCGCAGTAAAGTTTCGCAGATTAAGAGAGGAAGAGATCGAAGATTATCTGGATAGAGGAGAGTATATGGATAAGGCAGGAGCCTACGCTATTCAAGGTTATGGTAGTAATTTTATAGAGTACATAAAGGGATGTTATTATAATGTGATGGGGCTTCCTACGGAAAGAGTTATAGAAGTCCTCAGATATATTTTATCGGAGGAGGAGATATGAGTATCTTTTCTAAAGATATCGGTATAGACCTTGGCACATCAAACACTGTCGTGTTCCTAAAAGGAAGGGGTATAGTTCTAAGAGAACCTACAGTTATAGCTGTAAGTAAAGGTTCTTCTGAAGTCTTAGCGGTTGGAGAAGAGGCTAAACGGATGTTGGGAAGGACCCCCAGCGATATTATAGCGATAAGACCAATGAAAGATGGAGTAATAGCAGATTACGAGATAACCCAGACTATGCTGGAATACTTTATAAGTAAGGCGCAGGGGAAGAAGAGTCTTCTTAGACCTAGAGTGGTAATTGGAATTCCGAGTGGCAGTACTGAGGTAGAAAGAAGAGCTGTTCATGAGGCAGCTTTAAAGGCAGGAGCAAGGGAGGTGTATCTGGTAGATGAACCTATGGCTGCCGCCATTGGGGCAGGTCTGCCTGTAGCAGAACCTCGTGGAAGTATGATAGTCGATATAGGAGGAGGAACAACTGAAATAGCAGTCATATCTTTAGGTGGTATAGTCACTTCTAAATCTATAAGAATAGCGGGAGACGAAATGGATGATGCTATTACCCAGTATGTAAAGAAAGAGTATAACCTACTTATAGGAGAAAGAACAGCAGAAGAGGTCAAGATAAAGATAGGTTCTGCCTATCCCTTAGAGAATGAACTTACTATGGAGATAAAGGGTAGAGATCTACTCACAGGCCTTCCCAAGACTGTAGAAATCAACAGTGAAGAGATTAGAGGTGCTCTCCAGCCAGTAGTGATGGCTATTGTCGATGCGGTAAAGTCTGCGCTAGAGGCAACTCCCCCTGAACTTGCCAGTGATATAGTGGAAAGAGGTATTATACTTGCAGGCGGAGGAGCACTACTTAAAGGGATAGATAAAATTTTATCTCAAGAAACAGAGATGCCTGTATTTGTATCTGATGACCCGTTATCCTGTGTTGCATTGGGTACAGGAAAGATATTGGAGGAAGTCAACATACTGAAAAGAGTTACTAGCTATAGGGCAAGGGGTGTAAGGATCTGAAAAATCTTCTTATTGCTCTACTTATAGTATCTTTAGGTCTATTTATAGTTTTTATAGATACAGTATCTTCTAGAGGAGAGAGTCCTGTTGAGAGAATATTATACTTTATAAGAGATATTGGGGGGAATATCTCTAGAGCAAAAAGCTTCGTCGAAGATATATTTATATTTGTATACTCATTTTTACAGAAACAGACTATGCTTGTTGAGCATAATAAGCAGTTAGAGATTGAATTAGCCCGATTAAAAGCAGAAAATAACATACTTAACAATCAGGTGAAGACACTGAGGCGTCTAGAAACTATTTCTGGCTTTAAAGAGAGTAATACCAGGTTTAATCTTCTGGGGGCCAAGGTTATAAGGAGAGAACCGAGTCAATGGTTAAATACCATTCTTTTAGATAGGGGAAGGGTTGATGGTGTAAGACCGAATATGGCGGTGATAAATGAGAGCGGACTAGTCGGTAAGATCATATCTGTTAGTGAATACACCTCTAGAGTGTTATTTATATTAGACCCAGGCAATACAGTCAGCGCAAAGATTTTGAGGAATAATATTATGGGGGTGCTAAAGGGTAATGGTGATGGAACATGTAGTTTACTGTATATACCCACTGGAACCGATATAAAAGTAGGAGATACCGTTGTAACTTCAGAGGCAAGTGAACTATACCCCAGTGGCATAAATATTGGCAGAATAAGTAACATAAACAGTAAACCTGGAGAGACATTCCTGGAAATTACTGTGATACCTTCAGCTAATTTTTCCGATATATATTATCTCTGGATAATAAGATAATTATGGACCTTAAGGAAAAGATATTAGAGATACTGATAGGTGTCTTATGGCTCCTTTTAGGAGCTTTTTTGAATATATTTTATCCCAGTATATTTTCTCTCAAGGGACTGATTCCAAATTTCTTCTTGATATTTTCTATCATACTCATCTTCGATAGGAGTTTTGTAAATATAGCTCCTTTCATTATAATTATTAGTGTAATTGATAGCATATGGAGAGGAATAAATCCTGGGATAAATCTGTTGAGTTTATTAGTCTCTTCTGGTTTGATATATCTTATTTTCTACAGATTATGGAGTAATAAATGGATAATAGTTATTTCTATCTTTCTAGCGACAATAGTCTATTTCCTGGCAAGTTATCTTTTAATATATGTTAACAAGATAGGTACCTTATCCTTTGATGATGCCCTGAATTTCGGACTGATACAGGGTATATATAACACTATCTGGGGGGCTATTATCCTTTTACTCTTCAAAAAGATACTCAGGTTAGATTAAGATGAGGTTAAGAGTTTATACCTTCTACATATTCACATTGTTTTTGGGGACTATACTCATAGTAAAGCTATACCAGATTCAGATCATACAGGGTTCATACTACAGAGAAATGGCAGAGGGAAACAGGATAAGACTTCTTTCAGTCTCCGCTCCTAGAGGAGAGATCTTGGATAGAAAGGGCAGAGTAATGGCAAAGAATAGACCTAGCTTCTCCGTTTCCGTTATCCCCTTTGAAGGAAATAAAGAAGAGTCTCTAAAACTTTTAAGCAGGATAATAAACGTACCATATACCGAGATTAAAAATAAGGTTGATAATGCCCCGAATAGATTACAGCCAGTGAATATAATATTAGATGCAGATATGAAAATAGTGAGTAAGATAAAGGAATTGGAGGACAGGCTTCCTGGAGTTCTGGTTACAACCAATGTAATAAGAGAGTACCCTAATAAAAATGTAGCTTCACATATGTTGGGTTATGTGGGAGAGGTTTCTAGCGAAGAGATGAAAATCTTCCAGAAGTATGATGTAAGGATGGGAGATATAGTAGGTAAGGCAGGGATAGAGAGGGAATATCAGAATGAGCTTATGGGAGTAGCAGGAGGAGAACAGGTAGAGGTTGACGCGATGGGAAGACCTATAAAGATTTTGGGAATAGTTCCTCCTATTCCTGGCTCGACACTTGTAACGACGATAGACCTAGAGTTGCAGAAAGTAGTTGAAGAATCATTGAAGAGAAGAGAATTACCTGGAGCGATAGTTGTATTGGATCCAAGAAATGGCGATGTCTTAGCGATGGCTAGTAATCCTGATTTTGACCCAAATAGTTTTGCAAAAGGTATAACGGCAAAAGAGTGGAAGGAACTTTTATCCGCAAAGAAGCCTCTTCTAAATAGAGCTATATCTGCAGTATATCCACCCGGATCTACCTTCAAGATTGCGGTAGCGTTAGCAGCATTGGTGGAGGGTATAGTTGATGAAGACACTGTATTCTACTGTCCAGGCTCTATGATGATAGGTAATCGGAGATTTAAATGCTGGACTTCTCATGGAAGAATAAATTTCCTGAATGCTATAGCAAAATCTTGCGACGTAGCTTTCTATTCTATAGGGTTAAAATTAGGAGCGGAGAAGATAGCCAAATATGCAAGACTACTTGGCTTGGGTGATCTTACTGGTGTAGATATACCGGGAGAGGTAAAGGGTCTTATACCTGATCCTTCCTGGAAGAAAGAGCCATGGTATATTGGTGATACTGCCAATATGTCCATAGGGCAGGGATATGTCCAGGTAACCCCTATACAGATGGCGGTTCTTGTAAGTGCTATTGCAAATGGTGGAAAAGTCTATAAGCCTAGAGTTGTATCTAAGATTATAAGACAGGATGGAACGATAGAGACACAGCCCCCAACATTAGTAAGAGATCTTAGTAATTTTAGAAGAGAAATTGGTATAATACAAGAGGGAATGAAATTAGTAGTAGAAAGAGGGACCGGTATCTTGGCTAAGGTGGAAGGAATAAGGGTAGCAGGTAAAACTGGAACAGCGGAAAACTTTCCAAATATTGAGAATCCGCTAGGTAAAGATCATGCATGGTTTATAGCTTATGCACCGGTTGATAATCCAGAAATTGCCCTTTCTATAGTGATAGAGCAGGGAGGGCATGGGGGATCCACCTCTGCCCCTATAGCGGCTGAAATTATAAGCTATTACTTGACTGGAAGGAAGATAATTCGAGGTGGAGGATGGCAGGGAGACTGATATGAGTATTGTAGTAAAAGGAGAAAGAAGTTATATAACAGTCAAAATAGAGGGGGAAGTTGATAGCGAATCCATAGAGGGACTTAAGACACAGATAGAGAAAAATAAGAATTTCTTTAAAGAGGGAAAGATCCTTATAAAGTATGTCGGAGATGGAATACCGTGTAAAGTTTTAAATGAGATAATAACTGTTCTATCCAGTATAGAATCTGTAAATATTATAGGTGTTTTAACAGAGAGTATCCCTCAGAATGAAGGAAATGCAATAGTCATAAAAAAGACACTTCGTTCTGGACAAAGTGTAAGCTATAATGGAGATGTAGTTATAGTTGGAGACGTGAATGCTGGTGCAGAAGTTATAGCTGAAGGAGATATAATCGTTTTGGGCTCTTTGAGAGGATTAGCACATGCAGGAGCTATGGGGAATAGATCTGCAATAATATATGCTCTAGACCTTTCTCCAGTACAGATAAGAATAGCTGATGTGATAGCCAGGGCACCAGATTATACTAAAGACAGATCTGTTCCAGAAATTGCAAGAGTTAAGGACGATAGTATTATTATTGAAACATTTCATCATGGAGGTATAAGGTAAGATGGGAAAAGTTATTGTTGTAACTTCTGGAAAGGGTGGGGTAGGGAAGACTACTGCGGTAGCCAATATAGGAACCGCACTTGCTTTTATGGAGCAAAAAGTTGCCCTAGTCGATGCAGATATAGGGTTACGGAATCTCGATGTAGTCCTTGGATTAGAGAACAGGATAGTGTACGATATAGTGGATGTGGTAGAAGGTAGGGCAAAGTTAAAGCAGGCTTTAATAAGGGATAAAAGATTTCCAACTCTATACCTGCTTCCGGCAGCACAAACAAGGGACAAAGAAGCAGTCTCCCCTGAAGATATGGTAAGACTATGCAATAACCTGAAAGAGGAGTTTGATTTTATCATTATAGACTCTCCAGCTGGTATAGAGAGAGGCTTCAAGAACGCTGTAACCCCTGCAGATATGGCGATTATAGTAACAACTCCAGAAGTCTCTGCAGTCAGAGATGCAGATAGAGTCATAGGATTGTTAGAGGCTATGGAAAAGTCCGATAGCAGGCTTATAGTCAATAGGGTTAGGAGCAAACTTGTAGATAGAGGAGATATGCTTAGCGTAGAAGATGTTCTTGAGATCCTCTCCATAGATCTTATTGGAGTTATCCCCGAGGATGAACACATAATTATATCGACAAACAGAGGTGAGCCGATAGTAAGTAATAACAGTACCCCGGCTGGAAAGAGTTTTATGGATATCGCGAGAAGGATACTTGGTGAGGATGTGCCAATGAATATGTATACAGAAAAAGAAGACCTCTTTACAAGGCTTAAGCGATTTTTAAAATGGAGGTAGGGTATGAGCGTAATAATAGAAGCCATAAAAAGATTATTTACCCATGAAGGTGGGAGTAAAGATATAGCTAAAGAGAGGCTTAAACTTGTTTTAATTCATGATAGGACCAGTATCTCTTCAGAGATTATGGAGCAGATAAAGGAAGAAATGATACAGGTCATCTCTAAGCATTTGGAGATAGACAAGAATGGTGTGGAATTCTCCCTCGAAGGAGAGGAGAGTTCAGTTGCTCTAGTGGCTAATATACCGATAAAGGGGTTGAAAAGGCATAAGAAAAAAGTTTAGGTTCGATTTTATCTCCGGTATACTGATACTGGTATCTTTTATCTTATCCGGTATAGGTATAATTGCAGTCTACAGTGCCACCTACTGGAAAGGTCCAGACCTCTGGGATAAGCAGTTTGTCTCTGTTATATTGACGATTCCTATAATTATCCTCTTAAGGTATATAGATTACAGACTCTGGTCAAAGATTGCCCCTTACTTTTATCTGATATCCATAATCCTTCTTGGTGCTACTTTAATTGTATCTTCTCCTATAAAGGGAGCCAAGAGATGGTTATATATAGGTGGGTTCAGATTTCAGCCTTCAGAGTTAGCTAAATTAGCGCTAATTATCGAACTATCTACGCTCATAGATAGTAAGAAGGGGAAATGGAGTGAGCCGAGTTTATTTATGGTATGTCTAGCGCTTACATCCTTACCGTTTCTTATAACTGCAATGCAGCCCGACTTAGGAACCGCTCTGATCTTTATAGTCATATTTATGAGTGTTATATTTATCTCTGGATTACATCTGAAATATCTGATAGGCTTAATTGTCCTAGGAGTGATAAGTATTCCACTGGTCTGGGAATATCTTTTAAGAGACTATCAACGCGAGAGAATACTTACCTTCATAGACCCTACCAGAGACCCTCTGGGAGCAGGGTATCATATTATACAATCCAAGCTAGCTATAGGTTCAGGTGCGCTTTGGGGCTATGGTCTTCTTAATGGCCCCCAGAACAGATTAAAATTTATCCCAGAACAGCATACTGACTTTATATTCTCTCTTATAGGAGAGGAGTTTGGGTTTATTGGTTCTCTAACAGTTATCTTACTTTTTGTAGTATTATTTGTGGTAGGATTATATATATCATTTAAAAGTGATAGTAGAAGTGGTACTTTGATTGGAGTAGGTATAATATCTATGTTATGCATACATATGTTTATAAATATAGGAATGACTATAGGACTTCTGCCAGTAGCTGGTATACCCTTACCATTTATAAGTTACGGAAGAAGCGCATTAATAGTTAATATGGTTGGAATAGGAATTCTATCCTCTATAGGAAAGAGGAGACTTGTATGAACTATCCCTTTGACCTTCTTTACAGAGTAAAGAAACCAGCAAGCTATATCGGATCCGAATACAATTCAGTCAGGAAGAATCCGGATGGAAAGGTTAAGATTGCCCTTGCTTTTCCCGATACATATGAGGTAGGTATGTCAAATCTGGGATTCTCCATCATCTATGATATTATAAATAGTAGAGAAGACTCTTTGGCCGAGAGGCTCTTTGCTCCTTGGGTAGATATGGAGGGACTTCTAAGAGAGAGAAAGATTCCTCTTCTAACATTAGAAAGTGGCAGATCAGTGAAAGAGTTCGATATACTGGCATTTTCTATACCCTACGAACTTAATTACTCTAATATCCTTACAATACTGGATCTCTGTGGGCTTTCAATTTTGTCTTCTGAGAGGGAAGGACTTCCTCTGGTGATTGCAGGTGGTCAGTGTACCACCCACCCTTCTCCGATTATCCCTTTTATAGACTGCTTTGCTGTGGGAGATGGGGAAGAAGTTATAAATGAGATAATAGATGTCTTTAAGGAATGGAAGTCAAACAGTAGAGATAAGAAAGAGCTTTTATCAGCATTAAGCAAAATAGAAGGGGTTTATGTCCCTGGTATTAGTAAGACTGTAAAGAGAAGAATTGTAAGGGACCTGGATAAAGCACCTTATCCTACCAAACCCCTTGTGCCGAATACAGAGGTCATCCACGATAGAGCAGTAGTTGAAATAATGAGAGGTTGTACAAGAGGGTGTCGATTCTGTGAGGCTGGTTTCTTATATCGTCCTGTAAGGGAAAGGAGTTTAGAAACTATCAAGAAACTTTCAACAGAGATACTTACCTCAACTGGGTATGAAGAGATAGGTTTTTTGTCTTTAAGTGCAAGCGACTATAGTAATCTTGAAGGTCTGGCAAGGTACATAAAGGAAAGTTTAATTCCATCCCATATATCAGTTTCGATCCCATCTCTTAGAATAGATACTATTTCTGGGGAATTTTACGAAGCCATAGGGGAAATAAAAAGAGGACTCACTTTTGCTCCAGAGGCAGGTACCCAGAGATTAAGGGACGTGATAAACAAAAATATAACCGAAGAAGATATTTTTAAGACGATAGATATAGTATCTAAGGAAGGTTGGAATGCGGTAAAGTTGTATTTTATGATAGGGCTTCCAACTGAAAGAGAAGAGGATATCTTAGGCATAGCTGAGCTCCTCAATGATATTAAAAGAAGATATAGAAAGGTTGATCTAAATGTAAGTATCTCCTTATTCGTACCTAAACCCCATACACCATTCCAGTGGGCAGGACAGATAACCCCAGAAGAGGCAGAAGAAAAGATCAGACTAATAAAGAAAAACCTTGATAGAAGGATAAACCTGAGCTGGCATGATCCTAAGGTAAGTATCTTAGAGGGTATACTCACTAGGGGTGGGATAGAGGTGAGTAATGCTATAATTACCGCTTGGAAAAGAGGAGCCAGGTTTGATGCCTGGACTGATAGATTTTCTTGGGATATATGGGAGGAGTCTTTTAGAGAGAATAATATAGATATTAATGTCTACTTAAGAGAAAGATACTATTCAGAGGCTTTTCCTTGGGATTTTGTGGATGTTGGTATAAGCAAAGAATTCTTGTGGAATGAATATCAACTTGGTCTATCTGGAATTAGAAGAGAGGATTGCAGAAAGGCAGGGTGCTACAATTGTGGTGTTTGCTCGTATTGAATACAGGAAATTTGGTCCTTTAGTCTTTATATCCCATTTAGATCTGATAAGATGTTGGGAGAGGATAGTGAGGAGGGCAAATATTAGGGTAAGTTTTACTGAAGGGTTTCATCCTAGACCTAAATTTTCCTTTTCTCCTCCCCTACCAGTAGGTTTTGAGGGGGAAAGAGAACTATTAGATCTAAGATTAGAAGAACCTTCTTTTGATATAAAGAATAAGATAAATGAGGTAGTTCCATATGGGATCTATGTAAACAATGTATTCTTCATACCATACTCGGATATTGGAGATTCAATCATAGGCGGATTGTATAACTTCCAATGGTTAGGAAATACAGACAGAGATAGACTAGAGGAAGGCTTAAAGGCTTTTGGCCTGCAGGATTGGATATATTCTACTGAGCAACTTGTTCAGACTGGTATTTTTAACCTCAAAAATTCACTCTCTGTGCCTCTACTTTTTAGAAAAGATTATCCCTCTCCTAAAAAGATAGTGGAACTTATAGATAACCTTGGAGAGACTGTATGGTTAAAACTTTCGAGAGTCCAGCTGTTAGAAAGGTAAGACTGGGGAAAAGCAACCTGACTGTATCTAATATAGCTTTAGGGACATTACCATTTGCCTCCTACAGGAATAACAAAAATGACTTCTTTGCTCTAGTTTCATACGCATATGACATTGGCATAAATCTCTTTGATACTGCAGAGATATATGAGAACTATGAGTTATTAGGGAAAGCATTGATAGGTTTTGAAGATGTGATAGTCATAAGTAAATCTCACGCAATAGATAAAAGAGATGTGGATAGAAGTCTTCTTACTGCCAGGAGATTAATGGGACGAGAAGTTGATATCTTTCTACTCCATGAGCAAGAATCAGCCCTTACCATTAAAGGGCATTTGGATGCATTAGAGTATATGCATAAATTAAAAGAGAGAGGTGATCTAAAGGCTATCGGTATATCAACTCATAAAGTTGGTGGAGTTAGAGGGGCTCTAAATTTCTTAGAACTGATCGACGTAGTTATGGCTATTGTGAACTATGCAGGACTTGGTATACATGATGGCACCAGGGAGACAATGGAGTCAGCCATATTCGATTGTTTTAACGCCGATATCGGAATAATAGGGATGAAGGTATTGGGAGGAGGCCATCTTTTGAGGATTATAGATAAGGCTATAGGATATGTAAGGGAGTTAAATTTTGTCCACTCATTTCTTATTGGAGTTGAAACTATAGATGAATTAAAATTGGATCTAGCACTCTTTAGTGGGATAGAGATCGAAAAGGATCTTATAGAAGGTTGCAAGAAAAAGATCAGACATATAGAGATCGAACCATGGTGTACTGGATGTGGTATCTGCGTAGATAGATGTGGCCAGAAGGCTTTAAGATTGATAGATGGTAAGGTTGAAGTGATTACTGAAAGGTGCGTACTCTGTAGTTATTGTGCTCAGGTATGCCCTGATTTTTCTATAAAGGTCGTATGAGATATCTAGGTATAGATTTTGGACTCAAGAGAATAGGGCTTGCTATAAGTGATGAGAATAACAGGATTGCCTTTGGTTTAGCTACGTTGGAAAATAAAGGGCTTATAAATCTGCGTCTGAGTATAGAAGAACTGGTAAAAAGGTATAAGATAACAAAGGTAGTGATTGGTTTTCCAAATAATATGGATGGTACACCAGGTCATCTATCTAAGGAACTATTCAAGGTGGTAGAAACACTTAAGACAATCCCTGGGATAGAAATAGTTACCTGGGACGAGAGGTTGACATCTGTCGAGGGGGAGAGGATAGCTAAAGAGATGGGTAAGAGGGACAAAAAGCTGATAGACAAGATAGCCGCCACGTTAATCCTTCAGAGTTATCTGGACTATATAAACCGGAAAGATGATGTATCTGGCTAACCCCGAAGATCCTTCCAACCTATAAGCCTTATCCCTTCATCTTGGATTACCTTGAATACTTCCTCGTCTCTAAAGAGTTCAAATTCCATATAACGCTTTTCCCAGTGAGGATTTATAGCCTTCAATTCTTCAGTGGCTAATCCAGGATGTATATAAAGTTCACTCACTCCACACTCTAAGTTTCTAAGGATCTGAATTACTTTCTTCTTGAATGTATAGTAATCTTCTCCATCTTCTAGAGAGAAAGGATAGGATAATAGATAATCTATAAGTCTTACACCTTTTCTATCTGCAAGGTCAATAATCCTTTCATAACTAGCAATAGCTTCTTTAGGTAGCTCCTTTCTGGTCTCTTCGGTTAAATTTCTAGGGAGTCTAAAAGGAAAGTTGTACTCTTGGCAGAATTCAAAGACGATGTCTAAAAAACTATTACCATACGTTAATCCGTATAAGCTCCCCATATGGTTATCCAGATGAGACACATTTATACCAAGACCCAATATTAATTCAATCTGATTTTTAATTTCCTCCCTTACTTCATCCCTTCTAGCTCTAAGCTCTACCTCTTCTGCCCTTTCTGGAAAATAACCTTCCTTGGTTACAAGAGACCCTACAGGCTTACCCTTTGTTACCGGTCCCCACTTGTATAGTTTCCATTCACTTGTAAAGGTCAGATGTACTCCAATGTCTACATCCGGATGTGATTTATAATACTCTGCTACCTCTTTTACCCAAGGACACGGAGCCATCAATGTACTGGACGTTATAAATCCACTCTCAAAGAGTTTGAAGATCGCCTGATTGGACGAATGACACATTCCAAGGTCATCAGCATTGATTATAAGATACCTCTCATTTTTAGATATCTCGATACTCATCTTTCTAACCTCCAAGGTTTTTTATCCTGTTCCTTTACCCAGATATACTGTTCATAGAGTAAACTTATCATCTTTTTATCTAAATTGCTATTGATCTTTTCAGGGGATTTTCCCTCTTCAAAACTCCTTAACAGAGAATCGATGTCTTTATAGCTAAAACCTATAGATCCTTCATCTGTAATACCAGGAATCAGATCAGGGGTTGGTGATTTCTCTATTATTTTTTCAGGCACTTTTAGAAATTTGGCAAGTTCTATAACCTCTGTCTTATAAAGATGAGATATAGGGGCTATATCAGATGCATCATCCCCATATCTTACATAGAGTCCTATAAGCCGTTCTGTTAGATTTGTACAGCCTGTTACCAAGTAGTTTTCTTTTTCAGCAAAGAAATACAATATAGCCATCCTTGTTCTATGTTTTACACTATAGTACGCCTTCCCTTTATTAAACCAGTAGAGTCTGGGATCTACTTTATCTTTAATGGCAAAAAACAGAGGTTTATTCAAAACTTCAGCATATCTCTCATATATCCTGTTTATTATCTTAACCTTTAGAGGCCTAAAAAGAAGTATCCATAGGGGAACTTCTCTATAAGCCCCTATGGATCTAATAACTTCGGTTATAGGAATTACCCTGTACCTGATCCCAAGTAATCTAGCTACCAGTAACGCATCTTTTTTGCTGGAAGGGTCTGAATCTAGCTCTGGCATAATTAAAGCTAAAATTCTATTCCCATCTACCGCTTCCTTAAGGAGATAAGCCACTACTGTTGAATCTATACCACCACTTAATCCAAAGACAAAGCCGTCTTTTTTCTCCTCTTCTAATTTGGTCCTCAGATATAAGACTATCCTTTCTTTTTCTTTAGCACAGTCCATAGACTAATTATAACTATTTTCCATCTGTATTTCTATAACTTCCAGAGGAAGTCCTCCTATATTCCTTATCCTGTGTAAGCTACAACTTGGTATTACTACACTTTCCCCTTCCTTCAACCTGTATATCTTATCTCTAGTCTCTAACTCTCCTATACCCTTTGCTACTATCCAATGCTCCATTCTTTCCCTGTGAAACTCCAATTCTAAATAACTTCCAGGTTTTATAAGTAACTTTCTTATCTTATAGCCATTACCATCTTCTATCGTCTTATGCTTACCCCAAGCCTCAAAGATTTCTGTATGATTTATAATCTCTTCTCTCTTATCTGCCTTCAGCATCTCTATTAAATCTTTAACCGCTTGACCATTCCCCCTCTTAGTTATCAGTACGACATCATCTGTCTCTACAACTATAAGATCCTCTACTCCAATAGTTGCTATTAATCTACTATTACCAAATATCAGTGAGTTTCTTGTCTCCAGTGGATATATATCTCCAATAAGTACATTACCATTTTCATCTTTTTCTCTAATCTCGTATAAGGCATCCCATGAGCCTATGTCACTCCACAATATATTGGACATTGAGACCACAGCTACTCTTTTTGATTTTTCCATAATACCGTAGTCTATCGAAATAGCTGGCATCTTTTCAAAATTCTTTAGAGCGTTTCCGTATCCTTCGCTTATAATATTGTAAATATCTGGTTGATAAAGCTTTAATTCTTTTAAGAAAGTAGATATCTTGAATGCAAATATACCAGAGTTCCAGAGGTGCTTTCCTCCTTCTATATACCTTTTAGCCTTCTCTAGATTAGGTTTTTCGACAAACTCGCTAACTATACTGTAGTCTCCCATATCTTCTCCCAACTTTATATACCCATAGCCTGTTTCAGGTCTGCTGGGTTTTATACCAAACACAACCAGATAATCTCTCTCTGCTACCTTCTTTCCTATGGCCATATATCTGATAAAGTTATCTACTGGCTTTATCAGATGGTCTGAAGGGAAAACGAAGACTACCTCATCTTCCTCACTATTTAAGACATCCATAGCGTAACTACATGCTATAGCAATACTTGGAGCAGTATTCTTCCCTACCGGTTCACAGATAATGTTATTCTCCATTTCTCTAGAGAATCTAGCACATATATCCTTGACATAGAAATAGTAATCCCTATTAGTAATAGTTATTATATCTTTAGATTCTACCAAACTCAGTACTCTGTAATATGTTGATTCCAATAACTCTTTTCCATCTATCAATCTTAGAAACTGCTTAGAATATTTCTCTCTAGATAGAGGCCACAATCTTGTTCCCTTTCCTCCTGCCAATATAAAGGCTTTCATCTCTATCTCACCCCCTGAAGGATATTTAGAGTTTCTTCAGTCAACATCTCATATACAGAGAGATAAGCTAATAGATATGAGATTATAGACTCTGCACCTGCATTTAGATTCAGCCCATATCTATTAATTCCATCCCTGCAAGCCTTAGTATTTGAATCGTATACATCTTCTCCAATTATGTTCTTTCCAAAGAACCAGTCGAAGGCATTCATAGCCAACTTTATATATTTATCATTTTTAGTTATATGAAATGCAACCTTACATGCCTCTATAAAGGATGAAACCTCTAGTGGTTGTTGGTCAAACATCGGTCTTCCTTCTCCATTTATGTTCAACTCCCACTTTTCATTACCAGGAGGAACAAAGATTCCATTTTTAAATGAATAATCAGCTAAAAAGTCAAGAATCTCCAGACCTACTTCTAGGTATCTTGTATCTTTCAGGATTAGATATGCAGAGAGAAATCCTGTTGGTATAATGCCATTATCATAAGCTAAATATGGCTCTATCCACTTCCAGTCATCTCTGGCGCTCTTTCTATATAGCTCTAACATCCTCTCTGCCAGATAAGATACTGTCTCTACTGTATCTCTATAAAAGGTACTACCTGTAAGGAGAAAGGATACTGCTCTTGGAGACTTTATCTCCTTCATATGTATCTTCATTCTATCTAAGATCTCTTTTGCACATAATGAAATATCTATGGGGGCTACGTTATAGGTATATGCACAAGCCAAGAATGCTCTGCCAAAGCTATCCTCAGACCCTATATCATCTAGGAATATTCTCTCATAGGATACAAAGTTATGTAACCACCCATCATCTTTGAGGACGTACCATATAAATCCTAAGTATATCCTAGCCAATTCTAGGAGTTCTTCTTCTCTAATTATATTCCAGTACTTTGTGGTGACTAATAAAGCCCTGGCATTATCATCAGTGGTATAACCAGTCCTTTTATCTGGGATACCATATTTAGAATGTTGTATTATTCCAAAACAATCGGTAAGTCTTTTAAGATGCGTAAGAGATAATTCTGGGTAACCTTTTATATAGATACGGTTCACTATTTATCACCTCCTGAAAGAGCCTGATATACTTGAGGGCAACATTATTCCAGCTCATCTCTTCTTTAAGCCCCAATATATTCCCTTTAACTTTCTCAAGCTTATCAGGATTTCTCAGAAGGTGAAGTATAATCTCTGCTATTGAGTCTGGATCCTTAAAATTGCAGAGGAATCCTCTCCCGTTAGAAAGCATATCTCTTGCGTATATATAGGGTGTAGATACCACTACCTTCCCTAAACCTATGGCATATGAGAGGGTTCCACTGGTAATCTGCTGAGGATTTAGATATGGAGTTATGTATATATCTGTCATCTCAAGATAATTTATTATCTCTTCCTGAGAGAGATATCTGTTTACAAAAGTAACATATCTTTCAAGTCCAGATTCTGCTACTATCCTCAATAGCTTTTCCCTATATCTCTCCCCTTCATTTTTTACTATTTTCGGATGAGTTCTTCCTATCACCAGATATCTTATCTGAAATTCTTTCAATATCTTTGGTAAAGCCCATAATACATATTCTATCCCTTTTCCTTCGCTGAGTAATCCAAAAGTAGATAAGACAAAAGTACCTTCCGGTATTTCTAACATCTTCCTCATCTCTTCTCTAGAAGTAGTTGGTAAAAGATTAGGAACTCCATGGTGTATAAACCTGACTTTCTTTTTGTCTATCCCGTACACATCTTCCAATAACTTAGCTCCGCTAGGCGTCATAACCACCAGATATTCCGACAAATCTCCTATCCTTTGAAGGATATTCTTCTGTCTTTCTGTTGGTTCTGTGAGTATCGTATGCAAAGTAGTAATTACAGGCACTTTAAGTCTCTCTAACATAGGAATAATATCCTCTCCATCTTTTCCTGAAAATAAGCCATACTCATGTTGTAGGGAAACACAATCTATACCTAGAGAATTAATGGTATCTGCTATCTCGATATAACTTTCTCTTCCTGGATGGATAAGGAAGGCCCTGTTGTATTCAGTATCTAACTCTATATAGGTATCAGAAGGAGCAAAGATAAACATCTCTATATCCCTATTACTGTCTGAAACTGCCTTTACCAAATCTCTTGTGAAATTGGCTATCCCACATTCTTGAGGTGGATAAGTGCTTATAAAAGCTATCTTCACACATATCACCCCCTATAAGAATGTGTCTATTCTATAATATGAAGTTCACCTGTAAGATATATAAACTGAGGTATAAATGAAGATAAACCAGAAATTTCTTCACTAATATTATATCATAAGGAGCAAGAAGCTTGCGACTCTTCAACTTTTTGCGTGGTATATAAGCTTTAAAGATACTAGTAGAACAAGCGTCTCACTAGTCCTTTGTGATTGAATAGACCTATAGGGGCAGATTATGATAGAATAGTACTTAAGGATAAGTGAAGAGTGATAAAGAAAATTTAGATTAATGAAAGAGGTGGCGCTAAAAATGGAGGAACTTAAAGATTTAATAGAAACACTACCTCCTGATCTTAAGAAAGAGGTAGAGGATTTTGTGAAGTTTTTACTGGAGAAGAGAGCAAAGAGGCGAGGGAATAGACTTTCTCAGGATTGGGCTGGCGCCTTAAAAGAATTTCGAAATCAATTCACATCTTTGGAACTTCAGAAAAAAGCTATAGAATGGCGAGAAGAATAAGGTGTATCTAGTAGATACCAATTAGATTTTGATGATGCCTATCAGTATGTAGCTGCAGAAAAGTATGGTCTAACTCTTGTAAGTTTTGACAAAGACTTTGACAGGACGGATAGGGGAAGAAAAACCCCTCAGGAATTATTAATTTAGGATTATTATTTGGTAGGACAATTGTCTCACTTGTCCTACTTTACTTGCAAATCTACTCACCTATTGATATAATATTTATCAGTCAGAGGATGGGCGAATAGCTCAGTGGTTAGAGCACCTGCTTCACACGCAGGGGGTCACAGGTTCAAGTCCTGTTTCGCCCACCACTAGAAAAAATATGGAAGCTACGCGTATTAAGCGTAGCTTTTTATTATAATTACAGGAGAAGGCTTATGGGATATATATTGGTCATTGATCAGGGGACTACAAATAGTAGAGCGATAATCTTCGATGAGTTGGGTAATCAAAAGGGGGATGGTAAAAAAGAGTTGCCCCAGATCTTTCCGAAACCTGGGTGGGTTGAGCAGAATCCGGAAGATATCTGGCTAACTGTTCAAGAAGCAGTCTCTATAGCAATAGATAAATCAGGTATAGATGTGAAAGACATCTCTGCTATAGGTATAACTAACCAGCGAGAAACTACAATACTCTGGGATAAAGCTACCGGTAAACCTCTATATAACGCTATAGTATGGCAGTGCAGGAGAAGTGCAGATATATGTGAAGACCTAAAAAACAGTGGCTATGAACCCATTATAAGGGAGAAGACAGGACTTCTCTGTGACGCTTATTTTTCCAGTACAAAGGTTATCTGGTTATTGAAAAATGTCCCGGAGATAAAGTCAATGGCAGAAGAGGGTAGGGTATGTTTTGGTACTGTAGATAGCTGGCTTCTCTGGAATCTTACTAAAGGCAAAGTTCATGCTACAGATGCTACCAATGCCTCCAGAACAATGTTATTCAATATAAAAAATGGTAAATGGGATGATGAACTTTTAGAGGCATTTAATATCCCCAGATCAATCCTTCCTGATGTGGTAGATTCCTCCGGAATAGTTGGATATACGGTAGACTTTCCCAGAGGTGGCATCCCTGTAGCTGGTATAATAGGAGACCAGCAGGGAGCTCTAGTTGGGCAGTGCTGTTTTTCTCCCGGTACACTGAAGGTCACCTATGGCACCGGATGTTTTCTCTTGGAACCAATAGAGAATCTAATCCTCACCCAAAATGGGATGCTTACCACTGTCGCCTGGAGCATAAATGGGGAGTTGAAATATGCTATAGAGGGGAGTGTATTTACAGGGGGCTCTGTAGTTCAGTGGCTTAGAGATAATCTCGGAATTATACCTGATTCGGCAAGTTCAGAGGTTTTTGCAAGGGCGGTTGATGATACTGGAGATGTATATTTTGTTCCGGCTCTTACTGGTCTAGGTGCTCCATACTGGGATATGTATGCTAGAGGGATGATAATCGGTATAAGCAGGGCAACTAGAAGAGAACATATTGTTAGAGCTGCTCTGGAAGGAATTGCATATCAAATCAGAGACCTGATAGTTACTATGGAAGAGACAACAGGGATAAGTATAAAAGAGCTAAGGGTTGACGGTGGGGCTACCAGTAACAATTTTCTACTCCAGTTTCAGAGTGATCTTCTTGGTATACCTGTTATAAGGCCTAAGATAATAGAGACAACATCTTTAGGTGCATTCATATTGGCTTCTATTGGGGTTGGTATCTTCAAAAACTTAGAAGAGGCAAGTAAGATATGGAAGACAGAACGTATATTTGAGCCTGAAAGAGATAAGAAAGAGATGGATCTTCTCTATAATAGATGGAAGGAGGCAGTAAGACGCAGTCTGGGATGGACAAAGAGTTAGATATTATCATTATTGGTGGTGGAATAATAGGAACCGCAATAGCTAGAGAGCTGGCAAGGTATAAGTTAGAAGTAGCTCTTGTAGAAAAAGAGGCAGATGTAGGGTGGGGTACAACAAAGGCTAACAGTGCAATCGTTCATACTGGATATGATCCAAAACCCGGGACTTTGATGGCAAAACTTAATGTAGAAGGTGCTCGTTTGTATCCTTCTATCTGTGAAGAATTAGATGTTCCTTATAAAAGGATAGGGTCTCTGGTATTAACCCCCAGTGTGGATGGCTTTAAAACTCTAGAACAGCTGAAAGAACGAGGAAAGATAAACGGAGTTATAGATCTGGAAATAATCACCCAAGATAGACTCTTAGAATTAGAGCCTAATATCTCTAAGGATATAAAGGGTGCCCTTTTTATAAGAGATACTGCCATTACTTCTCCTGTCGAACTTGCTATAGCATTTAGAGAAAATGCTGAGCAGAATGGTGTAAGATTTATCCTTGATACAACAGTAATAGGATTCGAGATAGAAGATAGAAGGATAAGACTTATTAAGACTGATAGAGGTTATTTAAGAGCCAAATGGGTGATAAATTCTGCAGGTATATATTCTGATGAGATAGCTAGACTCGCTGGAGATGATTCATTTACCATAACTCCGGTAAAGGGTGAATATGCTCTATTCGATAAGGAAGTTGGAGATATAGTAAATCACATAATATTTCCATTGCCCACAGAGACGAGTAAGGGTATTCTTGTCTTACCTACGGTGGATGGGAATCTTCTCGTTGGTCCAAACGAGCATATAACTTCAAAAGAAGATACAAATGTTACAGAAGAAGGCTTAAAGGAGATTCTATCCTTTGCAAAGAAAGAAGTTCCCTCATTACCACTCAATATGATTATTACGGTATTTGCAGGTCTAAGAGCTAAGGAGTTAAGAAGAAACGACTTTGTTATTGAATCCTCTCCTGTTGTAGAAAACCTGATAAACGTAGGTGGCATCCAATCTCCCGGATTAAGTTCTGCTCCAAGTATAGCTATATATGTAACCGAGATATTGAAGGATAAGGGGGTCAAACTTTTTCCAAATCCCAATTTTATCCCAGAACGAAAAGCTATTCGAAGATTTGCCAATCTCTCCTGGGAAGAAAGAAGCAGATTGATAGCAGAAGATCCAAACTATGGAGAGATCATATGCAGGTGCGAGTATGTGACCGTTGGTGAAGTGATGGAAGCGGTAAGACGTGGAGCCAATACCTTAGATGGTATAAAGTTCAGGACAAGGGCTGGCTCTGGTAGATGCCAGGGAGGTTTCTGTGGTCCAAGGCTTATTCCACTCCTATCTCAACTCTTAGAGGTTTCGCCAGAGGAGATCACTAAAAAGGGTAAAGAATCCAAATTGGTTATAGGAGAGACGAAACGATGAAAGAGCTAAGGACAGATGTCGTTGTTATAGGTGGTGGACCTGCTGGATTAGCCTCTGCCTTAAGAGCTGGTGAATTAGGAGCAAACGTCGTTCTTATAGAGAGAGATTTTGAACTAGGTGGCATATTGAATCAGTGTATCCATACTGGCTTTGGCCTCAGTCTTTTAGGGATAGAGATGACTGGCCCGGAATATGCAGAGACATTCATAGAAAAGGTTATGTCTTTAAGCAACATAAAGGTCCTCCTCTCAACTATGGTCCTAGATATAAAAGACAAAGTGGTATATGGAGTAAATAAAAAGGACGGAGTTATAACTGTTAAGGCCGAGGCTATAGTGCTGGCTATGGGGTGTAGGGAGAGGACCAGAGGAGCATTAGGAATTCCTGGGGAGAGACCTGCAGGTATATACACAGCTGGATCTGCCCAGAGGTTGATAAATATAGAGGGGCTTATGCCTGGTAAAAGAATTGTTATACTTGGTTCTGGAGATATAGGGATGATTATGGCAAGAAGACTTTTTTTAGAAGGTGCTGAGGTCTTAGGCGTTCTTGAAAAGCTCCCATACCCAGGTGGGCTTACTAGAAATGTGGTTCAGTGCCTTGAAGATTTTGATATCCCCCTATATCTCAATCATACGATATCGGAGATAAAAGGTAGATATAGAGTAGAAGGGGTTGTGGCTGAGAATCTATTGACGAAGAAAAGATTCTCTATGGATGTAGATACGATTCTACTTTCGGTTGGTCTTATCCCAGAGAATGAACTCTCAAAAAAGATAGGAGTCCACCTGGATCCAAGGACTGGAGGACCAGTGGTAGATCAGTATAGAGAAACAAATGTAGATGGTGTATTCGCATGTGGTAATGTACTGCAGGTACATGATCTGGTAGATGAAGTCACCAGAGAGGCTTATATAGCAGGAGAAGGGGCGGTAAATTATATATCTCGTAAGAGAAGGATTGAGAGAGTTGTACATATAAGAGCAGGCGAAAATGTAAGATATATTGTTCCTCAAAGGTTATCTCTCCCCATCGATACTCCTCCCTACATATATTTTAGACCCCAAGAACCCTTTAAAAACTGCCAGATATTAGGCAGGATCGATGATAAAGAATTCCTCCTTGGAAGTTACGAATATGCTCGACCTGGGGAGATGATAAAACTCAGATTAAAAAGAGAATTATTGGATAGCAATCTGGATATAGAAGTAAGTTTGGTAGGAGAGAAGGAATGAAGATACTTACCTGTATAGTTTGCCCGGCAGGATGTAAAATAAAGATAGATGAAGAAGGGAATATACAGGGAGCCAGATGTGATAGAGGGATCAATTTTGTTAGAAAGGAGCTCCTTGGTTCAGAAAGAATACTGACTACAACCATTAGGATAGAAGGAGGGGTAGTGAAGGTACTTCCAGTTAAGTCTAAAGGTTCAATACCTAAAGAAAAACTAAGGGAAGTGGTGAAGAAAATCTCATCTATCTCTGTAAAGGCTCCCGTACGTCGAGGTGATGTAGTATACGATGATGGAGAGATAAGCCTTATAGCTACAAGGAGTATAGAGGAGGTTAAAGATGTATGAGTTTGCAACCTCTAATAAAATCATATTCGGAAGAGGTTCCTTTGAAAGTCTGAAGGAAGAGACAAAGAACATAGGGAAGAAGGCTCTTATAGTAACGGGTAAAAAGTTCTTAAAAGAATCTGGGCTTAAGGAGAGATTAGAAGGAATACTTACTTCAAATAAGATAGAGTGGGTATACTTTGATGGCATTCCCTCTGATCCAGAAGTAGGATTGGTGGATGAAGGGAGGAGGATAGCTAAAGAAAATAGATGTGATTTTGTTATAGGAATAGGTGGGGGAAGCAGTATAGATGTAGCTAAAGCTATAGCTGTTTTATTTGATAAGCCCTTAAAGACCATAGAGTATATAGGTAAAGTCAAGATTGGCAGAAAGGGTATCCCCTGTATAGCCATACCTACTACCTCCGGTACAGGTTCGGAGGTAACAAAAAACTCTGTGCTTACAGACCCGGAAAGAAGGGCAAAGAGAAGCCTGAGGGAGAATGTTGTCCTTCCTGATATTGCTGTTGTAGATCCATTACTTACCCTGACTCTTCCTCCAGATTTAACCGCATGGACAGGGCTTGATGCGTTAGTCCAGGCTATAGAATCTTACGTATCTAGAGGAGCCAATCCCCTTACTGATCCGATAGCTTTGCAGGCAAGTATCCTGATCCTTAAGAATCTTCTTACTGCAGTAAAAGATGGAAATAATATAGAAGCCAGAGAAGCTATGAGTACAGGAAGTATGATGGCAGGTATAGCTCTTGCTAATGCTAGACTCGGAGCGGTTCATGGATTGGCTCATCCTTTAGGGATTAATTATGGAATTCATCATGGTCTTATATGTGGAGTCTTACTCCCTTCTGTTATGAGATTCAATATGCCTGTTGCAGAGGAAAAGTATGCCAATATCTATAGAGCTATAGAGCCTTCCGGTTATCAACTATCCCATAAGGAATGTGCCTTAAAGTTATTGGAGATTATTGAAAATCTTCTGGACTCTCTCAATATCCCGAGGAAACTCAGTGATTTTGGGATAAAAGAAGAAGATCTAGAGAATATAGCGCTTCAATCCCAGAGTTCTGAGTCACTAAAGGCAAATCCTAGACAAGCTACCCCAGAAGATCTGATTGCAATTATGAGAGATATTTTATAAAGATGCAATAAGGAGGATAAGAAGTTTTACCCTCCTTATTGCCTTCTAATCCGGTGGAATTACTTGGAGAATATCTCCAGTCTAACCTGATCGAAAAGTCCAAAGGGCATTAGGACATAGTTTGGAGTAAATTCTTCTCCCTCTGTTCTAAAAGACCTGGAGTCTGTCCATGGTCTCTTACCACTCTTTTGATGTAGAGGTCCTAACATATTCCTGGGACTTCCCACTACTTCGATCTCTATAAGATTCTTCCCCTTTATAACAAAGGGGGTAATATCCAATCCATCCGCACACTTCCAGGGTATGTGTCCTGCTAATTTCCCATTAACCCATATAGCAGTTGTAATAGCAGAATGATTGCCAAGTCTTATAAATATCTTCTCGTTTGGCTCAAGATTTAACTCCACCTCGTCTATGTAAGAGATACTACCGGCATAGTGAGGATATCCTTGGAAGCACCAGTCACCAAAATGTATCTCTTCAGGTTCTTTAATCAGTTCTCTAGTAAGGGCATCTACTCCAAAGTCTCCTATAATATAGCAGTCTTCTACTTCCATACGATTTTTGTAGAGGCAGAAGAGTATAAGCTCATTTTCTCCTATCTTTGGAGTTGGTAACTCTACCTGATCGAAACTTCTATCCAGATACCAGCCCTTAGGTCTGTTAGATACGATCTGGCCATTAAAGTATACCTCGAAATCTTCAGCATTCTCGACGACTAAGCTTATCGGAGTCTTAGGTATATCCTTTACCTTAAAGGTAAATCTAAACTCTACAGGTTTATTGTCATTCTGGTGAGGTTGATAAACCCATCTCCAACGCTGCTCTATTCCATTTATATGAATATCTCTCATCCCCAATCTTCTTCTAATCTCCAGTTGGGCTTTCCAGACGGGAAGAGTCTCTGACCATTCCTCTCCCTTGAACCTGTACTGGCAGAAGTCCAAGACAAGTATGTTTGGATCACTCCTTTTAAACCTTGTAACTGGTCCCATATAGATACTTTTTCTATAGTTAAGCTTCTCCGGAGCACTTATAGTGGGTCTTGATCTTGTATCGATTACATAGATTTTAGACTCTGCAGGACCAAATGTTGTTTTTATCCTTGTTATATTTTCTTCCTGGATCGTATATATCTCCTTTATCTCTCCTGTGAGAGGATTCCACTCTTCTACCCTGCCGTTATTGCGTATATTTATTTCAACATTATGAGAACTATTTCTATCGGTATTTACAATGAAAAAGACATCCAGTCCATCAATATCCCTTTCCATATATATAAAACTACTCGCTTCTTCTCCTGGAATTTCCTGTATACGAATCCTGGGTTCTAGGATCTTATCCAGGGCGTCAGATAGTTCCCTCTTGTCATTTAGGAGAGATACATTTGGGTGACTAAAGAGCCAGGAGAGATCTTCGTCCTGAGCCAAGATCTTATTCGGAGTGGGCTTTATAGCAATTACACTCCCACCAGTATCTAGAAATTCCTTTACGAGTTCCACCGTCTTTTTTCTTATCGTCTTCATAGGTGGGAGGATAAGGACTTTATAACTAGCCTGATTAACGACAAACTTACCGTTGAGTACTTTTCCATACTCTTCAATAATAGACTCATCACCAAGGTCAAAATCCCTATGGATGCCTAAGAGGGTATCTGCTATACTCTGGAATTCCTCGCCAATTTTAGAGACTTCTTCAAAGTTCATTCCGTTAAACAGCATCCAGCCACTTTCTATTGGATGTAGAAGTAATATATCCCTTACCACCTTACCTTCAGACAGTATCAGAGACAATCTGGCAAAATAGTCCTCCACTACCTTATTGTACTTCCACCAGGTGGTATTATAATTGAAAGAGGGAGGATAATCTCTTTTTCTACAGCCCCTTAGTGTATACAGAGCAAGATGTTGACACCTCAAGTTTACACCCAGGGCATACTGCCAGTCACCTACCCACTTCTGTCCTTCAAAAGTAAACTCCCATCCAGTACATCCGTATAATTCAGAAAGGACCCTTTTTTTACCAAATTGATTGGCAACACTGCTACACTGTTTTACTGTCAATGTCTCTCTAATAGATTCTGTAAGAATATCTATCCCTGGAAGGCCTTGATGTACGTAATGGGGCATAATAGCACCAGAAGTAATTATGGCTCTTGGAAACTCATTTTCGTAGAGATAATGCCCTGTAAAAAGCAGGTTATGTTCCTGACACCACTCTCCTAATTGCTTTGAATATGCACTGACAAATAATTCAGTTATAGTCCTCCAGTAGTCATACCTTACCTTATAAGATCTTTCTCCATTAAAGAAAAGGTATGGGAGATTCTCTATAATATCGTATCCTCTTCTCTCCTTAAAGAATTCTGGGAATATATCTGTCCAGGGTAAACCTCTCTTGGCAACTCTCCAGGCAAAGATATTGGGCTCATCTGTAAATATACCAGGGATTGTCTTCCCAAATTCCTTCCCACACTCTCTAAAATAAGCTTCATAGGTAGTCTCTATAAAAGCCCTTACACTTTTAGGATTCAAATTATCACTATAAGTATCTCCATTAAACCAGTCTGTCTTTGGGCATATCTCTCTTCTAAAAATCAGTCCGATCTCATTATCCTCAAGAGACATCTTTTCTGTTACTCTTTTTAACTTTGACACCGAGGCATCATTTAAGACTGCTATAAAGCTTGCCAGACTTCCATTAGGGTCTATTTCTCCCCTTACCATCTCTAAAGTAAGGATTTTTGCTCTTCCCTCGTCTCCTATGGCTTTAGCCACCAGTCCTCCGGCAAAACCAGAGGGCCATCTATCTTCATCATAAAGCCATGCGTTCATACCTATTTCTTTTGCTGTCTGTACAGACCTTTTTATACAATTCATCCATTCTTCGCTTAGATAAGGGGTTTCTAGCCCTTCTCTTGAATGCATAAAGAATCCACCCATTCCAGACGATTTCATATCCCTTATCTGTCTATCCAACTCTTCAGGATCTAGCCTGTCATTCCAAGACCAGAATGGAGCTCCACGATAGTCTTTACCGGGGTTAAGGAATTTTTCCCTCAGATCCTCCATCAGTAAACCTCCTTGCAAAAGGATTTATTTATTAAGTTTCTCTATTATCTCTTCTACCTCTTTCTCCCCTTCCTTATAGAACTTCTCCTCTTCTTTATCTAACTCCTTAAGGAGCCTCAAGAATTCTCCCGCATGTATCTTTTCCTCTCTGGCGATATCGTATAAAACTTCTCTGGCAAGTTTATTCTCAGTAGCCTCAGCTATCTCCTCATATAGCTGTATAGCTTCGTACTCTGCAGAGATAAAAAATCTTATAGCTCTAATTAGTTCCTCTTGGGAGACCTTTTTACCAGCGGAAAGAGTCGAATAAGGGGTTCCAAATTCAGGCATATATATCCCTCCTCTCTTTAGTCGGTTTCTAATATTATATTATACTCTAAGTAATTTATTGACTTCAAATGTAATATCACTTATAATCTTAACTAATAAACTCATATTTAATCAGGGGTGAGAATGTGGCTTTAAGATTATCTACTAAGGCTAGATACGGCTTAAGGGCTTTGGTATCTCTAGCAAGGCATTATGGAGAAGGTCCAGTAATAGCAAAGGTTATAGCCAAAGAAGAGGATATATCGGAAAACTATCTGGAGCAGATTATGGAACTTCTAAGGAGAAGTGGAATAGTAAGAAGTATAAGAGGTGCACAGGGAGGATTTAGTTTAGCTAAACCACCTCAAGATATAAAGATTAAGGAGATAGTTGATATCTTGGAGGGACCAATAAATCTTACAGATTGTCTCTCAGACCCTGAAGTTTGTAAGAGAAATAAGGAATGCTTTGCCCGTACTTTCTGGGAAAAATTGGAGGAGAATATAAACGAGTTTTTAGAATCTCATACACTGGCAGATCTTATGCATTCATAGCAGATTTCTAGCCGATCATCCTATATAGAGGTTCTATTTTACTGTAATGTACTTTTGTGGTATAATTTGTTCTATCAATAAAAAGATTTACTGAATATCAAGAGGTGAATATGGAGGATAGACTGGTACTTAACATCATAGAGTTATGTTTAAATGTTTCAACCCTCAGACATAGATTATATAGTAACAATATAGCCAACGTAGACACTCCGGGCTACAAAAAGTACCGGGTAGCCTTTGAAGACTTTCTAAGAGATGCGCTGGAAGATGGTGACACAGATATAGAACCAAGGGTCTATAGAATTACTGAAACATCTTTTAGAAATGATGGAAATAATGTAAACCTGGACGAAGAGATCGCCCTTATGAACCAAAATTTCCTCAGATACCAGGCTCTATCACAGTTTGCCAAGTGGTATTTTGATAGATATTACACTGTACTTGGAGGTAGAAAGAGATGAGCCTATTAAATACTATGGAAATATCGGCATCTGGTCTTACTGCTCAGAGACTACGACTGGATATCATAGCTAACAATCTGGCAAATGTAGAGACCACAAGGACAAATGATGGGGGACCATATAGGAGGAGAGTCCCAGTTTTTAGAGAGATACTGGACCAGTTTACAGGGACTCCAAAAGGGGTAGAAGTTATAGGAATAATTAGAGACAACTCACCATTTAGGATGGTTTATGATCCTGGCCATCCTGATGCAAATCCGGAAGGTTATGTGCTGTATCCAAATGTAAATCCCGTGATAGAGATGACAGATATGATCTCTGCTACCAGAAGCTATGAGGCAAATCTAACACTTATAACTTCTGCTAAGAGTATGTTTCTCAAAGCCTTGGAGATATAGCGAGGTCACTATTATGTTTTATATTGAACCTATAAGACTGGACATCAGACCTATAGAGGGTATAGGAGTAGAGAAAGGAAGGGAGAAGGGATTTGTAGAATTTCTGAAAGACTCCCTAGAGAAGGTAAATCAGCTCCAGATAGAGGCAAATGAGGCGGTAACCGCATTTTCTGCAGGCAAAGATATAGATATTCATAAAGTAATGATAGCTATAGAAAGAGCCAATCTGTCTTTATCTGTAGTTACTGAGATTAGGAATAGGGCATTGGACGCTTACCATGAGATAATGCGAATGGTTCCATAAATATTAGCTTATACAAACAATAGAATAATATGAACTATAAAGACTTAGTGGGGTCTGTAAAGAGGTTCTGGCAGGAGTCCTCTCCAAGAATAAGAGCCTTGGTAATATTTGGGGGGATTACCTGTATATTTCTTTTTATCTATTTTATATCTCTCTCTTCAAGGGTTACCTATGATGTCCTTTTTAGTAACCTTTCTCCTCAGGATGCGTCTAGCATCACAGCAAAGCTAAAAGAGATGGGGGAAAGTTACAGATTGGCTGAAGGAGGATCAGCCATACTGGTTCCAAAAGATAGGGTCTATGAATTAAGATTAGCCCTTGCTGGTCAGAACTTACCGGCTATAGGAGGGGTGGGCTTTGAGATCTTTGATAAGACATCTCTTGGGACTACTGATTTCGTAGAGAGGATAAATTATCAGAGGGCTTTACAGGGAGAACTGGCTAGGACAATATCTAGCCTTTCTAATGTCGAGTATGCTAGGGTCCATATAGTACTTCCAAGAGAGAGGCTTTACGCAGAAGAGTCTGTCCCCCCTCAGGCAGGTGTAGTTTTAAAGCTCAAGCCTGGAGCTATGATATCAAAGGCTGAGATAATGTCTATAGCTAGACTGGTGGCAAGTAGCGTGGAAGGACTTAAACCTGAACAGGTAACTATAATTGATACTAATGGTAATCTTCTCTCAAGGGGTTTATTCGAAGAAAAAGACATAACTACTGTAGAAGAATCATTTTATCTAGAAGTAAAGGATAGATTGGAAAAGACGATTGAAGATAGAGTACAGAGTATGCTAACTGGGGTGCTGGGACCTAGTAAGGCAATAGTAAGGGCATCGGTAGATCTAGATCTCACTCAATTTAAAACATCTAAGGAGACATTTTCTCCTGTAGTTGGAGAAGAGGGAATTATAAAGAAAGAGCAAAGAACAAAAGAATCTTACGAAGGGCAGGGTATACTTGGGGGAACCCCTGGTGTATCTTCGAATATACCAACCTACGAAGTTATTACAGGGACATCTACTTCAAGTTCCTACAATAAACAGCAGGTTAACATAGAATATGAAGTTAACAGGCAAGTACAGGAGATACTTGAGAAACCTGGGAGGATAAAAAGACTTTCTGTAGCTGTAGTTGTTGATAAGACACTTACTCCTCAAGAACAAAACGCCATAAGAGAATTAGCTTTAGCTGCAGGGGGAATAGACTCTAAGAGGGGAGATGTACTTACAGTTCAGGGTATTCCTTTTGATAGAAGTTATTATGAGAAAGAGGCGTCTGCTATGGCTGAGGAAGCAGAAAGACAGAGAAAACAGGAGATGATAAGGCTAGCCCTGATAATAATTGGAACTTTAATAGGTCTTATAATAATATGGAATATAATAAAAGCTATTGTTAAACCAGCCAGAAAGATAGAAGAGATACTGCCAGAAGAGGTCCCCGCCCCTATCTTAGAAAAAGTGCCTCCTATTCCTCCTGAAGAGCAACGTAGAAAGGAGATTATGGAAGAGATTATGCAGTTAGTAAGGAGAGACCCTCAATCCTTTATAAAACTTCTCAGATCCTGGATGAGGGAGGAAGAGTAAGATGCCTGGTAAAAAAGAATTAACGGGAGTAAAGAAAGCAGCTGCTCTACTCATAGCTTTAGGGCCTGATGCATCTGCTCAGATTATGAGGCAACTTTCAGAGGAAGAGATAGAAAAACTTACACTAGAGATAGCCAATTTGGGAAAGATAGAACCAGAAGTCAGAGATAAAGTCATAGAGGAGTTTTATCAGATGGCGGTTGCTCAAGATTATATTGCTCAGGGAGGACTAGAGTATGCCAGACAAGTCTTGGAGAAGGCTTTGGGTACTCAGAAAGCCCTGGAGATACTGGAGAGGCTCACCGCTACCCTACAGATAACCCCGTTCGAATTTATGAGAAAGATGGACCCCAAAAATATACTGAGTTTTATTCAAGATGAACATCCACAGACCATTGCCCTTATCCTCTCTTATCTTACCCCAGAACAGGCAGCAACTATTCTCTCTTCTTTACCTCCCGATTTAATGACAGAAGTAGCAATGAGGATAGCAACTATAGACAGAACCAGCCCTGATGTGGTAAGAAAAGTAGAAGATATTCTGGAAAAGAAATTGGCTATCCTCGCTACGCAGGAGTCTACCAATACCGGAGGAGTAAAACACTTTGTGGAGATTTTGAACAGAGTTGATAGAAATACTGAAAAAGCAGTGCTAGAATATTTAGAGAGTGAAGACCCTGATCTGGCAGAAGAAGTGAAGAAGCAGATGTTCCTCTTTGAGGATATAGTTATGCTAGATGATCGATCAATTCAGAGAATATTGAGAGAGGTTGACTCTAAAGATCTGGCATTAGCTCTTAAAGGAGCTAATGAGGAGGTAAAACAGAAGATCTTTAAGAATATGTCTTCTAGAGCTGCACAGATGCTTAAGGAAGATATGGAATTTATGGGTCCTGTAAGAGTTAGAGATGTCGAACAGGCGCAACAAAAGATAGTCTCGATAATAAGAAGGCTAGATGAAGCGGGCGAGATTATAATCTCAAGAGGAGGAGAAGAAGAGTTAATTGTTTAGAGAAGATTTAGCAAATAATATACCTGAAGTTCAGAATGAATCTGAAAGAGAAAATAATCTCTTCTCTATAGAAATTCAAGATCTTGTATTGAGTATACTGGAAAGGGCAAGGAAAAGTGCAGAAAGTATAAAGGATAAAGCTAGAGAAGAAGGATATCAAGAAGGTCTGGAAAAGGGAAGAGAAGAGGGATACAGAGAAGGCTATGAGGCTGGTTATCGTAAGGGTTATGAGGAGGGTCTAAAATATTTTGAAGATAAAATAGAGCATTTAGAGAAATTAGGAGAAGAGATCTTAGCTGAGAGGCACAGATTATTTGAGGAGTATAAGTATGAAATGGTTCAGATAGCACTCGAAATTGCTAAAAAACTTACCTTTACAGAATTATTGCTAAATCCAGATATTATCTCCAACATCATAACAAATGCCATATCCCTAATGAAGGAGAAGGAGTCTATCAAAGTGATAGTTAATCCTACCCTGTTAGGCTTGATAAATAATAAGAGACTATCGACTCCGGGAGGAAACAAGGTCGAACTTATCAGCGATGAAAAATTAGACGAAGGTGACGTCATAATAATATCTCCCGGAGAGCAGGTAGAGTTTAGACTAAAAGAGAGATTTAAAGAGATAGAGGAAAGTTTTAGAGATGTCTTTACCGGTTTATCTAGACCTTAATATCTATAAAGAGAAGCTATCCACCATAAAGCCGTTCAAACTTATAGGGTTTATAGATACAGTAACTGGTCTCACTGTAGAGTCTCTTGGGCCTACCGCTTCTGTAGGGGAAGTATGTAGAGTATATTCATCTGCTGGTGAAGAAGAGTTCCTGGCAGAAGTTGTAGGTTTTAAAGGAGATAAGCTTATCCTGATGCCTATAGGGAAGATAAATGGAATAAAACAGGGGATGAAGGTCACTCCTTTAGGTAAGCCCCTTTCTGTGAAAGTAAATTCAGATATATTAGGTAGGGTACTTGATGCACTTGGAAATCCTATTGATGAAAAGGATCCGATTATAGAGGGGAAGGAGTATCCATTAGATAATATGCCACCACACCCTCTTAAAAGGACCAGAATAAATGAGGTCTTGTCTGTTGGTGTAAAGGCTATAGATGGTTTACTGACGTGTGGAAAGGGGCAACGTATAGGAATATTTGCCGGAAGTGGAGTGGGGAAAAGTACACTTCTTGGAATGATAGCTAGACACAGTAAAGCAGATGTAAGCGTCATAGCCCTTATTGGAGAGAGGGGTAGAGAAGTGAGAGATTTCATAGAAAAATCCCTGGGGGATGAAGGGTTAAGAAGATCAGTAGTGGTTGTAGCTACTTCTGATCAACCACCCTTACTAAGACTTAAGGCTGCATTTACTGCTACTGCTATAGCAGAGTACTTTAGAGATATGGGAAAAGATGTGATCCTATTAATGGATTCCGTTACCAGATTTGCTATGGCTCAAAGAGAAATTGGATTAGCTAGTGGAGAACCACCAACGACAAAGGGATATACCCCTAGCGTATTTGCTCTTCTACCAACTTTATTAGAAAGGGCAGGGAATAGTGATAAGGGTAGTATTACTGGATTTTATACGGTTCTTGTAGAAGCAGATGATATGAATGAGCCAATTGCTGATGCGGTGAGAGCCATCCTTGATGGGCATATCGTATTATCGAGGAATATAGCTATGGAGAACAGATATCCCCCCATTGATGTATTATCAAGTGTAAGCAGGGTTATGCCTGATATAGTTTCTAAGGAGCATATGAAGATAGCGAATAAGATGAGAGAAATAATGAGCGTATATATGCAGGCAAGGGATCTGATTCAGATTGGGGCATACGTGGATGGAACTGACCCCAGAGTAGATTCTGCCAAAAAGCTGATATACGATATTTATTCCTTTCTTTCTCAGGACATAGAAGAAAAGTTCTCGCTAGAAGATACTTTAACGAGGATGAAGGAGATTGTTGAAAGATATGGCTACTAGTTTCAGATTCCGATTTGAAAAGATACTTGACTGGTACACGAAAAGAGAAGAGGAAGCCCAGAAAAAGCTTGCAGAACTTAGAGCTAAATACATAGAAGAAGAGAATAGATTGAAGTTTATCGAGATAGAAAAAGAATATGGAGAGAGGAAATTCTTAGAGAATAGAAATAATATTAATTTTGGATTAGTCATAAGAGATTATATAGAAAGGAAGAGAAGGGAGATAGACCTTCAGAAGGACATCCTAAGAGAGCTTGAAGAAAAGATAATAAGACAGAGAGAATTGTTACTGTATTGGGAGATGAAGAAAAAGTCTATGGAAAAATTAAAAGAAAGGGACTCCTTACTGTTCCAGTTGAAATTGAAACGATTAGAAAATATAATACTAGATGAGAATGGTATGGTTAGGTATCTAAAGAGATATGAAATTACTTAGCTGGACTATTATAGTGATACTCTGTATAGTGATTATAGGGGGAATATTGTATTACTTACCGATGACGCAGGATCTAGTAGTTAACATCCTGAAAGATGTTCCTATAGTCTCAAGTTATGTACAACCCAAGCAAAAAGAGAGTCAGATTGAATTGCTTAAGAAACGGGTTAAAGAGATGGAAAATCAGATAGCGATACTAGAGGCTAAACTCAAAGAGACTAGTAGTGAATTAGAATCAGCTAAATCTCAACTGAATCAGAAAGACAAATTGATATATAGCTTAAGATCTGAATTGAAATTAGTAAAGGATAACCTAGATAGAAAGGCTCAAAATATTAAGAAATTAGCAGATCTAATTGGGAATATGGACGCCAAATCCGCTGCCAGGATTATAGAGAATATGGAAGATCAGAAAGCAGTTGAAGTACTAAGTATGCTTAAGAAAGAAAAAGCCGGGGAGATATTTGAATATCTAAGCCCGAATAAGGCTGTAAACCTATCTAATAAACTTGGATGGGGAGGCTAGATAGTTGCATCTAATAAATTATGTAACAGAAGGTCTACAGAGTGGATTTAAGATTAATTTAGAATCGGAGATTTCACAGTGTGAAAGTTCTAAGGATAAAGACTTTATTAAGATACTTTTTGCAAAGTTGGGACTAAATGATACTGAAGGATCTGTGCTTGCTTCGTCGAAAGAAGATGATACCGATGAGACAAAATCAAAGCTAGACCCTGCTAACTATCTAGCTTCACTCGCAACATATAACTTGCTATTTCCTTTTCAGACTATATCTTCATTAGATACCCTAGATAAGATGAAGAAAGAGGAGATTCTAAAGTTATTAGAAGGGCATAATTCACCTGAAGAGTTTTCCTCTATAATCTCAAAGATGAAGCCAGGCGACGAAGTAATCTTTAGGATCAATGATAAGGAGATTACGATAAAGAGGATATCTCAATTACAGATATCTATTTCAGAATCCAGGGAGATGAGAGAGATATCTGGAGCTAGTATAGATAGAAGGGATCTATCCGAGATAAAGGAGGCTCCTAGTGTTAATAGAGAGATAGCTGGAGCTAGTATAGATAGAAGGGATCTATCCGAGATAAAGGAGACTCCTGGTGTTAATAGAGAGATAGCTGGAGCTAGTATAGATAG